>PDWI01000195.1_pt1 | contig 91749 bp, 61 predicted proteins | sample 1430891 | NCBI WGS metagenome assembly PDWI01 (sample SAMN01162508, study PRJNA174530) | Oral metagenome, whole genome shotgun sequencing project. | biome: Marine environment; feature: Marine mammal; material: Swab sample of the gingival sulcus; isolation source: swab sample of gingival sulcus... | reverse complement strand
TGCCAGGCGAGAACCCTGTTGACGGGCGGCATTGATCAGCTTGACGGTTTGGCGGCGATCAGGGGCGCTGATCATTCGTCCCCGGGATCCTCCCAGATCCCTGCACTTTTTTTGCAGCACCAGGAGGGCCGCAGATTCCGCCAGCGCTTTTTCCCTGCGCCGGAGTTCTTTTTCAAGCTGGCGAATGCCGTAGCCCGCGCGCGCACCGCCCTGCAGAAACCGGATCCGGAGAATCCGGGCAGCGGACCTTCCGGAGACTGGCACATGGCGCGGCTATGGCTGGGGCCGGATGGCGGCGGAACGCTCTGCGGCGGCGACACGGCCCGCAGCCTGACCCCGCACGACCAGGGACACCGGGAGTTTCTCGACAGGGCCAAGCAGGTGCCGGTGGCAACCCATGCGGAGTTTGTGGGGCGGCGGCGGCAGATACAGGCCATACTGCGGGAGTTCCGCAGTCCCACAAGGGCCGGCGTGCTGATTCATGGATTTGGCGGGCAGGGCAAGTCAAGCCTTGCGGCCCGCATCGCCAACCGGATGGAGGGGCTGCGCCCCATCGTCATTTTCGGCGAAGAGAATGCACGTCACAACTACCGCGCCGCCGCCATTCTCAAGGCCATCAGGGACGAGTTCCACTCCGGGGAGATCACCGCTCTGGCGAATGCGGAAATGGACGGGATGCGCACGGATCCGGACAGGCTGACCGACGTGCTGCGGAAAATTCTGGAAACGTCGTGCCGGGACAGTGCCGCAGTCCCCGGCCCCTTTCTGCTTGTCATCGACGACATTGAAAAGCTGCTGGAGCCGCCGGCAGACGAGGGGCGGCACACGGTTCATGCCAATTATGTGAAGACTCTCTGCGCCGTGGTCAGCGCATTTGACCGCGCCCGCACAGATTCCCGCCTGCTGCTCACCAGCCGGTATCTCTTTGATCTGCCCGGCGGACAGGCCGACCGGCTGCTCCCCCTTCACCTGCCGGCCATGCAGCGGCATGAGCAGCGAAAACAGGCCGACGCAAAGCGCCGGACCATGCAGACGCCCGCGCCGCCGGACAACGATCTGCTGCACCGGGTGATGGATGCGGCGCGGGGCAATCCCCGGCTGCAAGACCTTCTTTTCACCCTTGCGACCGAAGCGCCGGATGCCTGTGAACGGGCCCTGGAGCGCATGGCAACGGCCCTGAACGCGCAAGGCGGCGGCAACACCCCGGCGGACACTCCCGAACAGGAGGCGGCCACGGAAAAGGAGCGGAAACTGATCGCCTTTTTTCAGGGCCTGGCCATGCGCCAGCTGGTGGAACTGCTGCGGCCTGTGGAGCGCGACTTGCTGCGGGCCTCCGCTGTTTTTGGCGTGCCGGTTCCCGCAAAGATTTTTGAAAAATTGACGGGCGATGCGGACACGGCGCAAAAGGCCGGGGAACGGCTTTGCTCCCTGACCTTGTGGGAGCGGGTTGAGGACATGGTCAATTGGAGGGTGCCGGCGGCGGCGGTGAACGGGCTGGCCCGCAGCCTCGCCTTTGTGCGGCAAGAGGCCGGCAGCAGGGAGGCGGACGACTGGCGGATTCCGGAGCCGGATGAAGAACTGACAAAAGCGGTGGCGCAAACAGCGCTGCCCCCGCTCTTTGCAGCCTGGGGCGGTGCGGATGGTCGCAGACGGCCCCATCAGGCGGACTGGCAGTTGGCGGTCCTGGGCGCAGCGGCAGGGGATGCGGCGGTGGTGCGGGCGACGGCGGCGGCTGCACTCTGGTGGCTGAGGGAGGAATTCCGGTATCAAGAGGCGGCGAAACTGGGGGTGGCAGCCGTGACCCTGCTGGACGATGCCGGGGTGGATGTGCCGCCAAGCCTGCTGCGGTTGGCGGGAGAGCGGTGCGAACAGGTGGGGGATGTGACATCTGCACGGACATTTATGAAACGGGCGGTTGCGCTGTTTGAATCTGCTGGAGAAATGAATGATGGTTTTGATGAAAGAGGTTATGCCGCTTCACTTGTAAGCTGGGCGAGAAGAATGGTTCGGGATGGTGATCCTGACAGTGCGTTATCCTCTTTTCAAAAAGCAAAAGAAATTTATCAAAAACTGGGAGACCGTCATCAAAGAGCCGTGACCCTCGGATATATCGCAGGCATCCGTCGGTCAAAGGGCGAGGTCGATGCGGCGCTCAAACTCCAAAAAGAAAACTTGGAAACCCGCACACAACTCGGTGATTTGGATGGCGTTGCCGCTGCATCCTACGGCATTGCACAAATCGAAATGGAACGGCAGGAATGGCAAGGCGCAACTGAGCATCTCTCCGGATCCTACGCCATCAATATGAAACTCGGTCGGCTGGACGGCATCTGCATGGTTGGCCTTTTCCTCGGCCCGCTTCTCTGCGCTGCCGGCAAGAAGGAAGAGGGAATGGAAATTCTGACCCGCTCGCGGGACGGGTTTCTCAAACTCGGCTGGCAGGATCATGTCCGGAAGGTGGAGGAAATTATGGCAGGAATATCATGAAAGGGATTGTCCGGCCGGTAGGCGGCGACCAGCAGATCCGCACCCGGCAGGCCAAAAACGCCGGAGAGAACCATGCCGGTTAACAGCGCGGCCCGCCGCAGGGGAGAGAGGATTCCGGTCATATAATTTCCCTGGTGATTTTTTTGGACCGCCATACCACAGGCGACGGGCTTTTTACGGGCCTTATGTTCATGAGCGCCATGAAGGAACAGGGCAAATCCCTGACGGGAAAAAAGATATATCCCCTTCTCTTACCGGTGACGGCATTCGCTGGAGATGAACCGTCTTTTTTTCTTCAGCGTTTTTTTATCCCTGTTGCAGATCAATACCCGGCTTCCGTCCGGCGCCAGGGTAAAGCCTTTTTCTCCCTTGAAATAGAGCCAGTCGGGCGGCAGTTTTCTTCCTGACATATGCCGGCTGAAGAGATTCACTCCCTCAGCGGGCATATTGCGGATGCCTTTTGTATTGACAAAGATCCGGCCCGTCACATCAGATCCCTTGAGAATCTTCAGCAGATTCCATGCACACATGCCGTTGAAATCACCGGACAGGGTAATGTGAAGGTTATCCGCGCTGTTTCGGCAATTAATCTGAAATCCCGGATTCAAATCTGCTTCTCCTTTGTTTTGTGCGCCGTTGATACATAAATTTTCCGTGCCGGGTAATAAAAAGGCGCAACCGGCACCGCTTTCAGGGAGCCTGTTACGCCTTTCCTCCAGGTGCGCCGTGATCGGGCGGCGCAGGGATGATTTTTTGGCGCACCTATCTTTTTTTGGGATTCCTTATATTATTGCGTCCCCGTCATTGTCAAGGGCAAGTTTCCGGTTACCGGAACCAGGGAAAGCGCCATAAAAAAAAGAACAGGCCAGCCATGGGGCATAAGGAAAGAGAAAGCGCTTTTGTAACGCATCCGCATATGGTAGATCCGGTTTCATGAGCGAACTGACCTGCAATGAACTATCCGGTTTTCTGGCGAATCACCGTCCGGAAGACCTGCCCGCCGTCTGGCTCGTCCATGGAGAGGAATACCTGCGCCGAAGGGCGGTGGATGCTCTGCTTTCCGCGTTTTTGCCCGCGTCTGAACGGATCACGGCTTATGATCCCCTGGATGGCGACCGCGTGGGCGAAGCCCTGGAGAAAGTGAACACCTATTCTCTTCTCGGGGGCGGCAAGGTGGTGGGGCTTCTGGACAGCAGGATCTTCCACGGCCGGGAAAGCGATGAAGATCTGCTGGAAAAAGCCGGGGAGCTGGCCCTTGCCGGCGAGACGCGGAAGGCGGCCCGTTCCCTGGCGGCCCTCATGGGCATCCGGAACATGGGATGGGAGGATCTCGGCGAAAATCCCGCCGCCAGCCTGGAATGGAAAAAGGACGCCCCCTGGCTTCCCGATCTGATCGCCTGGTGCCGGGAAAACGGCATCAAACCGGCGTCCCCGTCTGCCGGCGCGGACCTGCTGGCCGCAGCCGTGGAAAAAGGATTTCCCGCCGGGCATCGCCTGCTGCTCACGACGGGTCTGGCGGATCGCCGGAAACGCCTGTACACTGTGTTCCGGGATATGGGCGCAGTCGTTGACTGCACCATGCCCAGGGGCCAGGGAAAGGCGGACCGGGAGGCCAGAAACGCGGTGCTGCGCCAACGGGCCGGCGAGATGCTCGGTCCGGAGGGCAAGCGGATGCATCCCCGGGCCTGGCACTGCCTCATGGAAATGTGCGGCGATGAGCCCGGCGTACTCATGGAGAACCTGAAAAAACTCATGGACGTGGCGGCCGGCCGGCCGGAGATCACCGAGGACGATATCCTGCGCACCCTGGAACGCACCCGGAAAGATCCGATTTTTGAACTGACGGGCGCTGTCTCCGGACGGCAGACCGGCCCGGCCCTGTTTTATCTGCGTTCCCTGCTTGATGACGGCAGCCATCCTCTCCAGATTCTGGCGGCATTGACGGGCGTGGTCCGGCGTTTGATCATGGTCCGCAGTTTTATGGACGGCCCCGGCGCTGCAAAATGGAATCCCCGGATGAGCTATAGCGCGTTTCGTTCCGAAGTGCTGCCGGCCATGAAATCCGCCGAGGAAGAAATCCGCAGCGTCATTGAGCGCCGCCTGTCCCTGGAAGACCTGCCGCCGGATGATCCGGCGGGCGCCGAATTTTCGGTCATGGCGACGGCATCGCCGGATGGGAAACCGGCGGGCAGGGGACGAAAATCCGCCGGAAAGGCGCGGAAGCCGGCCAGAAAGAAAAAACCGGTATCGGATCTTTGCCTTGCCGGATCCAGCGGAAGTCCTTATCCGCTGTATTTATTACTGAAAAATGCCGAATTTTTTACAGCGGAGCGCCTGGTATGGCTTCAGTCCCGGATTACCAGCGCGGATCATTATCTGAAAACCGGGGGCCGCCAGCCGGTGGTGGTGCTGGAGCAGCTTGTCATGGAGATCTGTTCCCGGGAAATTTTTCGCGAAGCCGTCTGAAAAGCCGCCGGCGTGGAAAAAACCGGTAAAAACCGGTATTGAAAAGGGAATCGCGCAGGAGGGCAACCGGGAATCATGGCCTTTCGTCAACGGGATTGGGCGTGCCGAACCATTTGATATAAATCCGTTCGATCTGGCCGGTTTCCCGCACCTGCAGCAGAGCCCGGTTCACGTTTTCCCGCAGGGGGCTGCCCGGGGGCAGGGCAATGGCCAGCCCCCGGATCCGGAACCGCCGGCCGGAGGGTATCAGACGTGGTTCTGTCAGCATCATATGCCGCCCCTTAAGCGATGAAACGAGCATGGCGTCCGCCTGCCCCGAGAGCAGTTCCGCAACCAGTCCGCTTTCTTCCATGCAAAAATCCATGCCGCCGATCCGCATGTCCGGGTTTTTAAAGATTTTTGTATCCGCAAGAAATTCTGCCGCTGCGCCGCCCGGCCGCACCACCACGCGTCGATGCGCCAGATCCTTGATTGAGGTGACCCGCCGGTCTGCTTTTACCACGAAAAATTCCAGTCCGTCGTCAGTATAGGCGTGGGAAAAGTCCAGGCGCTTTTCCCTTTCGCTGGTCAGGGGAATGGCGCCCAGGGCCGCGTCCAGCCTTCCGCATTCCAGGGCCGGGAACAGGCTGTGAAATTCCATGGGCTGCCATTTGTACCGCAGGCCTGCCGATTTGGCCGTCAGATCCCATACATCAATATCAAATCCCATATAACCGCCGGTCTCCGGGTCGGGAAAGGAGAAAGGCGGAAAAGAGATATCGCAGCCCACGATCAGCGTATCACGGGATTTTCCGGGTTCAGCGGATTCAGGCGATACAGGCCCTGACAGCGGACCGGCGGCAACCAGAAACGGGAAAAGGAAAAGCATCACGCCCGCCGCCGCCTGTGTAAGCAAGTGTTTCATGTCCTTCTCCGTCTGCGTGTTCCTCATATCCCTGCCCTCCAGAATCACGGACACGCCGGCATGGACGCCTATCCGCCATGCCCCATGGCGCGGGCAGTCTGTTTCAGAAAACGGTGGAACGAATCGGACTCCCGCCGCCGGGGACGGGGCAGGGAGACCCGGATATCCTCCCGGATCCGGCCGGGCAGGCGGTCCATGATGATGATCCGGTCCGCCAGCAGGGCCGCTTCCACCATATCGTGGGTGACAAAAAGGATTGTATGTCCCAGTTCATCCCACAGCCGCAGCAGCAGCACCTGCATCTCAGACCGGGTCTGGGCGTCCAGTGCCCCGAATGGCTCGTCCATGAGCAGGATGCGCGGATCCAGCGCCAGAACACGGGCCAGGGCCACCCGCTGCTTCATGCCGCCGCTGATCTCCGAAGGCAGCAGACCGGCAAAGGCGCTGAGGCCCACCAGGGATAAAAAATGGTCCACGCACCGCCGAATCTCTTTTCTTCTCAGCCCCTTTCCCTCAAGGCCGAAAGCGATATTTTCCCTCACCGTCAGCCAGGGAAAAAGGGCGTCTTCCTGGAATACCACACAGCGATCAGGCCCCGGTTTTCCGGCGGTGCGGCCATCCACCCGCACCGTGCCCGCGTCCGGCGCCAGAAATCCGGCGGCGATATTCAAAAGCGTGGTTTTGCCGCAGCCCGAAGGCCCCAGGATACAGATCAGCTCACCCGGGGCCGCAGCCAGGTCCAGATTGTCCAGTACCTGCGGGTATTCGTTTTCGGGGCTGCGGAAAATTCGGCTGATGCCGTTGAATTCCAGGCGGGGCAGCTCTGCCGCCGGGGATTCCGCGCGGCCGGCATGATCCGGGCGGTCCAGACGGATCAAGCGCGGGCGGGGCTTCATACGGTCCTCCGGGCGCTTTTCAGACAGGTTTTCAGGCCCGCCACAAGCAAAAGATCACTCAAACGGCCCAGAAGCGCGATGAGGATGATACCCACAAGGATGATATCAATTCGGCCCAGCATACGGGCGTCCATGATCACGGCACCCAGTCCGTCGGGCACGCCGGTCAGCTCTCCCAAGACCAGATAGGCCCAGGAAAGCCCCAGGCCGAGCCGCAATCCTCCCACGATCTGGGGCATGGCGGCGGGCAGCAGGATGCGGAATACGGACCGCGCCCCCCGGGTGCCCAGCATGGCCCCGGCCCGGAGGAGAACCGGGTCCACGGATTTCACCCCGGTCAGCGCGTTCAGGTAGATGGGAAAAAAGGCGGCCAGGGCCACCAGAAAAATCGTGGTATTGCGGCCGATGCCGAACCAGACAAGGGCCAGGGGAAGCCAGCAGATCCCCGGAACAGCCCGGGCTGCGGAAACGGAGGATCCCAGCAGCCGGCGCACCGCCGGCATCCGCCCGGAGATCACCCCGGCCGGCAGGCCTGCGGCCGCAGCGATGAAAAATCCAGGGAAAACCCGGAGCAGGCTGGCAGCGGCATCCTGGAGAAAACGGCCGGCATAGGGCGCACTGCCGGGCGGGGCAAGAATATAGGTGCAGGCGGTTTCCCCCACGGTCAGGGGATGGGGCAGCAGATAGGGCGGAATTGCCCTGGTTTCCCCGGCCAGAAACCAGAGGAACAGGAGCGACAGGGGGAGAATCCAGGGATGTATCCGTTTCACGGCGCACCGGTTCCGGTTTTGTTCCTGATCTCCGGGGAATGGGGGCCGGAAATATCCGGGGAGATCCCGGCACGGAAGGACAGGTCGAATAATGCATCGTAATCCGGCTCTTTCCGGATGACGCCCAGGGCCTTCATGCGGGCGCCCAGGGCCCGGGCCTTCTGCACAAAGGCCGCGTCGATCTCCCATGCCAGTTCCATATTGGCCGCCGCGTCGTTCAGGACGTCACGGTCCGTGCCGAACCGGGCGGCCCGGTCCAGCCATATTTCCGGATGAGCGGTCAGATAACGGGTGGCCTCGGCATGGGCCCGCACCAGCCGGCGGATCAGTTCCGGTTTTTTCTTGATGGATTCGCGGGTGGTGAGCATGCCCCCATTGATGGCGCCCACGGATTCCTCGTAATAGGGATAGGCCAGGATCCGGCCGTATCCCTGCCGTACCGCCAGGGCAGGAAATGGTTCGCCCGAGAGAAAGGCGTCAATGCCGCCTCTGGCCAGGGCCGTTCCCATATCGAAAAAATCCACCCGCATGAGCCGGACATCCCGGTCCGGCGACAGATTTTCGCGGGAGAGGCTTTCCCGGAGCAGAATTTCGTGCATGGTGCCGGGCACATAGCCGATGACCCTGCCTTTCAGGTCGGCGATATGCCGCACCGGACCGTCGGATTTCACCACCAGGGCCGAACATTTATGGCACAGGGCCGCCACCACCACCACCGGCTCTCCCCGGGACGCCGAATGGATTGCGTGGGCGATGGTGGTGCCGCAGAAATCCAGGCTGCCCGCCAACAGCGCGGTTTTCTGGTCCGCCGGATTGGTGAACGCAAAGACCCGGGCGGAGACGGAAGCAGGCAGAAAGCGGTCATAAAAAAAGGGTTGAATGGTCTGGGCCGTTTTCCATGTGCCCACGCGGGCCGTGATTTCAGCGGACGGGGTGCGCGGGAGGAATACGATAAGGAGCAGCACCGGAAAAATGACGGGGAGCAGATTTTTTCTCAACGGAACCTCGTTTCTGGATAGCAGTTGGACGGCAGCGACGGATCAAGCCCCATCTCTTTTTGCAGCAGATGACAGGCACTGATATCGCGGCCCCGGCCTTTGGCGGTATCCGCTTCGGCGTCGCGGGGGCTGGCGCCGGCTTCGGGGAAAAAAAGATTGGCCCCGGCCATCAGCGAAGCGGAATGGGGCTCGTGAACGCAGTGAGCGTTGGGGATATCTCCCATGACCAGGCGGCTCACGGCCACCATCTTGGACATTTCCCGTTCCGTGATCATGCCGTATCGGCTCATGGGAGATCCCGGAAAATTAATCCGCCGCATGATGCCGGAATACTGGGCTTCGTACTCCCGGGCCAGGAACATGAGGGATACGATCTCTTCGTGGCCGTGTTCCGGCCCCACAGGCTCCACGCAATTGGCCCAGCCCAGCCCCACATCGCGGAATACCCCGAAAGTCCGTATCCGCTTTTTCGGATCGAACGGCGTGTCTTTTCCCTCTCCCAGGCGGACGGCGTGATAGGCCCCCACGAATCCGGCATCCAGCAACGCCTCTCCCTCCTTGTGGCTGATATCCCGGGTATTGGCCACCAGTTTGACCGATACTTCCCTGGAAAGCAGGCTGCCGATTTCCAGGAGGCGCCTGAATGAATAGGTGCCCGTGGTCATGAGGTTCAGCCCGTCCGCACCGGCGGCCTCGGCTTCCCTGGCCCAGGCGATGATCTGTTCCTCGGAAAATTCCTTTTCTTCCGTGAAAATGCCGGCCCGGCGGGTCAGGGAACAAAACAGGCAGTCAAAGGGGCAGGGGGAAATATTGACGCCGATATGAAAATGATTTTCGGCCTTATCGCCAAAGCAGGCGCGGCTCAGGGCATCGGCCGTCTGTATCAGGGCGTAATAATCCCGGCTGCGGCAGTCCAGGGCCATGAGCGCCAGGGCGTCCGTCCGGCGGATCCCGGCGCCGTCGGCGGCGCGGACCAGGATATCCCCGATTTTTGGGGACAGCTTCCAGCTCATAGGGTCGATTTCTCCGCTGAAAAAAGGTACGGGATAGAAACAGGACGGTCAGCGAAGGGCGGAGCGGCGCCTACGGCCGCCCGGGGATGTTTCCGACATGAGAAGATTGCCCTGCACCAGGGCCCCCAGAAGAAGCAGGCCGGAAAAAATCCAGAACCCGAGCCCGGCAGGAAGAACCGGCATCAGGCCCTGGCATATCAGGGACGCGCCGGCGAGAGCGGAAAGAGCGATCAGGGCCCAGTCAAAAAAGAGCACCAGCAGGAGTGTGCCCAGAATTCCCCCCGCCAGGCAGAAGGCCCAGGTCCAGGGATGATTCGCGGGAATGCGCAGAAGCGGCAGCAGCATCAGCGTGAGATAGGCCCCGCAGATCAGGCCGGCGATGCCTATCGCCAGTTTCTGAAGAAAAATGGCGATGACCGCGCAGGTCACGCCGACGAGAATACCAACGCCCGCGATGATTACCGGCGAAATACCGGGCTGGAATAATTCCGTCACGCGGAAACCGGCGGAAAATCCCATGACGCCGGTGAACAGCCAGAAAAATTTTCGTCCGAACACAAGGGCGATTCCGCCGATGATAAGGGCCGGTATATTCATGATTGATCATGGGCTCCTTAATGAAATATTGTACTGTGGATGACCTGCAGTCCAGCGGGATTCGTCCACCCGGTTCATCCGGTAAAAACCTTGCCGGGGATTGACGGATCTTCGCGTCCGGGGTAGCATATGCGGGCGGAATATAATCGTCTGCGGGTCTTCTGAAACGATCCCGTGAAAGTATCCCGCCGCGTTTTTCTCCCTGCAGCATTCCTTATACTATCGAAAAAAGAGGCCGAATGCCAGCCAAATTCGTTCCGGCTTCCGCCGTCTTTATTTCATTGGTGATGCGATCCGTTTTTCCTGGCTGTTTTGCGGCGGCTGTTCCCCGGCCCGGCGGCCAGACGGGCTATATCCAGACGGGCTATATCCAGACGGGCCGGATCAGGCTTCTCCCGCGCAATGAAAGCGGGTGTACATGATCACGTTCTTCCTGGCAGCCCTCCTGAGCGTAGCGGCGGTCGGTCTGTGGGTTCTCTCAACGCTTCCGGGACATCCCGCGTCCGAGGCGGAAGAAAGACGGCCGGAAGCCGGCGGCTGCGGGCGACGTTCCCGCTGCGCCTGCAGGCAGGCGGTCCCTGATCGCGGCTTCGGACTGTCCATGATATCCGGGGAAGATGTGCCAGGCAAGGGAAAATTGGCTGCGGGCGCCGGATGCCGTCGAATGCGTTTCCTGTTTTTCCTGCTGGCGCTGCCCGGTGGATTTCCGCTCCCCCAGGGCGTGGATATGGCTGCGGCCGCGCTTTCTGTTTCGAAGGATGGAAACCGTGTTTCCATCATTGCTGAAAACGCCGCCTTGAGCGACGTGCTGACCGAGGTGCGGCAGCGCCTGCGGGTCGAGTTCTATGGGCTTGAGAAGCGGGCCGCCGATGCCGTCACCTTTTCCGTGGAACGGGAATCCGTGGAAAATGCCGTAAAGCGGTTGCTACGGTATCTGAATGAAGACAATTATATCCTGGTCTATACCCGTACCCGCCTTAAGATCGTATCGGTCCCCGCTGGCGGCGGCCCGCTGTCTTCAGTGCCTCCGGGGAGGAGGGGGCTGGAAGGAACGGAGGAAAGAAGGACGGAAGGGCTGCGCATGAGCGCGGTGCGGATTCTCCGTATCGTCCCGGACGGTCAGGCCGCCGGGCTGAACCTCAAGGTCGGGGATCTGGTGGTGGAATACGACGGGCGGGCTGTTTCCTCCTCCCGGCAACTAGTCCAGATGGTCAAGGCCCGGAGCGACGCGGATACGGTGGATCTGGTGGTCTATCGCGGGGGGCACCCTATCCGCCAGTTTTTGCGCGGCGGCATGATCGGCATTCAAGTGGCCAATACCCAGGTTCCGCCCGAGGAAATCGGACAGAAGGCCGCCAACTGAAGGGTGCCGGGGGCGGTATTCCGGAATTTTTTTGGAGCGAAATGCCGAAATCGGCTTTTCCCCTTGTCCCGCCCGGTGTGATCGCTGGGCGGATTTTCGGGATCAGGGGATTTATGTCTTGTAATGTAACGGAAACTTCTGCTACATTCAGCGGAATTTCCGTTCCAAAACCAGCGGCTTTCTGTCGGGGGAACCGGCCGTGATAATGCGGAACGGAATCCGGCCTTCACGATACATCTGAAAAATATTGCACGGAAAAACGGAAGAACTCATTCTTCTAAAAATATTGTCGCCCGATTTTTTTCTGCGGCCGAGCGGTTTTTGTCCGTTCCGCGCGGCCGGATGACCTGGCCTGGGTCTGGCGTATTGGATCGGGCCGGATCTGATTGAATCAGACTGGTCGCATCAGATCGGGCGCAACGAAAGGCATAATCCACCGGAGGGACGGCATGCCGATAAATCCTGAAAAGACGAAAATACTCCTGGTCGAAGATGCGGCGGTGATGCGCAATATCGAAATCAAAACGCTGAAATCGCTGGGTTTTACGAATATCGTTCAGGCGGAAGACGGCGCGATCGGCATATCCAGACTGAAAGAGATACCCGATATTGATATCGTGATCAGCGACTGGAATATGCCCAATAAAGACGGGTTCGAGCTGCTTGAATGGATTCGTACCAGTGATCAGTGGCGGAATCTGCCCTTTATCATGGCCACCGGCCAGGGAGATAAAAAGCAGCAGCAGAAAGCCGCGGATGCCGGGGTCAGCAGTTTTATCGCCAAACCATTTGACGGGCCCGAACTCAAAAAGAAAATTGATGTCGCCCTGGGGCTTGGCGACGCCGACGCCATGGAAGGCGAATATCAGCCGTCCGTGTGCTCCGCTTCGGGGAAGGTTACCCTGCGGGTTTCTCATATCCAGATCACCGATCACCTGGTGCTCGGGGTATTGCGCCATATGATTGAAAAGGGAGATATCACGCCTCGGTTTTTTGAACTGGAAACCGTCTGCCGCAGCGGCTGGAATCCCATTGCCGATGACCTGGAAAAAGGCCGGGTGGATGCCGCCTGCGTACTGGCGCCCATTGGCATGGACCTGTTCAGTTATAATGTTCCCATCCGCATGATCCTTTTGGCCCATAAAAACGGCAGTATCGCGATACGCAACCTGCAGGGGGATTATACGCCGCCCTTTAACGGATTTTTTAAGGGCAAGAGTTTTCTGATTCCCCATAAGCTTTCCATTCATCATATGCTGTCCCATATGTTTTTCAAGAATATGGGACTGAAGTCCGGAATGGAGGAAAAGAAAGGGTATGACGTCACTTTTGAAGTCGTGCCGCCCATTCAGATGGTGGATTTCATGAGATCCAACGAAAAAACCTGCGGTTTCATGGTGGCGGAGCCTGTCGGAACAAAGGCCATTGCGTCGGGTATTGCCGAGTTGCAGTATCTGTCCGGTGAATTATGGGAGAACCACCCCTGCTGCATTGTGGCCATGCAGAAAGGGTTTATCGATCAGCATCCTGATGCGGTGCATGAATTTACCCAATATCTGGTCAAAGCCGGGCAGTTCATTGAAAACAAACCTGAGCTGGCCGCCGAGGTAGCGGTGGATTTTCTGGATCCGGACCGCAAGCTGGGGTTGCGGGTGCCCCTGTTGAAAAATGTGCTGACGGAAAAGCAGGGGATCAAGGCGGGGGATCTGTATCCGCTTATTGAAGATTTTGAGAAAATGCAACGCTATATGGTGGACGAAATGGGGGTCGGCTCCATTATTGATCTGGAGCAGTTCATTGATATCCGTTTTGCCGATGCGGCCTGTCAGGGACGCAGCCGGTCTTCCGAACTCCATGCCTCGGAATCCGTTGTCCGGGAAATTCTCATCCGCGGAACCCTGCAGGATACGGAAACCAATAAGGCCATGTTGAATAAGGAAGGGAAATATCTCACCTTCCGCCTTCAGGACCAGGAATACGGCATTGATATATCCAAGGTAAAGGAAATTATCGGCATGATGGACGTCCGCACCATTCCCAATGCCGATAACCATGTCAAGGGGGTGATCAATCTCAGGGATAAAATTATCCCCATCATTGATCTTCGGCTGAAATTCGGCATGGAAGAGGCCGAATATACGGAACGGACCTGCATCATCGTGCTGGAAATGGAAGTGAACGGAGAGGATTATTATATGGGCATGGTGGTGGATACGGTGCTGGAAGTTCTCAATCTGAAATCCTCGGAAATCGAGGACACCCCTTCCTTCGGCACTCCGCTGGACACCCGGCATATCCTGGCCATGGCCAAAACCCAGGACGGCCGCATTAAAATCCTTCTGGATATTGATGCCATCCTGGGATACGAAGCGGAGAAGCTGGAAGAATTATAGACAGAATTCTATCCGGTTAAGCCGGATATCCTGCTCAGGTCACCGGGCAAACAAACGGCGCGGATAAAATCCGCGCCGTTTGTTTGCCCAGAAAGCCGGCCCGGCGCCCCGTTCCTGAAAAAATCCGTTTTTCTGCCATCTTACAGAATAAAAACAGGAGATTATGGATCACTCACTGTTCTGGAAATAATGAAGGAGGGGATGAAATATGGGACGGATATCGTCCAGGGAATCCTCAATGACCAAAGGCAGACTCTGGGCAAAAATATCCAGGATGCCCACGGCGTTCACCGTGGAATCCTTTTCGCACACTGACCGCAGGCGGTCGGCCAGGGCCTGGTTCAGCTTCTGGATATCGCTGTAGATCCGGTTCAGCCTCCTGAGTTCGAAATCCACGGTATAGCCTTGCTGTTTCAGAAAATACTGGCTCAGCATATACGTGGATGTGGCCCGCCAGATCGTGTCCTCGGTAGTGGCGAAGGGAAGATGGAATTTGGCCAGGGGTTTGAAAAAAAACGTCATGGGGCATCGGCTGGCCGCGATCAGCAGCCCCATCAGTGAGCTGATAGCCTGCTGGGCGCTGGTTTTCTTGATATAGGTCCGCTCCCGGGTAGAGACCACCACCTTCATCCCATCATAAGACGTCAGCAGATTGAAACGGCTGACCAGGTCAGCGAGGTTCAATGCCACGGGGCAGAAGGGTTCCAGGGCCGCGTCCAGGGGGCAGTGGGAACATTGATGACAGGCGAGGCGGGACCATTCGGGAAAAACGGCCGGGGCCGGCGAAACAAGATTTGAATGGGCCTCATCCAGTCTCAGGTCAAATACTTCCCGGTGCCCATCCGTCATTTGAAATTCATATCGGATCTGAAATTCGGCCATGGGAACTCTCCTCTGCATACCTGGCAAAATGGGGAATAAAAGGTGAAAATATATGCGGAAAGTTCATGCTGTCCCCGTTATCCGATAGATAGTGACAAGAAACGCGGATCGGTTCCATTCGCCAGATCTGCTGGTGTAAACGCCGGATGCGGGCGATGAAAAAAACGGGTCAGTCGGGCAACAGGTCATACAGATACCGCATGGCGTCCGACCGGGTGATGATTCCGATGATCTTGCCGTCCTCCACCACGGGCAGGCGTCCGATATCGTGGCGGACCATGATCTGGGCAGCCTCGGCCGGGCTCTGCTTCGGTAAAATACATATGACACGGGAACTCATGAACGCCCGGACCGGAGCCTTCAGCGCCGAATCCTTGCGCAGTTTTTTGAAATCGCGGCGGGATATGACTCCCACCAGGCGGCCGGATTCCACCACCGGTACGCCGGTGCATCCCTTTTCCCTGAGAATCAGGCTCACCTCTTTCATGGTGGTGTCAGCGGATACCGTGACCACCGGAAAACTCATGAGGTCGCTGATCTGCACCGATGCACTCTGATTGCCGGTGATCAGGTCCGTGATCATTTCTTCCACGGTATCCGGATTCGCGAATTTGAGCTGGGCCGATCCCGCGCCGGGATGACCGCCGCCGCCCAGCGCCCGCATCACGGCGCCTGTATTGATGAGATCCGCGTTGCTTCGGCCGATGATAATGGATTTGCCTTTTCTGCGGCCGGAAAAAATGCCGAAGACCGCGTCCGCGTTGGACAGTTCCCGGACCATATGGACCACGATGGACAGACCGCCGACATGGCCGTCGATATCCACTTTATAGAATCCTACCGTGAAGCCGTTGATTTTTACTATTTTTTCCGCATGGAGCATTTCCGTCAGCACTTCTTTCTGGGCTTCTCCGAAAATGGGACGCAAGAGGGTATTGAGCACGCCCAGATCTGCGGAAGCTTCCAGGAGGTCGGCGGCGGCACGGGCATCTTCGGGCCGGGTGGACGGGAACATGAGGTTGCCGGTATCCTCGTACAGACCGGCCAGATAAAGGGTGGCCTCAATGGGCGTGATGGGGATATTCTTTCCACGCAATTCCCGCATGAGCAGGGTGATATTGGCCCCCATTTCCTCATTGAGTACGCGGTTGGCGTTGATATCTCCCCGTACGGGATGATGATCCCAGAGGAAGATCTCCAGATCTTCCCGATGGCGCAGGGCGGACAGTCCCTCCAGCCGGCTCCACTGATTTACGTCCACCACCAGCAGGCGGCGGACCTTGTCCAGGTCGATTTCATCCGGACTCCGGATCTTGAGCAGGTCTTTATGGATGGCCAGAAAGGAGCGCACATTGGCGTTCACGTGCTTGGGCACCACCGGGATGGCACCCGGATACAGGCGGCAGACCGCTATGGTGGAGGCCAGGGCATCGAAATCCGTGTTTTTATGGGTCGTGGCAATCTGCATGGCGGCACGGATCAGACGCCGCCGGTTTCGGTGAAAGCCGCCCGGACCACGCCCGGTTCGACAGCGGACGGCTCCTCTTCGGTCCATTCGGCGGTCACCGTCGCCCCGGCATCCGCATCGGGATGATCGGGCGGGATGGCTGTCTCATTCACCGCGCCGTCCCGCTGCGGCGCCGAACCGTCCGGACCATTATTTCCGGAAGCCGCGCCATCCGTCAGCAGGGGGGTGACGGGCATTTCTCCCTGGCGCCAGGCCAGCTCCAGGCGGGCTTTCTCGACATCGGCCTGTCTGTCGATATTGCGTTTGGCCAGAAGGTAACGCAGGTAAATGATCCAGGTCAGCAGGCCCAGAAGGACCGCGGTCATGCCCAGAACCACCCATTTGAACCGGATCAGGGTTTCGATGCTCACGCGGCCCAGATAGGCCACCATATTGGGCAGAACCCAGTACATGAAGACCCCGGTGAGTACCAGAAATCCGATGGTAAAAATATTGAAAGAGCTGATGGTGGCAATGATCCGTTCCATCTCGGTTTCATAATCCTGCCTGCGGGCTCCCTTTTTCGGACCGTTGCCCCCGGGATCCCCGTAAAAAAGGGCCACGTAGGCCTTCACCACAAAAGCAAAAAGGAGAATGATCCCGATGGGCACGCCGGCGGCGGCGGTCAGCCAGGCGCGAAATGGAAAGGGCCGCTCCCTGATTTCCAGCCGTTTATCGTACTGGTCCAGGCTGCCGAAGGTCTTTTCAAAATAATATTTATTAAAATCGCTCAGATTATCACCGTCTGCCTCGTAAATAATATTGCCCCGTCCATCCAGGATCTGGAGATTTTTCTCACGCCTGGATTTGAGAACCGCCATAGCGAGGATTTCCATTTCGATGAGAAAAAGCACCACGGCGATAATGATAAAAGCGGTCTTGTTTTCTCGGATTAAAGATGCAATAGATCTGCCTGCCATAAGAAATATCCTTATTGATATTAGTTTTCAGACACCGGGTTTCAGGCGTAATGGTATTTCCTATCATGATCGTCGAACCGGTTCAAGCCGGAAAGGTGTGCAGCGGAAAAATGGAAAAAAAATATGTCGTGTCCGTTCTGGGAGAAGATCAGCCGGGCATTATCGCGGCCGTGACACGGGCCATACGGGACAATAATGCCAATATCGAAAATGTGAGCCAGACCCTGCTGCAAACGGAATTCGCCGGTATTTTCATTATTTCCGCGCCGGAAGCGGTCTCTCTGAAAGAATTATCCGGGGCCTTGCAAAAATCCGTGGCTGATCTGCACCTCACGGTTACCGTCAAACCACTCAAAACCGGAGACGCGGCTGCGGGGGGCGGAAAAACATCGCCCTTTGTGGTCACCACGCGGGGGCCTGACGGAAAGGGGCTTGTGGCCGGCATCGCCGGGGTCATGGCGGCCCATCGGGTGAATATCACGAATCTTCAGGCCGTGTTTGAGGGCGGAGATAATCCGGACCGCAATGTCATGATTTATGAAGTGGATCTGCCGGAAAGGATAGACAAAAAATCCCTGGACCGGGATCTGATGGACAAGGCGGCGGAACTGGCCCTGGATATCTGCATCCAGCATCGGGATATCTTTCAGGCGATCAATCGGATTTAACCCGGCGGATTTAACCCGGCGGATTTAACCCGGCGGATTTAACCCGGCGGATTTAACCCGGCGCTTCATCAGAAAGAAAGAGTATATATGAAAATCGTTTCACCAGGCCACGAAATTCTGTTCATGCCGGACGGGGCCGAAATCCTGAAGTGCATCGAACTGGCCGGCCGCACCTGCTACAAATCCGAGGACAGCATCACGGCCGACAGCGCCGCCGGTTTCGTGGGGCGGATCATCCGCAGCGGCCACCACAGCGTGATCGAGCATATGAGCATCACGGTCCGCTTTATTTGCGACCGGGGTGTGAGCCATGAACTCGTGCGCCACCGCCTGGCCGCCTACAGCCAGGAATCCACCCGGTACGCCAATTATTCAAAGGACCGCTTTGGCAATGAAATCCAGGTGGTCCGTCCCTGTTTCTGGGAAGAGGGCGGCGCGGCCTGGAATCAATGGGTGTGCGCCATGGAGGCGGCGGAACGGGCCTATATGGATCTTCTGGCCGCCGGGGCCCGTCCCGAACAGGCCCGGAGCGTCCTGCCCAACAGCCTGAAAACCGAGGTGGTCATGACCGCCAATCTCAGGGAATGGCGTCATGTGATCGGCATCCGGGCGGACGGGGCGGCCCACCCCCAGATCCGGGAAATCATGATTCCCCTGCTCCATGATCTGGCCGGGCGGATTCCCGTAGTCTTTGATGACCTCAGGGAGCGGTTCAAAGCCGGCTGTGTTCCGGCGGCGGCCAATGCTTCGGGATGAGCGGCATGCCGTCGGATGTCCGATCCTCCGGGCCGATGAAACCGGGGGAGGGCCGCCTTGCTCCCATCGTCATGGCCGCTTTCGGCACCACCCGCCAGGCCATGGCGACCTATTCCTTTATTCACGAGGCCTGTGTCCGCCGGTTTCCTGGCCATCCCGTGTACTGGGCCTTTTCTTCCCGCGTGGTCAAGGAGGTGCGCAACCAGGAAGGGGGCAATCTCCGCCATCCGGATGAGGTTCTGCGGGAACTCGCGGACCAGGGCCATGAATGGGCTGTGGTGCAGTCGCTGCACCTGATGTGCGGCCATGAATTTTACCGGATGGTGGATACGGTCCTGTCCGCGCCTCTCCGGTGCAGCGTGGGACTGCCCCTGCTTCATTGTCCGGCGGATTACCAGGCTGTGGTGGACGTAATCATGCGGGACTGCGATCTATATCGAAACGGCCCCTGCCGGCCGGAGGGAGCGCCGGAAAATAGCAGCGACGCCGTTGTCCTGGTGGGCCACGGGACGGATCATCCTTCCTGGTGCAGCTATGTGGCCCTGGACCATATCTTCCGCGGGCGCGGGGCAAAAGGGCTTTATGTGGGAGTGGTGGAACAGGGGTATCCGAAAATGGCCGATGTCATCCGGGAGGTCCGGGCCGCCGGCTACCGGCGGGTTCGGCTTGTTCCGTTTCTGCTCGTGGCGGGCATGCATTTTGAGGAGGATCTGTCCGGCAAACGCAATTCCTGGAAGACCGGATTCGAGGATGCCGGTATTGATGTTTCCCTGGAAGACCGGGGCATCGGCCTTAACCCCGGTGTGGTGGATATTTTCTGCCGCCATATTGCGGACGCACTGGCCCTGGTTTCGTAGCCGCATGATGCGGCGCATTGCCCCGGAAGAAGGGCGCCGGAGCTGTGGGCGCGCGGATGGCGATATCAGTTCCGGCGGCGGGATTCAGCCTGTATCCGACATGCGGCGGATCAGTTCCGGCACCAGACCGTCCAGGGGAAGGGATTCCTGCGTTTTGGTCGTCATATCCCGGAGGATGGCGCGGCCTTCGGTCCGCTCGTTTTCACCAAAGATCAGCACGTGAGGGGCGTTCAGCCGGCCGGCGCGTTTCATCTGGCTTTTCAGGCTGCGGCCGCTCATATCCGTTTCAACCCGGATGCCGGCCTCGTTCAGACGGCAGAGCCAGGAAAAGGCCTGGCGGAAGCAGTCTTCCCCCAACGCCGCGATATACAGATGGGGACGGGCGGAGAATTCTTCGGCCGCGCGGCCGCAGATTTCCACCAGGCGCTCCTCGCCGATGGCAAAGCCGATGCCCGGTGTATCCGGTCCGCCCAGCAGCTTGATCAGGCCGTCGTAGCGGCCGCCGCCGGCCACGGCGATCCGGCCGCCCATGGCCCCGGTCAGGATTTCGAAAGTGGTGCGGCTGTAATAATCCAGCCCCCGGACCAGCCGCTTGTCCACGGTGTAAGAGACGCCCAGGTCGGCTATGGACGCGCGGACGGCGGCAAAATGATCCGCGCAGGCCTTGCAGAGAAAATCAATCTGTTCCGGGGCGTCCGCCATGGCCTTCTGGCAGTGCCCTGATTTGCAGTCCAGGGCCCGCAGGGGGTTTACATCGCTTCTTCGGCGACAGTCGTCGCACAGGTGATCCATGCGCCCGGCCATATATGCCAGCAGTTTTTCCCGGTAGGCTGGGCGGCATTCGGGACAGCCCAGGCTGTTGATATGCACGGCGATATCCGCTACCCTGAGCCGGTCCATGAGGCGGGTGAGCAGAAAAATGAGCTGGGCGTCGATACAGGGCCCGGCGATGCCGAAGGCCTCGCAGTTGATCTGGTGAAACTGGCGGTACCGGCCCTTCTGGGGGCGTTCCCGCCGGAACATGGGGCCGATGGTGAACAGCCGGCGCACCGGATCCCCGGCATACAGTTTGTGCTGGATATAGGCCCGGGCAACGGATGCCGTGGCCTCCGGCCGCAGAGTGAGCATCTCTCCGCCCCGGTCTGTGAAGGTATACATCTCCTTTTCCACGATATCCGTGGCCTCTCCGATGCCCCGGGCAAAGAGTTCGGTTTTTTCCATGATGGGCACGCGGATTTCCTGAAATCCGAAATCCCGGAACAGGGCGCGGGCCGTTTCCTCGACTCCCTGCCAAAGTTCGCTTTCGCCGGGGAGATTGTCCTTGAATCCTCTGATGAGCTGGATCATGCGTTGGTTTTCCTTAACATGTTAAAGGCTGTTGCCGTTTTTGGCGGAAATTTGTGACGGAATGGAGACTCATTTCGGTAATGCCCCGCCGAGAAATCCGATATATCCCATACACCGTGGCGGGTGTTCGCCTGTAAGCCTCTGGCCAGCAGTTTCAGATAGCGTTTTCGTGATATATTGATGCCGCCGAAGCGGGAGAGGTGGGCGGTTTCAATCTGGCAGTCGATGAGGGTGAATTCATTTTGGAACAAGGCGGCGGCCAGGGTGATGAAAGCGGCCTTGGAGGCGTCCGGTTCGGTCATGAACATGGACTCGCCGAAAAAAAGACTGCCCAGGGAGACCCCGTAGAGGCCGCCCGCGAGACGCCCCTTTCGCCAGGCCTCGGCGGAATGGGCAATCCCCAGGCGGTGGAGCTGCTGATAGGCGCAGATCATTTCCGGCATAATCCAGGTGCCTTCCCCGTTCTGGTGCCGGACCCCGGCGCAGTTTTCAATCACCCGGTCGAACGCGGTATCAAATGTAATGGTGAACCGGTTTTGGCGCAGAATTTTTTTCAGGCTGCGGGGGGTATGAAGGCGGTCCGGAAAAATGACCATGCGCGGATCAGGGGACCACCAGAGAAGAGGTTCCTCCTCACCGTACCAGGGAAAAATCCCTGCGCGATAGGCGGCAAGCAGGCGTTCGGGCCGCAGGTCTCCGCCGACGGCCAGAAGGCCCGACGCATCCGCGAGATGGGGCGGGGGAAAGGCGGGCTGTTCTCCAAGGCGAAAAACGGGCACTATTCTTCCGTTTTTTGTTTCCGGCCGTCAACGGCCGGTTTCACTTTTCCGGCGGGGCCGGTTTTCCCGGTTTTCTTTTTCGCGCCTTTTTCTTTCAGCCCCGTATGGTTCCGGTCCGGATTTTTCGCGCCGGGCGGTTTGGAAAAGCGCAGCTGAAATTCATCCTCTCTGCGGGTCACCGTCACCTCTCCGCCTTTTTCCAGGCGACCGAACAGCAGTTCATCGGTCAGGCGGTCCTTGATTTCCGTCTGGATGACCCGCTTCAGGGGACGGGCCCCAAAGGCGGGATCATGGCCTTTTTTCGCCAGAAGCGTCCGGGCCCCGTCCGACAGGCGCAGGGTAACCTTGCGGTCGGCCAGCTGTCCGTTGAGTTCCCGGATGAATTTGTCCACCACCAGTTCCATGATCTCCCGGCTCAGTGACCGGAAAGGAATGATGGCGTCCAGGCGGTTGCGGAATTCGGGGGAAAAAAGTTCTTCCAGGGCTTTTTCTCCCTTGAATTCCATGTCCCGGTTCAAATCGCCGAAACCGATGCTGTTGGCGTTCATTTCCCGGGCCCCGGCATTGGAGGTCATGATCAGGATCACGTTGCGGAAATCCGCCTTTTTGCCGTTATTATCCGTGAGGGTGGCATAATCCATGACCTGGAGCAGGATATTGAACAGATCCGGATGGGCCTTTTCGATCTCGTCTAACAGCAGAACGCAATGGGGATGCTTGCGGATGCCCTCGGTCATGAGGCCGCCCTGCTCGAATCCCACATAACCGGGAGGGGCCCCGATAAGACGGGCCACGGCGTGTTTTTCCATGTATTCGCTCATATCAAAACGCATGAAATGGACGCCCAGCACCTCGGAAAGCCGGCGGGCCACCTCTGTTTTTCCCACGCCTGTGGGGCCCGTGAACAAAAAGGCGCCCACCGGGTGGTCCGGCATCCCGAGACCCGCCCGAGACCGTTTAATGGCGGCGGATACGGCCCCCACCGCCTCGTCCTGCCCGAACACGGCTTCCGTGATCCGGGATTCCAGTTTTTCCAGCCGGTCCCGGTCGGATGTGGACACGCTCAGTTCGGGAATCCGGGCCATTTTGGCGATGACCTTTTCGATATCCGCCGGATGCACTTTCCGGCGCCGGCCTTTTCCGGTCAGGCGCAGATGAGCCCCGGTCTCGTCCATGACATCAATGGCCTTATCCGGAAGAAAGCGGTCGTTCAGGTATTTGGCACTCAGCTCCACGGCGGATTTCAGGGACGTATCCGCGTATTCCAGGCCGTGATGGGCTTCATAATATTTTTTCAGTCCCTTGAGAATCCGGATGCTTTCGTCTTCGGTGGGCTCGGGAATATCAATTTTTTCGAACCGGCGGCTCAGGGCCCGGTCCTTGTCCAGATTGTTCCGGTATTCTTCGTAGGTGGTGGATCCGATGCAGCGGACCTCTCCGGAGGAGAGAAAGGGCTTCAGAATATTGGAGGCGTCCATGGAGCCGCCGGACGTTGCCCCCGCGCCCACGATGGTATGAATCTCGTCGATGAACAAAATGGCGTTCTCTTTTTTCCTGATGGCCTGGATGACGCCCTTGAGCCGTTTTTCAAAATCTCCCCGGAATTTGGTGCCGGCCAGAAGCGCACCCAGATCCAGGGCGTAGATGCGCATATCCCGCAGCAGATCCGGCACATCGCCGTCCTGGATGCGGGAGGCCAGGCCCTCGGCCAGGGCCGTTTTACCCACGCCCGGCTCGCCCACGAATACCGGATTGTTTTTCCGGCGGCGGCAGAGTACCTGGATAGCGCGGGCCAGTTCGGTTTCCCGGCCGATGAGGGGATCCAGTTTGCCTTCCCCGGCTTTTTGCACCAGATCCGTGGTGAATACCTTGAGGGGGTCCACTTTTTTTCGGGGACGCCGCCCGTCGTCGGGCGTCTCCTCCCTGGGGGCCTGTTTCCCGGCCGGGGGGGTGCGGGGCATTTCATGGGAGATGAAATTGAGTATATCCAGGCGGGTGATCCCCTGGCGCGCCAGGAAATAGGCGGCAAAGGAATCTTTTTCCAGGAAAATGGCGGCCAGGATATCGGATACATCCACTTCCGGCTTTTCCGCCGACCGGGCGTGGTCCAGCGCCCGTCGGATCACCTGTTGAAATCCCAGCGTCTGCTGAAAGATCATATCCCGGTCTTCGGGAATGCGTTCTATGCGCTCTTCCAGAAACCGGCTCACGGATTCCCGCAGTTCTTCGATATTGCCGCCGCAGCCCGCCAGGATTTCCATACCTGTATCGTCATGGAGGATGGCGTAGAGAATATGCTCAATGCACACATGATCGTGCCGCCGCCGTTTTGCCTCGCGTACGGCAAATCCCAGTGTCGCGTTTAATTCCTTTCCGATCATTATTCCTCCTCCATGGAGCATTTGAGCGGAAACTCCTTGTCGCGGGCCAGACGCTCCACCGTTATGACCTTGGTGACCGCGATATCATAGGTATACACCCCGCAGACGCCGATACCATTTTTGTGGACGTTGAACATGATGCGCGTGGCATCTTCCGGTGTTTTGTGAAAGACCATCATGAGAATTTCCACAACGAATTCCATGGTCGTATAATCATCATTATGGAGCAGCACCCGGTACATGGGCGGCTCCTTGATTTCGTCCTTCAGATCGGTTCCGGTCTGTTCTTCGGTATCCGGGTCATAAATCATGGGGCAGATGACTCCTGAAAAACGGTGGTGATGGGGATCACCGGCCGCAGCATTTTTTGAATTTCCTGCCACTGCCGCAGGGGCAAAGATCGTTTCGGCCCACTTTTTCCTCTTTGCGGCGGATGGGTCTGCGTTCTTCCGGCTCCCCGCCGGCGCCCGAGAGAATCATTTCCTGCGCGGGATTCCGTTTCAGCACCGGCGCCTGTTCCGGCGCCTCAATCCGTATCCAGAACAGGGTTCGGATGATTTCCTGTTTGATCCGCGCGATCATCTCATTGAACATATCGAATCCCTCTTTTTTGTAAACGATCAGGGGATTCTGCTGGGCGTAGCCGCGCAGACCGATGCCTTCCTTCAGATGATCCATCTGGAGCAGGTGCTCTTTCCAGTGGCCGTCCACGGTATTGAGCATGAGATAGCGTTCCATCTCCGGGAAGATGTCCGGGCCGATTGCTTCCTTTTTTTCTTCATACCGGGCCACCGCCTTCCGGAAGATATCTTCGGCCAGGTCTTCGGCGTTCTTTCCCTCCAGTTCGCTTTCAGGATACGACAGATCCAGGCCAAACTGCCAGCGGACGGCCTCGGTCATGGCGTCCACGTCCCATTCCGAGGGCGGGATCTGTTCATTGGCGAATTCAAGGGCGATATTCTCGGCCAGCTCCCGCACCATGCCTTCAATGGTCGGACCCAGATCACCTTCCACCAGGGCTTGCCGGCGCTGTTCGTAGATTACTTCCCGCTGCTGGTTCATCACATCGTCGTATTCCAGCAGCTGCTTCCGGATATCGAAATTATGGCCTTCCACCTTGCGCTGGGCGTTCTCAATGGCCCGGGAGAGAAGGGCGTGCTCAATGGGCTCGCCTTCTTCCATGCCAAGTTTTTCCATGATTCCGGTGATGCGTTCACCGCCGAAAATCCGCAGGAGATCGTCGTCAAGGGAAAGATAAAAACGGGAGGATCCCGGATCCCCCTGGCGGCCGGACCGGCCCCGCAGCTGGTTGTCGATGCGCCGGCTTTCATGACGTTCCGTACCCAGGATATGCAGGCCGCCGTTTTTCAGAACCTTGTCATGGCGTTCCCTCCATTTTTCGACAACGGCGTCCCTTTCTCCGGGAGAGGGATTCCTGAGCCCGGCCACATCAGCTTCCCAGTTGCCCCCGAGGATGATATCCGTTCCCCGGCCGGCCATATTGGTGGCAATGGTCACGCTGCCGGGCCGGCCGGCCTGGGCTACGATTTCCGCCTCTCTGGAATGATGCTTGGCGTTGAGAACCGTATGGGGCACGCCCCGCTTTTTCAGCTTGCGGCCCAGCTCCTCGGAAACCTCAATGGAAATGGTGCCCACCAGCACGGGCTGGCCTTTTTTGTGCAATGCCACGATTTCATCAAGGACCGCATTATATTTTTCCCGTTTGGTCTTGTAGATGACATCGGGGAAATCCTTGCGGATCATGGGGCGGTTGGTGGGAATGACCACCACGTCCAGGTCATAGATTTTCTTGAATTCCGCAGCCTCGGTATCTGCGGTACCGGTCATGCCCGACAGTTTTTCGTACATTCGAAAATAATTCTGGAAGGTGATGGTGGCAAGGGTCTGGTTTTCATTGGCCACCTTTACGTTCTCCTTGGCCTCCAGGGCCTGGTGGAGACCGTCGCTGTACCGGCGGCCGGGCATGAGGCGGCCGGTGAATTCATCCACGATAATGACTTCGCCGTTTTTCACGATATAGTCCACATCCCGCTGGAACAGGGAGTGGGCCTTGAGGGCCTGGTTGACGTGGTGGAGAAGGTCGATACAGGACGGATCGAAGATATTTTCCACGGACAGCTTTGTCTGGACCTTTTCCACCCCCTCTTCCGTGAGAACCGAGGATTTGGCCTTTTCGTCCACGGTGAAATCGAAATCCTTGCGCAAAGACGGGATAATATTGTTCACCTGGTAATACATATGCGTGGATTTCTCGGCCGGGCCGGAAATAATGAGCGGGGTGCGGGCCTCGTCCACCAGGATGGAATCCACTTCATCCACCACGGCGAAATACAGGGGCCGCTGGACCATGCTTTCCCGGTCGAATTTCATATTGTCCCGGAGATAATCAAATCCGAATTCGTTATTGGTGCCGTAGGTAATATCGGCCCCGTAGGCTTTCTTGCGCTGATCGTCGTCCAGGCCGTGAACAATGACGCCCACGGACAGACCGAGAAAGCGGTAAACCCGGCCCATCCATTCGGCGTCGCGGCGGGCCAGATAATCGTTCACCGTCACGATATGGACCCCTTTTCCGGTCAGGGCGTTGAGATAGGCGGGCAGGGTGGATACAAGGGTCTTGCCTTCCCCTGTCTTCATCTCCGCTATGGAACCCTGGTGCAGAATCATGCCGCCGATGAGCTGCACGTCGAAATGGCGCATATCAAGCACCCGGCGGCTGGCTTCGCGCATGACGGCGAAAGCCTCGGGCAGCAGATCCTCCGTGCTCTGGTCCCGGGTTAGCTGCTCCCGGAACAGGACGGTCTGGCGGGCCAGCTCGTCGTCGTCCATGGAGCGGTAACCGGATTCCAGGTCGTTTATTCTTTGAACAAGGGGCTGGAGCCGGCGGATGATGCGTTCATTCCGGCTTCCAAACAGACGGGTCAGAAAATTGAGCAGCATGAGGGAACGGTTTCCTGGGGTTGGCCGCGGGGATGGCGGGGCCGGTCCTCTCGGCGGGATCAGTAATCAGACGGTTTGCGGTTATCCGTATCCGAAAACAATAAGTTCGGTTTCGGTCAAAGTCCAACAGGAAAAACAGGTTTCCCGGGATATCCCCTAAAAGCGGGCCGAAACCGGAACCAGAACCGGATCGGGATACAGATGCAAAAAACGGGCACCCGAAAGCCGGATGCCCGCTATGCCGTCGATGTCCGAAACAGGGTCAGTTCAAAATATAGTGCTTGGGATCCATGGGCATTCCGTTGAGCCGTACCTCATAATGGAGATGAGGACCGGTGCTGCGGCCCGTGTTGCCCATTCTGGCGATGATTTCTCCGCGTTTGATGGCATCGCCCGGTTTTTTCAGCACTTCAGAGCAGTGGGCATACCGGGTGGAAAGGCCGTAGCCGTGGTCGATAATCAGTATCAGACCGTAGCCGCCCTTCTCGCCGGTAAAAGTGACGCAGCCGTCAGCCGGCGCGATGATGGGAGTGCCCTTGGGAGCGGCGATATCCAGGCCCTTGTGGAATTCCTTCAGGCCGGTGAAGGGCGACACCCGCCGGCCGAAATCAGAGGTGTAAACGCCTTCTGCCGGCTGGATGGCCGGCGTGCAGGCCAGCAGGTTTTTCTGCTCCTCCAGTTTTTCGATCAGGGTGTTAAAGCCGTTTTCCTGGGTCCGGACAGCCTGGTGTAGCTGGTTGATCTGGTCATGCATTTCCCGGATCAGACCGTTATGCCGTTCTTCCGGATCCAGGTTTGGCAGCAGGTCTTCGGGAGTGGAGCCGCCGATGCCGAACAGCCCGGGGCTGTCTTCCCCCTGCTCAAGATTGGCGATGACGCGGATTTTCTGTTCAAATCCGTTCAGGGCGATAAGGGAGCCCTTGAGTTCGTTGATCTCGGCGGCAAGGGACTGAATCTGGCGGCGCTGGTGGTGTATGATTTCATTGCGGGATTGAATGGTGCGGGAAAGATCGCGGTTTTGTATGCCGCTTTTCTTCAGATTAATATAATCATGTCCGCCATATCCTATGGCTCCGGCGGCGGCGGCGGCCACCAAAAGGATCAGACAGATAAAAGGCCTGGGAATGCTGATCTGGCGAAAGGGGGCGCCATTGGTACTCATCACCAAAAAAGTAAATTTTTTCATGGGGAGCACTCACTCGGTTGTCTGTGCCTTCCACCGGCGGTGAAGGGGGGTCTGCCTTCTGACGACGGCCACGACAAACTGCCGACCGGAGGAATGCGATGTGGAAAGAGAGGGGAAAAACAAATGGTTAGATACAGTCTGATTTTTTTGTACATATTCCGATACATCGGAAACAGCCAATCTGGTCGAAGAATATCATCAGCGATACCCATTGTCAAGAACGACGAACCTTTGGCCCGCCTTGTGTTCTCTTCCTTGATATCACTGCGTGAATACCGGGATATCACTGCGTGAATACCGGCGATGCGTCCGGCGGGTTATGGACGGAGCGAATTCTGGATAAGAATGAATATTGCGAAAGGAAATATCGGGCGCAGGCTGACTGTCATGACGGCTGAAGCGGGACGCCGTTTTTTTGTGCTTCATGCGCCATTTCCTCTGAAAAAATCCTTTCGAAGTACCGGTGGAACGCCTTTTTTGCATATGTTTTTGCTTTTGTTCCGATATATTTCTCATGGGCCACCACCGCAGAAACCACGATCCGGTGTGTGTTCCGGGCATCTCCGGCAAAGCCCACAAACCAGTCATAGCGGCGCCCTTTGTGGGCCCGGCTGTTGATGCTGCCGGTTTTGCCGCCCATATCCAGGCGGGACAGGACCGGATCTTTTTCATAACCGCGAAAGACCTTCCGGCAGGTGCCGGCGACGATGGTTCGGTTCATGAGGATTTTCATATCACCGGCGACCCCGGCCGGCATCACCTGGCGGGAGGCGGGGCGGCTGCGGTAGAGCAGGCGTCCGCCGGTGTCAGTGATGCGTTCCACCAGCATGGGAGACGGCATCATGCCGGCGCCGTTGGCGATGGCGGCGGCCATCAGGGCGCCGTGGAGCGGGGAGATGAGCGTGGTGCGGTTGAACCCGCTGGCGATCTCTGCCAGGTGGTAGGGATCGTCGGAAATGGTGAAGGTGGAGGGCGGCACGGGCAATTCAAAGGAGACTTTTTCCCCGAACCCAAAGGCACGGGCGTAATGGACCAGGGGCTCCTTTCCCAGGTGCAGGGATCCCAGTTTTCCGAAGACCGGATTGACGGACTGGGCAAAGGCGTCGCGGAGGGAAATAGAATGAGACGGCGCATCGCTTTTTTTGATCTGGAATTTATACAGGGTATATTTTTGCCCACGGTATTTCAGGGGGGATGCGGGGCGCAGATCGCATCGGTCCAGGGCAGCGGCGGCCGTGACGATTTTGAATATGCTGGCTGCCGGGAAAATACTGTTTAAGCAGGGATTCCGTTCCGGATGAATCCGGTCATATCCCACCAGAGAAAGGATGCGGCCCGTATCCGCTTCCATGACCACGAGGCCGATATAACGGGAATGGGCGGTGTCCAGATCCTGGAGAAGGGCCTGCTGCAAATCCATATCCAGACTGGTGCGGACACGGCATTCCCGGCCCCCCACGGAAAGCATGAGTTCCGGTTTTTTCAGGTTGGTGAATTCCCGGCTGTCCAGAAGGGCGCGCAGATCGGTCCTGGTCAGAAGGGGAGAAGGGCGTACCTCCCGTGTTTCGCCGGGGTGGACCCTGGCCAGCAAATCCTGGACATCCGGCAGGCTGGCCGGGATGGGCCTGGGCGCGAATGCCGCTGCCGGGGCGGTGTCCGCGAAAGATGGGGGCGGCAGGGAAGGGGCGCGGGCGGAACCGGTTCCCTTGAATCTGATTCCGGCGGCATGCGCCGTGCCGTATTCGGCGGCCTTATCAAGACCGGAGGCGGTGAAACCGGCGTCAATGGTGGAATCAGGCGGGCGTCGGAATCCCCAGGCGCACATGGCCATGATCAACAGCAGAAAACACAGCCGCAGAGATTTCAGGGCCGCCCGTTTGCGCCGCTTCTGGTTTTTCAGGCCGGACTGATATCGCCGCCATCCGCCGTTTGCAGGCCCGTTCTGGTAAGGATGAAGATGAAACCGGCCGCTGAATCTGGTTTTGCCCGCCGCTGTTTTTTTCATGCATAGAGTCCGCTGTTCTTCTGTAGGGGTTCGGTTTCAATACCTCTATGATATCGTTGTTTTTATTCCTGTTCTGGCAATCCCTATTCTCTGTATTATGGGTTTAGCCGTATTTTTCCAAAAACCGCAATAGGGAATCAACGGTAGTCTCCGGCAGGAAATTCCGCCATTCAGCTGACTGCCGTTCCGGCGGGACATTCCCCGTCCAGCGTCAGCACCACCGGATTGCCGTTCGCGGTAGCGGCAAGCAACATGCCCCGGCTCTCCACACCCATGAATTTCACGGGTTTGAGGTTTGCCACAATCACCACCTGTTTTCCCGCCAGTTCATCCGGCGCATAGGAACCGGCGATACCGGAGACAATGGTGCGGCTTTCTCCCATATCCACTTCCAGCTTCAATAATTTCCGGGCCTTGGGAACAGGCTCGGCGGAGAGAACGGTGCCGACCCGAAGATCAATTTTGGCGAAATCGTCGATGGTGATCTCCGGCTTCAGGCTGCGGTCCTGTTTCGGTGTTTCCGGTTCCGGCGGTTCCACCCGGGGAAAGAGGCGCGGGGCCTTTCCCAGCCGCGTGCCCTCGGGGATCATCCGCCATCTGCGCAGTTTGTCTAGCTGATAAAAATCCGTTTCCGCGTCCAGGCCGAGATGAGACTGCATTTTTTTCGCCGTATCGGGCATGACGGGATAGATCAGACCGGCGACCACGCGCAGTCCTTCGAGCAGCTGGACCATGACGGTGGCCAGTTCCCTGCGGGCGCCGGATTTTTTGGCCAGCTCCCAGGGCGCCGCAGCATCCACGTATTTGTTCATGCGGTTGATGTACTCCCATACGGCGGCAAGCCCTTTATGGAATTCGAACCGGTCCATGGCCGCCTCATAGGCGTCAATGGTGAGGGCGGCGGTGGATTCCAGGGCCCCGATCTTGAAACGGGCCAGCTCACTGACAAGGTTGGCGTCCGGTGCCGGCACCACACCGTCAAAATATTTTTTTACCATGGAAAGCACCCGGCTGAACAGATTGCCCAGGTCATTGGCCAGATCCGCGTTGATGCGCTGCACCAGGGCCTCTTCGGAAAAATTGGAGTCCAGGCCAAACACCATATCGCGCATCAGGAAAAAGCGGAAGGCGTCCAGCCCGTATACATCCTTGAGTTTCAGGGGGGCCACTACATTGCCGATGCTTTTGGACATTTTGGTGGCGCCCACGTTCCAGTATCCATGCACATTGAGGTGATTGTATACCGGAATGCCCGCCGCCTTGAGCATGATGGGCCAGTAAATACCGTGGGGTTTCAGGATGTCCTTGGCCGTGACATGCTGCACATGGGGCCAGAAGCGGGCAAAGCGCTCCCCGTCCGGATAACCGAGGGCGGAGATATAATTGATCAGGGCGTCGAACCAGACATAGGTGACGTAATTATCGTCAAAGGGAAGGGGAATGCCCCATTGCAGCCGGCTTCTGGGACGGGAGATGCACAGGTCATCCAGGGGATCGCGCAAAAAGGCGAGAACTTCGTTTTTATACCGTTCGGGGCGGATGAACTCCGGATTCTCCTGGATATGGGAAATAAGCCAGTCCTGGTATTTGCTCATGCGGAAGAAATAATTGGATTCGCGGATGACCTCTGGTTCGGTGAGGTGATCCGGACACTTGCCGTCCACCAGTTCCCGGTCCGTATAGAAGCGTTCGCATCCATAGCAGTATCTGCCTTCATATTCGCTGAAGTAGATATCCCCGCCATCGTGGATTTTGGTGAGCAGGCTGCGCACCACCGCCATATGGTCCTGATCCGTGGTGCGGATGAACTGGTCATTGCTGATATTGAGTTCAGGCCACAGATCACGGAAGAGTGTGCTGATCCGGTCCACGTATTCTTCCGGTGTGCAGTTTTCCCTGGCGGCGGCCTGTTCGATTTTGTCGCCGTGTTCGTCCGTTCCCGTGAGAAACCAGGTTTCCCTGCCGCGCATGGATTGAAAGCGGCGGGCCACGTCAACGGCAATGGTGGTATAGGCGTGTCCCAGATGGGGTTTTGCGTTCACATAATAAATCGGGGTGGTGATATAAAAAGGTGATGGCATATTGGCGGCCTCGGTTATCTCGGGATTATGTAAGTCCGGATTTCGGACGGATATCAGCCGATTGCATTCTCCAGGTTTCCGGTCAGGCCGGGGGCGGATTTTTCTCCGGGCACGGGATTCCGGTGCTGCGGTCTGATCGGCGCCGGGCGGATGTCTTTCAGGGTCAGGTCCACTTCTTTTTCTTCTTTTTCCAGGCGCACGGTGATGATGCCCCGGATGATATTGAGCCGGATGACCTTTCCGGATCCCTCTTTTGTTTCGATGCGGCGTCCGATTTTCGGGTATTCGGATTTCAGCGTGATATAGGTCTGGTTTTCATAGGTCAGGCAGCACATGAGGCGGCCGCACTGCCCTGAAATTTTGGTGGGGTTCAGAGACAGTCCCTGTTCTTTGGCCATGCGGATGGATACGGGCTCGAATTTTTCCAGAAAGGCAGAGCAGCAGAGCACCCGGCCGCAGCGTCCGATGCCGCCGCACATTTTGGCCTGATTCCGGATACCCACCTGCCGCATTTCGATGCGGATGCGAAAACGGCGCACCAGCATTTTGACCAGCTCACGAAAATCGACCCGGCCGTCGGCCGTGAAAAAAAAGGTGAGCTTGTTGGCGGTAAAGGTACTTTCCACCTCAAAGAGATTCATCTTCAGGCCGAGTTCTTTAATGCAGCTCAGGCAGAAGGCATGGGCCGTGGTCTCCAGTTCCCTGTTCCGTTCAATCTGCTCCAGATCCTTTTCGCCGGCCGGGCGGAAGACCTTTTTCAGCTCCCTTTCCCGGTTTTCCTCCGTTTCCGGGCGGGGCGGGATGATGACATGGCCGAAACCTAGTCCCTGTTCCGTTTCCACGATGACGGAATCGCCCACCTTGAGCACAAAGACCCCGGCATTGAAATCATATATTTTTCCGGCCGGTTTGAACCGGACGCCAACAATTTTTTTCATGATAGAATATCTATGATATCCGGATATCATTTTCACCCCGATTATTGGTAATTGGGGGAGGCTGTTTTTATAATATCCATCCGGTAAAAATACACTCAGCCAGGGAAAATGTAAAGGCCTGTTATCCATAAATCCTTACGAAAGGCTTTTATCTAAAACCCGGCCTGCAGGCGTTCTGCACGACACCGGTCTGTTCAGCCAAAAGGGACCGTTTCTGGATTTATGGTATCTCTGGCAGGTCTTGCGGGAAATCCATCCATGGTCCCGGGGCGGTATCCTTCCAGGTCGACGGTGATATAACGGAACCCCAGGCGGCGGAGGCGGGCCGGCAGGTTCTTTTTCCGCGCCATCTTCGCCAGCTCCGGGATCTTCTCCGGCGGTGCCTCCACGCGGGCAAGATCTCCATGACAGCGTATCCGGATTTCAGGGAAACCGGCGGCGATGAAAAGATCCTCCGCTGCTTCCATGTCCCGGAACCGCTCCACATCCACCGGTGCATCCACCGGCAGGCGGGACAGAAGACAGGAATCCGGGGGGAGATCCCACCCCGCCAATCCGTTTTTCCGGGCCAGCTGGCGGATATCCGCCTTGGTCAGCCCGGCTTCGGCCAGGGGGCTGCGGATTCCCATCTCTCTCAAGGCCCGCAGGCCGGGGCGAAACATGCCGAGATCATCGATATTGGTTCCATCCATTACCCATAAGATTCCCAGTTCAGCGGCCCGTTCCTTTAACCGGGAAAACAGACGGCGTTTGCAAAGATAACAGTGATCCGGCGGATTGCGGCGCAATTCTTCGGAAAAAGACAGGCGGATCTCCTCGTGGCGGACACCCATGGCCGCCGCCGCGTGATTTGCCCGCCGGACTTCCCGGTCCAGGGTATAGGGCATCCGTATGGTGGCGGCCCGGATCCGGCCGCCGAGAATCTCACGGGATATATGGAGCAGAAAAACGGAATCAATTCCCCCGGAAAGTGCGAGAAGGGCGCAGTCCATCTCTTTCAGAATCCCTTGCAGGCGGCCCGGCTTATCCGGCGGTGTCACGAATCTTCCATTTCCCCCGTATCGCCGCCCATGACCGCATCCCGGATATCCGGCAGGGGAATTCCGGTATTCCGTGATATCCGGCGCAGGTCTTCCAGCTCCGGTTTGGACCGCAGGCGCCGGCCGCTCAGAGAGGCATGCTTGACCCGCACTGTTCCCCAGGCTGTGGAGCGCTCTTCCACATGTCGTTCCAGCATGTATTTCTCCACCTCCCTGCTCCTGATTCCCAGGGTGGTGGTATGACGGAAGAGCAGATCCGCGCACGCGCCTTCCCGCTCGCCGGAGCATAAAACGGAAATGCGGACGGCCGGACGGTTTTTCTTCATGAGGATGGCGGTGAAATCCACGTCATCGGCCCCGTTTTCAAGGAGGAGATCCATGATCTCACTCAGGTATTCCGGGGACATATCGTCCACATTGGTTTCCAGAAGACGGGCTTTTTCATGCCGCCATCCGCCGCCGGACGGCCCCGCCGCATCGGCGGCAGGGCCGTCCGCCCGCCCCATCTGCAACCGCAGCAGGTTGGGAATTGCCACCTTCCGCCGTCCAATGCCATGGCCCGACCGGGTCACGGTCATGGCCGGGGCCGCGATAAATCGATCCGTCACTTCGGCCAGGATGGCGGCGCCCGTGGGCGTGGTGGCTTCATGGAGAACCGCACCCCGCCGTATCGGGATGTCCCGCAGCAGCATTTCCGTGGCTGGCGCAGGTACGGGAAGCCGGCCGTGGGCGCAATCCACCCAACCGCCGCCCAGTTCCACCGGGGCGCTCCAGATTTCGGCAATATCGAATTTTGTTTTCAGATAATGGATGCCGACAGCGGCGCCCACAATATCCACCAGCGCGTCCATGGCCCCGACTTCGTGAAAATGAACCGTATTCACGGATTGTCCGTGGACGGCCGCCTCGGCCTCGGCCAGCCTCTGGAAGATGGCCAGGGCCGTTTTCTCGACCGGCTCCGGCAATCGGGCCGCGCCCACGATCTGCCGGATATCCGAAAGATGGCGGCAGAAAAGCCCATCATCCATACAATTCACGGATACGCAGGTTCCCCGGATGCCGCTGCGCCGGTCCCGGGTGATTTTCAGGGAAAATGTCTCGTCCAGCCCCATCCGGGACAGTGACGCTTTTAAGACATCCGGCGGCAGCCCGGTATCCAGCAGGGCGCCCAGGTGCATGTCCCCGCTGATACCGGCAAAGCAGTCATAGTATAAAATATTGATTTTATTCATAAAAATAAATTTTAATATAAAGGCGCGCACCACAGGGCTGAGGGAAAGGCAGTGAAAGGACGGATAGAAAACGGGAAAAACAGAAAATCCATCCCGTCCTTATACGTACAGAGAATAAAGCTGGGGAAGTTTCATCAGGTTCACGCAATGGCGCAGGGTAAAATACGGGCCGGTGCGTTCCGCAGCAGATGCATGCATGACAGAGGCGCCGGACATCCGGGACCGGAAGCCGCAATGGTTCAGGAATCTGGAAAACGGAAGGCTGTCGTTTCGCTCGGCCTTGTTCCACTGCACCACCACGGGCGCTCCCTCACCGGACCGGGTGAATTTACATGGAATCCGGCGGCCGGTTAAAATTCCCATGAGATTACGGAAGCAGCGGATATTGCGATCCAGGGCCCCGGGCGTGCTGTCCGCCACGAAAACAAATCCGTCGGCGCACTCCATCAGACGCCGGCAGGCCTTGTCCGGCATGGTCTGGAAGGGGCCGTCAATGCCGTATAACCGGAAAACCACATGATAGCCGTCCAGCCGGGGGCCCAGGATTTTCGCGAAAATCACCCGTTCCGCATCCAGAAACACCCGGCTCACGCCGCCACGCCGTGTTTCAGGCATCTGCTCGTGGAGCACGCGGATATTGGTGGATTTTCCGGCGTTTTCCGGTCCGAAGTACAAGATGTCCACATTGATCCGGCGCTGGGCGAATTCCAGGTAGGGCATGGCGGCGCTCCCCATAAAATCATCAATAACAGTCAGGACTGACTCTTTATACCATACATCTTTACGGCGCAAAGGGCAAGGCGGGAAAAGAAGGCCGGATGCCGGTTTTCCCCGTGCGCGGAATTCTGCATGGACGGGCCGGGGCCGAAGCCCGGCCTTATTTCAATCCTGCTTGAAAATAATGGTTCCCACATGTTCTCCGGCAAGGGCCCTTTTGATATTGCCCGCTTTCATGCCGTTGATGATCTGCACGGATTCGATGACTTCGCTGTTCTGGATGATTTCCAGGCAGGGCCGCTCAATCACCAGATCATCCAGATCCATTTCCAGCAGATCCCGGGCCCCGATTTTGGGGATAAATCCGGCGGCCGGCTCTTTTTTGGGATCCGCCGTATACAGGCCGTCCTCGTCCTTGATGAACAGGATGCGCCGGGAGCCGATGAGATCCGCGAGAATGACCAGCCCCACATCCGTCCGATGAATGGGAATCCGGCCCTTTTCCGGCTTGAGGGCGAAATAATCGTACGGCGGCATGCCGTGCATGACGGGAATGACGCCTTCCGCGAAATAGGCGGGCAGCTTGACGATATCGCCGTGGGAAATCTTGATGCCGCCCCAGGGAGCCAGAAGCATGGACACCATCAGGGCGTTCTGATCGGATATCATGCTGCCGAACCGCGCGATCACCCCGGTCGGCATGCCCATCTCCAGACCGATGGAATAGATGTGCCGGCTCCGGGTGCCGCCGCCGGTGGTAATCAGGAGTTTATGTTCCTCCCGGCTGGCCACGATCTCCTTGAGGATTTGCGGCAATGCATGCACCCCACGGTCGCAGATAGACTGTCCCCCGATTTTCATCACGGCCACATCCGGGTACAGCCGCTCCTGGGGGGCGATATCCAGGCTGTCCAGAAACCGTCTGCCCACCAGGCTTTCGCCCATGAGCGGGCTTTGAACATGCAGGCGTTTTCCGTCTTCATCCCTTATCAGACCCATTTTTTCCTCCTTTTCCCCCGCCGCCCCCGGTGCGAAGCGGGATAAGCCTGGCCCCGGCCTCCTCTGCCAGATGTTCAAGTTCTTCTCTCCGCAGGTGGTCCGCATATATTTTCATATTGCAGTCCAAAACGGCCGCCACGCGGAATCGCGGCTTTTTTTCACCCTCTTTCACTTTACGCCGCTCCCGATAAAATATTTTCGACGTCATGGAATTTTTCCTTTTCTCCATCATCCCGGTAATAAAAGATTGCGTCAATACAGTTCCGAAGATAAGAAGATATTATGGATAAAGAAACCATCACCATCACCGTCATCGGCGTGGATGAATGCCCGCTGTATCATGTGGGGGATGTCTTTCACCTGGCCGGAAAGAAATTATCCGCTCCGTACGGCAAATCCACCTGTCTGATCCTGGTGCAGGACATTACCGGCATTCTGATGAAATACGAATGCATGAATGGTTCTTCCCGGTATCGTTTTGACTGTTCCGGATGCGGCGGCCTGGCACGCCTGGAATACCGGCGCAGCGAGCTGACGGAGCCCGAATTCTTTGCGGACGATATCCATTCCATTGCCTGCAGCATGCAGAAAAGCACGTTTTTCAGGATATTCAGCGAGGAGGGCTTCCGACGCCTGACGTCCTTATTGCGGAAAAAAGATTATCCCGCCGGAAAAATAATTGTCCGAAAAGGGGATCCGGGTACCGGCCTCTTTATCATTGCGCGGGGAAAAACGGAAGTGCTGGGAAAAAACAATATCCGCATCGCCACCATTGGCGAGGGGGATCTGTTCGGGGAAATGAGCCTGATCAGCGGAGATCCGGCGGCGGCCACGGTATGTGCATTGACCCCGGTAACCGCCCTGTTCCTGGACGCAGGATCCTTTCGTTCCGTTTTCCATGAAAATCCGGCTTTTCAGATTTACCTGACCCGGATGCTGGCGCACCGGATTTCGGCAACCAATCTCCTGCGCAGCCGGGAAATCGCCTCGGGCATCAGCGGCAATCTGACGGAAATCTCTCCCCTGGAGCTGTTTCAGACCCTGTATGCCAATCAAAAGACCGGTGTCCTGGTGCTGAAACTGCCTGGGGGGCTGGGCGTTGCGTCTTTTCTGGAGGGCCGCCTGATCCGGGCCAAGCTCAATGAAAAGACGGACAAGGAGGCATTGCTGGATATCCTGCAAGTCCGGGAAGGACGGTATAAATTCAATCCCGGACTGCCACCGGAAGAAACGCGCACCGACGAAATTGACAACCTGCTCAAGCTGCTGATGGAGGCGGCCCGCCATGAACAGACCGGAGGATAAGGAACCTCCGGCGGAACAAAACAGCCGTCAGGGCACAGAACCGCCGTCCCGCCCTGGTCCGCAGGGGCCAGGACGGGCTGCGTTATCTGGTCTGTCGCGATCCTTGCCGGAATGAAGTCATGGTCTGTTCATCAGGAAAGGGCGGGCGCCGCCAGACCTACCCTTTGGGACCGATCATTTTCTCGGGCACGACCCATTCCCTGAACTGCTCTTCCGTCAGGAGTTCAAGGGAAAGAGCGGCTTCCAGGAGTGTCGATCCATCCTTATGGGCCTTTTTGGCGATCCTGGTGGCGTTATCATAGCCGATGTGCGGATTCAGCGCCGTAACCAGCATCAAGGATTCATCCCGCAGTTTTGAAATGCGGTCTTCATTCGCGGTGATGCCCGAAACGCATTTATCGGTAAAGCACCGGCAGCCGTCGTACAGCAGGCGGATCGACTGCAAGAGATTATAAATCATCACGGGCTTGAAGACATTGAGTTCAAAATGACCGTTGGATCCGGCCACGGAAATCGTTGTATGGTTTCCCATGACCTGGGTCGCAATCATGGTCATGGCTTCACATTGGGTCGGATTCACCTTGCCGGGCATGATGGAGGATCCCGGCTCATTTTCCGGCAGGCTGATCTCGCCGATACCGCAACGGGGACCGGAGCCCAGGAAGCGAATATCGTTGGCGATTTTCATGAGGCTCACGGCAATGGCGTTCAATGCGCCGCTGGCTTCGACGATCGCGTCATGGGCCGCGAGGGCTTCGAACTTATTATCCGCCGTTTTAAACGGAAGGCCGGTCACCTCCGCCACCTGGGCCGCGAACTTCACATCAAAGCCTTTGATGGAATTGATCCCCGTTCCAACGGCCGTTCCGCCCTGGGCTAACTGATGGAGCGCGGGCAATACCGCCTCCACCCTGCGGACGGCGTTGTCCATCTGGGCTTTATAGCCGGAGAATTCCTGCCCGAGGGTCAGGGGGGTCGCATCCTGGGTATGGGTTCTGCCGATTTTGACGAGATGCTGAAATGACCGGGATTTCTCATCCAGGGCATCGTGCAGATGCCGCAATGCAGGTAGCAGATGATTCGTCATCTCCTCAACGGCCGAAATATGCATTGCCGTGGGAAAGGTATCATTGGATGACTGCCCCATATTGCAATGGTCGTTGGGATGCACGGGATCCTTGCTGCCGATGACGCCGCCCAGGATTTCAATGGCGCGGTTGGAGATCACCTCATTGCTGTTCATATTGCTTTGTGTACCGGATCCGGTCTGCCATACCGAGAGCGGGAAATGAGCATCCAGTTTTCCCTCCATCACTTCACCGGCGGCCTGCACAATCGCCTCGCCAATGGTTTTATCCAGCACACCCAGCTCCATATTCACTTTTGCCGCAGACTGCTTGATAATCCCCAGGGCGCGGATCAGGGGCTTGGGCATGGTCTCCACTCCAATGGGGAAATTGATCAAGGAACGCGCGGACTGTGCGCCATAATACTTTTCAACCGGCACTTGTAATTCGCCAAATGAGTCACTTTCAACTCGGTACTCAGTCATGAAATATCTCCCTTTCATTAATGGTATGGATGGCCTGGGGCCATGGTCTGATTTTTCCCCGGCGACGCACCAGGATTCCGGGCGATATTATCCGGAATCTCAAATGACTGGTTTTATCTTGAAAATTTGGCGGAAAATTTGCCCGTCGTTCAAAGACGGCATTCCCTGCCCGGACCTTTTTCAATAACGGGCGCGGGAACTGGCATGGGCGAAGCCCGTGTCAGAATCGTTTTTTGATCCATTCGGCCCGCGGGCTGATTTCGATGGCCCGGGTATAATCGGCGATGCCCTGGTCGAATTCTCCCTTATCCGCATGGGCAAGCCCGCGATTATAATATGCTTCCGCGAAATCCGGCTGCAATTCAATGGCCCGGCTGAAATCCGCGATGGCCCGGTCCATCTCCTCTTTCTGGAACCAGCTTAATCCCCGGTTGTGAAAAGCCCAGGCGAATTTGGGAGAATGGTGGATCGCGCGGGTAAAATCCGAAATGGCATCATCCAGGCGATTCTTGTTAAAATAGATGATTCCCCGGTTATAATAGCAGTCCGCGTTTTCCGGCGCCAGTTGCAGGGCGGCCGTATAGTCCGCCAGGGCCTTGTTCGTTTCCTTTAATTCCCCCCAGACATTGGCCCGGTGATACAGGATGCCGGCATCATCCGGCGTCAGTTCCAGGGCTTTGGTGAAATCAGCGATGGCCAGATCAAATTTTCCCAGATATTTATAGGAAAGCCCCCGGTTATCATAGGCCGTGGCCAGGTCTGGCCGGATTTTCAGAGCCCGGGTAAAATCTTCCAGCGAGGCGGCGTAACGGCCCAGGCGCTGCTGCACCAGCCCGCGATTGTTCAAAGCCGCCGAATTTTCCGGATTCAGCTCCACGGATATATCGTATGCGCTCAGGGCTTTGGTGTACTGTTTCCGCTGATCCAGCTTCAATCCTTTTTCAAACCAGGCCTGGGAACTCTCCGCAACATCGTCCGCCGCAGCAGCCATGGGATGTCCAGACAACATCAACGCACACAAAAGGCCCGAAAGCGCCACCCGAAGAATCGTTTTTTTCATCTTGTTTCTCCTCAGCCTGCAACCGGGGAAGACCGGGGCAGGATAACCGGATCGACGGATACATCATCATCACATGCATTACGTGATTTCCCATATCATAAAAAATGGCGTAAAAAAACTGTCCCCAACCGGATCCGCCGTCCATGCCGCGCATCCTTTCCGCTTATTCCCGAAGAACAAGGCCGGCGGGAAGGGATTCGCCGAATATAGCGGTTTCATCCATCTTTTCAAGGGGAACGGGGCTGGATACCATGCGGTCCTGCTCTTCGGTTCCGCCGTTGTTCTCCAGCCACAGGCGGACGCGGCCCGTCCACGGATCATTCAGGTCTCTTGTCATATCACCGGTTTTTCTGGCAAGTGACGCCAGGGCGGCGCATACCGGAATTGTGTCTTTCCAGGGGGTTTCCATGAGATATCGCAGCCAGGAATGAATCTCTTCGGGCCGCAGAACCCGGTCCACCGGGCCGTAAAGCGGTTCCCGCGCCCCGATGCGGCCGAGACACCAGAAATGCTGGGGTTGGACAGTTTTGGGTTTTATCTCCGAAAGAAGCTGTTCGCCCCATTTGCGCTTGTCCCTGGTGATGAGACGTTCCATATTGGCCACCGCCATCCAGATTTCCAGGCGCTCCTGAAAGCGCTGCTTTCCTTTTTTTCCGCTGATCATGACCGGACTCAGATCCTGAATGAACTGCCGTTGCTGGCCGGGCTTCAACCCGCCGGCAATGCGCCGCCACAGAACCCACCATTCCGAGCGGTTCTGGGCGTGGGACGTAAAGACCGGGCCGGTTTTGTATAATTTCCAGATGCGTCTGATCCGGTCGGCGTCAAAACCATCTCCGAATCCGGGCCGCAGACAGAATCCGGTCAGATTCAGCCAGCGCACTTCATTGCGGTGATGACGCAGGCGGGCCTCGGCCAGGGGGATCAGGGTGTCGGTCATGCGCCGGATCAGCCCGAGGGGCCATTCGCTTCGGGGCATTTCGATATCCCGGGCCAGATCCCTGCTCAACCGGTCCATCCGTCCGCCGGCGGAAGACATATCCACGGAAAACGCGTCGTGGATGCGGGCGGTGATATCCGCGACGCGGGATTCGTCCAGAATATTTTGTTCCCCTATATTCACTTCTGCGGAGCTGTTCCGCAACTGAAACTGAAGCCGCCACCGGTGGTCCGTGACATCGGAAACACACCACAGGGCCAGTGTGCCCATTTCGGTAAAATGGGCTTCCACGGATACGGGAATCCGGGAGCGGGCCCCTTTTTTCCCAAACCGGATCATTGTATTTAAGGGCGGCATGGCGGTCAGGGAATCATCCACGTCTATGAGATCGCCGGAGCGGTCCCCGGAACGGAAACTGGATCTGTACAGGGAAAACCGGACCGGCCGATTGGTGAGAACGGTAAACCGCCGGTCTTCCAGACGTACCGTGCGTCCCTCTTCCAGGCCCCGTTCCACCAGGCAGACGGCCATTTCGGGAAGCGGGAGATCCCCTCCGGGTCCGATTCCGGGAGAATGGTCTTCCCCGCTGGAGGAGGTCACGCCCAGATAATAGGAACGGGAGCTGCCGCTGCCGACCCTCACACCGCAGCCAATTTTCACCAGTCCGTAGTAGGCGGCTCCCAGGGCCACGGCAAGATCCGGATCCGGATTGATCAGCTCCCGGGGAAGGGGGGCTTCCTTTTGCCCGCCGTCAAACCAGCGGGCCGCTGCTTCCCTGACGCGGTTCCGGATCACACTGGATTTCAGGGATCCCCCGTTGAACAGGATCAGATCGGGACGGGCGGACGCATGATCGGTAAACCGGGCGGCATCCCCGGCATGACGGTCCAGAAACCAGCCCATATGCCGGGTGACGGCCGCTTCGGACTCATAGGGAAGGCCGAATTCCGTGATGCCTTTGCGCAGGCTTGTCAGGCGCGGCGCCTCCCGGTCCAGGAGGGGGAAAAAACCATCCGTGACCGTCGTATGCACATCCGTTGCGGTGATCGTTCCGGTGAGAGAACCGCCGATGAGATGTCGTCCTTTTCCCATGAGCGCGACGTGGAATTCATCGGCTTCCCCGTTCAGAATCCGTTCCTTTGCCTGGCGGCACTGTTGGCACAGGGATTTCCAGCGATCCGCGTTCAGCGTGGCGGATGTTTTTCCGCCGGCCAGCGTCCCTTCCACGATCCGGGCCAGGGCGAGATCAATATTATCTCCGCCGAGAATCAGATGATCCCCTACGGCAATACGCTCGAACACGGGGCCGCCGTCCGCTTCGCGCAGGGTGATGAGGGTGAAGTCAGTGGTGCCGCCCCCCATATCGCATACCAGGATCAATTCTCCCGGCGTCACATGATCGGCCCAGTCCGCCTCGTGAAAATGGAGCCAGTGATAAAACGCGGCCAGGGGTTCTTCCAACAGGGTCACGTCCTGCAGTCCGGCCAGCTGGGCGGCCTCAAGAGTCAGATCCCGGGCCACCTCGTCAAAGGACGCCGGCACGGTGATGGTTATAAGCTGGTGTTCCAGCCAGCATTCTTCTTCCTTCGGCCGGCGGCGGTTCCATGCATTCCGGATATGGTCCAGGTACGCGGCCGTGGCTTCCACCGGAGACAGCCGCTGAATCTCCCGGCTGCCGCCCCACGGCAGAATTCGGGCTCTCCGGTCAGTTTTTTCGTGGCACAGCCAGCTTTTGGCCGAGGAAATCAGACGGGCCGGCACCCCGGCGCCGTGATCCCGGGCAAAGACGCCCACGAACCAGGGATCCCGCCGGGGCCAGGGATGCTCCAGTGCGCCGGCTTCGATATCGTATTCTCCGGGAATATATAAAAACGACGGCAGAACCGGCCGGTCCGCGAATTCGCCGGGTCCGGTGAGCTGGGGAACCGGGAACAGGCGGATTTCGGGCGGGGGATCTCCTTCCGCAGGAAGGGGCGCGAAGGATACGGCGGAATTGGTGGTGCCCAGATCAATCCCGACAATATACCGATGATCGGACGAATTCAAAAAGCCATCCTCTCCATTGTTTCCGTCAGGAATTGCATCAGGCCCTGGAAACGCTGAAAATGGTATCCAGTTTTAACACCCGGAACAGATCGAATATACCGGGGGACACGCCGATAACGCTCATGGTCCCCCCGTTGACCGCCACTTCCTTATAAAACAGGAGCAGTTTTCCGATGCCGGCGCTCCCGATATAGGATACGCCGGAAAAATCAAAGACCACTTCCCGCGTATCGCCCAAAGCATGGCCGAGAAAACGGGATTTCATATCCTCGGCGCCGGTCTCGTCGATTTTTCCGCTGAGAATGAAGCGGCTGCGGTCTTTTTCCTGTACGATATCAATTTTCATGGATGCCTCACCTTTCGGAACCTGGTCACGGCCTGCTTTCGCAGTTGATTTCCCGCAGTTATTCCATGGCCCATAATTTCATGATTTCCCCGGTCTTTTCGTCAAAGGCGTCGGCGGTGGGCATGGAACGTTTGCTCAGGGTCACGTTCATTCGCCGACCGCCGTTTTCCCAGCGAACCGAATCACTGAAATAACGGATCAGGAAAATGCCGCGCCCCGACGTTTTCAGCAGATTTTCCTCGGCGGATGGATCGGCAATCCGTTCCGGTGCAAACCCATCTCCTTCATTGGAAATGGACAGATGAAAATCATTGCCGAAGCGCCAGGCAACGCTGACGGATTTTGTACGGTCTTCCTGATTCCCGTGCTTCCATGCATTCATCACACCTTCTTCCAATACCGTCCACAGGCGGGTTTCGGCATCAGCAAATCCCAGCGCATCCCACCGGGGACGGATGCGTTCAAATACGGTCCTGGTCCGGGCGGCAAGATCCTCTTTATCCGCCGCTGTAAAGCATTGTTCCGCATCCATCCGGGGAGATTCGATTTCCAGCAGCAGCAGGGTAATATCGTCATCCGAGGTGTTTACGGGATCATCGGTCACGGTTTCATCCGCCAGGGCCGTCACGTCGGCCACGAGCCGTTCCGTTATGACGCTCACCGGCATCCCCGGATCTTCCCGAAGGATATTGTCCACCATTTCCACCAGTTCGGCGTCGGTGATGGTGCGGTTCCAGTTCCGCTCGGGCATTTCCGTCAGCCCGTCGGTATAAAGGATGATCCGGTCTCCAACCCGAAGGGAAAGCCGGCCGGACTGAAAGGGGGCTTCGTCAAAAACGCCGATGGGCAGGTTTCCCCCGTCTTCGTCAGTCGCGGGCAATACCCGCGCCTTTCCGTCCCGGATAAAAAGAAAGGGAGGATGTCCGGCGCTCAGATACCGCATCTCCATGTTTTCGTGGTCGATCTGAAGAAATACGGAGGTAAAAAAATCATCCCGGCCAAAGGTGCCGGAGCGGCAGATTTCCTGGTTCAGCCGGCTCACCGCCTGCTCCAGGGGCATGGCGAAATGGGTCAGGATGGCGTGGTGAAACAGATCCGTGATGATGCTGCGCAAAACGCATCCCACCTCGTGCCCGCTCTGGTCCTTCAGGGTGATGATGCTGGCCGGTTGTCCGGGATTGATATTGCGCAGAAAAAAATGATCTCCCCCCTGTTTATAGCAGGGAGCGGAAAACGCGTCGAAAAACAGGGACCGGGACTCATTGAGCAGGGTATGCCGGGGAGAAACGCGGTTGACCAGCTCAAGGATGCCGCGGGACAACTCAATATTGATCTCCTGCTTACTGAGCATTTGCTTCATATCCGTAATGTCCTGGAGACTCTGGACAATATAGCGGCCGTCTTTCAGGCGGGCGCCGGCATGGGATTTGCGCACATGGATGCGCTCACCGTCCATCCGTTCCAGGATACAGTCGCAGGAGAAGGTGTCTTGGCATGAGCCGGGGTCACCGGCGTCTTCCTCGCAATGGACATAGGTGCGATAGGATTTTCCGATGAGATTCTGGATCTCGCAGCCGATCATCCGTGCAGCCCGGGGATTGGCGTCGGTGATGCGGTCGGTTTCCGGATCAATGACCAGAAGACCGGTCTGGATGGCCTCGGTCACGGTACGCAGATAGGCCTCGTTTTCCGCCAGCATGGCTTCGTAGCGTTTGCGGTCCGTGATATCAATCAGGGATACGATGCATTTCTCCGTTTCGGGAATCAGACCCACCCGCACCAGAACCGTATGCGTTGTATCGGGACGAAAGCGCATCCGGCATTCATACCGGGTGGATAACGCCCTGTCTCCGGAAGGGCTGGAATGAAGCCCCACTACCCGGTCCCGGTCTTCGGGAATGATGAAATCCGAAAATCGCCGGCCGGTCAATTCCTCCGGCGGGATGCCGGTCCACCGGCTGCTTTCGGCGTTGACCATGGAAATCCCGAGATCCGGATCCAGAATCATGGTGGCGGCCCCGGTATTCTCAAACACGCTGCGGTAGCGTTCCTCATTCCGGCGGGCACGAATTTCCGCCTCACGACGCACCTCAATCTCCCGGTGAAGCCGTTCATTTGCAATCTCCAGCTCCCGCGTGCGCATGGTCACCTGATTTTCCAGACTGTCGCGGTAGCGCTTGAGTTCCAGATGGTTCTTGATGCGGGCCTGAAGGACGGTTTTGTTAAAGGGTTTACGGATATAATCCACTGCACCGAGTTGCAGCCCCTTGTGTTCATTTCCCATGGCGGAAATGAACATGATGGGGATATCCCTCGTGGCAGCACTTTCCTTCAGGCGGGTGCAGACCTCATAGCCGTTCATCTCCGGCATATCCACATCCAGAAGGATCAGATCCGGTATGATCCTGGCCGCCTGTTCCAGACCCTCGGCTCCGCTCAGGGCATAGCGGGTATCGTATCCGGCGCCGAGGAGGATCCGTTCCAGAATTTTGGCGGTGGAACGGCTGTCGTCGATAATCAGAATGCGTGTCATGGAATCCATTATGTTTTTTACCTGCCGCCGAGCAAACGGTTGAGTTCCCGCACCATGGCATTGAGTTCTTCCGTCTGCCCGGATAGTTCTTCGGAAACAGATGCGCTTTCTTCAGAAGCCGCCGCAATAGAGCGAATGGAATCGTCCATACCGGCGGCGGAAGCCTGAATCTCGCCCATACCGTCCGACTGCTGCACAGCAGTTTCTGCAATGGCCTCCATCTTTTCTCCCATCACTGTGGCCGATTCAATAATATCACCGAAATTTTTATTGATATCCACTATGGCCGCCGCTGCTTCAGCGACCCTTCCCACAATGGCGTTCAGCAACGCCTTGGTATCCTTGGCCGCCTCGGTGGAGCGGCCGGCCAGCCGCTTCACCTCTTCCGCCACAATGGCAAAACCAGCCCCCATTTCACCGGCCCGTGCCGCTTCCACAGCCGCGTTCAGGCTGAGCAGGCTGGTCTGAAAAGCGATGGCATCAATGGTATTGATGATGTCCATGATCTGGTCGCTGTCCGCTTCAATGCGGCTCATTTTCCGGGTTAGTTCCATCAGCGCCTTCAGGGATGTGCCGCTTTTACGGATATTTTCCCCGATCATCTCCCGGCTGCTTCCTGTCAGCCGGGTGGTATTCCGGCTGATATCCGCGATATTATCAATGGCGGTCATGCCTTCATGCACGATTTCCGCCTGCTCTACCGCCTTTTCAGACAAAGAGGCTCCCGAGGCCGCGAGTTCGGATGCAGCGGAAGCCAGTTGATCCGTTCCGAAGGCCAGTTTTTCGGAAAACCGGCTCAGGCGCCGGAACAGTATGGTGGCAAAAAGAAACGAAAAAAAACCAGCCAGCAAAATGAGACCGCCGCTGATTCCCATAAGCCAGTAGTGGAACCGTGTGATGTTTTTCTGAAAGTCGGTCAGGGAACAGGTCAGCCCCACAAACCATCCGGATTTTCCGATACGCCTGATTTCGGTGAGTTTTTCCATACCGTCAAACCGCCATTGTCCGAATGCATATCCGGATTCTCTGGCCTTGCGGAAGAGAGCGCCCAGATCGTCATCCCGGTCAATATTCATTTTCAGGATGTATTCTTTTTGTACATGCCCGATAATCCTGCCGTCTTCCAGTGCCACAGCACAGTATCCATAATCCCCGAACCGGTGTACCAGCGGCCCGGTGAGAGAATCAAGAGGCGTTTGAAGGACAAGGGCGCCGGCGCCGGTGCCGGCGCTGTTCCGGACAGGTACGGCCAGGGGAAGGGAGAAACCGTTGTCTGCGGGGGCAGGCAGCCCAAGGACGCGGGTTCCGCGCAATACGGCGGACAACTCTTCAGGCAGGCGATCCGGCCCGGCGCCGCTGATGCGTTTCCCTTTGGTATCCACCAGATATATCCCCTGTTGTTCCGGAAAGGGAAAAGGCGTTTCTTCTCCGCCGCCTGGGGAAAGAAAATGCTGAATACGCGGATCAGCGGCGATCATGTCGGCCCGGCGGAAATGTTCCCGGATCAGGGCTTCTCCGGTTTCCGCAATGGTCTGATTCAGATCCTTCACCTTCTGCACGGAAGAGGCGGTCAGCAGGGAACGCTGTTTCCAGTCGGTCATCCCCCACATGGTCAATACGGGTATCAGCGCGAGCAAGATACCGCCACAGACCATTTTCATTTTGAGTGTCTGATGGAACATCTGTTCAAACCCTGATCGCTTCATAGCGTCTCCACCGGCTGTCTTGTCGGAAAAAAATTCGTAAAAAGATACCAGATCCCTGAAAAAACACAAGAGCGGCGCATACAATAATTTGCCTTCTATCTCAATTGTTTGACACTTTTTCCCGGCCCGCATACACTCGTTTGCGTTCCCACGCCGTATGGGCTTCCCTGTGAGGCATGACGAGGCGCCAGTATTGAGACATTTTCTACCAGGATATTTTCCCAGGACTTTCTGAATGCCCGGCAAGCCGCCTTCTTCTTTTTCCTCCTGCCTGATCATATTGATCAGCCTTTCGATTCCCGTCGGCATAAGGATGCCGGCCCGGGCGGATGCTGCGGCAAAAGCCGGAGCAGAAGCCGGCGCGGAAAAAAACGGGAAAAAGAGATCCTGAAGGAAGAAAATCCGGACTGAAGGGCCGGCGCATTGAGAAGGGGAAGGAAAACCGGGGCGGGACGTTCATTACAGATCGCTCCATCGCCGCCGGGTTTTTTCCCCGGCCCATTCCAGAAGGCCCTGGTATATGGACAGCACCACTCCGATGTAGAAAAGGGCGGTGAGCACGCGGGCCATGCTGCTCTGGTACAGGGCGACGCGGATGGAATAGCCGATGCCGCTTTGGGCCGCGATAAATTCGGCCACAATGGCCCCGGCCACGGCCAGGGTGGCGCTGCCGGACAGGACGGCGGTGAGCTTGGACAGATTTTCAAAGGCCCGGATGCGCGCTTCCAGAATCCGGGTCATGCGGCCGGTAACGCGGTAGAAATGCTCCATCTCGGTCACGGGAGCAGTCAGTATGCCGATGGTGGTGAGCAGCAGGGGAAAATAGCAGATCATGGCCGCGATGACCAGGCGGGTGAGAAAGCCATCTCCCAGCAGAATGAAAATGATGGGGGCCAGGGCCACAATGGGGTAGGCCTGGATATTATAGGCCGCCACCCGCACGAAAGAGCCGAACCAACCGGCCCGGCAGCCGGTAATTCCCACGGACAGGGCCAGGAAAACGGATATGGCCTGGCCGGCCACGGCCACGCCCAGGGTATTCATCACATCCCCGAGATAGCGGATGCCTTCCCGGCAGACCATGTCAAGGAGTTCCCCCAGGGACGGAATCACATAATCGGACAGGTCTGCGGCGTATTTCACCGTCATGAGCCCGGCGATCCCCAGTCCGTAAATCAGAAAAAACTGCGCAAACCGCTTAAGCAGCATTCAGAACATCCCCGGAATATCCCATTATATCAAGAAGGATACGGTTGAAGGCCTCGCCATCCGCCTCTTCGCCGGCGGTCAGATCCAGCCCCGAAAAGGACCGGATGGCGGCCGGCGGTTTTCCGTTATTCGCGGTCACGCTCGGGCGAAGCAGGTGAATGATGCGGCAATAACGGGCCACTTCGGTGAGGTGATGGGAAATATACAGAAAACAGGTGGCGGGGAATTCCTGTTTTACGGCCATCAGGATACGGGCCCGGGATTTTTCGTCCACATTGGCCAGGGATTCGTCCAGGATCAGGACATCGAATCCCTGGACGAGCCAGCGCAGAAGATTGACGCGGTTTTTCTGGCCCAGGGACAGACGGGAAAAGCGGCGGTCCAGGCATGCGGCCACGCCGAAAATATCCTCCAGCCGCCGCCGGATGCCCTGGGCGTTTGGCGGCGTTACCTGGTCTAGGTGACGGCCCACGGTGGACCAGTCGGGTATCCGTTCCTGGTTATGGGTATAGCCGACGCGCAGGCCGGGGGCGGCCTCCAGGCGTCCATGGTCCGGTTCGAGAGCGCCCGAAAGAATACGGGCCAGGGATGTCTTTCCGGAGCCGGAGGGACCGAACAGGGCGTGAAAGCCGGGTGTGGCGAGATCCAGATCCAAAGATGAAAATACCGGGCCGTCGCCGGAGGGATAGGAATAGGCCAGTTCCCGGCACCGGATGGCGGTCGTGTTCCCGTCCGGCGGCATCATGGCGTCGCGTCGCCGGAGGCGGAATCCGCCGCCAGAATAAAATCCAGGTTTGCTTCGAGTTGTTCCGGGGACGCTGCGTTGAGTACATAACCGAAACGGCCGAAGCGGTCGGTGAGGGCCGCGTGGTTGGGGCCATGGCTCATGATATGACCGCCGCAACGCGCCATGATGTCCCCATGGGAGCGGATATAGGCATCGGACAGGGTGCGTCCCGCGTATCCGCAGCAATAATTCCGGGATGGAATCTGGCTGAAGCGGTTTTCCTTGAGAACCTCGGCCCAGCCGGCGAATATATCCATTTCATTGGCGAAATTGATCATATCCGGAATGGGGCCGGGGGGAGGGGCACAGATGGCGGATACGGCCAGCCAGCGGTCATCCCGGGTGCGGACCACACGCAGGTGAAAAAATTTTTTCGTCAGCCGCAGGGTGGATACGGCGGCGGCATGGCGCCTCAGTTCTTCGGGGATGGTTTTGAGGGAATGAAAGCGCAGGCCGTGGGCCGCCACATGGGTGCGAAACCGCCGGGGACCGAAAAAATGAGCCGTGAAAAATAAAACGGCGCCGTCGCCGCCGGTAAGGCCGTCAACGGAATACAGGTTTCCGTCCACGCCTTTGATCACCGCATGGGGCGTTTCCGGTTTTTCGGACAAAAACGCGTTCAGGTCGCCGGGCGTGTGGATCCAGACCGCGGGCCGGGTATCGCAGATCCGGTTGGGCCGCACAACCAGGGGATAGCCATATTTGCGGGCAAAACAGCGGGCATGGTCCGGATGACGGACCAGTTTGGCCGCCGGCATGGACACGCCGGCGTTGGTGAGCAGGCGGCGCAGTTCCATATAATGCGTGAGGCTGACGGCGCGCCGGTTCTTTTCCCCGGTGATATTGAAATCCGTTCGCAGGCGCGCTTCGGTTTCTAAAAACCGGATGGAATGTGATTCCACCCGGTCGATGCGTCCGTATGTATGGATAAAATAGCCGCAGGCCCGAAAAATTCCGTCATAATCGTTCATATCATCCACCTGGTAATACTCCTGAAGCGAATCGGCCATATCCCGCTGCAGATGGTCGGCGGACACGTCGCCGATGCCCAGCACGCGGACGCCGGCCTCGGCCAGACGCCGGCAGAACCAGTGGTGGTGAAAGATGTGTTCCGGCACCAGGTAAATGATATTCATGAAAAATTGCCAGTGTATGCTGTCGCGGGCGCCTGCGGCATGTCCCGTGTTTATTTTGATGACGGCAAGTCAATGCCGCGCAATAGCGGTCCGTACTATACCGGTTCAAGAGTGGTGAATCAAGCAGAGCCTGATATGCAGGCGATTTCAGAGAAAGACGCCCGTGCCTGCCGCCCTTGTTTTCCGCGCTGCATTGACCGAACCAGTCCGGTTATCACGCGATCCCCTTGGTTGGCAAGGCCGTCGGTCGGCAAATTGACGGGGCGGGGCGGGGCGTTCGTGGGGCGCATCAGATTTTTCTTGACTTTTTTATTTAAATTGGAACATAATTAGTCTTTTTGGGAAATTTTTGCGATTTTCGTCTTGTTTTTAAACCATATCATAAATTTGCCTGCAGTTTTTAGGTATTATTAAAACGGCTTTTCATCAAATTTTTCCGCCAAAGAAAAGCCTTGCAGCTGATTTTAGTGAAAGGTCAAAAGCCGAAATTCAAACAAAGGGGAGATGAGAAGATGATCCAATGGCCTAAAAACAATGATGCCCTCGGCACCGTGAACAGAGGAAATCCTTGTGAATCCGGTTTATGCACTTTATGCAGTTCCGACTGTAAGGGGAAGTGTGAAACCTGGATGTCCTCCCTCAGGGGACGCAAAATGCTTTACCCGAGAAAATTCGGTAAAATCACCTCCGGTTCCGGAAACGCAACCGCCCTTGGCCTGGGCTATCATTCGCTTCGAATTCAGGGGTACGCCTATGGTTCCACCGGGTTATCGGCGGGAATGACGAAAAATGCAGATGACTGCGTATTCCCCAACGTCAACACCGAGGCGGTTTTCGGCAATGAAATAAAGGTGAAAAGCCGCATGCCCATCATGACCGGTGCTCTGGGCTCCACCTTTATTGCCGCAAAATACTGGCGGGCCTTTGCCACCGGCGCCGCGATCTGCGGCTTTCCGATCGTCATTGGCGAAAACGTCGTCGGCGTCGACAAGGAATCCGTCATGGAAGGCGGCAAAATAATCAAGGCGCCTGAGCTTGATCGCCGCATCGAAATATTCAAGCGGTATTCCGACGGACATGGCTCCATTTTTGTGCAGCTCAATGTGGAGGACACCAGAAACGGCGTCGCCGAATATGTGATCAATAAATATGGCGACGACGTCATTATCGAACTCAAATGGGGCCAGGGCGCCAAGGTGATTGGCGGTGAGATTCAGGTCAAATCGCTTGATTATGCCGTTTTCCTGAAGGAACGCGGATATGTCGTCGATCCGGACCCGATGGACCCGGCGGTGCAGGCGGCCTTTGAAAGACGTGCCATCACCTCCTTTGCGCGGCACAGCAGGCTGGGGGCGACCGAACTGGATACGGCTGATGAGGTTCGGGAATCATTCATGGAGTCCATCAGTTATCTGAGAAGCATTGGTTTCAGACGAATCTCTCTGAAAACCGGTTCCTACGGAATGGAAGCGCTTGCCATGGCCATCCGCTATTCCGCCGATGCCAAACTCGACCTGCTGACCATTGACGGATCGGGCGGCGGCACTGGAATGAGCCCGTGGAATATGATGGAGAACTGGGGCGTCCCGTCTCTGGTTCTGCATTCCAAAGCCCATGACTTCTGCAAGATTCTTGATGAACGGGGCATCAAGGCGCCGGACATCTCCTTTGCCGGCGGCTTCGCCCGTGAGGATCACATATTCAAGGCTCTTGCCCTTGGCGCCCCCTACACCAAAATGGTCTGCATGGGACGCGCACCGATGATTCCGGGATATCTTGGCAGCAATATTGAAGGCGTGTTTCATCCGGAAAGACGGTCCGAGGTCAATGGCAACTGGGACGAGCTGCCGCCAACGGTCAAAAGTTTTGGCAAGTATCCCGAGGAAATCTTTTCCGCCTGGGAAGAGGTCAAGAAAAAGGTGGGCGACGCCGAGATGAAAAACATTCCGTTTGGCGCCGTCGCCATGGCCGGTTACTACGACAAGCTCTCTTGCGGTCTGCAGCAGCTGATGGCAGGCGTCAGGAAGTTCAAATTGTCGGAAATCACCAGAAGCGAATTGTTCAGCGCCAACAGGGAAACGGAAAACGAGACGGGAATTCCTTTCCTGACGGAAGCCCAGAAAGAATCGGCCGAAGCAATCCTCAGAAAATAGCACGGGCCTGATCTGCCTTCCCCGGCAGACCGCGGCGGCAGATTTTCGCTGCGGTCTGCTCTCCCCTGGCGGAGAAAAACAACATTTCTTGATGGTCATGGAGCAGCTACTTTTCAAACATCTACTAAGCATTCATCCACAAAGAACTTGAAGAAATACGCATAATGCGTTATCTTTTCTGCATGTCTATAGAGAACGAAAAGATAGTACAGGAAAAATTCACGGCTCTTGTTCCGATTCTTGATGAAAAAAGCCGTCGCCTATGGGCCGCTACTGAAGCAAACGCTCTCGGCCGCGGTGGCGTTTCATTGGTTTCCCGGGCAACCGGATTATCCAGGACCACAATACATCAAGGAATTAAAGAGCCTGGTCAATATAAAAGATGAATTTCATGGCGAGTGGAACTACTCTATACTGCCAAAGTGTTCAAGTTAAATGTGGACAGATACTTAGCGGAAAGAGCAAGGAGGCTGCGAATGCTTACGATATCAAAAGAAATTATTGAGCAAAATTTCCCAAAGTATCTGTCTTTAATTGAGCGAACCGGTGAAGATATTGTTATTACCAGCGGCGAGATGCCGTTGATAAAACTCACCTCATTAAAGCGTAAACATAGGGTTGAGGATGCTTTCAAGGATGTAAGGGGGAAAATTAAATATCATGATGATATCCTGAAAATGGAATCAGAAGAATGGGGTGATATTTAGATATGATTCTTCTGGACACCTGCGCTCTTTTCTGGTGGACGCTTGACCCCGAAAAATTATCAGAAACCGCTGCAGCCGTTTGTGACTGAATTCCCGATCAATGCGGATTCATATCGTCAATTTCTATTTGGGAAATCGGAGTCAAAATAGATAAAGGAAAACTTGCTCTGTTCAAACACGGTCTCAAAAACGCAAACTGAATCACCAATTAATATCGCAGCAAAAAATCACCGCCGTTCCGGCGCGCCACAGGTGCTTAATCGGGAACCCCGTGAAAATCGGGGACGGGCCCGCCGCCGTAACCGGGGACGAACGCGGCATCATGCCACTGGCGGCCGAATTGCGGTCGCCGGGAAGGCGCCGTCAGTAGGACGATCCGGAAGTCGGAAGACCTGCCGGAAACGAAGACGGTCCCGCTCCGCCTGGAACGCGGCGGGACAGGCATCCGATGGAAGTGCGGGCGTCCCGGATCGACTCTGCGTCGGTCCGGGTTTTGTTTTGAATCTTTTGCGGGGTATTTATGATTTTCCAGCCGGGCCGGCCGTTTCAGGCCTCATTTTTTCGCTTCGCTGCCCCTGGGGCGCTTCCGCTTTTATTCGCGTCTTCTGTTCTGATCATCGGTCTCCTCGCCGCCGGAACGGAGGCCGTCGCCGCATCGCCCGCGTCCGGCTGGACCCTTGACGCGGTGGTGGTCACGGCCGAAGGCGGCAGCCGGCCCTTTCAGACCGGGGATGTGGACGTGGAAAACACCACGGTCTCGGTTTCGGTGATCGAGCGGGATCAGTTCGAGGGCAAAATCACGGATCTGGCCGAGGTTCTGGAAAAGGAGGCCGGGGTCCAGATCCGCCGGAGCGGGGGCATGGGCGGCTATGCGGAGGTCTCCCTGCGGGGCTCTTCCAGCGAGCAGGTCATGGTTTTTCTGGACGGCGTCCCCCTGAACGAAGGTTCCGGCGGCGGAGTGGATCTTTCCGGCGTCGCGCTTTCGGACGTGGCTGCCATTGAAATCTACCGGGGCGCCGTGCCCGCGCAACTGGGCAGGGCGGGCATGGGCGGCGCCGTGAACATCGTCACCCTGCGGGCCGACGGCGAAACCAGGGGCAAGGCCCTGGCTGGATTTGGCTCTCCGGGAACCCGCAAGGCCGGGGCCTTCGGCCAGTATGCCCCGGAAAACGGCGAATGGGATGTTCTTCTGTCGGCGGATCATCTGGAAGCCGACAACGATTTCAGCTATCTCAACGACAAGGGCACCCATTACAACCCCAGCGACGACGCCGTGGAAGACCGCCGCAACGCGGCCGTCCGCCGGGAAAACCTGCTGGCCCGGGCCGGATGGAACCTGTCGGACGCCGTTCGCACCGAAGCCTTTTACCAGTATTTTCGCAAGGACATGGAAATTCCGGACTGGCGCAACACGCCCCTGGCCGACGCCTCCTTTGACACGGAACGTCATCTGGGCGGCCTGAAATTCATTGCCGACAATATCGCAGGCACGGGCGTCAACGTCTCGGCCCTGCTCTCCGCCGTGCGGAAGGAAGAAATCTATGACGACCGCAACGGCCGCGTGGGCCTGGGCAGGCAGCTGGACCGCAATCTGACCCGCCAGGCCGGCCTCCATCTCTTTGCCGGCTACGCGGCAAAACGCCACGTCTTCGGGTTCATGGCCGATTTTCAACGGGAAGACTACGAGCCGGAAGACCGGCTGTTCCATCAGTTTCGCCCGGACAGCCAGCGGCAAATCCTGAACCTGACCGTTCAGGACCGGTTTCAGCCCTGGGGAGAAGAATTCGCCGTCGTGCCCTCCCTGCGCTGCGTCCGCATCCGAGACGAGCGCAACAGCGGCGTCAACACCCACGGCGGGCTGGTGGCCGGCCGCAAGGTGACGGCGGATCATTTCAATCCCCAGATCGGGCTCATCTGGCGGCCGGATCCGTGTTTTTCCGTAAAGGCCAATCTGGGCCGCTGCGTGCGGGAGCCCTCCTTTTCCGAACTGTTCGGAGACCGGGGCCTCATCGAGGGAAATGCGGATCTGGAAGCTGAAAAAGGCGTCAATTTCGACATCGGATTCCGTACGGCCCTGACCCCGGCTCCGGACATCGCCTTTCTGTCCTGGATGAAACGCTTCTCGCTGGCCGCCACCTTTTTTCACCGCTCCGTGGACGACCTCATCACCCGCACCTATGACGCCCGGGGCGTTGGGCACGCGGTCAATATGTCCGAGGCGGAAATCCACGGGCTGGAAACCGAATTTTCCCTGGATTTCCTGCGGTATTTCCGCTTTTCCGCCAACGCCACCTGGCAGAACGCCCGCAACCGTCACCCTGCGGCCTCCATGAACAATAAATTCCTGCCGGGCCGCTGGGGCTCCGCCAAGACCCTGCGGCTGGAAGCCCTATGGAAGGGACTCCGCCCCTGGATGGAAATCGAGGCCCGCCGCGACATGTATTACGACAGCGTCAACCTGCTCAAGGCGGCGGATCAGGATCTGATCAGTTTCGGTCTTTCGTGGACCGTCTCCCGCTGGACCCTGGAGGCGGAAGCCCGCAACGTGAAAGACAGGCAGTTCGAGGATTTCAATGGTTATCCCATGCCCGGCGCGACGTATTATTTCACGCTGATCTGTGATTTTTAACGAATGTGCGCAAAAGCCGATCTGCCGGTCTGGACCCCCTCTCCGCTCCGGGGAGGATGCGCGCTTCCAAACCGGCAAAACCCCAACAAAAGGAGAAACAGGATGAACGCAAAACCCGGCAAGAACAAGGCAATGAAACTCGTTTTGGCGGCGGCCCTGATTCTGGGCCTCGCCTTCCCGGCCTCTGCAGCCCAGCAGGCGGTAAGCGCCACGGCGGCGGCGGATTTTTCCAGCGGCGCCACGGCCGTCATCTCCGTGGACCAGATCAACGGAGTGCGCACGGCCCAGACCGAACTGCTGCCCACTATTTCCGATATCATCGTCCGGGCCCAGGGCGAATATTTCTACCGGGTGGAACGGTTCATGGGCGACAATATCACCAGATTCCATATTGACGCCCCGACCACGCCCCTGTGGCAGTATTCCACTATGGACGCCGACGACACGGTTTCCAGCAATCCCCACGATCTGGTGTTCGCCGGCGAGAAAAAGGCCTATATGCTCCGCTACGGCAAGGATAAGGTCTGGATCGTGAACCCTTCCGCCGACAGCGAGGGCGATTTTAAGATCGGCGAGCTGGATCTTTCCGCCTACGCCGATGAAGACGGCATTCCCGAAGCCCACGCCGGGGTTGTCGTGGGCAATCGTCTGTTTATCGTCATGCAGCGCCTGAACCGCAACGATAACTGGGCGCCGGGCACCGCCTATCTGGCCGTGTTCGACATTTTCACGGACGAGGAAATCAACGTGGGTGCGGCCAACGACCTGGGCGTGCCGGGCCTTGCCCTGCCCATGACCAATCCCGATAAAATGCAATACCTGCCGGATACGGGACTGATCTATATTTCCTTCTGGGGCCGCTTCGCCTCTTCCTATTCCGGCACCCCGGCCGAATACGACGGCGGCATTCTGTCCCTGAATCCCCGCACGCTGGAACTGACCACGGTGCTGGATGACGGCGACGAGGACTCGCACCCCGTGGGCAACGTCTTCAAAATGGAAATCGTTTCCGCTGACAAGGGCTATCTCGTGGGCTACGCCGGAAGCGGCGACAACACCCTGTACGCCTTCAATCCGGCCACGGGCGCCCTGACCGGGGCCGTGAGCGCCGGGCTGACGTCCAAAAATCTGGGCGCACTCTCTTCCGATCAGAATGGCTGCCTCTGGGTGGGTAATGGCACGGACGCCCGGTATGAAATTCTGAATCCCGCCGACGACAGCGTGGACGAGCAGGTGGGCACGAGCCTGAACCCCATTGACATCGCCTTTGCCGAAACCGCTCCGCACACCATTTATCTGCCTTATCTTGCGGCGGGCGAAGGCGTGTGGACCGGTCTGGGCCTGCGCAATATGAGCGCCACCGGCGGTGCCGACGTGAAGATTTACGGATACGACCAGGGCGGCAACCTGCGCTTTGTGGAGCCCCTCGCCATTCCGGCCAGAGGCCAGAGCGCACTGGTGGCGGGCCAGGGCGTGGAAGTGACCGGCTGGCTCAAGATCACCTCCAGCCAGTCTCTGGGCGGCCTGTCTTTTGTGGGCGCTACCGGCGGCAACGACTATATGGTGGATATGCCCCTGACCGAAACCCTGAGCGACAGTCTGGTCATCCCCCATTTGGCGCAAAACGCGGAATGGGATACCACGGTCATGATCGCCAATCCCTCCGCCGCAGCGGCCACCGTCACCCTGACGGTGGTGAACGCCAAGGGCGTTGCGGTAAAATCGGAAAGTCATGAAATCGCCGCCGCCGGCTCCGGGGTCTACGCCCTGTCCGATCTGCTGGTGGATATGGAACTGCCCTGCGGCAGCGTGGACATCACGTCCACCCAGGGCGTTACGGCCTTCGCCCTGTATTCCAATATGAAAAACGGAGGCCATTCCTACGCGGGCGTTTCGGCCGTTTCGGCGAAATAATCCCGTTCGTGCAAACCGCTGCTTCGTGTGTTCGTCCCTCCCGGACGGACGCGCGAAGTTCGCCGCATTTCTTTTGGTCGTCCGGTCCGCCGCGAAAACAGACCGGACGATCCCCATTCCTCCCCACGCGGTCCTGCGCCGCATGTTTCCGGAAAGGCGTTTTACATGTCCTTCTTCCCGTTTTCTGGCGGCGGTCGCCCGTCGCTCCGCCTTTCGCTGCTCCTGCCGGCGCTGCTGTGGACGGCTTTCGCGTCCGCGCCTTTTGCGGCCTGGGCCAGATCGTCCGCAGCCATTCCCTCCCCGCCGGCGGCTGTCACGGTCACGGACGCGGACGGCCGCCGCCTTTCCTTTCCGGAAGCCCCGGTCCGGGCGGTGTCCCTGACGCCTTCGGACACGGAACTCATTTTCGCCGTGGGCGCCGGGGATGCCGTTGCCGGCGTGACCTTTCACGATCACTGGCCCCCGGAAGCGGCGGCCAAACCCGTGGTCGGCGGCTTTTTGCGTCCCTCCGCCGGGCAGATCCTCGCCCTCCGGCCGGACGCGGTCTTTATCGCCGGTCCCCACCGGGAACTGGCCCGCCGTCTGCGGGCGAATCTGCCGGGCTGCCGCTTCGTCCGCCTGCCCCGGAAATCCCTGTCCGACCTGTATGCGTCCATTGATCTGCTGGGCCGGATCTTCCGGAGGCCGGACGGGGCCAGACGTCTGTCCGCATCCATTAAATCCCGGCTGGAGGGCGTGGCCGCACGGCTGGAGCGGGTGCCCGCGTCCGAACGCATCCGCGTCATGCGGCTTATGGGGCGGGATTCCGTGATGACGCCGGGGGCGGATTCCTTTCAGAACGAAATCATCCGCCTGGCCGGGGGCATTCCGCCGGATTTCGGTAGAAACGGCGCCCTTGTCAACGTGACCAAGGCGGAATGGCAGGAATTCAACCCCCAGTTTCTCTACGGATGCGGCGGCGACCGGCAGGCCGCCGATGCCTTTTTGAACCGGGACGGATGGAAGGAGGCGGACGCGGTAAAGCATCATAAAATCGAATTTTTTCCTTGCGACCTCACCTGCCGCCTGTCAGCCCGGACCGGAGATTTCGTGGCCGGACTGGCCTCGCGTCTGTACGGCAGCCAGTTTTTTGATAATGGCCCGGTGACGCCCGACGCCGTGGCGGCCCGGCGGCGCCTGAATCTGGACATGCCCTTTGTGGCTTTCGCCGAAATCGTGGACGCCTCGGTTTTTGACGCCATCCACAAAACCCTGGTGCTGCATCTGCGGCGGCCCATGCGGGCGCTGTCCACGCTGGAAGGCTGGCGGGAAAAGATCCGCTTCGCCGGCAACAGCCATTCCCCGCCCGAGGTCTGGGGGCTCTACCACCGCATCGGGCTGGACGAATCCCGCCGGCGCCTCATGGACGTCATCGGCCGGGACCGCGCCGACACCACCCTGCTTTTCACCGGCGTGGACATGGACAATCTTTCGGTGCAGTATCAGTCGTTCAAGGACATGACCGTGGCCGCCGTGGTCACGGCCGGGGCGAAATCCAACGCGGTGCGCATGTCCCGGGACGAGGGGCGGTTTTACGAACCCGGCACCATCAACATGCTGATCATGAGCAATATGCGGCTCTCGAAACGGGCCATGAGCCGGGCCGTGATTTCCGCCACCGAGGCCAAATCCGCCGCCTTGCAGGACATGGACATCCGCTCGTCCTGCACGCCCCTGATCAATCCGGCCACGGGAACCGGCACGGACAATATCATCGTGCTGGAAGGCGGACCCGGAAACGAAACGGACGCCGGCGCGCCCTCCGCCCTGGAAAACGCGGGCGGGCATTCCAAACTGGGGGAACTCATCGCCAGGGCCGTGTACGCGGGTGTGCAGGAGTCCCTGTTCCGCCAGAACGGCCTGACCCCGAACCGCCCGGTTTTCCGGCGGCTTTCCGAGCGCGGCATCCACGTTTCCGGTCTGGTTTCGTCCTGTGTCTGTGAATGCGCGGGCGGTCCGGCGCGGGACTGCGACGGCGCGGATCTGGCCGGAACGCTGGAAAACCTTCTCCTGCAACCCGGATTCGCCGGATTTCTGGAGGCGGCCCTGGCCGTGAGCGACGCGGCCGAACGGGGCCTGACCTCGGATCTGACCGCCTTCGGCATCTGGTGCGGCCGCATGGCCGAAGAAGCGGCCCGCGCTGCCGGCGGAGAGGGGGCGACGCCCGCTGATTCTCTGGACGTGGATTTTGCCAGACCCTTGCCTCCCGCGCTGGAAATGGCCTTTTCGGCGCTGGTGCGGGGGGCGGCCGGGGCGTTGGGTGCGGCGCCGTGAGACGCCCTGGTGGACATGTCCACCTGCCGCCAAAGGCTGGGCGACCCCGCCGGTCCAGACGACATCCGTAAAATAAACCGACGTATGACGATTCGTTTTCCGGAAGATTTGCCTCTGGAACGTCATAAAATTTTACTGTAGCAGGAATTTGGAAATTAAAAATATATAATATCAATTAGTTGTTGTTATGGCACGATAATTGCTGTTTTCTGGTGCATGATGCTTCGGGTATTTTCTCTTTTTAAAAAAACAGCGATAAGGAGCGAAAAAATGAAAAAAATCTTATCCATCACATGCGTTTTTTTTATGGTTCTCGGTTTTGCCGGTCTGGCGGGCGCAGTCACCATTGATTTCAATGAACTCCCGGTTGGCACCCAGGTAACAGACCAGTATGCTGCTCAGGGGGTCACTTTTTCATTGCTTGACGTTCCGTCAGGCAGTTCGCTTGTCGGCCCTGTAGCCGTTGAGTTAGGCTCCACCTACCTGCCCGCATCGGGAATCGCCGTAAGGCCCAGTGTCGACAACAGTATTTTTTATGATATCGTCATGGATTTTTCAACGGACATTTCCTACTTTTCGATGCTGTCGCTGGATTCCGATGAACCCATCACGGTGTACGGCTATCTGGACGGTGTTGAGGTCGCATCCGTTTATTACGCGCCGGGAAGTGACAAACAGGTATGGGAGATGGTTCTGGACGGCGGACGGTTTGACAAGGTTGTTCTGGATCTCGTGGCCGGGCCTGGAAGAACTGGCTACGCCGGCGGCCCCGAAATTTTTGACAATCTGGAATTCACCCCCACGCCGGAACCCGGAACGGTGATTCTGCTGGGTCTTGGCCTGCTCGGTCTGGTCAGCCAGAGAAAAAGATTCAAAAAATAAGCCCGTCAGTTTTTTTTCGACAGCACAGAATTAACTGGAAATCGCAAAAAGCCCGGCCTGTTCAGGCTGGGCTTTTTGCGTGTTTTCCCGGCAAAGCCGACGCTTCGTCCGCCTGAAAGAAAGCGGGTACGAACCGTCCAGGGGGAAGTAGATCCGAATCGCAAGGGCCGCCGGAAAGCCAAAAACACCGGTGGTTGCGAAGGGGCGAAGTTCAATCGAAAGTCTTTATGAACGCCATGAGTGATCAGGTGGAGAACAAGCCGTCCGGAGACGGGCAAGCGGCGGAGAAGTCCCCCCCGGGAACGGAGATCTTCAGGCGGACTACCCTCACCGGAGCAGGCGCGGGGAAAAGAATGAAACAGATTGTGCTTGGCAGGCGTTTCATCTGATTCTCCAGCGCCAAGAAGTTTATACCATATGCCAATTTGTTTTAACCGCTGTCAGAAGGGCATCATGCCGCGGCCCAGGCCGCGCATTCCGCCTTTATTCATTTTTTTCATCATTTTCATCACCTGGGCATAATTTTTCAGCAGACGGTTGACATCCTGCACTTTCGTGCCGCTGCCCCTGGCAATGCGTTTGCGGCGGCTGCCGTTGATGATGGTATGATTGGCACGCTCCCTGGCGGTCATGGAATTGATGATGGCCTCTACCCGGACCAGTTCACCTTCATCCACCTCCATATTTCTGAACTGCTTATTCTTGCCCATCCCCGGAATCATGCCAAGGAGATCCTTGATGGAGCCCATCTTCCGGATCTGCACGAGCTGGTCCCGAAAATCATCCAGGGTGAACTGGTTTTTGCGCAGCTTTTTTTCGAGTTGGGCCGCCTTTTCTTCATCCACCATTTCCTGGGCTTTTTCGATGAAGGACAGGACATCCCCCATCCCCAGAATCGTGGATGCCATCCGGTCCGGATGAAAGGCCTCCAGCTGACTGAGTTTTTCCCCGACGCCCACAAATTTGATCGGTTTTCCGCTGACCGCCTTGATGGACAGCGCGGCGCCGCCCCGGGCGTCACCGTCCATCTTGGTCAGGATCACGCCGCCGATGTCCAGGGCATCATTGAAGGAAGACGCGATGTTCACCGCGTCCTGACCGGTCATGGCGTCGGCCACAAGGAGGATATCCGCCGGTTTGACCCGCTTTTTGATGCGGACCAGCTCTTCCATCAGTTCTTCATCCATGTGCAGGCGGCCGGCCGTATCCAGGATCAGGGTATCGCATCCGGCATTTTCCGCCTCGGTGCGCGCCCTGTCACAGATATCCTCGGGCGTCATGGATTCATCCGAGGGGAATACCGGCACACCCAGCTGTGCGCCCAACGTCCTGAGCTGGTCAATGGCCGCAGGCCGGTATACGTCCGCCGGCACCAGATAAGGCTTGTGTCCGGTTTTTCGCAGATGGACCGCGAGTTTCCCGGCGGTGGTGGTCTTGCCCGCTCCCTGAAGGCCCACCAGCATCAGGGGGACCGGTTTGGGACCGTCGAGGCAGAGCGATTCATTGCTGTCGCCCATGAGCGCGGCCAGTTCCTCATTGACGATCTTGACCACCTGCTGGCCCGGGGTCAGGCTTTTGAGCACCTCGCGTCCCAGGGCGCGTTCCCGCACACCCGCGATGAACTGCCTGGCCACCCGGTAATGGACATCCGCCTCCAGGAGAGCCATGCGGACATCCTTGAGGCCTTCCTCTATATTTTTTTCGGTCAGCTTCCCGTGGCCCTTGAGTTTTTTGAATACCCCTTCAAGCCGGTCGCTGAGATTATCGAACATACCGCCGTCACCGCTATGGAATTGTCAATTTCCGGATAAGATCTGGATAAAACCAGGCCCGTCAGATAATTAAAAACTCTTGATACTAAAATTTCCATGATGATATGTCAATAAAATACAAAAGAAGAACCAGGCGGCGTCCGCTCAGCGGTATCCAGGGCGGGACCGCTGGAGAAAGGGGGGATTCACGGATAAGATGGATCGGGAAAAACGCAGTTTACTGGATCTTTCCCCGGAAGATCTGCAAGGCTGGCTGTCCGGCGAGGGCGAAGCGTCCTATCGGGCCGGGCAGATCTTGAAATGGCTGTACCAGCGGCAGGCCGACGATATTGACGCGTTTACGGATATCGCAGCGTCGCTGCGGCGGAAGCTGGGGGAATATTTCCATGTGCCCCGTCTGGAAACGGCCGCAGTGGACGCCTCCACTGACGGCACGAAAAAATACCTGTTCCGCCTGCGCGACGGGCGCTGCGTGGAGACCGTTCTGATTCCGGAAAAAGAGCATTATACGCTTTGCGTTTCCAGCCAGGTTGGCTGCGCCCAGGCATGCCGGTTCTGTCTGACGGCGGGCATGGGCCTTGTGCGCAATCTGGATTCCGGGGAAATCCTGTCCCAGGTCCGGGACATTCAGCGGATCATCCCGGCGGATGATCCACGCCGGCTGACCAACCTGGTGTTCATGGGCATGGGGGAGCCGCTGATGAATTACCGGGAACTCATCCGCGCTCTGCGTATTTTGCTGGACGCCGGCAACGGCATGAAATTTTCGTCACGCAAGATCACCGTCTCCACCTGCGGCATTGTCCCCCTGATGCGCCGTCTGGGGAACGAAACCAGAGTCAACCTCGCCGTGAGCCTGAATGCGCCGGATGATGATCTGCGCACCCGGCTGATGCCGGTAAACAGAAGATATCCTCTGAAAGAGCTGATGGCCGCGTGCCGGGATTATCCGCTTCAAAACCGGCGGCGGATCACCTTTGAATATATTCTGATGAAGGATGTCAATGACGGTCCGGCCCATGCGAGGGCGCTTGTCCGCCTTCTCCGGGGTATCCGGTGCAAGATCAATCTGATTCCCTTCAATGAGCATCCGGGCAGCATTTTTTTTCGCCCGGACGAAGACCGGATTTCCGTTTTTCAGGAGCTGCTGGCGGATGCCCGTTATACCGCTATTGTCCGTTACAGCAAGGGCCGGGACATTTCCGCTGCCTGCGGCCAGCTTCATGGCGGGGAATCCGGCGCGGGCGAATGATTGTTTCAGATCATCAGGTGCCGGAAAGACGCCGGGGAAATTCCGGCGCTTCTTATCCGGCTGAGACCGGCCGGGCCGTCTATTTCACCGAGAATTTCCTCTCCCGGGGCCGCCTTGCTGTATCCTGCGATCATGGCCAGGGCGTACCGGACCCGCTCCATGGACGCAGATGCTGGCAGCAGGGCGACCGGCGCGGGCATATCGACCGTCCGGATCAGAATTCCCCGTGTCCGGGAAAAACGGGCCGTGATCTGTTCATTGTCCTCCTGGTCTTTTCCGATAATGACACGGGTATGCTCATCCAGCCGGAAATGGCGGCCGAAGCGCAGGAGTTCCAGATCCGCCTCGGCGGGATCGGATATATGCTCCAGAAGATCCCGCAGGCGGCGGCTGAAATTGGGATCGGTCAGCAGACAGCCGCCCGCTGGATTGGGATAGTCCGTGATGCCGAATTCCCGGGCCAGGGCGATCTGGCGTTTCCGGGAACGGCCGGAGATATCCTGTAACCTGTTTCGTTGAATCCAGCCTTTCCGCTCCGGAATGGTTTCCGGCAGAATTCCGCCGGACAGCGGGCGCACAATCCAGTCCGCGTATCCGGAATGCTTCGCCACGTACCGCATGGAAACCTGTGTCTGGGACATGGGACGCTGCCCCACGACTTCGCCGCTGAACAGGAAATCCGTCCGGGTTTCCATCATCATTTCCCCGGCGATGCGGAACATGAGGGCGTGGCAGTCCAGGCAGGGATTCATATTTTTCCCGTATCCGGCCCCGGGTTGTTTCAGCATGGGAAGATAGCGCGCGGTGATATTGCGCACCGTCAGGGGAATATTGGTATAACGGGCGGCCCGGATGGCGTTTTCCGCCGGAAAAAACGGGGTTTCGAAACTGACCCATTCCACGTCAATCCCTGCGGCTTGCAGGATTTTCGCGGATAAAATGGAATCAAGACCGCCGGAGCACAGGCCCAAAGCCCTTATTTTTTTTCCTGCGTATTCCATGCTGTACACAATATACCGAATGACTGAGGACAGGATGACAAAAGAGGACGGACGCATCACCGCAATCCGTAAAAAACTGAAAGATATGTATCCCGAAACGGAAACGCAATTGCTGCATCGAAATCCGTATGAACTCCTGATGGCCACCATTCTCTCGGCCCAATGCACCGACCGGCAGGTGAACCAGGTGACGCCGGCCCTGTTCGCCGCGTATCCCCGGCCGGACGCGATGGCGGAAGCGCCTCTGAAAAAAATCGAGAAACTGATCCGGTCCACCGGGTTTTTTCACAATAAGGCCCGGCACCTGAAAAACTGTGCCGCCATGCTGTCGGAACAGTTTGGCGGCAAGGTGCCGGAACAGACGGAGCAGCTGGTGACGCTGCCGGGAGTGGGCCGCAAAACAGCCAATGTCGTGCGCGGCGCGGCCTTCGGCCAGCCAGCCATGGTGGTGGACACCCATGTGAAACGGATTTCAAACCGGCTGGGGCTGACCGCCAGCGATCATCCGGATAAAATCGAGCGTGACCTGATGGCGTGCATTCCGGAATCCGAATGGAACGCATTTGGCCTGCGTCTCATCTATTTCGGCCGGGAAACCTGTGCCGCCAGAAAGCCGAAATGCGGGAAATGCGCATTGTACCCGGAATGCCCCTGGGAAAAAAAGAATGCCTGAACCGGGGCGGGGAAAGGGCGAACACAAGGTGTGTCCCTGCCGGATATCACCGGGAGCCGCCCCCGTCCGCCCATTTGAGCAGGCCCCCGAAATGCGGGGGAAAACCGATGCCGTAGACGGTGCCCATATCCAGATCCGCCGCGTCGGCGATCTGGCCTCTCTGGACGATCTCCCGGGCCGCTGCAGCCAGGCGGTCCAGGATGCGGCCCAAGATATCCTCCCTGGGCATGGTCCGGGACGCGGTCCCCTGTCCCTTCAGCCATGCGGATACGGCGTCCAGCGCCGCTTCGCGGATCACGGGCTCCCTGCCGCCATGATCGTACCAGCCGCTGCCGGCCCCGGCCGGCAGGATGCCGTCGGCCATCATCTTCATCAGGAGTTCGGGCTCCGTTCCGGATCCTGTCTCTGGTGCCCCCTCCGGTCCCGCCGTATGGACGGCCCGGTCTTTCCGGCCCGCGATATCGCTGAGATACAGGGGGCCGAAGGGAAATCCGAAGGCGGTGAAGGCTTTGTCCACGCTGGCCGGATTCACGCCTTCCTGGACCAGGCCGACGGCTTCGCGGATCATGACGGATTGCAGTCCCCGGACGGCTGGAGGGAAGTTTCCCGATTGCAGCAGCGGAATTTTGCCCGCCCTTTTGGCCAGCTCCAGCGCGGTGGCGGTCACTTTTTTCCCGGTTTCCGGCAGGGTGCGGATTTCCAGCAGACGGATCTGATGGGGGGGCGTGAAAAAATGGAGGCCGGCCAGGCGGGTCCGGATATCTCCTTCCGGGGGAAGAATATCGGTCAGGGGAGCTTCGCCCGTCAGACTGGCGATCATTCCCCCGGCGCCGCGCAAATGGGCCAGTTTTTCGATCATTTCCTGTTTTTCACCGGGGGCAGCGGGCCCGGCTTCCAGAAGAACGGGGATATCCCGCAGGTCGCCGATCACCTCCGTCATCATGACGCGGCGGCGGATCAGCCTGTCCACGGCGTCGCGGCTGACCGCGCCCAGGGCGATATCCGCCGCGAATCCCTGTTGCAGGCTCTGGAGAAATATTGCGAGCCGGGGCCGACCGCCAGCCCAGACCTTCAAGCGGATGCCCCGGCGGATCAGGGCCGAAGCAATGCGGCCGGCGGATTCCGCCTCCTGGGCCACCATGGCGATTTCCTCCATGGGAAACGGGGCGATGCTCCGAAACTGACGGATCTGGCCCGCCTGGCGGGTGCGCAGAAACAGGGAAATGAGATTGCGCGAGGCATCGGAAAAGACGCAGTCACAAAACAGTTCCGCCTCCCGGCGGATATCCGAGGAAAAGCTGACGCCGGTCCCCTGGCGCACGGCCCTGAGGATTTTTTCCGCCACCAGACGATTGCCGCCTGACTGGCGCGAACGCGCGTCCCATTTGTGGAATATCCGGTTTTTTTCCTCGGCTCCGCATAGATTTTCAAACCGCCGGGAGGTCATCCGCATGCCGTGGGAGCGGCGGCCGTCAACAAAGGAACGGGCGGCGTCCATTGCCGCCGCTGGAAAATCCCGCGCCGGGGATACGGCGTCCACGAGGCCGGCTTCCAGGGCCTGGGTTGCGGAAAGGGGCGTACCGTCGATCATTATGTCCAGGGCCGCAGGCAGTCCGACCAGGCGGGGCAGCCTCTGGGTGCCGCCCAGGTGGGGGATGAGGCCATAGCGGCTGTCCAGAAGACCCAGGCGGACGCCCTGCGCGGCCAGCCGCCAGTGGCAGGCCATGGCCAGTTCCATGCCCCCCCGGGAGCAGTGGCCGCAGATGGCGGCAATGATCGGTTTCGGTCCCTGCTCAATGGCGTCCAGAACTTCGTGCTGACGCAAAAGCCGCCGGAGCAGGGATTCCCGGTTCCGGATTTTCAGGATATCCGTGATTTCCGGGCCGCCGACAAACTGGTCGCCGGTGCCGGTGATAATGACGGCCTTGATTTCCGGGGCGTTCATCATTTCCCGGTGGGCCGCCGCCAGTTCATCGGCCAGCCGCTCCGAAAACCGATTGAAGGGCGGGGGATTGATGTACAAGACGGCGATATCGTCCGCCCGTTCCGTCCGAATGGCGTGAAGGTTCATGTCCCGGCGTATCCCTTGATTTCAGTGGCCGTTGTTCCCAGTGAAAGGATTTCATCCGTAAAGACCCCATCTTATCACGGGTGATATGCTTTGCACAGGAAAACCGGCGGACCGCCCGTTTTCCGCCGCTTTCGTCCGTCGGTGCTTCTTTCCGGTACAATGGGCCGCAGGAGCATAATTCCCCGGAGCAGGCTTGCTTTTTTACCGGCCCTACTTTACATACTGATCCGAATCATCACGCGCCGTTTCCGGCGGAAAAATTCCGCTTTCGGCGGGGGCGGCTTCCGGCATACCTTTAACTGTGGGCAATGAACCATCCATGACTTCTCTTTTTCTTTATAATACCCTGACCCGGAAAAAAGAAAATTTCATCCCCATTTATCCCGGCCGGGCCGGTATCTACACATGCGGTCCCACCGTATACAATTACGCCCATATCGGTAATTTGCGCACCTATATTTTTGAGGATATTCTCAAACGTGTCCTGACGGCCAACGAATACGCAGTCACCCATGTCATGAATATCACGGACGTGGGCCATCTCACCGGAGACGGCGATCTGGGAGAAGACAAACTGGAAAAAGGCGCGGCCCGGGAAGGCAAGACCGCCTGGGAGGTCGCCGCTTATTATACCGAGGCTTTTCAGAAGGATATGGCCCGCCTTAACCTGCTGCCGCCGGATATCTGGTGCCGGGCCACGGATACCATTCCCGAGCAGATCGCCCTGATCCGGACCCTGGAGAAAAAGGAATTCACCTATCAGACCAGCGACGGCATTTATTTTGATACGGCCCGGTTCCCGGACTATACCAAGCTGTCCCATCAGAATCTCGACGCCCTGCAAGAGGGCGCCCGGGTGGAAAAGCATCCGGAAAAACGGAATCCTTCGGATTTCGCTTTGTGGAAATTTTCGCCTGAAGGCGCAAAGCGGCAGATGGAATGGCCGTCTCCCTGGGGCGTGGGATTTCCCGGCTGGCATATCGAATGTTCGGCCATGAGCATGAAATACCTGGGTGATATGCTGGATATCCACTGCGGCGGCACGGATCATATCCATGTGCATCACACCAACGAGATCGCCCAGTCCGAGGCGGCGACGGGCAAGCCCTTTTTCCGGTTCTGGATGCACGGGGAATTCCTGAATATCGCCGGGGGAAAGAAAATGGCCAAAAGCGGGGAAAATTTCCTGACCGTGGAAAACGCCCTGGTGCGGCGGGGCATTGATCCCCTGGCCTACCGCTACGCCGCGTTCCAGACCCATTACCGTCATCCCATGGAATACAGCGGGGAGTCCATCCGGGCGGCGGAAAACGGATATCGGAACATGAAAAACGCGGTGCGGGAAATCGTCCTGGCGGCTGATGCGGCTGAGAACAGGGCGGGCGGCAGCCCCGTTCCTTCGCCGGAATTAATGGCCCGGTTCATGGCCGCCGTGAACGACGACCTGAACATGCCCCGCGCCATGGCCGTTTTACAGGAATGCCTGAAAGCGAATCTCCCCCCGGCGGAAAAAAAGGCCACGCTTCTGGCAATGGACCGGATCACCGGATTCGGCCTGGACAAGGTGGAGACGAAAGCCGCCCTGCCGCCGGAGATCGAGACGCTGGTGGCGGACCGGAAGGCGGCCCGAAAGGAGAAAAACTGGGCCGAATCCGACCGCCTGCGGGAAGAACTGGTCTCAAAAGGCTATACAGTGCGGGACCACAAGGATGGGATGGATGTGTTCGCGGCGTGATGGAAGATGGCATGCCGCCGCCGGAGTGCATTCGGGAACACGATCATACGGTATCGGGCCGCAATGTAACGAGCGGGGATTAAAATGGCTGCAAAAGATTATTTTCATGATGTCGTGATAAATGCACTTCGGAAAGAAGGGTGGGCAGTCACCCATGACCCGCTGATTATCAGGGTTGGCGGAGTAGGAATGGAGATTGATCTGGGGGCGGAGAAACTGATTGCGGCTGAAAAAGGCGAAGAAAAGATAGCCGTTGAAATAAAAAGTTTTGTCAGGCCATCGGCTATTTCCGAATTTCATATGGCAGTGGGGCAATATATGAATTACAGGAAGGCGCTCGGCAGGAAAGAACCTGATCGTCTTTTGTATGTGGCTATCCCGGAAGAGATTCACAACTCATTCTTTACTCTCCCGTTTATCTCGGAATGTGTGGTGGATTATCGCCTCGGGATGCTCATTTACGACGTAGAAAAAGAGGTGATCACGGCATGGAAAAAATAGATATTTACCGGAATTATATCAGAAAAGTGATAGACCGTCACAGCCATCCCTCGGCATACGGCGAGACGGAAATACAGCGTATTTCCGATATCGAAAATAATCACTACCAGCTTGTTCACGCAGGTTGGCATGAAACCGAGCGGCTGTATGGCTGTATCATGCACTTGGAAATAAAGGACGGCAAAATCTGGATTCAATATGACGGAACGGAAACCGGGATTGCCGATGAGCTGGCGGAGCTGGGCGTCCCGAAAGAAGATATCGTGCTGGCGTATCATCCACCATACAAAAGACCATATACAGGGTTCGCAACAGGGGTGTAAGACGTGCCCGGGCCGCCGGGAGTACATCCAGCTCCATTCCCAGGCGCTTTGGAACGGGCAGTCCGGCGCCGGCCCAAAGGCCGGCAATGGATTTCGGGCTTTTCATGGCCGCCGTCCGGGGCAGGGGAGATTCCGCCCGGGCGCGTGAAAGGCTTTTTCGGATCATCGGAAGGGCCGGGGAAGGGCCGGAACAGAAAAACCGGACACCCGGCGGCGGGTGCCCCGGCCGGTGGACGATTCACCGGAGGATTATTCGATGGAGATTACCATCCGTTCTTCCATGGTCTCCACTTCAATCAGTACGCCCTTGGGGCCCTGTTTGGCAAAAAAGGGAGCCAGCTCGGTCAGGTCCATGCCTTCGCGGGAAAGAGAGGACTTGACCCGGGCGGGCAGCAGTTTTTCCGAAATGGAGAGATTGGCCAGCGGAACCTTGATCTTGGTTTCCGGATCATTTTTTCCGGGCTTGTAGATATCGATTTTCAGGGTCTGCATCATGATCTTCGCACTTTCGATAATATGGTTTTGGTTCGATACCGGATGAAACCTCCCGGCTCCGCCGTGCGATCTTCGGTATGCCGGCAACGGGATGACCCGGCAACAAGATGATATGGAATACGGAGGGAAGCGGCGGTTTCCGGGAGCCGGATGCCGAATAGTGGAAATACCATTTTTCCGTGCTGCGGGCAAGCGCCCGCTTTTTTCATTGCCAAGGCGGATTCCAGAGGATAGAAACCGGACCGTTGTCCATGATCATCAAAACCAGCGAAAAAGAAAAAAAGGAGGAGGATATGTACCGTTCCCTGATCCCGCATTCGCCGGCGCCGCCCGCCGGATATCGTGCTGCCGGCCGTCGTATCCGGCGCACGGCACTTACCCTGCTTGCGGTCGCGGCCGTCCTGTCCATGGCCGCGGCCGCAGCGGCCCAGGATGTGCGTCACAAACTGTTTTCCACCGAGGAAATCGCCGCCCTTGCCAGAGCAACGGCAACCATAAAAACGGATTTCGGGGAGATCACCCTGAAATTTTTTCCGGAAAAAGCGCCCAATCATGTGGACGCCTTTCTCAAGCTGGCCGAATCCGGCTTTTATGACGGCACCACCTTTCACCGGGTGATTCCCGGTTTCATGATCCAGGGCGGGGATCCCAAATCCAGGATGCCGGACCGGCGGGTCCATGGCACCGGCGGCCCCGAATATTATCTGAAGGCCGAATTCAATGATATTCCCCACAAAAAGGGCATCTTGTCCATGGCGCGGGCCGGACAGCCGGACAGCGCGGGTTCCCAGTTTTTCATCTGCGTGAAGGATGCTCCTTTCCTGGATGGAAAATACACGGTGTTCGGAGAGGTGGTTGAGGGGATGGACGTGGCGGAAACCATTGTCAGCCAGAAGCGGGATGCCCGGGATAATCCGATCAAGACGATCCCCATGACCGTTACGGTGGACAGGGGGAAAGCCGCCGAATAAATTCTTTCCATGAAATGATCTCCTTGCGCTGATCCCGCCTTTTTCTTTTTTCTTTGTCTCTTGCATTCTGGCCCGGATTCCGTATGATAACCCATCCGCCCGATTCTTCCGTTTGCGATGGAGTTTCTGCTGGATACTTCCGGAACTTGACAACGCAGGGAGAAACAACGTGCCCATCCCGTCTTCCGATCCATTATCCCGTTCGGCATCTCCAGCGAAACCCGATATGCCGGCCGGTACGGCGCCATCCGGCGGCATATCCCCCGACCGCCTGAAAGAACTGGCCGGCGGCCTGAAACAGACACCGGAACCGGGGCGCCGCCTGCTGCGGTTTCGGGGGGATCTGGTTACGTTTGAACTCTGCCTGCCGGAACCGGTGGCGGGATCAGCGCGCCTGCGGACCAACCTCGGGCGGGCCGCCGCCGCCCGCAGGGAGATCATTCGGGAAGTGCTGCTGGATGAACCGCCCCTGGGGACCGACTGGCGTGATATCCCCATGGAGCCGGTGAATGATCGTCTGTTCCGCCTGACCCTGCCCTTGACCCAGGTTGGCCATTTTGAGGCCAAGGCCCTGTTTTTTGCCGACGGCGTCTCCCAGCCCGTCTGGCCCGGGGGGGCCAATACCGTGATCAATACAGCCCCGGCGGATAATTGCGCGGACTTGACACTGTACAACGCCTTTGTGCGCCAGTTCGGAGAAAATAAGCACCGGCGGCGGATCCCCTCGCCGGAGCAGGCCGCCGCCATCTCCGGGCTGGACCGTGCCGAGTATACGGTCATCCCCAAATCCGGCACATTCCGGGACATGATCAAGGAGCTGGATTTCATTATTTACGAACTGGGGTGCCGGTATATCCAGCTATTGCCCATCCATCCCACCCCCACCACCTATGCCCGGATGGGGCGCTTCGGCAGCCCCTACGCTTCTCTTGGTTTTACGGCGGTGGATCCCGGCCTGGCGGAATTCGATCCGGCGGTCACTCCCCTGGAACAGTTCACGGAGCTGCTGGATGCCGTCCACGCGCGAGACGCGCGCCTGCTGCTGGATATCGCCATCAATCATACGGGATGGGCCGCCCGTATCCACGAAACCCATCCCGAATGGCTGGCCCGCACCGAAGACGGCCGGATTGAAATGCCCGGGGCCTGGGGCGTCACCTGGGCCGATCTTACGCGGCTGGATTACGCCCATCGCGAACTATGGGATTATATGGCCCGCGTTTTTCTCCTCTGGTGCCGCCGGGGCGTGGACGGATTCCGCTGCGACGCCGGTTATATGATCCCCAAGGCAGCCTGGCGGTTTCTCATTGCCCGGGTGCGCACCGAATACCCGGATACGGTCTTTTTCCTGGAAGGGCTGGGGGGCAGGATATCCGTGACCCGGGATCTCCTGAATACCGGCGGCATGGACTGGGCCTACAGCGAACTGTTCCAGAATTATACCCGCCACGATATCGAAAGCTATCTGCCCGGCGCTCTGGAAATCGCCGAGACCGATGGTCTGCTCATCCATTACTGCGAGACCCATGACAATAACCGCCTGGCTGCGGTGTCTCCCCGATGGGCCCGCATGCGCACCGCCCTGTGCGCCCTGTACGCTCCCAACGGCGGTTTCGCCTTTGCCAACGGGGTGGAATGGCTGGCCACGGAAAAAATAGACGTACACGAGGCCATGTCCCTGAACTGGGGAAGCGAAAAAAACCAGGTGGCCGAAATCCGTATATTGATCCGCCTGCTCAAACGGCATCCGGCCTTTCATGACCGCGCCCGCCTGCAATTGATTCAGGCGGGGGAGGGAAACGGGACCGTCCTGCTCCGGCGGCATGAACCGAGCGGAAAATGGCTCGTGATTCCCGTCAATCTTTCCCATGAGGAAGATATGATTCTGTCGTGGAAGGCGGATATCGCGCCGCCAGGGGCCTATACCGATCTCCTCACGGGCCGGACCTGCGTTATCGGCATGGAGGGCGGGTACTGCCGCTGCCCCCTGGGACCGGGGGAAGTTCTTTGCCTGTCCCCGGATCCGGCGGATACGGATCTCTGCCCGGATGCGGGGGAAGGATGCGGACGATCCTTTCCCGACCCGGTGCGCCATCGGCGTCTGCGGGCGCTGGTGCTGGATGTCCACACCGCCCATCACGGCGTCGGCCATCTGGATTTTGACCCGGACGGGGAAATCCCTCTGCTTACCGCCGATCCTCTGGAATGGTGCCGGCGGATGCACCCGGCGGGATCCTGGCCCGCCGTCATTGAATGGCGGTGGCCGGCGGACGCGCGGCGGGAGGTCATGATTCCGCCCGGTCATTTTCTTCTGATATCATGCCCCCATAAATTCCGGGCGCACATCGCCAGGGAAAAGACCTGCCGACGGCAGGAGGAGAGCCTTGCCCGGGACGACGGCACTCATTTCGTCCTGTTTACGCCCCTGGAAGTACCGGCGGTCCATCAATCGCTGCAATTGCGGCTGTCCGTATTTCCGCCTCCGGCGGAAAACGGGGAGACCTGTCTCCATGAAGCCGCGCCGCTGCTGCTTCTGGCGGACCCGGAAACCATAAGGATTGACACGGCGTATTCCCATCGGGATGTCCTGCACCGCCCGCTTCTGTATCTGGCCACCAATGGACGGGGCGGCATGCTGCGCGCCCATGCGGCATGGGGTGCGCTGCAAAGCCGGTACGACGCTCTTCTGGCCGCCAACCTGCACCCGGATGTGCCTGACGACCGCTGGATGCTGCTGGCGCGGGTCCGGGGCTGGATCGTATTCCAGGGCTTCAGCACGGAAATCAGCCAGGAGTGCCAGGAAGCCTTTTCTGTCACGCCAGGCGGCGCGGCCCTCTGGTCTTTCCGGATTCCCACAGGGCAGGGGGAAAGCATCCGTCTGCGCATCCGGGCCGAAATGGAGACGGATCAAAACCGGATCCATCTCCTGTTCGGCCGTTCCTCCCCGGACAACGGGGGCGGGCTGGATGACGCCGATGCCGTGACCCTGATTCTTCGCCCGGATATCGAGGACCGCAGCTTTCACGAAACCACCAAGGCCTATGCCGGTCCCGAAGAGCGCTGGCCCGGCGCGGTGCGCCCGCTGGCTGACGGGTTTATATTCCAGTCCGTCCGGGGCCGGAAACTTCTGGTGCGTCTGGACCAGGGAACCTTTCACCCGGAGCCGGAATGGTGGTATATGCTCCATCGCCCGGTGGAAGAACAGCGCGGGCTGGATCCCCTGTCCGATCTGTTCAGCCCGGGCTGGTTCGGGATCCGTCTCGCGGCCGGCGAAGAGCGCCTGTTTATCGCCGAATGTCCGGAAATCATCCCCTCCGCCGGCTCTTTTTCCGCTCCCGGGACACCCTCCGGAGAAACGCACGGACCGGATGAAGAAACCGGGGACGCCGCCTTGTCCGCTCTCCCGGAACTCCCGGTCCGCTCCTTCACTCTGGATCATGTATTATCCCGCGCCCTGGACCAGTTTGTGGTGCGCCGAGACCGTTACAAGACCGTGATCGCCGGATATCCCTGGTTTCTTGACTGGGGACGCGATACCCTTATCGTGGTGCGGGGGCTTATCGCTGACGGCCGCCTGGAGGAATCAGCCGATATTCTGAAGCAGTTCGCCCTGTACGAAGACCGGGGTACCATTCCCAATATGATCCGGGGCACCGACGCCGGGAACCGGGATACCTCCGACGCCCCGTTATGGTTTTTCGTGGCCTGTGCCGAGCTGATCAAGGCTTCCGGAACGCTGTCTTTTCTGGAGGAAACCGTCGGGGACAGATCCCTGGCTGCCGTCTTGTCCCATATGGCGGACGCCCTGATCAGCGGCACGCCCAACGGGATCCACGCGGATCTGGAATCCGGCCTGCTCTACAGCCCGTCCCATTTCACCTGGATGGATACCAATTATCCCGCCGGAACGCCCCGCCAGGGGTATCCCGTTGAAATCCAGGGCATGTGGCGGTTTGCCCTGGACTTTCTGGCATCCGTGGACAACGATAATGCGAACCGCTGGCGGGCTCTGGCGGACCAGGTCCGGGAGAGCATCGAACGTCTGTTCTGGCTGCCCGAAGCCGGATATTTCAGTGACTGCCTCCATGCCGTACCCCACACCCCGGCGGAGCGCTGCCCGCCCGACGACCACCTGCGTCCGAACCAGCTTTTCGCCATCACCCTGGGCGCGGTGACGGATATGGAAAAGATACGCCGCGCACTGGCCTCCTGCGAAGAACTTCTTGTGCCCGGCGCCATTCGGACCCTGGCGGACCGGCGGGTGGAAACGCCTCTTCCCGTCTGGCGGGACGGCCGCCTGCTGAATGATCCCCATTATCCCTACCAGGGGCATTATGGCGGGGACGAGGATACGGCCCGGAAGCCCGCCTATCACAACGGGACCGCCTGGCCCTGGGTCTTTCCATCCTATTGCGAAGCCCTTGCCATGGCCTATGGAACGGAGGGCGCCCGGGCCGGCCGTGCTCTTCTTGGCTCCTGCTCCCGCCTTCTCAGCGAAGACTGCGTCGGCCAGCTCCCCGAAATACTGGATGGAAATGCACCCCATGACCAGCGCGGCTGCGATGCCCAGGCATGGAGCGTCAGCGAGGCCCTCCGCGTCTGGCGGCTGCTGGGCGGATTGTCCTGATTTTCCTGCCCGGAATCTGACGGGCGGGCGATGCCTGGAAGCGGGCGGTGGGAATGTGTTCCCCGCCCGCTTCCGTGTTTTATCATCCCCGGTTTCAGGGGGAGGAGGCCGCATCCGTTCGGGTGCGCCCCTTCATGCGCCTGATCCGTTCTGAAATGATCCCCAACCATGCTGAAAAACAGGTTAATCTTTTTTTCCGTTTAAAAAACTTTTTCCTCTCATGGGGGGGGTGCCGGTTTGGCGATTATAAAAAATGTAATAATTTCATTCTGTTTTGCCTTTAAAAAAAATATGGATGAGAGGCATGACTTTTGCAATATTTTCACGGCATGATTGATATTTCCGTTATCGGATGATAGGAAAATCAGTGGTAAATAAAATGGGTTATTTGATTTTTTAAGCTGTTTTCCGCGCACGGAATCTTTTTGATAAGAACGGGTCTGACAAGATCAGGTCCATGATAAATGGCGAGAAAAGATCAACGGTGCGCCTTCAATTCGGACAATATTCCGGAACGAAATCTGTTTCCGCTGTCCATCAACCGCTCTTTTTTGCCCCGGAACACGGAACGCCGCCGGACTTTCCGTCCAATCACGCGGCGGGGGGAACCCGCTTCAGGAGGTATTCCATGAAAAAATCCAGCAGGTCTTTTCGATTCCCGATGATCATATCGCTTCTGGCGGCGATGATCCTGTCGCCGGGCCTTTCCAGCGCCGCTGACTCGCCCTTTATCGGCTCCAGCGTTGCATTTGATGACGGCTACGCTGCCGCCGGCGCTCCCGGCGCCAACTCCACCGGGCAGGTATTTGTGTACCAGAAAAACGGCTCCACGCTGACGCCCAGAGCCACCCTGGCCCATGACGATCTGGAGGCGGGCGATCTGTTCGGCTCATCTCTGGACATGTCCGGAGAATATCTGATCATCGGCGCTCCGGGGGTCCACAGGGCGCTGAACACGAGTCAGGACGTGGAGGGCGGGGCCGCCCTGATCTATCGGCGCAGCTCCCCCGCCAGCTGGAGCGTCACAACCGACGGCTCGGAGGCGTTTCTGCTTTCTTCCGACGGCCTGAACGCCGCCGGCGATCAATTCGGATCGGCGACCGCGATTCTGAGCGCCGGTTCCGGCAGCGCCTGGGCCGTTGTGGGGGCGCCGATGGATGCCAGTTCGAACACGGACACCGGCAGCGTCCGCTTTTACACCGTCACCGGCAATTCCTGGGAGGCCAAAAGCGCCAAACAGTATCCTTCGGATCTGACGATGCAGTCCTATTTCGGGACAGCTCTGGCCATGACGTCCCATACGGTGAACGCCGAAACGAAGTGCTGGACCGTTGTCGGCGCTCCTTACGCCGATGGAAAGGGTGCCGTCTATATATACCGCTTAGACGGTGATGAATGGGTCCAGACCCAGAAACTGACCATCACACAAGGCCCCGCCTCCGGAGATCAGTTCGGCGCCGCCGTCGCGGCGGCCGGCGACTGGATTTTCGCGGCCGCGCCCAAACGTCACACCAACGGCGTTTCTGATTCCGGATGCGTCTATCCCTACCAGTATGACGCCGCGACAGACACCTTTGTCGCCAAACCGGCCATCACGGGAAAAAAGAAAGCGGATCCCAACGACGAAAATTCCGCCATCATTGACGACGTGGTTGCCGGTGCCCGGTTCGGCAGCGCGGTGGACGCCGACGGCGACCGCCTGATCGTGGGAGCGGATGAATACGGCGACGGGGGAGCCGCCTACGTCTATCAATATATCAATAATGCCTGGACTCTGGTGCAGCGCTGGGTGCAGACCGAACAGGACGGTGCCTTTTTCGGTGCGGCCGTGGCCATCGACGCCGGCACGGGCGGCGTTTACGATACATTTGTGGGCGCCCCGGAAAGCGACAGCGGAACAGGCGACGTGCAGCACGGGAATAATGCTTCCACCGGGAACGACTTCAATCAGTTCCCCGTCATCAGCCATATCGACGATGTGCAGTTTCCCGTCGGCGCGGAGGATGCCTCCGTTTCCTTCACCGTGGTGGACGAAGATCTGAGCGACAATGACCCCAGCACCAATATCTCTGTATTCATCACAGTGAACGGGACGCAGCAATCCTCCCCCCCCCTCACCGTCAGCGGCAATAGCTACACCTATGCGATTTTCACCGGTACGACGAGCGCAAATCCTGTTCCCGTGACCATCACGGTCAGTGACTCTGACGGCCAGGAGGCAGAGGAAAGTTTCACCTATATGATTTATGAGCCGCCCGTCATCTCCGGCCTGGACGATAATTATCACACGCCGAAAAACACGCCGAAAGAGGTGGAATTTCAGGTGACCGGCGACGTAAGCCAAACCCCGGCCGTTGAAATCGCCAATTCTTTGGTCGTGGCCTCGGCTGCGGTGTCCGGTGATTCGGGCTCCTATACGGCAGCATTGCATCCGGCCAGCAACGCAAGCGGCAGCAGCGATATCACCATCACCGTTACGAACGACGCTGGATACGAGGCAACCGCAACCTTCACGCTCTCTGTCGGCGGCCTGGAAATCGTAAGGGCGGATTCCCCGGTCAGCGCGAAGGAAGAAGAAGAAAGCGAATTCATCACCATCACCGTCAAAAACAACAAGGACGGCAACGTCACCCTTTCCGCGCCGGCCGATCCATCGGGTTATGGGTACACCGGCCTTCCTTTGACCAAATTCGTCAGTGCCAACACAGAAACGGATTTTTCCTTCCGGGTCACCCCGCCGGACAACCCGCCCGCAAGCCAGGACATTGAAATGTCCTTCACCTACACGGACGGCGGCATGGACATTGTCGTCACCCAGACCATCCGGCTGGACATCGAACCCGTGAACGATCCGCCGGTCATCACGGACATCAAAAACGCCGGAACCCCGCTGAGCGGTACGCCGCCGGAATACAATCATACCATGATGGAAGGAGATTCGGCCAGCCTGACCGTGGTGATTGATGATCCCGATCCGGCCGATGATCCCTCGGAGCTGACCGTCTCTGTCCAGTCGAACCGGGAAGACATCCTGCCGAGCGAAAATATCACCCCGACCGGCTTCACCGAAAATCGCAACCTGTCCATCCAGCCGCTGCCGAACGCCTTCGGCGAGGTGCAGATAGAAGTGACCGTCACGGATTCCGACGGTGCCGAAGGAACGGCCTATATCGACCTGACCATCACCCCCACCAATGATCCGCCGGAGATCGCGGAGATTGCGTCTCCCCAGACCATGAACGAAGACGAGACAAAGAATATTACCCTCACCGTGACCGACCCGGACGGGGATGATATCACCCTCACCGTGACCTCGGGCGATCCAGCGATTTTGCCCAATGACAAGCCTTCCGGATCGCCAGCGTATTATCATCAGGCGACCCTCTCCCCGAATGCCGCCGGCATCGCCGAATTCATCGTGCCTTTCACGCCGGAACCAAATCAGCACGGAAACGTCACCATCACGGTCAAGGCGAACGACAGCACAGCGACCGATACCGCGACCTTCATTCTGGAGGTGGAGCCGGTGAACGATCCGCCGTTGATTGAACGCATCAACGGAGTGGCTGTCACAGACCCCTCACTTAATCCCTATGACAGCGTCGAAGGTGCTGATCTTGCGCTGCCGGTCACCATCAGCGATCCGGACGGCAATCTCGGCGCACTGGTTCTGTCCGCCGTCACCAACCGGGAAGATCTGCTGGAAGCAAACGGCCTGACCACCACAGGCTACACTGCGACCCGGATCCTTCGCATTGATTTAAAGGAAAACGCCGCCGGCGAGATCCCCATCGCGCTGACACTTAGCGACGGCGAAGCGAGCGACACGGTATATTTCACTGTGGATGCGAAAGAAGTGCCCGACGCCCCGGTGATTGCGGCGGTCGAGAACCAGACCACTCCGGAAGAGACCGGACTCACGGTTCCGGTGACCGTTTCGGATGTGGAAGGCGGGGAAATTTCCCTGTATTACCGCAGCGACACCCCCGATCTGATTCCCAATGAAGGGACGGCAGAAACTATCAACGGGACAGATTATTACCCCGTGGGCAAACAGACCGTTGCCGCTGGTGAGGACGCATCCTTCAACCTGCCCCTGACGCCGAAAGAGAATCAAACCGGAAGCGCGGCAATCACCCTGATCGCCCAAAGTCCGGCCCCCACCGACCCGGCGATCATCTCCACCAGCGAGCTGGTGACCTTTTCCCTGGAGGTCACTCCTGTCAACGACCTTCCCGTGATCTATAATGTACCGGCGTCCAGCGGTCACACAATCGACGAAAACGGCTCCCTCCGCATTCCCGACTGGGAGGCCGTACCCGCTCCCTTGCCGGAGGAATTCGTTAAAATTTGTGATCCGGACACCACCTATCTGAAACTTACCCTGGCGCTGGCGGACACCGAATTTGAAACCCTCTTTCCCCAAAGCGGTCTGAATATCATCCTGGACGCGGACGCAAACGGGGTGGATGATGAGGATTTCAGGAGCTACACCGTATTTGTCACGGATCTGGATTCCACGAATGGCGGTTGCAATAGTAAGCCCATTTATCTGGAAATGACGCCGGCCCAATATGAAAGCGGCGGGGCCGCAGAAATTGTTCTCACGGTGGAAGACGATCAGGGGGGGACCGCCTCCGTCTCCTTTCAGGTGATTGTCAACGACGAGAACAACGCGCCCATCATTACAGGAACGCCGGAAACCAACGCCAATGTCGGACACGAATATTCCTTTGTCCCCACTGCCGACGATCCGGATGACGGTGATGCGGTGGAAAGCTTTCTCGTCTGCCTGGATACGGATGATTCCGGAACCTGTGAAGACGCGAACGACACCATGTTCGGCGATTCCGGCTGGCCGGCCTGGCTTGGTTTTGACACCAGCACCGGTGCCCTGACCGGCATGCCCGCGAATGCTGATCTCACCGGACCGATAAATCCGGTGACAAAAATCCTCGTCGGTGCCACGGACGGGGATCTAACGGGGTATCTCCCCGCTTTCGATATCGACATCCACAAGGATAATCACCCGCCGGTGATCACGGCGCCGGGTCTTCAGACAATGGAGGAAGACGGCACACACACCATCGAATTCACTGTTTCCGACGGAGACGGCGACGAAGTGAATCTGACAATCGGAACGTATGACAGCAATCCCGACACCACGCCGTTGCCTCCAGTTTACCCCCTTTCCGAATTCAAATCACTTCAGATTCTGGTGAATGATGCGGCGCAAACCTATGACCCCGCCGTCAATCCCGTGCCGATCTCCATTCAAACGGCTGCCGGAGTGGATACGGCTGTCAAGCTGATTGTCGCGCCGAAAGAAAATTTCAATACGGACGATTTTGGCAGCCATCTCTTTTTCAGGCTGACGGCGGCGGATGTTCCGGATGGGGCCGAAGCCACGGTGCGAATCATTGAACTGGAGGTTACCCCTGAAAGCGACAGCCCTGAAATCATCATGAATCCGGAAACCGCAACGGGAGCTTCCTTTCCCGAGGCCAATGAAAGCAACAGCCCGTTTTACTATTATTTCCGGTGTGCCGACGCCCCTGATCCCCTGGGTGTGCATAATGGTTGCAGCGACGCTCTTCTTGTCAGCATCGCTGATCCGGACAAGGAAATTTTGACCATAACCACTGCCAGCGATTCTGAAAGCGTGGAAGTGAAGCTGTATGAAACAGGAGGCACACCAGGCGTCTCGGACACCGTTTTAATCAACGCCGTTTCCGGACCCGTCGGAACGCCGATGGCGCTGCGGCTTTCGCCCGATCCGAATTTTGCGGGAGTCGTAAAGGTGACGATCACTGTGAACGATTCATCCGAGCCGCCTTTGACGGCTGAAAGAGACCTCTATTTCAATATTACAAACGCAAATTCAGCGCCCGAGATTGTCTCTGTAGATGTGCCGACCGAGCCAATGGAGGAAGAGGCTGTTCTTGAGATACCCTTTACGGTGAGGGAATGGGACAACACCGGCGATGATCTGACCCTGACCGCCGCCGAGACAGTTCTGAATTCTTCTCCCCCTGGCCTGTCCACCCTGTTCAGTGAAATCTCGTTTACCGGCGCCGCCGTGGAAAATAACGGCGCCGGTCTTTTCCAGATCAAGAACCTCACGCAGGGTGAAATCGTTCCGGCAAATCTGCGTCTGGCTGGAGAGACGGACGTGTCGGGGAAAGCGGCGATTGAATTATGCGTTGAAGACAACGGAGGGGAAAAGGCCTGCCGTAATTTTCAGATAACGGTCAATGGGGTGAACGACCCGCCGGTTCTGGATCCTATCCCCAGTCCGGTCGCCGTGAATGAAGATGAGAAGGATTTTCCGGTGTCCATCTCGTTCACGGATATTGATGGGGACAATATCGATATCAATGCGACAACCGGCGATGAAAGCATCATCCCCCAGTCCTCCATCAGAATCCAGAAAGAAGATTCTCCCGGCGTCTGGTCTGCGTATACCCTTCCGTACACAGCCGCCTATGACAGCAGCGCCGGATCATACGGCAATTATCGCCTTGAGTTCGACCTTGTGAACAATGTCACCGGCACGACCACCATCACCGTGACCATCAACGATCAGTCCTCTGATCCGGTGACCAGAACTTTCAACGTCACCGTGACCCCCACTCCTGACCCACCGAATATTGACTGGATCAGCCCGGTGACCGTTACCGAAGACCAGTCTCCGCCCCAAACGGTTCCCATTTTTATTACGGAACCGGACGGCGGGTTGGTGACGCTGAACATCGAGTCCGCCAATGAGGCCATTCTTCCCAATAATATCTTCAACATCAACGTCACCGGACCGACCGGCGTGGTGAGATCGCTTACCAATAACGGCATCGCCGGCGTTGACGTGGAACTGGATCTTCCGCAGAACGTGGAAACGGAACTGACAATGACGCTGATAACGGCGGAAAATGCCTTCACGAATCCGGGCGACACCGTGACTGTGACCCTGACCGCCGATGACGGAACCATTTGGACCGGCGACCCTGCGGCTCAGGCAAAACGAATCAAGGAATTTGCCCTGACCGTGACACCGGTTTCCGACCCTCCGACCATCAGCGTGATTCCGCCGCAGATGGTGACCTTTCCGACGCCCTCCTCCCCGATTCAGTTCAAGGTGCATGACACCGGGGAAACGCCGGATGGCGATCTCTTCGTCACCAGTTCCGCCACACCGGCTTCTCGGATTAAGATGGACGTGACGAAGATAAGCGACGCCATTCGTCAGCTCATTATCACCCCCCTGGCCCCGGCACCCACGAACACGACCGAGACCATCAATGCCACTCTGACCGTAGTGGATGGAGACGGCACGGAAACCAGCACGAATTTCAAGGTGTTCTATCAAAGCTCCACGGCCAGACGGCCGGAATTCAAAACGGATATCAGCGACATGAACGTGTACGAAGGAGACGTGAAATCCTTTGACTTCGTCGTGAATTACGATCTGGCCGCCGGCGAAGACCTGGAGGTCCATGCCTCTTCCGGAGATCACAATGTGCTGCCCAACGATGATATCATAATCACCCATCGGTCCTCTTCGGGCAACGATCACACCTATCGCTGCACCCTGACGATTCCCCAGAACGCTGCCGTAAGCGGAACCCAGAAAACCGTTACGGTCACCCTGTACGCCAATGGAGACGAAGCCAGCTCCAGCAAAAGTTTTGACGTGCTCATTGACCCGAAGAACGTGGCGCCGACGGTCACAGCCCCGACAGCAGTGACCCTGTTCGAGAATACGTCCAAAAGCTTTCAGGTGGAAGTGCTGGACGAAGACGGAGACGATCTCTGGCTCTATGTGGAGCCTCCGGGATCATCGGCCGTGATCACCTTTAACGGCATTACGGTGGGCGGCAGCACGCTGCCGGTGAAGCTGACCAATGTGACGCCGGGCATTAAATCGGTGGTGACGGTCACGGTGACGCCGGAAACCGGCCAGTCCACCGCAGGTACGCCGGTGGAGTTGACCATCAAGGTGGTGGACGCATTCGCCGAGGAAAGCCCGACAGTGACCACCAAGGTGACGGTCTCTGCCAGCGGTTCGCCCACGCTGTATCTCACCGGCAAGACCGTCTGTCCGTCGGATCAGGTGGTGGAACGCAACGAGCCCGTGGTGCTGATGCTGGACGTGGCCGATCCGGACGACCAGGCCGTGATGATTCAGCTTTCCGGAACCTCGGACAACCAGACCGTGATCGCCGATTCGGGCATTGTCTTCCGCAACGACGGCAATGTGGTGACTTCCGTGCAGGTGGCCGGCAGCGGCACACCGGAAGCGCTGGAACTGACGGTCACGCCCAGAGCCGGACAATACGGCGAGGCCTGGATCACCATTTTGGCCACCGACCCCTCCGGCAAGAACAGTTCCTGCACCTTCCTGGTGACGGTGCGCGAGGTGCTGGCCGGAGACGTGGACGCCAGCGGAACGGTGACGCTTTCCGACGCCGTGCTGGCCCTGCAGGTGTTGTCCGGCATAAACGCAGCGAACACCGACTTCAGGGCGGACGTCAACGGCGACAGCCGCATCGGGATAGAAGAGGCGGTGTATATCCTGCGGTATGCCGCCGGGTTGTGATGTAAACAAAGTCCAGTCAGGCGCGGTGAATCCGCGCTTGATTTATCACCTGCCTTTGGGTATCTTTTTCGGGCGGTTCCCCGGGACCGCCCGTCTTTTTTTTCTCCGACGCTGTATCCAATTGTCCCACCGAATCCATAATCTGTCCGGCGTATTCCATGCCGGATGAGAGGGCCAAGGCAATGAAACATCTGCAAACCTTCCGCGTATTCCCCAATATCCCGGAACCCATTTCGTTTCTGGAGCCGCTTTCCCGCAATATCTGGTGGTGCTGGCAGACCAATGCGGTGGAGCTGTTCCGCAGGATCGACCCGAACCTGTGGAGCTGGTCCGGCCGCAACCCCATCCGGATGCTGACATTCGTGCCCCAGACCCGGCTGGAAGACCTGGCCGAGGATCGGTCGTTTCTTTCTCATATGCAGCGGGTGCGGGAGGAATTCGACGGCCTGGCCTGCTGCCGGATGAAGGATTATGACCAGCTGTTTACCCGGAGCAATACCATTGCCTATTTTTCCATGGAGTTTGGCATCCATGAGAGCATCCCTCTTTTCGCCGGCGGGCTGGGCATTCTGGCCGGAGATCATCTGAAAAGCGCCTCCGATATGGAAATGCCGCTGGTAGCCATGGGGCTGCTATATCGCCAGGGATATTTTCGCCAGCTATTGAACCAGGATGGATGGCAGCAGGAAGAATATCCCGAAACCGATCTGTCCCAGATGCCCATTGAGAAGGCCCGGGACGCCAAGAACCGCTGGATCATCGTTCCGGTGGAAGGGCCCGGCGGTGTCGTCCAGGCCGCTGTATGGCGCATCAATGTGGGTTGTATCCCCCTGTATCTTCTGGATACCAATATCCCCCACAACAGTCCGGAGAACCGCGAAGTCACCGCCAAACTCTATGTGGGGGACGAAGGCATGCGGGTGGCCCAGGAAATGGTCCTGGGCATCGGCGGCATCCGGGCCCTGGACGCCCTCAATATCGAGCCGGCCGTCTGTCATATGAACGAAGGCCACAGCGCTTTTTCCAGTCTTGAGCGGCTGGCCTATATCATGGGCAAATACCGCGTGGATCTGAAGACGGCCCTGGAAATCGTACCCCGCACCACAGTATTCACCACCCATACGCCGGTGGCGGCCGGAAACGAGGAATTTCCCGTGGACCTGATCCGCCCGTATTTCCAGCATTTTGAAAGCCGCCTGGGTATTCCGGTGGAAAAAATCCTGGAATGGGGCCAGCATCCGGGATCGAGTCCGGACAGTCCTGTTTCCATGTTTGTTCTGGGGGCGCGTATGGCCGCTTATCGAAACGGCGTCAGTCAGCTTCACGGACGGGTGGCCCGGCGCATGTGGCGGCATCTATGGCCCCGGCGCCCGGGAGATGAAGTGCCTATCGGGCATGTGACCAACGGCATTCACGTCTCTTCTTATCTGTCCAGCGAACTGTCCCAGCTATTTGATCGCTATATCGGGCCGGACTGGCATGGCAATCCATCGCTGGAAGCCCATGTCAAGCGTATTGACGATATTTATGAAGAAGAACTCTGGCGCGCCCATACCATGAGCCGGGCCAGGCTGATCCGGGCCTGTCGGCGTCTCATGGTCCGTCAGTATAAACGGCGCAACGCGCCCAAGGATGTATTGAAGGACGCGGAGCTTGTTCTGGATCAGGACATTCTCACCATTGCCTTTGCCCGGCGGTTCGCCACGTATAAACGGGCCAATCTCCTGCTCCAGAATCCGGAGCGGTTCAAGGCTCTTTTGACCAATACAACCCGTCCGGTCCAGTTTGTGTTCGCGGGAAAGGCCCATCCGCGGGACAACGAAGGAAAGGAATTCATCCGCCGGCTGGTTCATTTCGCCCGGGATCCCGCCGTCCGCAACCGGATGGTATTTGTGGAAAATTACGATATCCATATCGCCCGCTACCTGGTCCAGGGCGCGGATATCTGGCTCAATAATCCCCGGCGCCCCCTGGAGGCCTGCGGCACTTCCGGAATGAAAGCTGCCATCAACGGCGTGCTCAATGTCAGCATCCTGGACGGCTGGTGGTGCGAGGGCTATGCCGAGGACCGGGGCTGGCGCATCGGAAACGGGGAAGAGTACGAAGATCATGGCTACCAGGATGCCATTGAGAGCCAGGCCCTGTATAACGTGCTGGAAGACGAGGTGCTGCCTTGTTATTATGACCGGAAGAATGGAAATATCCCCTTTCGCTGGATCCGGATGATGAAGGAAAGCATGAAAATGTCCATCCAGCATTTCTGTTCCCACCGCATGGTGGAAGAATACGACCGCAGCTATTATCAGCCGGGAATTGCCCATTTCGCGTCCATGCTAAAGGATGATGCCAGAAAGGCCCGGGATATGGCGGCCCAGCAGGAACGCCTGACCCGCCTTTGGAATAAGATCCGCCTCCAGGCGCCGGTGCGGCAGGCTGACGGGCCGTTCCGGGTCGGCGAAACATTCCAGATCACCGTAATGGCGGATCTGGATGATCTGAGCCCTGATGATGTGACCGTCGAATTATATTACGGTATTTTGAGAGGTGTGGACAGGCTCACGGCGGCGCGAAGCGAACCCATGGAGATGATTGAAGCCCACGGGAATGGCCGGTATCTGTATGCCTGCGATATCCGTTGTGCCGGTTCCGGACGATTCGGTTTTACCGTCCGGGCCATGCCCCGGGGAGATGATTTTACCCGGTATCGCTCCGGATTTATCAGTTGGTCCGAATAGTCCGCGTTCCGCCGCAGCCGTAGTTATATCCGGGCCTGGCTTCCAGCCGCTGTAAACCGGCTGCTGTAAATCGGATGGAAAAATTGATCCGGAGATGCCGGGGAAAGGAGAACCATATGCCCGAAGGACAAAAGAATCCGCGTATTTTGATCATCACGCCGGAAGTGACCTATCTGCCGGACCGGATGGGCGATCTGGCCTCTTATCTCACCGCCAAGGCCGGCGGGCTGGCGGATGTTTCCGCCGCGCTTATTGATGCCCTGTTTCAGCTGGGAGCGGATGTCCATGTGGCTTTGCCGGACTATCGCTCCATCTTTAGCGACAGCCTCGCCCCATTTTTACAGAAGGAACAGCGGCGGCTCCAGAATGCCATACCCGATGAACGGATTCATCTGGTGAAAGACCGGGCGTTTTTTTATCTGAACCAGATTTATGCCGGGGACGGCCTGGAAAATACCAAGCTGGCCCTGACCTTTCAGCGGGATGTGATGAATTATATCATCCCCGGGGTCCAGCCGGACCTGATTCACTGTAATGACTGGATGACGGGCCTGATCCCGGCCATGAGCCGGGAATTGAATATTCCCTGCCTGTTCACCATCCATAATATTCATACCGTAAAAACGTCCCTCGCGCATATCGAGGACCGGGGGATTGATGCTGCCGCGTTTTGGCGTCATCTCTTCTTTGAATGGCCGCCGGCGTCTTATGAAGAAAGCCGGGACCATAATCCCCTGGATTTTCTTGCCTCCGGCGTGTTCGCAGCCCATTTCGTGAACACGGTCAGCCCCACCTTTCTGAGGGAAATCATAGAAGGCCGCCATCATTTCGTTCCGGGAAGCATCCGGCATGAACTGACAAATAAATACAGCGCCGGATGCGCTGCGGGCATTCTCAACGCTCCGGACACCGCCTTTCACCCTGCCACGGATCCGGCTTTGGAGCATCGCACCTATGGACCGGAAAATTTTGCCGATGCAAAGACCCGCAACAAACTTTTTCTGCAGGAAAGCCTCGGACTGATCCGAAATCCGGATGCGCCTGTATTTTACTGGCCATCCCGCCTGGATCCGATCCAGAAAGGGTGTCAGCTTCTGGCCGATATTCTGTATCAGGTGGTATCCGAATACTGGGACCGGGAATTGCAAATCATTTTTGTGGCCGACGGTCCGTACCAGGATGTCTTTCGCAATATCGCCCGCCACCATGGTTTCGGCGACCGGGTGGCGGTCTACGGATTTGACAATCACCTGGAGCATATCGCCTACGCAGCGGCGGATTTCATCCTCATGCCTTCCTTCTTCGAACCCTGCGGCCTGCCCCAGATGATCGCGCCCATTTACGGCGTCCTGCCCGTGGCCTACGATACCGGCGGCATTCACGATACCATCTCGGATATGAATGTGGCCCGCAATACGGGCAACGGCTTTCTGTTCAAATTTTTCGATGCCGAGGGCCTGATGTGGGCCATCCGCCAGGCCATGCATTTTTATTCCCTGCCGCCGGAAACCCGCCATCCCCAGATTCGCCGGGTCATGGAGGAAGCGGCCGCCGCCTTCACCTATCAGCAGACGGCCAAAGAGTATATCCGATTGTATGAAGCCATGCTTCAGCGGCCGCTGATAAAAGACTATTGATTTTGGGGATGTCTTATTGTTGACAGCAGGGCATTTGATACAGTTCAGGCATATTTTTGATGATGATATGAATGCGCTTATAGAGATGATGTCCGGGCTGCTCAACCAGATCGAACCATCCGATAGTTTTGATAAATTCGGCCCGCAAGAGTTCACCATACGGAGAATGCAGCCGATGGATAGATTTCTGGAGATTCTGGATAAGGCATCAACGCCCCATGATGGCGCATTCAGATTCGGATTTGGTGATTTCAGGGTTGCCCGTCAATTTTTCACCACCTATCTGCCGCCGTCCGTGTCGCGCCATCTCGACCTGCTCTGCCTTGAGCCTGTAAACAAGAGCTTTGTCGATGAACAGTTCAACCAGCGCCACTCGGACATGATCTATAAAACCCGGCTGAAAGGTGAAACGGCGTTTCTCTATCTGCTCTTTGAACACCAAAGCAGCCCGGATCAGATGATGATCTACCGTCTGTTTGGCTATATGAATAATTTCTGGAAGCAGTACGAATCCCGACATGCGGATGTTTCCACCCTTCCGGTTGTTTTGCCGCTTGTCCTTTATCACGGCTCTCAAACGTGGAACGCGCCAAAGCGGTTTTGTGATATCCTTGCTGGCTATACGGAAGATTTTGCACCGTTTACACCGGATTTTTCATATATGCTCTTTGATTTGAACGATTACGGAAAGGATGTTTTCCACCAGAGTACCGATGCGTTGCTTCACCTTGTCCTGATGCAGTTCAGGCATATTTTTGACGATGATATGAATGCGCTTATAGAGATGATGTCCGGGCTGCTTAACCAGATCGAACCATCCGATAGTTTTGATAAATTCGGCAGATGGGTTTTCACTTATATCTACAGCGCTCGCAGCGAAAGCACCGAAACGCTCATCGAACATGCGAGCCGTGCAATCCATAAAACCCAAAATAAAAAATTATGGAGGATCGCCATGACAGCAGCAGAACAATGGCGTCAAAAAATGAGGGATGAAGGGCG
>PDWI01000192.1_pt1 | contig 91754 bp, 109 predicted proteins | sample 1430891 | NCBI WGS metagenome assembly PDWI01 (sample SAMN01162508, study PRJNA174530) | Oral metagenome, whole genome shotgun sequencing project. | biome: Marine environment; feature: Marine mammal; material: Swab sample of the gingival sulcus; isolation source: swab sample of gingival sulcus... | reverse complement strand
TGGAATTAATTACTTCAATATCCAAATCATTTCCAAAAATATCACTTATTTGATTTTTTGTTTGTTCAACTAAAGTATTGAAAGGGAAAACATAAAAAATTTTATTTATTTTTTCTTCTTTTAGTATGTTCATGGCAAGATTTATAGAAGTAAGTGTTTTTCCACTTCCTGTGGGTGCTTCAAGATAAAATATATTTTTATCAAGATTTTTTAGCAAATTTTCTTCTGCTTCTAAAAATATTTTAGATCTAAGGATATTTATATCTTTTATATTCTTATTTTTTCTAATGTTTTCAATAATCTTATATTTTTCAAATTTATTGATTATCTTCTTTTTATCTTTTATAAGTCCAAAATCGTCTACCCTAAAGTTTGCCATGTAATCAGTTGTAGCATAGTAATCGCTAGAAACCAGGAGTGAGAAAAGAAGCTTATTTAATATATAAAACTCAAATGATTCAATTTGATATTTATCTAGATGCCTAAAAAAAGAAATACATTTATCATCATAATCTTCAATAAGATTTAACTTTCCATGATGTTTTGCAATGTGATAGGAAAAATTATAAAGTATAAACTCCAGCTTGCTTTTTATTTTTCTATTTTTTATATTTTCTAATTCTTTGTTATAATATTTCAAATATTGTGTTTTAGAATAAGATGCATGTTCAGATGAGATGGATTTTCCCTTATATTCATTAAATTTAGGATTGTCCATCTTGTTTGCTTGAAAATATGGGTTCGTTTTGCCAATGTCATGTAAGTAAATAGCATTTTCGAACATTTCTTTTATTAGTTTAGAATGTTCTTTGTCAAGTTCTAAAATGAGTTTATCTATTAGTCCATCTAGATTTTTTTCATTTTTTATCTTTTCGAAATATTTAAAAGTTAACCTGCTATGCTCAAAAAGAGTTTCATCTGGGGTATGAGCCAAAATATCTTTATCAATCCCAAATTGTTTTAGATCTACCATCTAAGTCCTATAAAAAAGCGTAGTTTTTGTCTTTATATGAAAAGCTATTTGGTGGCTCATGGCTCAATTCGCAATTTGTAAAACAAAGATTTGCGTATTGGTAAAAATGAAAATCCTTTTGCAAAGAGATTGGAGAAAATTCGCAAAATTCAAAAGGAATTTCATTCTCTTTTTCAAACCCATCAATCTTTTCTTTTTTGATAAATAAAGAGTCAATATATAAACCATTTTCCAAATAAAGATTTTTTTCCAAAGTTATCTCTTGGGCCATATCTATATGTGCAGGATGATCATTTTTGCCTAAGTATGGTATAAATTCCGTTTTAGAATTTAAAATATAATCTTTGATTTTTTCATATTCCAAACTCTTATCCTCAAGTATTATAATTTTCCATTTTGGATTTTCCAACCATTGTTCTTTTACTATTAGATTTCCCCCTTGTTCAAAACTTGCATAACCAACTGAGTTGTTGAAAGTTTGAATCTTTTTTGTAAAGTATCCATTTTTGGCCAATGGAATAATTGATATTTTCAAATTTTGCAGTTTTTCATAAAACTCAGGGAAACCATCATTATATTTTTCGGATCCCTTTTTAAGTCCTTTGTTTTCTTCAAATAATTTAGCATATCCTCCAAGTCCGATAATAGCCCCTAGCAAACCCAAAAGTGCTGGTTTATGGATGTTGTTATAAGTAAAATAAGCATAGGAGTTTACATCGGGCTTTTTAAAAATAGCAGTTTTACCACCTAATTCAAAGCTTAAAGCATCCATCTTATATCTTTTCTTGTGTGAAAATATTAAATTTATCTAAGGTGGTTTTAGCTTCTATTTTAAATGGATTTATATATACTTCAACGCTTTCATATTTACCTTTGATTAGATCTTCAAGTCTAGATAGATCTATGCTCATATTTTGACTATCAAATTCTATGTATTCGCTCAAATCTGGTAAATAAATATTATTTTCTTTGCATTCAACGAAAAGAGCAAATTCATTTTCACAACCAAATTTAGAATTTGTACTATAAGCAGTTGCTGAACAAAGTGCCACTTTTTTAAACTCTTCAAAATCCTCTTTAGTGTATCCTTTAAAACCATCTAAGATATGCTTGTATTCGTCATAAGCCTTTGGATTTATGGAAAATCCATAAAAATAATGGGCTTCATCGACGGTTACCTTTGTTCCTAGGGTTGATTGCTTTGCATCTTCTTTTGTAGAATCTGCAAAGGGGGATAAAATATCTTGAACTTCTATATTTGTATCATCGAACTTGTTAAATCCTTGACCAAATTGCACCGCACCTGTTATGGATATATTTTGTCCTTCTTCTGCAAATGTCGCTCCAAAATTTTTAACGTCTATGCAAGAAAAAAGATTTTTTAAAACCTCTTTTGTCGGGGTTTTTTTCTTATCTATTTTTTCAAAAAGCATTTCATATCTTTGGGATAGTTTATTTGGAACAATTCCACCTTTCTCTTCTCTCCAAGATTTTATATACATCACTTTTTTATCTTCATTTTCCCACATTTTTTTCATGGGATATTTCAAAGCCTTATCGCTTCCAAAAATATGTCCATCGCTCGTGGATTTAGGTCGTCCTGTAAAGTCTGCATTCCAATTTGCCATCTTAGCTCTTATCCCAATTACTCCATATATTCTTTTCATTTTTAATTCTCCTCTTTTTTCATATAAAAGATATTTTCACTTAAAGCGCCTATTAGAAAATAGTCCATACCATTTGATAATTTTATATTTTCCTCAAAAGCCATGATTAGACTTATCGCGTTATTAAACTTTATGTGATTTAAATTGATTTTATGTTTATACTTGAAATATGTTTGTTCTATATGTTTTTTCAACTTTTGCGAATTGTTAGCTCTAAAATATGGCTCAAGCATATCCGCCTTTTTCTCATGAGCTTCGCTTTGATTGAGTAGATATTTAACTACTTGACCACACAAATAGAAAAACTCTGTCTCTTCTATCGAATTATAATTGTTTGTAGTAAGATTTTTATTCATCTTGCTTTGCATATTTTTTATATCCATGGCACATTTACTCCTTTGATTTTCTAGTGCTATTTTTAAATTCATAGCCTTTTTTGCTCTTAATTCTCTATCGCTTAACAAATGATTTATGATAAAATTTGTTCCATATTTTTCTATATTTACGTAAAAACTACTATCATCATATTTTTTAAAATAATTTAACATTGAAAATTTAGTAATGTATAGGATTGATTGCAATTGTTTTGATAAAAAATCTGATATTTTAATATCTTTTTCATCCTTAAAATAATTAAATTTAAGTTGTCCATTATAAAACAATTCATCAACTTGTTTTTCTAGTTGCCATAATTCTTTTATTTCGTAATCTTCTACCAAATGTCCATTTTTATCTTTTACATTTAGATAATTTTTTACATAAATCGACTTAAAAGATTTTTTAATCGTATCAATTTTGAAGGGTATATAATCAAACTCTTTTATAATGGCTTCATCATTGTCGGAACCTTTTTGTATGAAAAAATGATCCTCATCCAAATATCTGTCTTGATTGTAAGGTTGAACTTTTAGCCAGTCAAAAAATTTCTTCAACATCAGGGCATCTTCATTTTTTATTATAAATGGAATGTGTAGTTTTCTATTTTTGTTCTCTAAAAATGGCTTTTTTGAGTTAAGTCCCATATTTGAATTTGAAAGCCCAAATATTTCACTTTTTATTTTTTGATTGTATTTATTGTCGTTGAATACCTTTAAGGATAAATATATTTCGCTTTCTTTTTTGTAGTCGTCTATGCTTTCATCAAAGAATATTTTTATATAATTTTTTATTTCTAGATCATGTGCTTTTTTTGAAATATTTTCTAATAATTCAATTAAAATGTTATATTTTTTTATAATATCTCTTTTTCTGGAAAATTTTTTGATAATTGGGCTGTATTTTTTTATGATTTCTATATCTTTTTTTCCATTAAATTTTTTAAAATTTAATACTGTTAAATATAATTTATCTCTAATATGTTTTTTGTCTACCTCGTAAAACTTATTAGCTTTCATGAACAATGTGTAGTAATTGTTGTTGTGAATGGACTTTGCAGGGGCATCGTATGATTTGGCGGTTTCGACAACATTGCTATAATAATCCCTTTGCTTGAACCAATCGTACATATTGTCATGTAAATTGCCATCTAGATCGCTAAAGTATTTTTCATTTTTTATAGTTTTTGATATAAAATATTCTATACTTTTATCTTTATTGATTTTTGCGTATAGGCCATCTTTTAGATTGTATGAACCGAGTATTAAAGCATCGCCATTTTTTTGGTACTCTTGTTTGAAGACCTTTAAAATATCATAAACCATTATTTTCCTTTTACTAGCAATCCAAAGCCTAAGGAAGATTTTTCAAGCAATCCAACCGAAAAGGCAAGTTTAATTAGTCTTTGGCTAATTTCATCATTATTTATGGCTATTTTAAATTTATTTGTAAAAAGCTTAGTGTTTTTATAGTTAAAAACTATTGGTTTTTTGTTCTCGATCTGTATCATTTGTATAAAATCATCTGCTGCCACAATCTTTTCTCCGAAAAATTCAAAATATTTTTTTTCTAGATTATCTTTGATTCTTTTTTTCACAAAATCTAAAGATTCTTCCTCTTTGGTCCAATACTTGATCTTATTATCATGGCCACAAAGCGTTATGATGGTTGGAGTTAAAGTATAAATAATATCAATAAAGCCGTATTTTAGCTCTTTAAATTCTATTGCAAGTACTTTAAAATCAAGTTTTATAGTTTTTTTTAGACTATTTTTTAATCTATTTAAAAAATCTCTATCTATGCTTCTTATGGATAAAACATAAACTCGATTGGCTTTGTATATTTTACTTCCTATATCAAAAGGATACAGATTGCCAACAACATAAGGCTTATACTTTTTGTTTAAGTGTATTTGTTTTAAAATCTCATCTTCGTACAAACATCGATTTATATTGGAGGCTAGATGTTCATAAATATCTTCATACTTAATATCTACATGTAGCATTAAGGTTATCTTTATCTCATAGTGTTTCATTCGTATTCCCATATAGATTATACCTAATCAAACAACAACAAATACCATAAAATATTAAAGTTTAAACCTTTTTATAATTCATAAAATGCCCAAGACTTATGTGTTTTTATGATATTTGTTTATTGCCTGATTTGACATTGCTTATATTTTTTACAACAAAAACCTCGTTTTTAAATTATTGACATACTATTAAAATCATTTTTATAATAAATACTATAAAAATTTTACATCTCAATTATATCATTATTTTTATAAATTTTATTACTTCCACCCCAAATACCCCCCACCATAGCTTTGTTTTTCTCCTAAACCACATGCAAGTGCTAGGAAGGCTAGTTTTTGACTTACATCATCTTGGTTTATGACCATATGAAATTTATTTCCAAAAAGTCTTATGGTTTTTCCATCTTTTGTGAAAAATATTGATTGGGGTTTTTGATTTTTGATTTGTAAAAGTTGTATGAAATTTTGTTTGGCTTCCAATTTTTTGCCATAAAAAGCTTTATACTTTTTTTCAAGATTATCTTGTAATTGTTTGGCAAGTTTTAGTATGTCTCCATCTTTGTCTATGGTCCAAAAAGTTGGTTTTTTGCCAAGATTATCTATGGTTGTTATGCAGGGGCTTATGCTATAAAGCTCATTTATGTGAAATTGTTTGATTGTTTTAAACTCGGTTTTTAGAACTTGTAGATAGGGGTTATTTATGTTTTCTCTTAGTTTAGGTTCTAAGGCTTTTATGAACTTTTTTTCCAAAGATCTTAAAATAAAACTATATATTTGAGCTTCCTTATAAACCTTGTCTTTTTGGGGTGGGCTAATGGTTGAAAAGCAGTAGTTTTTAAAACTATTTTTGTTATGAAAATCTTTTAAATTTTCAACTTGACATAGGCTGTAGCTTATAAATTTCGAAAGAACGTTAAAAGCATCTAAAAAATAGATATCTCTTTTTAGATATATTGTGCAGTATATTTGATAAAATTCCATGATAACACTCCATTGTAATCATTTTTAAAGAAATGTTATTTATCCCCCCTCATTTTTTTTATTTCTTATAGTTTTTGATAGCCTTTCCAAGCATAGCCTCAGCGGCAGCCTTGTTTTGAAAATCTTTTACTTTTACCCATTTGTTGGGCTCTAGCATTTTGTAGGTTTCAAAAAAGTTTTTGATCTTATCAAGTTTTGCTTTTGGCATGTCTTTTATGTCTTTAATATCATCGTATGTTGGGTCGATTTTGCTAACTGGCAAGGCTAGCAATTTCTCATCCATTCCCGCTTCATCTTCCATGACTAAAATGCCTATCAAGCGACATTTTATAACACTTCCAGCTTGTAGTGGTGCGTCGTTTAGAACTAAGATGTCGGCTGGGTCTCCATCTTCTGCTAAGGTGTTTGGCACAAAGCCATAATTTGCAGGGTAATACATGGCAGAATACAACATCCTATCAACTACAACTGCACCGCTTTCTTTGTCGATTTCGTATTTTACGTTTGAGCCGTTTGGTATTTCGATTAGGGCGTTTATTTTATCTGGGTTTTCGCCCACTTTTATCTTATCTATATTCATTTTTTCTCCTTATGAATTTTGCTTTACGAAAGCTTCCATTTCGTTAACTATTTCTTCTATGCTTCTCTCGCCATTTATTTTTTTAAGAAGTCCTTTGTCTTTATAGAATTTTTGTATCTCCTCTAGTGGTTGGGTGTAAACTTTCATCCTGTTTTTGAAAACTTTTTCATTATCATCAGCCCCGCGAGAGCGTCCTAAAACCCTATCAAGGGCGACTTCTTCGCTAACTTCAACCTCTATGACACTAATCAACTTTACATCATCTGTTTTTTTAAGTTGATTATCAAGCTCACTCATTTGTTCGCCACTTCTTGGGTAGCCGTCTATTAAAACCACATCTTTTGGACTATTTTTTATAGCCCCCATGATAGTCTCAACCACTATTTCAAGGGGTACGAGATTTCCAGCGCTCACAAAACTATCTATTAGTTTACCCCTCTTACTTCCACTTGCAACCTCGCTTCTTAAAAGCTCGCCTGTGGAGTAATGGGCGATTGTTTCTGGATTATGCTCGGCTATAAGGCTTGCATCTGTTGTTTTTCCGCTTCCAGGTGCGCCTATGATTAAAAAAAGTTTTTTCATGTATTATCCTTTGTTTTGTTTTTCTCTTATTCTGATTCCAACTTCTCTAAGTTGATCTAAACCTACCTTTGCGGGAGCTTCTGTTAGAGGGCATGTTGCCCTTTGAGTTTTTGGAAATGCTATCACATCTCTTATGCTTTTTGACTTGGTTAAAAGCATGATAAGCCTATCAAGTCCTAGGGCAATGCCTCCATGTGGGGGTGCTCCAAGTTCTAAAGCTTCTAGTAAAAAGCCAAATTTTTCTTCCGCTTCTTCTTCTGAAATATTTAACATTTCAAAGACTTTCTTTTGCATTTCTTTTTTGTGGATACGCATACTTCCGCCGCCAAGTTCAACACCATTTAAAACTATGTCGTAGGCGATAGATTCCATATCTTCGATATCGGCATCTATATCTTTTGGCATGGTAAATGGATGATGAAGGGCCTTTAGCTTTCCATCTTCAAGTTCAAACATTTCAAAGTCCACAATCCAGACAAAATTAAATTCATCCTCAGGTATTATATCCATCTGCTCTGCTAAATAAATCCTAAATCTTCCCATGTAATCAAGAACAACAGATTTTTTGCCAGCTCCAAAAAATACCACATCACCAGTTTTAAGAGAGCATCTAGAAATGATTTCATCCAAATCTTCTTGGCTGAAAAATTTAACCAAAGGTCCCTTTAGCCCTTCTTCTTTCATTTGGAAAAATCCCAAACCCTGTGCACCAAATTTTCTAACATAATCCTCAAAACCCTTCATTTGTCGTTTTGAGAAGATATTGTCCCCATTTGGAACTTTTAGGGCTTTGATACGATTTTTCTTGGTATCAGATGCGATGGATGAAAAAATCTCATTTGTACTTCTTGCGAAAATGTCTGCCACATCAACCATCTCAAGTCCATATCTTAGATCTGGCTTATCGCTCCCATAGGTTTCTAAAGCATGTTTGTAGGTCATTTGCCTAAATGGAGGCTTGATATCATATCCGCAGGTTTTGAAGATATTTTTAAGCATTTTTTCGGTTATTGCTATGATCTCATCTTGACTACAAAAACTCATTTCCACATCGATTTGGGTAAATTCAGGCTGTCTATCTGCCCTTAAATCCTCATCTCGAAAGCATTTTGCCACCTGAAAATACCTATCAAAGCCGCCACACATCAAAAGTTGCTTAAAAAGTTGTGGACTTTGAGGAAGCGCGTAAAATTCCCCATTATGAACCCTGCTTGGCACCAAATAATCCCTAGCTCCCTCGGGAGTTGCCTTAGTTAAAATGGGAGTTTCAACCTCTAAAAATCCAAGCTCATCGAGAGTATTTCTAACCGCAACGGTAGCCTTGCTTCTAAGCTTAAAAGTCTCATATGCCTTTGGAGTTCTTAGATCAAGATAGCGATATTTTAGCCTAATTTCCTCATTTACATTTTCATCATTTATCACAAATGGCAAAGCCCTGGACGGGTTTTCAATTATAAGTTCATCAACTATGATTTCGATTTTTCCTGTTTTTAGTTTAGGATTTTCAAGTCCCTCACCCCTTAATCTAACCTTTCCTTTAGCCCTTAAAACAAATTCATCCCTAACGCTAGATGCCCTCTCATGGGCATTTTTATCATGTTCAGGGTCGCAAACAAGCTGTAAAAGACCTGTTTTATCCCTTAAATCGATAAAGATGATACCTCCATGGTCGCGATAAGAGTTCGCCCAACCACAAACCTCAACCTCAACCCCAACATCCTTATCGCCTAAATCCGTACAATAATGACTTCTCAAAATATCTTCCTTAATTTTATGTTTGATTTTTAAAAATGGATTATTCTAGCAAAAATTTACTTTTAGTCTTTTGAAATGGTGGTTTTTAAATAATATTTTGCTAGAATTTCATCTAATTTGAAAGGAACATCGATTATGCGAAATCAACCAAAATATAATTTTTTTAAAAATACGACTTATGCCCTAAAAGGTATGAAAGAATTGCTAAAAACTGAAACTTCATTTAAGCTTGAATTGCTAGTTGTAGTGGTATTGTTGCCCCTTATTTTCATACTTGATTTAGAACTTTCCCAGAAGCTTTTGATGTTTTTAACCTTATTTTTAATGCCTTTGTGCGAGGCTATAAATAGCTCCATTGAGCGGGTTGTAGATCTAGTTACAAGCGAATATCATCCCCTTGCTGCTCAAGCAAAGGATATAGGTAGCGCTATTGTTTTTATAAGCATTTGCTTGTTTGTGCTTACTTGGGGTGTGATTTTGGGTAATTATTTCTTGACATTTTAGTATCTTTTATATATAATTGATTTAATTTATATAAAAGGATATTAGATGCGTGAATATAGCGTTGGGGAGATCCAGAGAAATCCTTCTATTTTTTCAAACATGACTGAGAGTTTTAAAATAGTAGATAAGAGGAAAAATAAGGCTTTAGCGATCGTAAATCCCATTAGGCAAAAAGAATTTGACATCATGAGCCTTGGTGGTTGTCTAAAAAGTGATATTAAGGTTACCGAAGAGGATATAGAAAAAAGCAAAATAGAGCATTATAGGAAAAAGTATGGTGTATCTGATTGATACAAATGTTATAGTTCGTTTTTTGGTTAAGGATAATGAAGCTATGTATAAAGAGGCAAGTTGCATTTTTCAAAAAATCAAAAATTTTGAGATCGAAGCTAGGCTTGAACCTTTGATATTGGCTGAATGTTTTTATGTTTTAACAAAATTATATAAAAAGACGAGACAAGAGGTTGTTTTGGCTTTGAAAAGTTTGGTTTCCATGGAAAATATTTATTGTGATAAGATTTTGATATTTCAAACTTTGGCAAATTTAGAAAAAAAATCCATCGACTTTGCCGATGCATATTTACTCGCAAAATCATCCCTACATCAATTTGGCATTTTGAGTTTTGATAAGGACATAAAAGTAAAGATATGAAAATAAAACATGAAAAATTAAAAACCGCTGGGCTTATTTTAAGACCACAAACTAATTTGGATGATGTTTATAAAAAATTAAAGTCTTTGCTTGACAATCTAGGCATAAGGCTACTTGTTGAATTTCATAGTGCTAAGCTTTTAAGTATGGATGGGCTTGAATTTGAAAAGCTTTGCAAAAAGAGTGATTTTTTGATTTCCCTTGGGGGCGATGGGACGCTTTTATATACATGCAGAAGTTCATACCCTTATGGGTTGCCAATTTTAGGTATAAATGCTGGAAATTTGGGTTTTTTAACCTTGATAAAACAAGATGAGATGGAGTGGTTTTTTAAGGAAGTTAAGCAGGGAAATTATCAGATTGAGAGTAGATTGATGTTTGAGATCAGATTTATAAGGGGTAAAAAATGTATCAAAAAAGATATTTCTTTTAATGATGTGGTTTTTACTCGCGACGCAAAGGCCGCCATGATAAAGGTAGATGCTTTTATCAATGGTAAACTTTTTAATTCTTACCATGGAGATGGCGTCATAGCTTCAACCCCAACAGGCTCAACTGCCTATAATCTCTCTGCGGGTGGGGCGATAATCTATCCCTTATCCCAAGCTTTTATCTTAACTTCCATCTGTCCCCATTCCCTAACCCAGCGTCCCTTAGTTTTGCCATCAGATTTTAAAGTTGAATTTAAAAGTGAGGATTGTATGGTGGTCATCGATGGGCAAAATCATTATAGGATGAATGAATTTGATATGGTTGAGATAAGAAAAGCGAAAAAAACTGCTAAACTTTTTTCCCATGTGAGAAGGGATTATTTTGATATTTTAAGAGATAAGTTAAATTGGGGTAATGTATGATTGAGAGAGTTTTGATAAAGGATTATTTGTCTTTAAGGGATATCGATATAAATTTTTGTGATAATCTTGTGGCATTTACTGGATCTAGTGGGGCTGGAAAATCTGTTTTTATGAATGCTCTTTTGGCTCTTTTTGGTTTAAAGGAGGCTGAGGCTAGATTGGTGGAGGCCAATGTGGACTTACCCTTGCCTAGGCTTAATGAATTTGGCATAGAAGAAGAAGATATTAATATTTTGCGATTTACTAAAGAAAAAAAAGCTAGGTATTTTATAAATTCCCAAGCCTTATCTAAAAAAAATATGAGCCAGATTTGCAAAGGTTTTATAAGGTATCTTTCCCTAAGGAATGATGATGAATTTTCAAGTGAAAATTTGATTTTTTTGCTTGATAAATTTATAGGTAAAAGCGATAAAAGTCATACGCAAAACATAGAAGAGTACAGAAAAAATTATAAGAAATTTTTATCCATAAGGCAAGAGCTCAAACAAATCATCGATGAAGAAAAAAAAGTAGATGAGCTAAAAGAGTTTGCAAGATATGAGATAAAGTTAATCGATGAAGTTGATCCAAAAATCGGCGAAGATAAGAAGTTGATGGAGCTTAAAAAATCTTTGTCTAAAAAAGAAAAGATACTAGATGCCATCAGGGAGGCCAATAGGATTTTTGAGTTTGAGCATTTGGTAAATGAAATGTTAAATTTATGTGAAAGGGATAGTTCTTTTTTTGATGAATGCATGAATGAGTTAAGAAGCTTGATGGATGATGAAAGTTCAAAGCTTGATGAACTTGAGGATCTAGACATAGAGCAAATGCTAGAAAGAATTGAGCAAATTTCAAAGCTTAAAAATAGGTTTGGAGAGATTGAAGATGTGCTCAAATATAGGGAAAAAAAGTTAATTCAACTCCAAAAATATGAAAATATCAGTTTCCAAAAAGATGCTTTGCAAAAGGATTTTGAAAAAGTAGAAAAGATAGTAAAAGATTTGGGTTTGCAAATATCCAAAAAGCGTGGAGAAAATCTTCATGTGTTGGAAAATAAAATAAATGATTATTTGAAAAAATTATATTTAAATGGATGTAAAATAGATCAAGAAAATATAGAATTTGACGAAAATGGGATGGATAAACTTGAAATTAAACTTGATAATGTGAATCTAAATAAAATAAGTTCAGGTGAACTAAACCGCATAAGATTAGCCTTTATCGCCACAAAAAATGAAATTCAAAGTGTTGCTCAAAGGGGCATTTTGATACTTGATGAGGTGGATGCAAACCTAAGCGGAAAAGAAGCCATGAGTGTGGCAAGGGTTTTAAAACAAATTTCCAAATCCTACCAAGTTTTAGTGATTTCCCATCAGCCTCAACTTCCCTCTTTGGCCGATGAGCACTTTGTGGTGGAAAAAAATGATGGGGTTAGCACCATAAAAAAACTTGATGAAAAGCAAAGGATAAATGAGCTAGCAAGGATGATTTCTGGCGAAAAAATTAACCAAGAAGCTTTAAATTTTGCTACAAAACTTTTACAAAATACACAAAAGGAAAATGTATGATAATAGACACCCATTGCCATTTGGACGATAAGCGATATTTGGATGATTTGCAAGAGGTTATTAAAAGGGCCGAGGATGCAAATGTAAATTTTTTCTTGATTCCCGGCGCAGATATCACAAACTTGCCCCATGCATCTAAGATCGCCCATAAATTTGAAAATGTTTTTTACGCTGCTGGGGTTCATCCTTATGATCTAGATGGCTATGATAGGAAGATTTTAGAAGAATATTTACAAGATGAAAAATGCGTGGCCGTTGGGGAATGTGGTTTGGATTATTTTAGGTTGCCAAAAAATGATAAAGAGGCCGAAAAGGTCCATCAAAAGAAGATTTTTATAGATCAGATAAATCTTGCTATTGAAAGTAAAAAGCCTTTGATTGTCCATATACGAGATGCAAATAAGGATAGTTTAGATATCCTAAAAGAACATGCCCTTGGAAAATTAAAAGGGGTTTTGCACTGCTATAATGCAAGTGAAATTTTACTTGAGTTAAGCGAGGATTTTTACTATGGTATAGGAGGGGTTTTAACCTTCAGAAACGCAAAAAATTTAGTTGAAATTTTACCAAAAATTCCAAAAAATAGGCTCTTAATTGAAACCGATGCTCCCTATCTTACTCCTCATCCTTATAGGGGAACTAGAAATGAACCATTTTATACCACTTTGGTGGCGAAAAAAATGAGTGAAATTTTACGTATGGAACAAAAGGATATAGAAGATTTAACCACTAAGAACGCAAAAAGATTATTTACTTGTTTTGGGTAAAATAATAAAAATATATTTTCTTAACAAATATGAAATGTTTTTTTAGATAAAATGATGTTTTTTTAAATGTATAAAGGTTGTTAATGCTAATAAGATTTATTATTTCTTTTATGCTTTTGTTTTCATTTTCACAGGCTTATTTTATGACCCAAAATGTTGTAGATATGGATACTAGCGTTTTGAGGGATTTTGATGTGGACATGAAATTTGCCAAAGATTTTATGTACTTGCTAAAAGCAGATAAAAAACGTGATTATAAAATCAAATATTTTTTTAAGGTTGTCAAACAAGGTCAAGGTTTTATACCAATGTTTCGTCAAATCATGAAAGATAATGGGGTTCCAGAATCCATGGTTTACCTAGCCATGGCAGAGTCAAATTTCTCCCCCCATGCCATTTCACATTCAAGAGCTACTGGTTTATGGCAGTTTATGTCCTCTACGGCCAGAAAATTTGGTTTGAATGTGAATGAATACATTGATGAGCGAAAAGATCCATTAAAATCAACTAGAGCAGCTGCTAGGTATTTGAAATATTTACATGGAATGTTTGGAAAATGGTATTTGGCTATCATGGCTTACAATTGTGGCGATGGTAGGCTAAGAAAGGCTATAAGAAGGGCAGGTAGTAGTGATTTGGGTGTTTTATTAGATGCTAGGGAAAAATATTTACCCAAAGAAACTAGGCTTTACATGAGAAAGATTTTGTCCCTAGCACTCTTGGCATCCAATAAAAAAATCATCCTAGCTAAGGGCAATGAATATCTTTTAAATCAAGGCAACCATAAACCCTTTGATGTGGTTAAAGTCCCTCCCTTTACTAGCTTAATTTATGTGGCAAATATTATTGGTGTTGATATAAAAAGGTTAAAGGCTTTAAATCCCCAGTTAAAGTATTATTTTGCTCCTCCAAATAAGGGTTATGTGAATATCTATATACCCCATAGCAAGAAGGTAAGATTTATTAAAAGTTTTAGGGCTAAAAAAGTTTATGATAATTTTTATGTTCATGTTGTCAAAACGGGTGAAACCCTATCTAGTATAGGTAGAAAATACAAAATCAGATATTCGATTATTAAAAAATTTAATCACTTAAACTCAAATAAATTAAAATTAGGTCAAAAGCTTATAATCCCAACCATGGCAAATATAGATCTAAATACACACACTTTTAAAAGTAGTAATTCATTCTATGATACATGGAAAAAATCTAGCATTAAAGTTGGTAATTTGAAAAAGATAAATGGATATAAAGAGTATATCCAACTAGGAGATAAAATTGTTATGCCGTCGTAATATAAGTACTTTATTTTTGTTATTTTTGTGTTTGGGTATGATGGGTTGTGCTAGTAAATCCCAGGGTTATTCCCACAGCTCAAGTCAAATGAAAAATTCTAGCCAGATGCATAAAGCAACCATGCGCCCTTATGTTGTAAATGGTAAAAAATACTATCCAACTCAAGTTAATATAGGGGACAATTTTAGCGGTATTGCCAGTTGGTACGGGGAAGATTTTCATGGCAATAAAACCTCAAATGGTGAGATCTACAATATGTATGCCCTAACAGCTGCCCATAAAATTTTGCCAATGAATACCATGGTTAAGGTTACAAATCTTTTAAATGATAACTCTTTAGTGGTTCGTATAAACGATAGGGGACCCTTTGCAAAAAGTAGAATTATAGATCTATCCTATGGGGCTGCTAAAAAACTTGGATTTGCAAATAAGGGAACAGCGCCCGTTAGACTTGAAGTGGTTGGTTTTGGTGGCAGAATGAATGGAAAAAGTATAAGCCACAAACAAAGTATTAGCATAGGCAATCTTTTAGTTCAAGTTGGTGCTTTTAGAAATAAAAATGGAGCAATAAGATACGGAAAAGATTTGCGTAGGAAGTATGGTAAATATTATGAGCTTGTGACGAGAAGCGCTATGTTTAGGGGTTCAAAGATACATAGGGTTTATCTAAGGGGTTTTAAAAGCGAAGAAGAGGCAAAAGATTTTATAGAAAGCGGGCATCTAGATGGTGCTTTTATTTTGAGAGATGAATGATGATAAATAAAAAACGAACAACAAAAGAAACCGATATAGATTTGAGTTTAGAAGTAAATGGAAGTGGAAGGGCCGATATAGATACAGGTATTGGCTTTTTTGATCACATGCTAGAGGCTTTAACAAAGCATTCTTTAATGGATTTAACCCTTAGATGCAAGGGTGATATACATGTGGATTTTCACCACAGCGTAGAAGATGTGGGCATAGTTTTAGGTTCAGCCTTAAAAGAAGAGATTTTTCCCATTAAAAATGTGGAGAGATTTGGGGATGCTGTGGTGGTTATGGATGAGGCTGCATGCGAGTGCGCTCTAGATCTAAGCAATAGACCTTTTTTGGTTTATGATGTGGATATAGGTGGAAAGGTTGGGGATTTTGATGCGGAACTTGTGGAAGAATTTTTTAGAGCTTTGGTTATAAATAGCTCCCTTAGTGTGCATCTAAATCTACTTAGGGGAAAAAATACCCACCATATCATCGAAGCTGTTTTTAAATCTTTTGCGGTTGCCCTAAGGAGAGCTTTAGTGGAAAATAAACGCTCAAAAACTCCTAGCACCAAAGGTGTTTTATGATAGAGCTTTTAGTTTTGGATGTGGATGGATGTTTAAGTGATGGAAGTATAACCTATTCTAATGAATTTCAAGAGTTCAAATCCTTCAATGTCAAAGATGGTCTAGGTATAGCTTCGTGGATAAAACTAGGTAAAAAGGTTGCCATTATAACGGGCAGAGAGTCTAGAATAGTTGAAAAAAGGGCAAAAGAATTAAATATAAACTACCTTTTCCAAGGCATTAAAAATAAAAGAGAAGTTTTAGAGCAAATTTTAGAAAAAGAAAATCTCTCATGGGAAAATGTTGCTGCTATTGGGGATGATCTAAATGATTTATCTATGCTTAAAAAGGTTGGTTTATCCTTTACTCCAAAGGATGGCGCCAAGGTTTTGCACCCATATATAAAAAATATTTTAAGTAAAAGAGGCGGACATGGTGCCGTTAGGGAGATGATAGATATTATCGTCAAAAAAGATGGCTTAGAAGAGGAGTTCATAAAGCTTTGGTCATAAAAACCCTTTATTATGTTTTTACTATTTTTGTGGTATCTGTTATCTTTTTGCTTATGCAAGAGCCTTACTTTATAGATATGCAAAAGGCAAATTATAAATTTGCCAAGATTGAGATTAATGATATGGTAGATTTTGAAATGGATAATGATAAGATATTTAGAATTTCCTCTGCTAAAAGTGCTATTAGATACGATGATAAGGATGTTTTGAGTGATATTAAGATGAGTTTTCTTAGGGAAGATTTTACCTATGATCTAAGGGCTAAAAGTGGTATTTATAGGAAGAATGTGGTTAGGATGAGTGATGATGTTAGCATAAAAAGAAGTGATGGAGCAAGTTTTTTAACCAAAGAGATATCCTATGATCTAGATCGTAAAACCTTTAAGGGTGATAAAGCTTTTACCTATGAGAGTGATTTTTTGCATATAGAAGGTGTAGGTTTGGTTTATGATATGGATAAAAAAAACTTACAAGCAAACAATATACATGCTATTTATGAATTGGAGAATGAGTGAGAATTTTTATATTATTTTTTATATTATTGAATATGGTTTTTGCCGCAAAGGTTGAGATAAAAGCGGATAAATTTAGCGCAGATGAGATGCTAGGTCAGGGGAAATTTTTGGGAAATGTTGTTATAAGCAAGGGCAATGATATTTTAAGGGCAGATAAATTACTAGTCGATTTTAACAAAAAGAAAAAGCCTACAAAATATACAGCCAATGGAAATGTTAGCATAAATATATTTATAAAGGGTAAAAATTATTTTGGTAGCGGAAATAAACTTATATACGAGCCATTAAAAAATGCTTACAGACTAGATGGAAATGCCTTTTTAGAAGATAGAACTACAAATAAAAAAGTTTATGGAGAAAGCATATATGTCAATCAAAAAGATGGCAAATACGAGGTTGATAGCAAGGATAATGAGCCTGTAAAATTTATATTTCAAATAGATGATGGGGTAAAATGGCAACAATAATAAATGCCAAATTTCTAACCTCAGCCCTTGGCTTAAAAGATAGCGTTCCAGAAGGGGTTGTGGAGGTAAGTTTTTTAGGTCGATCTAATGTGGGCAAGAGTTCACTTATAAATTCCCTTGCAAATCACAAAAATCTAGCCAAAAAATCCTCAACACCTGGAAAAACTAGGCTTATAAATTTTTTTGAAATTATTTATGATACTGAAGATAGAAAGAGGGTTCACTTTGTGGATTTGCCTGGTTTTGGATATGCAAAGGTTTCAAAAAGTGAGCAAAATATTTGGCAAAAAAATCTCACATCCTTTTTGAAAAATCGCCTCTCTTTAAGGCTTTTTTTGCTTTTAATAGATGCAAGACATAGAAATTTAAAAAATGATAGGGAAGTGGAAGATTTTTTAAGATCCATCAAAAGGGGAGATCAAAGCATCTTAAAAGTTTTTACAAAAATCGACAAATTAAATCAAAAGGAATTATTCCTCCTAAAAAAAGAAAATCCAAATGCACTTATGGTTTCAACCCTAAAAAAAAGAGGCTTAAAAGAATTAAACGATCTTATCTTTACAACTCTTTTAGGGGATCAGGCTTGATAAGATACCAAAAAGCTACCCTTAAAGATATAGTTTTTATGCAAGAGCTTGTAAAACCAGAGGTTGAGCAAGGTATTATCTTGCACCGAAGTGATGATGAGATAGCAACAAATATACGTTCTTATGTTTTAGCAAAAAAAAATGGTGAGCTTTTTGGATTTGGTGCCTTGCATTTTCATGCCCCAGATTTGGCAGAAGTGAGAAGCTTGGTTGTTTGTAGTAAGGCTCGCGGAATGGGAGTTGGTAAAAATATAGTCCAAAATCTTCTCAAGGAAGCTTTTTATTATGGGGTTAAGAAGGTTTTTACCCTCACTTATCAAAGGGTTTTTTTTGAAAAATTAGGTTTTAGTGAAATTTCTAAAGAATTGTTGCCCGAACATAAAATATGGGCAGATTGTATAAAATGCAAGCACTTTCCAATATGCGACGAAATAGCACTTATAAAAACAATGTAATCCCATTTTCATGGGTATTATTTTTGATCTTATACCAATTTTTATCCACTATTTATATATTTCTTACTCCCTTGATTGGCTTTATGATATGTTATCTTATTTTTTTAAAGATTGATCACGAAAGGGAGATTGAAGAATACTCCCTAAATGCTTACCTATCCTTTGCATATCTTGTTTTTATAGTTTTAAATAAGGGTTTTTATCTTTTTTCAGGCATTATCTTTTTAAGCTTTTTTCATCGCATTTTTGTGGAGTGGTTACAAACTTCTTTTAGATGTAAAAATTGCGTTATCATAGCCTATGTTGTGGCGGGATATTTGGGGGTTTACGGGACAAATAACCTTATAGCTTATATTTTAAATGAGGAATTTTTTATCTTTGGTTGGGAATATGGTTTATATATGTTTTTAGATTCTATCATAGCAATTGTGGTTTTTAAGGATAGGATTTTATGAGAATTCGCATATTTTTAACTTTTTTTGGCATTGTTTGGATTATTTTGTTAGCTAGAATATATTATATAGGTGTCAAATCAAATTCTTACTATGAGGAAATTGCAAAGCAAAATGCTGTAAAAACTGAATACTTAGCACCCATAAGAGGATCTATAAAAGATATAAAATCCCGACCCTTATCTGTTAATAAATTAGGTTTTTCCATAGCTATAAAACCCCATTTAAGCTATAAGTCTAAAGTTTCAATTTTGCACAAAGAAGCCAAATTTATACATTCTTTATTTCCAAATATAGAATATGAAAAAATAACAAAAGCTTATCTTAAAGAAGATTCCCCCTATGGTCAAAATTTTGTAGTAGTGGTTGATTTTATATCTTATAATGACATTATGCCGTATTTTTCAAAGCTTTCCTTGAGGGAAAATTTACAAATAAAACCTGCATCTAAAAGATACTATCCTTATGGCAATTTAGCATCCCATGTGATAGGTTATGTGGGAAAGGCAAATTTAAATGATATAAAAAAAGATCCTCTAACTAAGCTTACAGGTTATACGGGGCGATCTGGAATTGAAAGATTTTATAATTCCAATTTGCAAGGCAAAAAGGGTAAGCGAAGGGTAAAGGTAACCGCTTTTAACCAAGAAATGGAAGAGATTTCAAAAACCTTGCCTTATAGTAGCGATATAGTTCTTACTATAGATCTAGAACTTCAAAAGTATTTAGCTGAAATTTTTGGAAATGATTCTGGTGTGGCTATCGTTATGGATGCTAGGGATGGAAGCATTTTGGCAGCTGGAAGTTTTCCCGAATATGATATAAATAAATTTGTAAGTGGGATTAGCTATGAAGAATGGAATAAATTAAGCAAAGATCTAAGTCATCCGTTTATAAATAAATTTATTAATGGCCTTTATCCTCCAGGTTCGGTTGTTAAGATGGGTATAGCCTTAGCCATGCTTGGAACCCATAAGGTAACAAGGCATATTAGCACCCATTGTACCGGTTCATTTAAGCTTGGTAAACGAAATTTTAGATGCTGGAAATCCAGCGGGCATGGGGATGTGGATATGAATATGGCAATTCGTGAGAGTTGTGATGATTATTTTTATAAGGGTAGCTTAAAGGTTGGCATAGATGAAATTGCACCAGTTTTAGAAAGGCTTGGTTTTGGAAATAAAACCGGAGTTGATCTGCCAAATGAATTTATAGGAACGGTTCCATCTCGAAAGTGGAAAATGCACAAATATCAAATGCCTTGGTACCAAGGCGAAACCCTAAATACATCCATAGGGCAGGGCAATTTCCTAGTAACTCCTTTGCAAGTTGCAAAATATACAGCCATACTTGCCACTAAAAAAGAAATCACACCCCATTTTATAAAATCCATAGATGGTGTGAATGTGAAATACGATACCAATGATTCTATTTTGACAAATTTTGAAAAATCCCAGATAAAATATATCCAAAAGGCAATGTTTGAAGTGGCAAATCACCCAAAAGGAACCGCTAATAGTGGTTTATTTAGCTCAAAAGTAACCCTAGCTGCGAAGACTGGAACTGCGCAGGTTGTGGGAATTTCCCAAACTGATAAAGAGCGTATGAAGGAAGAGGATATGGAGTATTATAGGCGTTCCCATGCTTGGCTTACAACCTATGGACCCTATAAAAATCCAAAATACATAGTAACTATTTTGCTAGAGCATGGAGGGCATGGAGGCTCGGCAGCTGGTCCCATAGCTTCAAAAATATATAATAAATTGTTAGAATTAGGATATATCAAAAAATCTAAATAAAATCTTATTTATAACGATTTGCTAGATCTTGGGGTATTTTTTTTGGTCTAAGGCTTGTTGCATCTAGATAAACATATATGGTTTGGGCTTTGGTTAATATCTCATTTTTTTGGTTGGAAAATTCATAATGCCTTAAACATGCACTTTTTTTATATTCTTCCACCCAAGTTTTTATATGCACTTCATCACCTTCATAAGCTGAGCGTATATATTCGATATTGTGTGATTTTGCAACCCAGATATAGGAGTTTTGTTTTTGCATATCAAGGGTATCTCCAACCGCTAATGAATGCATATTTGCAACATCTTGCATCCATTTTACGTAGATAACATTATTGACATGATTATTCTCATCGATGGTATCTTTAGTGACTATAATCTTGTGATTAAATTCTTTCATGTTAATCCTTAATTTTTTACATTATAGCGCATAAAACCTTATATTTGATATCTTTTTTGTCTATGAGACCAAAACTTTTACTATCTATACTATCAGGGCTTGTACCTGTTAAAAAATACTTATCTCCTTGGATTTTTTGTATTTGTTTTACCATAAGTGAGTAATCTTTTTGAAAAAAAACTACAACATCCTTTGGTTTTAGTTTGAAAAATCTTACATCCAAGGCAAGAATGATTTGTTTATCTTTATATAAGGGGAAAAGTGAATTTCCCCTTATTTTAAAAATTTTTATCAAGCTGGTACTACTATTTTCTCATTTGGAGGATAATTTGCCTTTATTTTTTTGGTTTTAACCTCTTTTAGGGCCCAAAAGATTTCTGCAAATTCATTCACTTTTTCAAGTAACTCTAGGGCTTTTGCCTTGTTTACATGTTGGCGGTTAAAGCTTCCAAGTGCCATTATTTCATGGGTTAGGGCGTGAATTTGTGGATATTTTTCAACCATGGGTGGCTTGATGAAGTCTCCCCAGATTATGCGTATTTCATGCTTTATTTTTTCCGTTTCACTTTCTTTTACAGCTATATATCTTGAAAGGGTGTTTTGAAAATCAAGACTATCATTTCTCTCAAGACCTTCCAATAAATCAACCATTCTAATAACCGATAAAGCCGCTATTTGAGCAGCGATAGGGTCATAAATTCCACATGGAATATCACAATGGGCTTTTACTTCTGGTATTTTAAATAAATTTTTCATTTTACTTCCTTTTAAATTTGATATGGATTATTATACTCTTTTTATTTAAAGCTAAAGTAAATGTTAAATGGCACTCTTACTAAATAAGATCAAAAACAAATGGCATTTCAAAGAAATGCTTACCCTATTAATTATCTGGTTTCTGCAATCCGTTTTTGGTTTTAAGCAAAGGTGAAACCTTGTTCTAAAGGTAGATAGGGTTTAGATATAAGCTTGTCATGGCAATTCCAACGCTTATTGAGTTTGCTAAAAATAGCCATAAGGAAAGTTTGGTTTTTAGAAAGGTTTTTAATTTAAAAAATTTCTTGTAAAAAAATCCTTCTAGAGCCACATTTACTAAAACAGCTAAAATGAAAGTTCCTATCCAATCTATTGGGCTAAAATTGCTGATATCAAATAAGCCATTTAATATAATTCCTGGAAAAATTCCCCAAATAATTCCTGAAAGTGGAATGAGTAAAATGCCTAGCAAGACTGAGATTAGGTTTGCTAAAAATGTAGCTATGAAAGCTTTTATGGGATTTTTCTCTAAAAAATAAAGGGTGAAAAAATATTCCACTATCAATCCTGCTATTATGGGGAAAAATGATAAAAGTCTTATTTCTAGGTACAGTGCAGGCCAAACCACATCGGCATAGGCAAAACTTGCCAACAAAAGCAAAATTAGAAGTTTTTTCATCTGGATCTAAGTTTTTTTCTTAAATAAACCCTCAAGCATTAGCCTAAAAAACCATACTATGATATACAAAATAAAGGTGTAAACTAGAGGGTGAATGGGAAAAACATGGCGAGATAAATGTTTTAAATGTTCAATTGGGTATTCTAACCATTGATTTAGATGCATAAAAAAAGATAGTAAAATAAACAATGCAAAATATATGATAAATTCTCTTTTTAATTTTTTCAAACAAATTCCTAAAAAACCCTTGCACGAGATTTCATACAAGGGTTAAGAGTTTTTACTTTTTACTAATAGCAAAGGAGAAAAATTTCCTTATTACCAGCAATATAAAATAAAGTATAGTAGTAAAAATCAGTGGCATCCAAGGCAGACCATACTTTAGACTAAAAATGTCTAGCAAATGTCCTGCTGGATTTTGCATCCATCTATCGGCTTGGATTATAAAAGCAACAAGTATAAAAATACCCCAATAAATAACTATTTCTCTGAAAATAAATTTCATTTCTTACCTTTCTTAGTTTGAATTTTATGCCATACCTTTTAGCATTCCATAAAAGTACATGGGTCTTAGAGCATACACTTTCAACGCCCACCACATCCATCTTGACTTGGTTGGATCAAAGGGGAAAGATGGAGTTGGTTTTTTTGTCCAGTTAAATTCAAGCAACATAACACTTCCGATTTCGGTTATAAGTGGGCAAACCGTGTAGCCATTGTATTTGCTTGTGGGTTCTTTTCCGTCCATAACTTCTATCAAGTTGTTGCCACAAACTGGGTATTGTTGTCTTACAGAGCCCCCAGTTTTACCCATAGGAATACCAGCCACATCGCCGATGGCAAATACATTTGGATAGCGTCTGTGTTGGAGGGTTTCTTTGTTTACTTCAGCCCAGCCACCCTTAGATGCACTTCCTTTTTGCCACGATAATGGGGAGTTTTTAACCGCATCAGGAGCACTCATAGGAGGAACCACATGGATAAAGTCATAATCAAGGGTAACCATTTTGCTTTTAGTTATCATGGTGTGCTCTTCTATATCCTCATCATAAGCACCTTTTACCTTATACTTATGCTCAAATGTTGCTTTTCTAGCATCTGCATCTATGGCTACTAGGTTATGTTTGTATTTGTATTTTAAGTCTTTTTCTTCAAATTGCTTTACGATGGCCTCATGATATTCTGGAACACCAAACATTTTTCCACCATTTGGCAAAAATGTCAAAGTTGCATTTTCGCGGGTTTTTTCGCCCTCATCAAGCAATCTTGAGCGGGTTAAAAAAATCATTTTCTTAGGAGCTCCACCGCATTTAATAGGTGTATTTGGATGGGTAAAAAGACCATTTACGGGCTTATTTTTAGCCTTTTCGATGAAATCTTGCATAACAGCCCAAGTTTTTGTGGCACCATTTGCAAAATAAACCGAACCTATTCCCCGTGAACCTATCATATCTTGATTGAGTCCCTCAATAGCATCATAATTTAACTGAAGCCCAGTTGATAAGATCATATAATCATATTCAACAACTTTTCCCTCTTTGGTTGTTACCTTGTTATTATCTGGGTCAAATTCAACCACACTATCTTGTATCCATTTTGCACTTTTTGGAAAAAAATCAGCGGAATCTTTCATAAGAGCACCTATAGTCCAAACCCCAGCACCAACTAAGGTTTGTCCTGGCTGATATCTCACACTTTGAGGCTCAGGCTCGATGATGGTTATATGGGGATTTTCCAAGTTGTTTGTTAGATAATTTGCCATAGTACAACCAGCAGCACCTCCACCAACTATAAGGATTTTTGCATTTTTTGCATCTACCTTTGGTTTTTTCTCATCCGCCTTTGCTAGGCTTGGATTTAGCATAAATGCAGTTGAGCCAAGCCCAAGCATTTTTAGGGCATCCCTACGGGATAGACCAGCTCTTTTTAGTTCTTTGTCCAATTTCTCGCAAAGAACATCTATATTTTCTTCATTCATAAATCTCCTCCTCCTTACATTTTATTTGAAAAGTCTAACATACTTTTTATTAAAATTAAGATAAATTTTGTACTATTTAAAGAAAAAAATAAAAAATCACACCCCTTTTCAAAAAATGTAACATTTTTATATCGTCAAATATTTTTGTATCTAGATCGATTTAGCCACTATGGCTGGTTTTTAACTTCATATCCTTTTCCATGGCGATTGACTCATCTCTACCATATATAACAATTTCCTTATCAACCTCAATTTCTTTATCTTTTGTTTTTTCATCATATTCCACAAAGTTTAGTATATGCTTTATGGTGTTTAGTCGTGCTTTTTTCTTATTATTACTTTTTATAATAGTCCAAGGCGCGTGATTTGTGTGGGTTGAGCTTAACATCATGTATTTTGCTAGGGTGTATTTATCCCAAAGTTTTTGACTTTCTTTATCGACTGGAGATAGTTTATATTGTTTTAGAGGGTCAGTTTCTCTGGATTTAAATCGTCTAGCTTGTTCATCTTTTGAGACAGAAAAATAAAACTTAAATATCTGTATTCCAGCATCAACTAGCATTTCTTCAAACTGGGGAACGTCATGTAAAAAATCATGATGTTGTCTCTCAGTACAAAAGCCCATAACAGGTTCAACCATGGCACGATTGTACCAACTTCTATCAAATAGCACTATCTCTCCCGCGCAAGGCAAATGCTCCACATAACGCTGAAAATACCACTGGGTTCTTTCCGTATCGTCTGGTTTTTCAAGGGCAACAACCCTAGCACCTCTGGGATTTAGATGCTCTATAATACGCTTTATGGTTCCACCTTTTCCTGCTGCATCCCTGCCTTCAAATATCATCAAAACTCTCAAACCATTTGCTTTTACATGTTTTTGAAATTTTAAAAGCTCAATTTGAAGTTTTCTTAACTCTTTTTCATACTCGATAGTCTCTATCTTTCGCCAAACCCTTACTTTTCCCTTATGTTTATCTTTGCCCATGTAAATAATTCTCCTTTTTTTATAAAAATTTAGTTATAATCATATCAAAAAAAATACTTAAATTAGATAAAATTTGTACTAAATTTTAATAGAGGATACCAAATGCCAGTTATAAATATACAAATGACTAAAGAAGATGGTGGAGCAAGCGATGAGCAAAAGCAAAAACTTCAAAAGGGTATAACCAATCTTTTTGAAGAAATTTTTGGAAGAGGCGGAAAAAGTGCCGTTGTTATCATTCAAGAGATAGATATGAAGGATTATTTTATAGGTGGAAAAAGTGTTTTTGATATAAGGAAAGAATAGGGCTCGTAAAAACTATGTTAGATTTCTAACTATCAAGCTTTTTGGCAGGTTAAATCTTTTTACAAGCCTTTCTTCTTCTTTTCGCATTTCGCCCTCATCCATCTCGTGGTCGTATCCGCTTAGATGCAAGAAGCCATGTATAAATAAAAGTGATATTTCATCTTCTAGCTTATGATCTAGATTTTGGCTTACTTCAATGGCCTTATCTATGCTGATAACTATGCTTCCTAGGGGTGCATGGGGTATGTTTTCTAGGGGGAAACTAAGTACATCTGTTGGGTAGTCTTTGCTCCTAAATTCGAGGTTTATTTTTTGTATTTGTTCATTATTTACGAAAATGAGTTCTAAATCTTTTTGGGTTAGTTTATTGTAAATAAATTGTATTTTTTCTGTGTTTATTGGTCTATTGGTTTGATTTTCTATGTTTAGCATTAAAATAGGCTCGGATATCGTTGCTCTTCATTTGTGGTGATGGCTTCAATGATGCTTTGTTTGTTTCCAAGAACTAGGGCATATCTGAAGTTATAGGAGCGTAATTCTTTTAGATCGGATTCTTTTGTGTATAAAAAATTTGCGTCCATGGATGATTTTGAATCTATGGGTTTGCATATTAGAAGATTGTTTGGGGGTAGGATTTTTAATAGGGATTTTGCTTCAAATTTAAAAAGTTCTTGGTCGGATTCTACTATCAAAGCCCTGATAGTTGAGCCAAATTCTTGGGGGTACATGGCAACATCTACAAATATTGGTTCGAAATTTTCAATAGGGGTAAAATTTTCCAAAGAAAAGGCTATCTCATTTTTTTTCAGATAGGTTAAGATACCGCTTAATGCGGGTATAAAAAGGGGTGAAATTGGTATTTTTTGATAATATTCATTTTGATGGATAAAAGAGCTTATAAAAATCGAGCCATTTTTTTGGCTTATGATATTTCTTTCGGTAAATATATTATCATGGATTGGAGCAACCTTTTGCAAGGCTAGATCATCGGAGCAAAACACATAACTTCCCTCTTGGCATTTCATGATTGCCAAGAAAGAATCGAGGGTGGATTTTGGAAGTACAAGGGTTTTATCTTCGAAATTTATGCTTTTTAGTATGCTTTCTTGAAGCTTGGAAACTGCCACAAATTGCAACTTTTTATAACTGCTTTGAAAGCGCATTAGTCGCATTAGAGCCATATTGATATTTTGCACTCTTATAAAGGCGATTTCTGGATCAGTTATGGAAAATTCTTCATCTATCAAAACCCCATAAGCTCCTAGCTCAACAGCTAGATCTATGGATTCTTGGGTTCTATCTATGGCTATAAATAAATCCCCCCTTTGTACCTTGGATGGATCATAGCAAAAACCTTCAAATGAACTAACTTGGGGTCTTGTAAGCAATTGCCCCCTTGCTAGTTCAGCTAGATTTTCAATTCTCATCCAACAGATGCTCCATTTTCTATATTCTCCTCAGGTCGCATTAGGGTTAGTTTTTTGCCCATCTTCGCAGCAAGTAACATTCCCTCACTTTTTAGTCCCATGATCTTAGCTGGTTTTAAATTTGCAACCACGCAGATTTGGGTGCCAACTAAATCTTCTGGCTTATAATATTCTTTTATTCCTGCGATTATTTGGCGAGGATTTTTCTCCCCTATATTGATTTGAAGCTTGATAAGTTTGCTACTTTTTGGAACAGCCTCGGCTTCTAAAATGGTGGCAATCTTTAGTTGAGTTTGGAAAAATTGATCTATTCCGATTAGACATACGGATTCTTCCTTTTCTTCCTCTTTTTTCTCAACTAAAAGCTCCTCTTCAACTTTGGGAAATAAGGGCGGGATTTTTTCCACTACAAAATCATCTAACATTTCATCATTTTTTATAAATTTATTGTAATTTTTCGTATCTATTTCAAAGCCCAAACTTTTAGCGATTTTTTTGCAAGTAAGGGGCATGATGGGTGAGAGTAAGATGCTAATACGGGCTAAAAGATTTGCCACTAAAGCAACTACCCCTAGGGCTTCATCTTTTTTGCCTTCTTTTATCTTTGTCCAAGGCTCATGGGCAGTTATGCTTCCATTTGCAAGGCTTAAAACCTTCCAAAGCTCTTCTAAATAGCGATTTGTTTGCATATTTGTTAAAAGTTTTTCAACTTCTTTTAGTATTTTATTTGCCTCTTGCAATTCCTTTGTGTGAAAATTTTTAACATCCTTTGAACTTATCTTAAAATCATTATATTTGCCACCCATTCCAATTATTCGGTTTAGCAAATTTCCAAGTTCATTTCCTAGATCTGAATTTATCCTATCTATCAATGCCCTTTGGGAAAAATCCCCATCTTGTCCAAAGGGAACTTCTCTGAGCATAAAAAATCTAAAATTCTCCAAACCATAAGCACTAGCAACTTCTTTTGGATCGACCACATTTCCTTTGGATTTGCTCATTTTTTCGCCATTTCTTGTCCACCATCCATGGGCTGCTATATGTTCGGGCAATTCTAAGCCTAGGCTCATGAGAAAAGCTGGCCAATAAATGGCATGGAAGCGTAAAATATCCTTTCCAACTAAATGAAAAGTAGCTGGGTAAAAGCTCATATTTTCTTCATTCTCCCCATATCCCAAAGCTGTTACATAGTTTAAAAGTGCGTCAAGCCAAACATACATCACATGTTTTGGATCATTAGCACTTTTGGGAAGTTTTACACCCCAATCAAAGCTGGTTCTTGTGATGGAAAGGTCGTTTAAGCCTTGTTTTATAAAGCTTATAACCTCATTTTGTTTACCCTTTGGAACCACACTTTTTGGATTTTCTTGGTGCCATTTTAAGATCTTATCTTGGTAGTTGCTGAGTTTGAAAAAATAACTCTCTTCTTTTACTATTCTAGTTGGTTTTCCACAATCAGGACAGCCTTCTTCATCTATAAGTTGGGTTTTTGTAAAAAAGCTCTCACAGCTTACGCAGTAGTATCCCTCATACATTCCCTTGTAAATATCGCCCTTTTCAAGCATTTTCTCAAAGGCATGTTGCACACCCTTTTTGTGATATTCATCGGTAGTTCGTATAAATTTATCATAGCTTATATCAAATTCATCCCAAAGTTTTTTAAATTTTCCACTTATTTCATCGGCATATTCTTTGGGTGTTTTACCTCTACTTTTAGCAGCTTCTTCTATCTTTTGTCCATGCTCATCGGTTCCTGTTAAAAAATAAACCTCATCCCCAACTAATCTATAATATCTAGCTAGAGTATCGGCTATGATGGTTGTATAAGCATGTCCTATGTGTGGAACATCATTTACATAATAAATCGGCGTAGTTATATATCTTTTCATTAGCTTTTCCTAATCTCCCTTTTTCTAAAATTCAAATCCCCCTCCTTGACCCTTTGACATATTTTCATAAACCGCATCCACATAATATTTCCTTGTGGGGCATTCTAAAATTTCTTTACAAGCAAGGCAAGATGATAATTTCCTTTGCCTTTGGCAATTTTGCAAATTTTGGGCTGAGCTTTGCAATTTTTTTTCAAATTTATCTTTTTCTACAATTTCACTCATAGGCTTTTTTTACCCTCTCTATCTCTTCTTTGGAGCCAAAAAAACAAGCACTTGTATCGTGTGGATGTTCTGGATCTAGATCAAGTAGTCTTTTTGTTCCATCTATCGCCCCGCCTCCTGCTTTTTCAAAAACATTTGCAAAGGGAAAAACCTCAAAAACAAGCCTTAATTTCCCCTTTTCTGCACCGATGGTAGCTGGATAGGAAAAAAGTCCACCGCCTTTTAATAAAATCTGATGTAAATCAGGTACCATTCCACCTGAATACCTCAGCCTATAACCATCTTGAAAAATTCCATCTATCAATTTTTTATGGAATTTTTTCCAATTTTTCTGGGTTCCCCCAGGTGCATTGTGTTTACCTTTTTGATTGAGATTTATATTTTTAACAAAGCCAAATTCCCCATTTTTTTGCAGTCTATAAAGTTTTACATCTTCTTGTGCAATAACTAACTCAAGCCTTGGACCAAAAACCACATAGGCTGAAGCAAGCAAATTCTTGCCACCAATTCCACCCTCATAAATCCCATAAATAGAACCAACACTTAGATCTACATCCACCAAGCTAGAGCCATCAAGGGGGTCGTATCCTATGATGTAGCGTCCATTTGGATTGATATCTAGGGGTTTTTCCTTTTCTTCGCTTATGATTTTTTGTACATTTTTTAATTTGCTAAATTCTGCTTGTATTAATTTATCACTTCTTACATCAAGGGCTAGTTGGGTGTCTCCTGTGGCGTTTGTTTGGCTTGTGTAGTTTGTATCTTCATACATCAAAACCTCTTTTATTTGCTTTGAAACCCTTTTTATAGCATCGAAAATCTCTTCCATTATCTCACCTTTTTTGCATTTTTCTTTATCCATTCAACTTGGGAGGCTGTATCGTCTAAATCCATCACATGTAAATCTTTTGGTAGCTTATATTTTGTCAAATCCACGTCTTTTATGGCTATGGCTTGGCAGTGGGGAATGTAATCTTCTTGTATTTTCCCCCTAAAAATTCCAATTCTAGGCAAGGAAAATGTTCTTAAACCTTCTACTATAAGAAAATCAAATGGATTTAGTGAAGCTATGATTTCATCTAATTTTTTGCCTTGTTTTAAAAAGTATGTTGTTCTTTTAGGGGAGCTAACAACAACCTCAGCTCCTGTTTGGGAAAATCTCCAACTATCTTTTCCTTCTTTGTCAAATTTTCCCTTATCGGCTGGATCGTGTTTGATAATGGCAAGTTTGTATTCCTTGCTCAAAGCCTCGGCAATCTTAACGATGGTGGTGGTTTTTCCGCTACCAGATGGTCCCGTGAGGGCAACCGCTAAAAAATTCATGTAAACTCTTTTTGTTAAAAATTTAGTGATTATATCAAAAAAATGTTTAATTATTGATATTTTATGCTATCAAAAAAGCAATGTTTTAAGTCAAAAAAAGATAAAATATCTTTTTTAGGAGTATGTATGCGTTATTTTTTGATATTTGCTTTGCTTTTGGTTTTTTTTGGCTGTAATGCCAAGTATGAAAATAGAAAATCTAGCCTAAATAAAGCCCAAGAACAAGCCTTGATCAATACAAGAAAAAAAGAATTTACTAAAAAGGGCAAAAGGTTTTTATTTTTAGTTACCTATCTAAATCCCATAAAACAAGCAAATATAGATAATGCCTATGAAACTTTTCTTATAAATTTATATGCTAGTAAGGAATATAAATTTTTATCTAGTATAGATGCAATAAGTTTAAATGGAAAATCAAAGGGTATTATTTCCCATGGTGTTGATAGGTTTTCATCTTTGGCAAAGTTCTCTCCATCTTACAACAAATGGGGAAGATATTTTTTGATCAAAGCCCCATATCAAGGCGTAAAAAACCTAAAACTTATCATCGAAATAGAGGATTTGAGCTTTGAGTTAGACTTTTTAAAAGATATGTTAAAGTAATATTTTCTTTATACATTTTTGCATAAATGGCATAATTTGCCAAAACCTTTTTGCCGTATTGCCTACTTTCTTTATATGGAACTAATTCCATACTTAGATAGGGTTCATAAGATCCATTTTTGAAAAGCTTTGTATTTAAAAGCATTCGCCTTGTAAAGCCTATTCCTCCATTGTATGCATAGGCTATAAAGAGGGGATGGAAGAGAAATTTTTCAAGATAATCAAGATGACTTGACGCAAATTCAAGGGCTATTTTTGGCTTAAACATATCAAAATATGTAAAATCTTTTATATTTTTTTGCTTCGCCATATTGCGGGCTAGAAAGGGCATAAACTGCATTAATCCAAGAGCGTAGGATTTTGAAACATCCACAGGGATACATCTACTTTCTTGTCTAGCTAGGGCATAGAGGAGGATTTTTCTTTTTGTTGGTAGGTTTTTTATGTATTTTTCATAGGGAGTTATGAAATAAATCTTATCAAATCCATAGAACTTTTGGGAAAGATAAACGTAATAGGGTAGGGTTTGTTTGGTAAAAAATTGCCTAGCAAAAGCTTTTAGATGCTTCTTATCCAAATCTTTTATATATTTTTTTGTAAATTCCCAACTAAAGGGATCTGTGATACTATAATATTCTAGGTCTTCCTTTGTTGGCCTTGGGCTTTGTATCTGAAAATCGGGTGCTTTTAGATCTTCTCTTGCTAAAAGCGAATAAAAATTAAACCTTTTGCTTTTTGATAATTTGTTTAGATACTCTTTGTCGCTAGAAGCCTTATACATCCAAAAAAGTGCCTTATCCCTTTGCTCTGGATTTTGAGCATTTTTGTTTGAGCTTTTGAAAAATAAATAAGCCTTTTTGGGTTTTTTAGATTTCATGGCTAAAATACCCAGATAAAATGCTGTGTCATAGGTTAAGTTTTGTTTATTTGGATCTAGGTTAAGCAAGGAATGGGATAAATTTTTGTAATCCCCTTGCAAAACCACATGCAAAACAAAATTTTCAAAATTTCTTTGTTTTGTGAGTGAATTTAAAAATTTTAAGGGTAAGATTTTATTCAAAATTTTTTGTCTATATTTTTCATCCACACTAAGAAAAATTTTTATAAAATCCTCCCCATTTTGCTTAATCAAAGATGAAAAAACATCCTCCTGGATCATTGGACTTAGCCAGCTAAATTCTTTTTCTGATTTTAGCTTTTTATGTAAAATCTTTTTATCTTTTTGACTTAAATTTTGAAATTTCCTGGGATTTAGGGCAAATTTTAGGCATTTTGCATTTGCTTTTAGCAACTCTTTTTGCTTTAATTCTAGGCATTTATATTTGAAGCTAAGCTCCTCATCTTTTATATATTTGTTAAAAAGTTTTTCTAACCTATAAGTTTTTCTAAAGATTTGTCTTTTTAAAATCTGTGCCTCTTCTTTTGTGGGAGAATGATTTTTAAGGTATTCATAGATAAAAAAATCCTTTGCTAAGCCCTTTTGCATTTCCTTTATATCCCTTAATCCATAGGAAAAACAAAGATCAAAAAGTAATAAAAATATGAAAATTTTTTTTAGCATCTCATCTATGTTTGAAAGGATTTGATTTGGTTATATTTTTATATAGATGGGATAATTTTATATTTAGTTTGTATATTCTAGCATATTGGGCGTAATTTGTGATAACCTTTTTTGCATATTCCCTACTTTCCCTATAATGGACCAATTCCATGGACATAAAAGGCTCATACTTACCCTTTTTAAAAAGTCCCCTTTGGGTAAAGAGTTTTTTCGTAAAGCCGATTCCGCCATTGTAAGCATAGGCTATGAAAAGAGGTTCATGCAGGATATTTTCCAAATAATCAAGATGATGATTTGCAAATAAAAGGGCAGTTTTTGGCTTAAACATATCAAAATATTTAAAATTTTTAATACCCAATTCTTTAGCAGTTGCTTTGGCTAAAAAAGGCATAAACTGCATCATTCCTAAAGCATAGGAAGTTGAAACGGCAGAGGGTATAAACCTGCTCTCTTGCCTAGCGATAGAATAGATAAGAGCCCTTCTTTTCCTATCAACTTTTCCAAGATATCTTTCAAAGGGGGTTAGAAAGAAATTTTTTGTATAAAAACTAGCCCTTTCTTCAAAAAATGCGTAATAGGGCAGGGTTTGTTTGGTATAAAATCTTTTAGCATAGTTACTTAACTTTTTATGGCTTAATTTTTTAGATGCATCTAGGGCTTTAGCCCATAAAAAAGGGTCGCTGATGTTGAAATTTTTCTTTTTAAGCTTTCTTGGGTTTGGATTTATTAGTTCAACATTATTTAATCCCAATTTTTCCTTTGCCCAAAGGGTGTAAAAATTTAGATCACTTCCATTTGCGAGAATTTTTAGGATTTTTTTATTTTTTGTGGTTTGGTATTCCCAAAATTGGATTTTATTGATAAAAGATTTTCTTTTGGTTTCTTGCTTTGCTCGTTTGAAAAACTTTAAAGCCTTAGATCTATACCCCTTTTGCAAGGCTAAAAGTCCCACATAAAAGGCAGTATCAAAGGAGAGTTTTTTTCTTTTGGGATTTAATTTTAAAAGGGAAGCGGATATTTTTTTATACTTTTTATCCATGATGATTTGCATGGCAAATCTTGTAAATCCCCTTTGATTTGCAAGGCGACTTAGGAATTTAGATGGAATGTATTTATCTAAATATTTATGCCTATAACTCTTATCTACCGAATTAAAAACCTTTAGAAAACTTTTTCCATCCCCATAAGTTAGGGTTTTAAAGGTATTTTTAGCCATTATGGCCCTTAGCCAAAAAAGCTCTTTCTTGCTGTGTTTTTTTCTTAATTTTTTATAAAGCTTTAATTTTTCCTTTCTTTTCATTTTAGAAAATTTATTTGGACTAAGATGCAGGGTATTGCACTTTTTACAAGGTGGAGAATAAATAAAACTTTTATCCTTTGTTTTTTTATAAAATAACCTTTTAAGCCTTGGGGTTAGCCTGTAAACTTCCTTATAAAGATAAAAAGCGTCCTGCTTTGAAGTTGATTTTTTCTTTATATGCTCATAAATCAAAAAATCCTTAGCCAAAGATTTATAATGCGATCTAATCTCCACCGCCCTTTTTGAAACCCCAAAAGCAAGGGAGGATGAAAGAATTAGGCTTAATAATATTTTATAGAGCATTTGCAAAATTTATCATCAATCTTATAAAAAACATATCTATAAACTGAAGCCCTAAAATCAAAATCACAGGTGCTAGATCTACACCGCCTATAAGGGTTGGAATGTATCGTCTTATAAAGTCATAAACGGGCTGGGTTAGCCTATAAAGGATTTGAATTATGGGATTGTATGGATCTGGTTTTACCCAACTGATAAGAGCTGCTATGATGATAATCCAGATATAAGCTTGGATTATCATATGTAAAATTTGCGCTACGGCGTTTATGAAGGTTGAAAGTATCATGTTTTAGCTTCCTTTTTTGTATTTTTTAATCTTGAGTATTTTTTGTTTATTTTCTCCAATTCATGCATATCAAATCTAGCTTTAGATGGAGAAATATTTTTTATATCAAACCATTCAATGGCATCTTCTAGGCTAAAGATTTTCTTTTGGGTATCATTTCCAAGCAAGAGAAGATAATTTACGATAGCCCCTGGCAAAAAACCTTTTTCTAGCAGATGTTTAATGCCTAAAAAGTCTTTATCTTCAGCTAAAATTTCTGGCAAATGGGTATAGGTAATTTCTTGTTTGTATCCAAGACAATTTCTTATATGGATTTGTTTTGGAGTATTTGGGATGGATTTTTCCTTTTCTATGACATGGTTTACATTTTGTATCATATCGTCTATGGCAGATACGAAATCTTTTGTGGGATATTTGTCTTTTTCTAGGATGATAAAATCATCTATTTCTTTATGGTTGAAACTAATTTCATTGCCTAATTCATTTTTAAAAATTATATCATTATTTGGATGTTTGATTCGTATGCTAAAGGGTTTTTCATTGTTTAAAACCTCATAATCAGATAGATTTTTGCAATCCCCATAGCATTTAGATGCTAAGTTATTATCATCGCAAAAACATGAAAAAGCTTTTCTTTCTTGAAGCAGTTTTGAGGCAAATTGTAGATGGAATTTTAAGTTATCGTTTTTGTAATGTATATTTTCAAATTTTATGCCAAATAAGCCTAAAAATTTTTCTATTTCCTTATCCTTTTTAATATCATTTAGCCTTAAAACAAATGGTTTTTTCTCCTGTTTTGCGCAAATATAACTAAATATTCCTATTCGCAAATCTTCCACATTGATATCATTTTTTAAGGATAATGAAAATCTATACATTTATCTTCCTGAAACCTTTTAAGCTTAAAGTCTTGGATTATACCATTAAATCCTTACACATTGTTAAATGAAAAATAATTTGTTATAATCTCCCATGGAAAAAGTAAAAAGAAGTTGTATTTTAGTCTTATTTTTATTATTTGTGGGGACAAATTTATATGCTAGCAGTTTACATCTAAAGCTCCTAGAGCCATTTTTGGGTATAAAATATAGGCAATACGGTACCACAAATACCGATGAAAGATATACCATTTTTACCGATTTAAATTCGAGCTTTAAAAAAGCAGGCCTAGGAAATAATGGCTTTGTTTTTACAGCCTATAAACAGCTTTTAGGCAAAACTTTTGGGCTTGAAAAAGTGCTAGGCAAGAAGCAGTTGATTTTGGATAATAACTTTAGTTTAGATCTAGCAAAAAGTATAGCTTCAAATCACAAATATAATGTCTTTGAGCCTTTTAATGCCCACGATCTAAGTCGTTGGAATTTTGTGTTTAAACAAATAAAGGCAAAAAATATCTATCTAGCAATTTTTAGCAGGGGGATTAAGGATGAAAAGATTTATTTTCATTTGGGAATTATCATCAAAGATGACAATAAAAATATCTGGCTTTACCATGCAAACAGAAAAAATGGAGTAAGCAGGATATGGCTAGATTTTGATAGGAAAATGAGTTCGTTTCGTAAAGAATTTGGTAAAAATGATGTGGAGATTTTGATTTTTGAGCTAGATATCTAGCCTAGCGTTGGCAAAGGAATTTTAGATCTAATGGCAATTTCTTATCTATTTTTAAATTTTTCTAACATCACAGCACAAATAAAAAAAAACCGCCCGGAACTTTCTCCCAAGGCGGTTAAAATCTTAGTTATAAAAAGGTAGCAGTTTTGTTGTGTTGGTAGTAAAATTATACCCCCTTGTCTTAAACGCCTTGTTAATTTTTTGTAAATATAAGGTAAACATATGGAGAACTTTTAATTTTTAAATCTCTAAGAAAAAGGTATCGACTAAACTAGTTAGCTGTTTTCCGTTTTCCGCAATCCGTTTTCAGCACTATTTAGTCAGTACCTCAAATACTCCAAAGTATTTTATAAATGATATTTGGTTATAATTTCTAAAATTATTTTAAAGGATATCATGATGATAAGTAAAAAACTTCAAGAGGGGCTTATAGAGCAGTTAAATAAGGAATATCACTCTGCTTATATTTATTTGGGTATGAGTGTTTACTGTTCTAAGATAGGTTTCAATGGTTCTTCAAATTGGTTTTTGATGCAGTACCAGGAGGAAGTTGAGCATGGAATGAAACTTTTTAGGTATTTAGAAGATCAAGACGTGAATATAACCTTGCCTGATATTAAGGGTGTTAGGGTGGAGTATAAATCCCTCTTAGACGCCTTTGAAAAAAGTCTAGCCCATGAGCAATATATGACTAAAAGCTTAAATGAGTTAAGCGATCTAGCCATGAAGGAAAAAGACCATGCAACTTACAATCTTTTGCAATGGTATGTAACCGAGCAAGTTGAAGAAGAATCCTCCGTAAAAGAGATTATTGACCATATAAAACTAATAGGCGATGATGGTTTTGGGCTTTATACCCTAGATAAGGAATTAGCCGATAGGACTGATGAGGAATAAAATCATTTGCACATTGAGGATAAGTTTTGGTAAATCTTGAGGATCTAGGATTTTTTTCTAAGTTTAGTAAGGAAGATATGCAAACATTAAAATCCATAAGTGTGCAAAAAACTTACCAAAAAGATGAAATTTTATTTTATGAGGGGGATGAGCCGAAATATCTTTATCTCCTTCTAGATGGGATATTGAAAGTTTATAAAACAAATTTCAAGGCCCAAGAAATATTTCTTCATCATCTTAGTCCCGTTTGTTTTGTGGCTGAGCTGGCAAATTTTGAAAATATTCCTTATCCAGCAAGTTCTTCTTTTTTGACAAGCGGGGAGGTTTTAAGGATTGATTATGAGAAATTTAAAAAACATTTTTTATTTCACCCAAACATGAGCTTTATCATCATCAAATCCCTGTCTAGTAAACTTAGAATTGTAAGTGAGGTTTTACAAAAAGAACTCATACTAAGCTCAGAGGCTAAAATAGCAAAATTTATAGTTGAAAATGGGGAATTATTTGGCGTTGTTAAAAATGTACAAATAGCCTCCATCCTAAATATCACTCCCGAAACCCTATCTCGCACCCTATCTAAGATGAAAAATGATAAATTCATCTGCTTTGATGGAAATAATGCTTTAATATATAAAAATACCCAAGCCTTAAAAAATCTTTATTTAGACAATTAATTAAACTTTTGTTTATTCTTTGATAATCATTCTTCATATCGTTAATAAGTAAATCTTATAAAATTTGACCTAAATCATTGAAATATTTTATCAAAGGTATTAGAATTCCAGATGAAAATAACTTTATAGCTTTGTTTTTAGGGTTATTTTTGGTAGCGGTTTCTATACCTGAAAAGGTTAGTTTTATGATCCTTTTACTTTGCATGTAAGAGGATAGATAATGTTTAGGAGTGTGTATGGCTTCAAACAGCGATAAAAAGACTAAAAAATCTTTTTGGATTATACTTTTCTTGGTTGGATGTGGTGTTTTGGTCGGATTTGTTTTGTCCTTGGGGTTTGCCCAAGTTGTTGAGGATACTAGTGATGCAAAGTTTTGCACCAAGTGTCATACGATGAATCCCATGGCAGATGCTTACTATGGTAGTGTTCATGGGGGCAAAAATGGATCTGGTTTTGAGGCCGAGTGCAATGACTGCCATCTTCCCCACAACAATGTGTTAAGTTACCTATATCATAAGGCAAAGATAGGCTTTCATGATGTGAAGGTTCAATTTCTTGGGGATTTAGAAAGCATTGACTGGGAATCAAAAAGAAAACACGCCAAAGATTATGTATTTGATTCTGGATGTTTGAGTTGTCATGTAAATTTAAAAGATGCGACTATGGCCACACCTAAGGGTTTTATGGCCCATAGGGATTATTTTTTAAAATTTACTGATAAAAAGTGTGTGCAGTGTCATGAGAATGTGGGACATCACAATCTCGGAAGACATATAGATAAAGCAAAAAAATTGAGTAAAAAGGAGCATTGATGTTAAGAAGAATTATTATTGCTTTTGTTGCTAGTGTGGTGATGGTATTTGCCGCAAATGTTGGTAATGTTGCAGAGGTAAAAACCCTTAAATTAGATAGGGCATTGAGTGAAGATGGTGCAAGATGTGTTGAATGTCATGCAAAGCATACCCCAGGACAGGTGAGTGATTGGAAAAGAAGTCGCCATGCTCATGCTGGAGTGTCCTGTATCGATTGCCATAGCGTAAAAGCGGACAATCCTATGGCAGGTCAAAATTGTGAGGGGGTTAAGGGAACTGATATTTATGTTTCTACCCTTGTTAGTCCAAAAACCTGTGAACGCTGTCATCCAACAGAGGTTAAAGAGTTTTTAAATAGCGGTCATGCTAAAGGAACTATACAAGTTAAGGCAAAACCTAAGATGCAAGCTTTGATGCATCATTATGAGGGCAATGACCAAAAGGAAAATGGGCTAGATAAGGCTCCAAATGCCACTGGATGTATGCAGTGTCATGGTTCTTTTATCGAACTTGATAAAAACAAGCAACCAACCCCTGAGACTTGGCCAAATTATGGTATAGGAAATGTATATCCCGATGGGGGAGTTGGAAATTGTATCTCTTGTCACAGCGGACATAGATTTAGCATAGCTGAAGCTAGAAAGCCTGTTGCTTGTGCATCTTGTCACTTAGGACCCGATCATCCAGATATAGAGATTTACAACAACTCAATGCACGGACATATCTTTAATGCTGAGGGAAGTGAATGGAAGTATGATTCTGCTCCTGATACATGGGAGCCAGGAGATTATAGGGCACCAACTTGTGCAACTTGTCATATGAGTGGAATCGGAGATCTAAAATCAACCCATAATGTGAGCAGAAGACTTAAATGGAATCTTTGGGCGCCTTTTTCTAAGCTAAGAACTGGCGGTTTAGAGACAGCGGCTTGGGATTTTATAAAAGATGGTAAAATAACAAAAGGAAACGCCCTAGCCGGTCATATAGATGGACCTGAGGCTGGAAGGGGCGAGATGGAAAGTGTTTGTAAAAACTGCCATACAACAAAGTTTACTAAAAACTTTTTTACCATGGGAGACAAGCATGTTGAGCTTTATAACACTTATGCCAAAGAGGCTAAGGCAATGTTGGATGAGCTCAAAAGTAAAGGGCTTATCAAAAAAGATGTTTGGTCTGATGAATTTTTCAAAGTTTACTATCACTCATGGCACCATGAGGGTCGTCGTATGAGACAGGGTGCTTTGATGAATGGACCTGATTATGCCCACTGGCATGGTGTTTTTGAGATGCAACAAGATATAAGAGAAATGAGAACTCTGTATAAAAAGCGTCTTGAATCTGGTAAAATAGAGTAGAGACAAATTTCCCCATGTTTTCATGGGGAAAACTTAAATTATTAAAGAATGGTTTTGAAAGATATATTAAAGAATTTAAATTTTTTTCAATGTTTAAGGGATGATGAGCTCGAAGGATTAGCGTCCCATTCAAAAGTGTCAAACTTTAGCAAAGATGAGGTTTTGTTTTATGAGGATGAGGTAAAACAAAGCTTCTTTTATCTTTTAGATGGGGAATTGAAGATTTATCGAATTGATAGGTTTGATAATGAGATTTTTCTTTACTATCTCAAATGTAATTCAATGGTAACGGATTTTATTGATACCTATGATTTTACTTGCAAACCCTGTTTTGCAACTGCTGTATTTACAAAAAAAAGCAAGATTTTAAGCATAGAGTGTGATTTTTTTGTAAGTATTTTGAAGAAAAATATTTCTATTTATAAGCATCTCATAAAAGAAAGCAATAAAAGAATAAGGAATTTAGAAAATATTATAAACCGAGATGTTGTTTATGATGGAAGGGCAAAAGTTGCTTATATGATAGACAATGATATAATAAGATTTAACACCCTAAAAAAACATGAAATAGCCTATGAATTGCACATGCAGCCTGAAACTTTGTCGAGAATTTTGGCAAAAATGGTAAGAAATGAGCTTATTCATATAGAAAAAAATAAAATTAAAGTTTTGGATATCAAATCTTTAAGAGATATATATACTTAGGAGTTAGCAATGAAATTTGGCTCAATTGGTATGAAACTAAATATAATCGGAGGACTTTTTACTCTTATTTTAATCATCCTAGTCGCAGTTACCATAGTGATGAATAATCGCCTAAAAAAAGATGCTTTCATCATAAATATGGCAGGTCTAGAAAGAATGCTAACCCAAAAAATGAGCAAAGAGATCTTATATCTTCATTTTAATGATAGCCGAGATTTTAGGGAGCTTCAAAGTGCCATGGATTTGTTTGAATACAACCTTGAAAACCTTATAAATGGCAATAAAAACAAAGGAATGGAACCAGCAAACGATGTACTCGTAAAAGAAAGGTTAAATGATGTTAAGTCCCAATGGGTTTTATTTAAGGGACATATAAATAAGATTAAAACCGGAATAGATTCTGTAAAAGATGACATAGAATCCCTGGAAGTAAAAACCGAAAAATTACTTGGAAACTCCAATAAAATAGTATCTTTGATGGTGGATAAAAATCTAAAAGGTGAATATATAGATCTATCTGGTCGACAAAGAATGCTAAGCCAAAGGATGTGGATTTACCTAAGCAAATACTTAAAATACGGAGAGCAAACATCCTACAATCACTTCATGGATTCTAAAAAACTCTTTGTTGAAACTATAAATATGTTTTTAAACGATAAGGATTTAAAAAGCCATAAAGAGCTTTATTCGCAAATCTCATTTACCTATGAATATTGGAAACAATACGAATCTTATGTATCTTTTTTGCTAAGCAAAGAGGCATCTATAAATTTATCCATCCAATACATTTTTCAAAATAATATCAAATTATTAAATACCATGAATGAGGCGGTAAGTTTACTTACAAATCAAAGTGAAAATAAAAATCAAAATTTTATAAATACCATATATATAGTTGCTTTTATTGCTATTTTGATAACCATTTATGCTTTTATTTTAACTAGGGAAGTTATGCTTCATGTAAATAGTTTTGTAAATAAGGCTAGGCATCTTTCGTTTATGGATCTAGAAACTTCAAACAAAAGCGCTCCATTTTTAGAAGATGTGGAAGAAAATGAACTAACAGAGGCAAGCTCATACATAGTAAATTATGTAAATAAAGTAAACAAAGCCATAGATTGTTCAAATGACACTATCAAAAATGTGGAAAATCTAGCCAACGAAGTTCAAAAGATAGTTACTGGCATGGAAAAAACCATGCAAGAGTTAAGCATAGATGATAGCGAAAAGATAAAATTTAACAAAAAGGTAAACGCAGCCGAAGATATAGCCATAGAATCCACCGAAAATCTCATACATGTATCAAAAATGCTAACCAAACTTCAAACATCTTTGGAAGAAATGGTAAAAAAATCTGCCAAATAGTTTGACTTTTGTTTAAAATCTTTGTGTAAACTTCTGAAAAAAAGGTTTTAGAGGTTTTACATGACAAATATCCTTTTACTTATAGCTGTGGTCTTTATATTTCATATCTTAACCCGTGGATTTAAAATCAATCCTAGTATAAATCGCATAGATCTAGATCAAAAACAAAGATTTAATGGCGATATGAAAAACCATGAAGCAGGCATTTTAGTAGCCCTCATGGCAAAGGTTGCAAAATCAGATGGAAGGGTTAGCGAATTAGAAGCCGAGCTTATAAAAAATACTCTGGATAACATTTCAAATACCTTTGAAAATTCTTCCGAGGTTAGGGAGCAGCTAAAGAAAATCTACAATAAGGAAAAAGACAATTTTTCCAATGTCTTGAAAATAACAAAAACCTACCACAAACTTACAAGATTTGGCTACCAAAAACGTTTATGGCTTATGGAATATCTTTTAAATTTAGCTTTTATAGATGCAGATTTTAGTCGTCATGAGAGAATGATAACTGAAGATATAGCAAATGCCCTAGAGATAAAACCAAGTGATTTTAATGCTTTTGTAGCAAGGTTTGAGAGTTATTATTCACAAAAACAAGCCCAAAAACAAATGAACTTACAAGAAGCCTATAGACTTTTAAACTCCAAAGAAACTGATGATTTGAGTATGATCAAGAAAAATTACCGAGCCCTAGTGAAACAAAATCACCCAGACATACTAATGGGGCAGGGAAAAAGCCAAAATATCATCGAAGAAGCAAATAAAAAACTTCAAAAGATAAATGAAGCTTATGAGTTGGTTAAGAAGGCTAGAGAGTAGGCTCTAGCGAAACAAAACACTCCCAATTCTAAGCATATTTGCTCCACATTTGATGGCAAGTTCGAAATCTCTGCTCATACCCATGGAGCAAAATTTTGCATCTTTTAGGCTCTCATATATTTTATGGGTTGCTTCAAAGCTTTTTTGGATTTGTTTTTCATCATCGCTAAAAGCTCCAATGCTCATTACGCCTTTTAAGTTTAGATTTTTGCAAGTTTGGCTTATTTGCTCATAAATATCTTTTGCTTCATCCAAGCTTACACCCTGTTTTGCATCTTCATTGGCGCTATTTATTTGCAAAAGTATATCTTGGGTTTTGCCTTTTTTTTCTAGTCTTTTGTCAAATTCTTTGGCTCTTTCAAGGCTGTCGCATGAATGCCAAAGGGTTGGGTTTAGATCTATTAAATGGTTAATTTTATTATTTTGAAGTCGCCCTATAAAATGCCAATTTAAGTTTAAATCCCCAATCTCATCAATCTTTTGTTTTAGGACTTGAACTCTATTTTCTCCAAAGTCCATTTGCCCAGCTTCAAACATTTTTTGCACTTCTTTGCTTCCAACACTTTTGCTAACGGCGACTAGAGTTATAGGGTGGTTTTGAGTGTTTGCCTTTTGAATTTTTTCATTTATTTGCTCTAATTTTTCCCTATAATTCATTCATAGCCTCCACTTAGCCTTATGATATCGTTTATGATGGTAAAAGCCATTAGTGAGATTAAAAATGCCCATCCTATATACATCAATCTTATATAAATTTTTTGATTTGGGGGTCTTCTAAAAATCATTTCATAAAGATTGAACATGATGTGTCCACCATCTAATGCGGGTATGGGAAAAAGGTTTATAACCCCTAAATTTACCGATATAAGTGCAGTTAAAACAAAAAGCATGACTATTCCCATGTTTGCTGCATCTGAGGTGTATTTTACTATGGAGATGATGCCACCCATTTCTTTGGGAGAAACAACTCCTTGAACCATTTTTTCTAGACCTAAGAAGATAAATTTTGTTGCCTTATAGGTTTCATCATAGGCAAAACTAAGTGCATCTAAACCTTTGAAATATAAAACAACTCTTTTTCCTGAGGGCATAATGCCTATTAGTTTTTGTTTTACGCTTTCGCCAAACATAGTTTTTGTTTCGCCAATTTTTGGTATTAGGGTTTTGGTTAGGATTTCATTTTGGCGTTTTATTTTTATCCTTAATGCTCCATTGGAGGCCAAAACAAGGGGTTTTATCTCATCCCATTGTTTTATGGGTATAGAATTTATACTCAAAATTGTATCATTTATATCAAGTCCAGCTTTAAGTGCAGCGGAATTTTCCCCTATATTTCCTATTTGGGGTGCAAGTTTTGTAATTCCTAGATGCCCGATGGCCATATAGAGTAAAAATGCCAATAAAAAGTTTGCAAAAGGACCAGCAAAGAGTATGATAATCCTCTGCCAAGGAGGTTTTCCTCCGTATCCATCTTCTTCATAGCTTGTTTTTGTGGGATCACTATCGTCTTGACCTTTCATTTGTACATAGCCACCTAGAGGTATGGCACTGATACAATAATCTGTATTTCCCCATCTTTTTGTGAGGAGTTTTTTGCCAAAACCTATGCTAAAAACTTCCACTTGCACCTTAAAAAAACGAGCCGCTAAAAAATGCCCTAACTCATGGAAAAAAATCAAAAAACTAAGAACTAAAAGGGATGTTAAAACACTCATTTAGATCCCTTAAAATATTCTTTCACGTATTCGTATCCAGAATACAAAGTAAGTCCAACTGCCAACCATAGTAATTCTCCTGCAAGGTACCAATCCATCATCAAAAAGCCTATGGCTATCATTTGAAAAACCGTCTTAACCTTTCCAGCCATTGTCGAAGATATATTTTTATTTTCGCTAACAGCCATAACCCTAAGCCCAGTTATGAAAAATTCCCTCGTTAAGATAAGAAAAACAGCCCAAGGATTTGCCTTACCTATCATCATGAGCCCCAAAAAGGCCGCTAGGATAAGCATCTTATCAGCCAATGGGTCCAAGATGGCTCCAAGGGTAGTTTTTTGATTCCATGACCTTGCTATAAAGCCGTCAAAAAAGTCTGTAACACTAGCAAGGACGAAGATCAAAGCTGCAAAATAATCAAGCCAACTTGGATGTACATTTGGAAATAAGTCTCTATTTACCAAAAATAGATACATCAAAGGAGCCATGAAAACTCTCAAGAGTGCCAGAGCATTGGGTAGGTTTAGATCTAGTTTATCAAATCTCATCTAAATGTTGTACCGCCATCTACTATAAGGGTGTGTCCTGTAACCCAGGGTGCATCTGGTGAGCAAAGAAATAAACAAGCTCCTGCTAAATCTTGGGGCTGCCCCATGCGTTTTAGGGGTGAGCGTTTTGCGGTTTCTGATTTTACTTCCTCATAATTTGTAAAGGCTCTTAGGGCATCTGTTTCTATGGGTCCGCCACTTACGGCATTTACTCTTATGCCTTTTTCTCCAAGTTCTGTGGCTCCATATCTCACCATAGCTTCCACAGCAGCCTTACATGTACCATGACCTGCGTAGTTTTCTATATAGATTCTATTTCCCGTCGATGAGAGGGAAATTATACTTCCGCCTCCAACTTTTTCCATTCTTTTTGCAGCCTCTTGGGCTCCGATAACAAAGGCGTTAACCGTTGCTGTGAAGATATTGTTTAGTCCGCGGGGACGAAGTTTCATAAATTTTGTATATCCACCAACCACTGGGCGACCAGAGATGATGGCGTTTGAGATGAAAAAATCAATCCTGTCAAAATCCTTATCAATTAGTTTAAAAAGCTCTTTATATTCATCTGGTTCAAGGATATTTAGCTTATAGGCTCTTGCCTTTATGCCATATTTTTTTTCAAGTTCATTTGCTTGATCTTTTGCTAGATCTTCGTTAGAATTATAAGTAAAAGCTATGTTTACCCCTTTTTTTGCAAAGGTATCAACTATGGCTTTTCCGATTCCCCTTGTTCCACCGCTTATTACTAGAGTTTTGTTTTTCATTAAAATCCTTTTATTTCGTAGTGTTTCATGACTTTTTCTATTGCCCTTAGGTTTTCATCACTTGGTTTGCTAAGTGGTAGCCTATATTCTAAAGTATCCATCAGCCCCGCTATAAACATGGCTGCTTTTATGGGTATGGGATTGCTTTCGCAAAAGAGTATTTTATTGATAGCATAAAGTTCATCATTTATTGCTTTTGCACCCAAATAATCTAATTTTAGCGCTAGATGGGTAAGTTTTGAAATCTGGTCGGGCAAAAGATTTGAAGTTACAGAGATAACCCCAGCACCGCCATTGGATAAAATAGGATAATTTATGGCATCTTCTCCACTTATAACCGATAAATTTGGCTCATGGGCAAGCAAATCTACGCATCTATCTATGGAGCCCGTTGCCTCTTTAACCCCGTAAATATTTGGGCAATCCTTAAAAAGCCTTATGACAGTTTGTGGCAACAAATCACAACCAGTTCTTCCTGGGACATTATATAAAAGCACTGGAATATCAACAGCTAGGGCTAATTCTTTATAATGAAGATATAAGCCCTCTTGCATGGGTTTGTTGTAGTAAGGAGTAACCGAGAGTATGCCATCTGCCCCGCATGAACTTGCATGTTTTGCTATGCTAATCGCTTCATGGGTGGCATTACTTCCAGCTCCAGCTAAAACCTTTACCTTTGTTCCTTTGCATGTGGCAACGGCTATATCTATACATTCTTTATGTTCATCATGGGTTAAAGTGGCGCTCTCTCCCGTGGTTCCAACTGGGACAACCGTATCTATGCCATTTGATATTTGTCTTTTTATGAGCTTTTCATAGGAATTTGCATCTAATTTTCCGTTTTTAAAAGGCGTAATTAGGGCTGTCATGGCACCTGTGATTTTGGTTTTCATTTGCTCTCCTCTTTTTTGAGTATGATTGTTGTTGAACGTTTTTTATCAAAATACTTATTTGCAGTCTTTATTATATCCTCTTTTGTTAAATTATTTATTTTATCCACATAATTTAGCAGTGGATCTAGGTCACCCCTAGCTAGGAAACTGCCGTAAATTCCAGCTATTCCTGATGAGCTTTCAAGGGAATAAATAAAATCAGATTTGGTGGATAACTTTACCTTCTCCACATCACTTTTTTTAATTTTTCCTTTTTTTACAGATTTTAAAATCTGTAAAATTTCTTTTTCTAAATCTTTTGCCCTAACCCCAACATTACAAACCCCAATAAACATAAAAAGCCCATCATGGGCGGTATCGAGATTGTATCCATAGATCTGAGTGGCAAGCTGTTTCTCATCCACTAAATGTTTATATAAGATGCTACTTTTTCCATCGCTTAAAAGGGAGGTTAAAGCCGAAAGTGCCACTTGGTCTTCATGGGCAAAATTTGGTATTTTATAGGCAATGGCAAGCATTTGCACATCACTTTGTTTGTAGATGCTTAGCCTCTTTGCTCCATCTTGAATTGGCTCTTTTTCATGTCTAGGTTTTGGCAGTGGCATTTTGTTTTTTATCGTTTCAAAATGCTTTTTTGCAGTGGCAAAAACTTCATCTTTTTTAATATCGCCACTCACAACCACGATGGCATTTTGTGGCTGATAAAAACGTGAATGAAAATCTTTTATATCTTGAAGAGTCCAATTTTTTATATCTTCCTTAAATCCAATGGGTGTCCAGTGGTAGGGATGATAAGTAAAAGCATGGTTAAAAAGCCTAAAGTAAAGGTAACCCAAGGGTGAATTGTCCGTTCTCCAAAGTCTCTCTTCTAAAACCACGTCTCGTTCGGGTTGAAATTCCTCGTCTTTTAGGTTTAGATTTTCCATAAGTTCTGCAAAAAGTTCTAAACTTTTTCCAAGATTTTTAGATGAGCTTTTTATAAAATAATGGGTATAATCAAAGCCCGTTGAGGCATTATTTACCCCACCAAAGCCCTTTACTATCTCATCAAATTCCCCAGCACGAAGGTTTTTTGTGGATTTGAAGTTTAAATGTTCCAACATGTGAGCTATGCCACTCTTGCCCATAACTTCGTCTTTGCTGCCAACCTTGTAAAAAATATTTGTACTAATTACCTTGCTGTTATTTTGCATGGGAATTGCTACTATCTCAAGTCCATTTTGTAGTTTTTGTGAGTAATATTTTGGTAATGTGGTCATTTTTATCTCTCCCAATGTGAGCCTATTGCTTGTGAAATGTGGCTAAATCTATCTTTTTTTAGTAAGAAAACTAAGTCTTCATTTATTTGTTTAACTATAGATGCACCATTAAAGACAAGGGAGCTATAAACTTGTACCAAACTAGCTCCGTATTTTATGCGTTTGTATGCTTCTTCGCCAGTGCTTATGCCACCAACTGAAATCAGCGTTAATTTTCCGTAAAATTCCTTTGAAATTTCCTTAAAAAACTCCCTACTTTTTTCCTTTAAAACTTCCCCGCTAAGTCCGCCAAAATCTTTGGCATCTTCAAGCAAGCTATAATCGGTGGTAGTATTTGTAGCAATAATCCCATCCCCGCTGTTTTCATAAACAATTTGGCATAAATTTAGTGCATCTTGTATGTCCATGTCGGGAGATAATTTCACAAAGATAGGCTTATTTGTAAGTTTTTTCCCAACATATAAGATGTTTTTTAAAAATTCCTCATTTTGCAAATCCCTAAGTCCTTTTGTGTTTGGTGATGAGATATTTATAGCAAAATAATCGCAGTGATTTTTTAAGGATTTTAATAAAATTTCATAATCATTTATCGCTTCTTCATTTGGTGTAATTTTATTTTTTCCAATGCTTGCCCCAAGGGGTTTTTGAATATTTGCTTTTTCTAAATTTTTCAAAACCACATCAAGTCCCTTGTTATTAAAACCCATAGCATTTTGCAGAGAATTTTGCTCTATATGCCTAAAAAGTCTAGGTTTTTCATTGCCACTTTGGGGCTTTGGAGTTAGGGTTCCATACTCAATATGACCAAAACCTAGTGCAAAAAGCCCCTTTAGCATGGAAGCATTTTTATCAAACCCAGCCCCAAGTCCTACGGGATTTGAAAATCTTATACCACAAAGTTCTTGACTTAACATCTCATCTTCAAAATGGTAATTTTTCTCTATAAAAGATAAAATAAATGGCAGATAATTTCCACTCAAGCGTAAAAGTTTTTCGACCAAATCATGAGCTATTTCTGGATCTAATAAAAATAATATTTTCTTAATATATTTATACATTTTCTATTCCGTTATCTGTAAAAAGAGATTATTTTAGCAAAAAAAAGCTAAAAAATGTGTAAAATCAATAGGCTTCTTTGCGGTGTTTGATTCTGCCAACTACAACTTTGTTGCCCTTTATGTCAAACAATATTCGATAATCTCCAAACCTCAATCTGTGGGTAGGACTAAAGTTTTGTAATTTTTTTACATTTGGAGTATCTGGATAGGTTGTTAGGCTTTGAATTTTTGCAAATATTTTTTCTATTTTGGATCTGTCTATTTTCCTTAAATCTTTCTTGGCACTTTCTTTTATTTCTATCTGCATCCAAATTCTTTCATAACTTCTTCTAATGTGTAAGATTTTTCACTATCCGTAGCCCTCATCAACTTATAATCAGGATCATCAGGCAACACTGGTTCTATATCTAAAATTGGCTTTTTCTCCCTCATGGCTTCTTTTAGTAAAAAATTTATACCCTCACTCAAACTCACACCATACTCTTTAAACATTTTTTTCGCTTCTTCTTTTATATCAGCATCCAAATAAACACTAGATCTAATTTTTACAGCTCGTGTCATCTCGCTTTCCTCCTCATGTTTTCTATTATTGTATTATTGCTAGTCTTAAACAAAGCTTATTAGTTTTGAAAACGGATAATTAGTGTTGGATTATCTTTGATTGTTTCTTAGCCCCTAAGTATAGGCTTTTAAGTGGTTTAAGGTTGTGTATTTATACCTTTTTTCTACCCTAACGGTTATTTTGTATCTTGTATCTGTGATATAATATCATAGACTATTTTTTCTAAATGCTCCGTCATATCTTCCAAAGAGTATAAAAGCTCCTCTTGTGCTGTTTCTCTTGTTTCTGTATAAATTGTGTGATGTATAGCTATCTTAGCAACTTGCAAACTAGAACCAACCGCAAATAAATCGTTTAACTTTTCTTTTGTAATTTGCATATTTATTCCTTTATCTTTTTTTCTGCATATTTTTCTAAGCCGTTTGCAATGTCACATAATAAGCTATCAAGCAAGCCATAAACATTACTTTTATCTTCCTTGCCCCAATCCTCACCCATACCATAAAAGTACATAAGGCTTGAAATAGCCTTTAAGTTTGGTATGCAATGGTCGATAAGCTCCAATGGCTCTTTATAGTTTGTGTTAAAGTACATTTGTGTAACTCCTTTTTTTGTGTTTAACACACTTTTAATGTGTTTATATGTGTAATTATATAATTATTTATTTACTTTGTCAAGTGTTTAATGAATAATTTATTTATTTTTTTGTAAAATAGTGAATAAATTATTATATAAGGGTAAAATATGGAGCATAGCGAGTTTGAAAAACTATTAAAAAAAGCTGACTTAAATAAAAAAGAATTTGCTAGATTAGTTAAAATGAACTACAATAGCATTACAAATTGGAAACAAGGCGAGGCGGTGCCTGACTGGGTTAAGTCTTGGCTTGACAATTATATAAAAGCTAAAACACTTGATAAAGTTGTAGATGCAATAAAGCCATTTACATAAAATAACAAACGCTAAGGGGGTAAATTTAAACAATCTACACTTTGATAGTATCTTTATTGTTTTATGAAATAAAATTGATTTTAGGGGTGTTTTTGTAATTATTCGGTTTGAAACGGAGAAACTCATTTGATTTTTTTATCAAACGAGGTTTTCCATTTTTTTATGGATAACTATTTTTTGACAAATTTATCAAAATTTATAGCCGTCATTTGAAATGACTAAAATATTTTAAATAAATCTTAAGCTCCACTAAATTATGGAGCTTAAGCAATAGCTCGGATTTTAAATCTAGGCTATGTCTTTAACGCCTTGCTCTGACATTATTATATCTTCAAGCTCACTTAAATTCTTTTCTATTAGCTCCACATTTTCATCAATCGCATCAAACTCATAGCTCTCTTGAATTTTAGACAATCTTCCAAAGATTTCTAAAAAGTGTAAATTTGTCTTTACTCTTAAATCATAGCTATAAGCAAATGTTTTCTTTTTAATCTTTGTAACTAAAAAATCAATGTGATAAGCTAATATTTTCATATCGTGGGTAGTATCCACGCCTTTGAAGTCTTTAAGCTCTACTAGCACATCATAAATCTTATTTTCTAATTTTTTTAAATATCCCATTTTTTTATCCTTTTATTTCACTTGTGTATCGTCATAAGCTGGGTTAATAACGATACTAATATCACTCAAACTTTTAAACCCTGTTATAGTTCTAATAGTTTGTCCGCCGATGTTATTCCATGTATCTTGCCCTTTACCTGTGGTAAATGCAAAACTCATCTTTGATAAGTCGCCACGCCTTATAAGCTCTAGTATGTCTTTTCCTGCTTGAGTTGGTGCAACATCCATATCAAACTCTAATCCCTTGTCTGTACTTCTTAGCCTTAATGTTCCTCCTTTCGTACTTGCTAAAACTTTGTCGCTTTCCATTGAGTGGCTTACAACTGCATAAACTTCTGGATTAGTTTTTAAAACTTCCTCAAAAGCTCCACGCTGTATAATCTCCCTAAAACCGCCTAAGTCTTTTGATAAGCTTTCATAGGGTGCGGCTACTCCACTAATAACATTATTTTTAAAGCTCATACTCTTTTGATTTATTTCAAACTTCATCTTTTTTTCCTTGTGTTGTTGGTGTTCCTGCTGGTGCATATAAAACGCTACCGTCTTGTGTTTCTTTATATCCTAAGCGTTTTCTTGCCTCGTTAGCTGTCAATAAACCGCCACTTATAGCATTTACTAAAGTTTGTACTTTTTGCTCAAAACTACCCTCTAAAAATGACGATGTATCAAAATCCATATTAGACGATAGTTTTAAATTTATTTCACTTTTAATATTATTTAAAATTGGATTTATAGTCATCTTTAAAAATTGTAAATTTGCCTCTACTGCATTGCTATAATTGGCTAAAGAATTGTCAAGCATTGAAACTGGCAAATTAAATATACTTGCTATCTCTTTTAAACTTGCTTCTTTTAGCTTCGTAAGGTCTGCATCTACTAAAGTATTTGAATTATTAAGTTGCATTAGCTCTAAGCCATCACTAAGCACTGGCACTGAACCGCTATTTTCTGCACCTTGATAAGTCTTTTTAAAAGCCTTTTTAAGCTCTGCTAGTTTATCTTCTGCTAAGTTTTTAAGTGATTTTATCCATAAGCTAGGGCGTGATGCGTTTTTCATGTAGTTTTTTTCATACTCACTCATCACATGTATTTTTTTAAAACTATCGCTAAAATTTACTAAGCTTGAATAGCCCATTTGCCCTAAGTTATCTTTTGATACATTCCTAAAATGTAGCATATCTTCTGGCTGTATTTTTTCCACGCCGTGCTGATAGTAAGTTATGAAAAAATATTCATTATCGTAAAAAGCCGTTACATTTTTAGGGTCAAGTATTGTAAAACCATCGCTAGTTCTTTTTACAAAAGCGTTGCCATGTAGTAGCATATTTCTTGTAATAGTATTTAAAAAATTATATAAAGTGATATTCTCCTGTGGCTCTTGCTTTATTGGACTATTAAGCACTCTTACACTAGCCACCGCATTACTTATTAGCGTTACGGCTTGATAAACTGCTGGGATATTCATCGCCTCATTATCATTTACACTGCTAAAAACTCCGCCAATCACTGACGCTGTATAACTTCTTTTTTCTCTCTTCCAAAACATTTTTTTACTCCTTATAATATTGCAAAACTTATAATATTGCTATCATCATTTTTAAGCTCTGTTTCTGCTAAAAATGCACTCATAGCAAAAGCTACGGCACCGTCTATCTTGGCGTTACCGCTTCTTTTAACTAATTTTCTATTGTCTGCGTGGTCTCTTGTTACCACTGCATTACTCAAACAATAACCCAATATTGGATTATTATTGTGTGTTACCTTTTTTTCATAAATCAAATTTTCTAATGCTCCCACATACTCCTCAAATGATATAAAGCCTTGTCTTAGCTTTTCAACTTCTGCACTATAACCCACATTATTAAAAGTTCTTTGTATCTCGTTCCACCTGTAAGCGTCCACGCCTATTTTTAAAACATTGAAATTTTTAAGTATTTTTATAATCTGCTCTCCAAATATTTCCCAATCGTGAGTTTTACCTGGTGTTAGCATTAAATACCCTTGAGCGTACCAATGCTTTAACGGTGCTTTTAGCCTTAGTTCGTTTTCGTCTATGCTCTCTTTTGCACTCCAAAAGTAAGCTAAGGTTTTTAAACTTCCGTCTTTAGCTTTTACGATTACATTCATACTTGATAAGTCATAAGCCCCTAAAGATAAGTCAATCCCTACGACTGCATTACATCCGTGTAAATCCTCTTCCTTAAAATCTTCGTAAATGTCTTTCCAAACTTGGGGCTGTATAAAATTTTCATCCACGCTTATTTTTTGATTTAAAAGAAAATTTCTAAAATAAAACTCTTTTGACGGTATCTGCTTAGCTTGTTTGGCTTGTTCTTTCATGTAGCTAAGTGATAAAAAGCTCCCTAATGCTGGGTTGGCTTTTTTCCAAACTTTAGGATTATAATAAATGTCTTTTTCTTCTATTGGTACATGGTAATAAATGCAATAAACGCTTTTATCTTCGTTATCTTGGTATTTTTCTACTAGCTGATTAAACCAATATGTATCACTTGCACCAATAGTTGAGATATTTATTATAAGCCCATCATCGTGAGCCCCTTGACTGCTTGTCATTGCTTCGTAAAATCTGGCATCTTCTTTCATATTTGCACCCTCATCATGAAGATATACCCACGCCGATTTACCCAAAGCTGAACCGCTATCACTTGCTAAGGCTTGAAACTCCACGCCGTTACTCTCATTAATCAACATTTTTTTACTATCTAAAATCTTAATTCGCTTTGTAAGCTCTGGAGAAAAAAGTATAATTTTTTTCATAAGATTATAAATAATGGCGGCTTGATTTCTATCTTTTGCACCACTAAAAATTTGACTGTTTGGCTTTGCTATGCCTTTAATACTCATTAATGCTAGTAAGATAATGGCTGATGTGGTTGTTTTGGCATTTTTACGCCCTAAGCTACATATTGCCATTTTAACCACTCTTTTGCCTTTTTCAGTTTTAAAAACTTCTTTTATAAAATCTTTTTGCCATTTTATAAGCTTGATTGGCTGTCCTACTTTGTCACCCTCTGGTACTTTTAAATTACTAGCAAATTTTATTATTTTGTTAGCCATATCATAACTATACATCAGTCAAGCATCCCCTCAAACTCGCTTACTACTTCTGGCTTTTTAACTTTTCCCTCGTGTCTTACTCTTGCTGACGGTGCTATTCCTAATTTTTGGCTTATGGTTGCCATAGTTCCGGCACATTGATTTATGGTTGCTACTAGCTTATTAACTCCTAAAGCTCCGCTACTACCTTGTGTTAAAAGCGTATTTTCACTTTTTAGCTCTTCATAAGCTCGATTTGATAAATTTTGCAATTTGATATACTCTAAAATCAAAATCTTATCAGCTTCAGCAAAAAAGCCCACTTTCATTGAATTTACTACCATATCCCATGTCTTTTGCTCTTCTTCTGATAGCTTTACATCTGGCTTAATCTTAGATGCTGTCTTATAAACATTTTCTTCAAGCTTGTTCTGTGTTACTGTTTTTGTTCTTGCCAATTTTCGCTCCTTTTACATTTAAAAAAATTCTGTGGGTGGGGGCTGGCGGTTGTTAAGCTCCCTTTAATTTTTCATTCATAGGGGGGAGTTTAAAACCAAACTCATCAAACCTATTTTTAAAACTTCTTTTTCTCTTCACATTTCCATATTTAACTTTGGCGTATTCTTCTATGCTGTCATATTCTAAGAAACAATCAAAGTTATCGTACATTCCTGTTACTTCACTATGGCATTTAGTGCATAAACTAAAGAGATTGTTTATATCCCAAAAGTCATGCACTCTATGCGGTATGCAATGGTCGATACATTCAGCCGATGTCGTTAAGCCCTTATTGCTACATCTCACACATAAGGGATTATCTCTCAATAATTGTAGTCTTAACTTTCGCCACCTGTTAGTATCGTATAATCGCATTACTTTATCTTTAAGCTTTTAACTGCTCTTGGTTGCAATAAAGTACCGTCAAATCTTGCGGACGCTTTAAAGCCGATTTCGTTCGTTTCTTGGTATAGCTCATTAAATCTAAATACGCTTATGTTGCTTACATTTCTAACTAGATATTGGCTTATATCTCCAAATATTACTGGTATCTTCTTGCTTCCAATGTCTGGCATATTATTATTGATTACGATTGAGTAACCAAAAAGCTTTTTATTTATGCCGTCTTTAGCATCTGTTAATAGATAATTGCCTTGACCGTCTTTTAGCTTTGCAATAGCTAGTAATGTGTTGGTATTCATCATCCATTTAGATTTACTTAAATATCCCTCGTCTGGCTTAAAGCTTAATGCTAATAGCTCATCGGCTGTAATACCTGCTCCAGCTGTTGTGATACCCTCTGTTACTTGTGTGATAATTCCTGACGGCTCATTAGTTCCGCTAGCTAGGGTAAAATCTTTTTGTAGCTTTCTTGATATTCTTTCACTTAGTGCATTGATAACAATGTTTTCAATATTAACTTTGCTATCTTGTATTAGCTCATTGGATATTTTAATAATTCCACTATCATACACATAAGCACCGATTTCAATACTTCCAAATTCTAAGTCCGGACCTTTTCGTCTTTCGTCCAATTCGTTTTTAATTACTGCTTCATTTGCTGTATCGTCTAGGGTTGGATATTTGATTGTCTCTCCTGTGCTTGTGCTGATACTTCCTGCACTCTCAATCATACCGCTATAACTTTTAATAGCTTGTATAACTCTTGATTGCACATCACCGCCAACGGTAAAGCCACCTTTTGCATTATCTCCTACAACTTGGCTTCTTGTCTCTCCTCTTAAAAAGCCTCTAAACTCTAAGCCGTCCGTATTCTCTGCTTTGTCTGCTGTGGCTTTTTGCATCTTGATACTTCTTAACTCTTCAAGGCGTTTTATATCTCCCTCGATAGTTTTAAGCTCTTTTGATGTTTCGTCAAACTCTTTTCTAGTCTCATCATTAAAACCGCCGTCCCTTTCAACTCCAGCAAGTGCTGTAAGTCTTGCCTTGATTTCTTCTCTCTTTTTTCTCAATTCTTTTAAAGTCATTTTTTATTCCTTATTATTGTATCTTGCTAAAATCTCTATTGCTCGATTTGCATTTTTTATATTTGAAACGCTTGTTATGTCGTAAACCTCATCGTTGAAAATTATTCTGTCTTTGATAGTTACATCTGTGTATCTAATCAAAATCTTAAAATTAAATTCACTATTTAACTGACCTCCTTTAAAATATTCTCTACTAGTTAATGGCTCGATATTAGCTCTTACGGTTACTAAGTTTTGCCAATCCTCGATTACTTCTCCATATTCATTTTTGCTTTTTTTAAATCTTTGTATGGTTATGCTATCTTTTAAGCTTCCAGCTTTTATCATATCAACATCCTTTTTTCCATATCCAATAAAAACTCAACTCCATAAGGTAATTTTGATATGATAGTTCCAGATACTGTTGCCTCTCTGTTTGCATACCAATTAGCTACTAAAAGTAATAAAGCTTGGTTTTGAGTTTTACTCTCTTCGTTATACTCTTCATGAAGATAATTTGTAATTGTTGCTTTACCTGCACTTATGTAAGTATTTATAAGTGTGTCATCTTTTGTATCTTCAATCACTAAATGCTGTTTAACTTGTTCTAAAGTCATTTTTAAAATCCTTTCAAAAAATATTTACTCGTTCGCTTTTTTCAAAAAAGTGAACCTTTGTAATATAATTAATACTTTGTAATATTAAATTATTACTTTGTATATAATTATTACTTTGTTGCCTATTAGTTTTAACCCCCTTAAAATTAATAGGGTATAATCTAAAAGGGTATTAGTTTTAATAGGGTTAGATTTCATAAATTGGTATCTCCTGCTCTTCTCTTATTTCTTTGAACTGTAAAAATACTTCATGAGCAAATGCAATAGTAAAACCAAATTCATTATATTTTCCAATATCTTGAGTCCTTCCGCCTTTAGATTTGTTTCCAGCTATTAAGACTTTATTTCTTAAGCTATCAATAGTTTTTCTTAATGTATTTAAGCCCAATCTAGTTTCTTTTGATAATCTATTCATGGATATTTTATCCGTCCACTTATTGAAATGTACCGTTCTTCTGAATATCACTAGCATCAAAAGCAACTCATTTTTATTCAATCCTTCATTATCCATAATTTTTTGAAACATTAACGATTTAAAAAAATCATCTACAACGACTGCACCCTCTAATCCACCGTCATCATCTTCTACAACATAATAGAGTTTTTTTGCCATTGCAATATCTTTCAAATACGGTATTCACTTATTTGCTGGGGGGCTTATCCGCCCCTTGCAAATATCGCTTTACTTTTTCCCTGCACTCATTCGGTATAAATCTGTACTTAACCCTTTTTATTCCAATACGACTTTTAATCAATCCTTGATTTTCAAGCTCACAAAAATATTGATTTGGGTTGCTATAATATGCAAAATCTTTAAAAGTAAATTCTCTATTTTCGTGATACATTCTTTTAAGTATATGTATCTTGTGTGTGCCTGTTCTCACGCTCCACCCCCTTAATTTATCTCATGCAAATCATTAGCTAAATATCTTGCAACTTCACGAATAGGGAATAAAAATCGTCCGCCCTTGCCCTCACTAGTTTTTTTGTAGCGTGGTATATTTCTATTTTCTTTTACTCTTTTTCTGATTGTATTGATACTTAAGTTTATCTCTTCGCTTAGCTCTTCGGTTGTTAGAATAGACTTTTTCCACTTCTCTTTAAGTGTCTTTAAATAGTATTCAAAGTCCTCTGTGTTCTCTTGATACATATTGTACTCCTTGTTTTTTATTTATAATTATAAAAGTTTTAAAAGATTTTGTTATTTGCATTTTCCCTAAAATTTAGGGGTACTTAAATAAAGCTTACAAACACTCAATAAAATTTTTAATATGTTGGCTTTTTCCTTTTAAAAATTTAACTTCTACTTTAACATCAACGATTGTTAGTGAATTTAGTATTTTTCTTATTTCATCTTTTTTCATTATTCTTGGATTTTCGCACATAAAAGCTTTTGGATTTGATTTTATCTCCCTAAGTGCTTCTTTAAATTGCTTGATTTTTTCTATCTTTTCTTTTGTTTCTGCAAAAGTAACTACGCCACCCATAAAAGCTAAAAGATTTTCGGCACTTTTAATAGCTCTTTTTATGTGGTAATTTTTCGATGCTTTTAAGTTTTTTCTAGGTAACAATGCTTTCATCATGCTAGTATAAAACTCATTACTGCTTTTTATAGTTTTATATTCATGTGCTTTTATAAGCATAATCCACATTGCTTTTTTATAGTCATCATCTTTTGCCACTTCTTCATATTCTAAATTTGAAAATATAAATGGTACATGTTCTATTAAGCATTGCTTGTTATACTCTGATATTGCAATCTCTTTATCTTCTGCGGTCTTAATAACTTCATTTAATAGGTTGATTAAATATTTAGTATCTCTTTTCATTTCTTTACTCCCATAAGCTCATTACATCATCAGCCCCTGCGTCCGGTGCTAAGTGTGAATACCTCATCGTTGTTTCAATGTTGCTATGATTTAGCAATTTACTAACTTTTACAATAGGTACACCTTTCATAACTAAATGACTTGCAAAAGTATGCCTTAGTGTATGTATTACTACACGATTTGCAATATCTCTTCTGTCTATTCCTTTATTGAATAGCCTTTTAAAAATTTTTAATAGTTGGTCTTGTAAATTTCTTCTTTTTAATGTAAAAATTTTATCATCAGCCTCAAGGTATTTTAATCTTTCATCTAATAGTTGCATTACATCATTATTTAAAAAACCCGTGTATCTTTTTCCACCTACTTTATGATTTATTAAAAGTACGGTATTGCCTTTTATGTCCTTTTTCTTAATGCTTAAAACCGTTCCCAATCTAGCCCCTGTTGATAAGCTAATCATTACAAAAAGTTTTAAATCTTCGTGATACCATTCTAGCTCGTCCATTAAAAGATTTATTTCCTCTTTGGATAAATAACGCTCTCTTTTTCTGTTTCTATCTGTTTTTTCTTGTGTGAGTGGCTCCAGCCTATCCTCTGCTTTGTAATCTTTGATTATGTTGTGAATTTTTTTACTAGGGTTTTTTATATTCCAAAAGTTAATCGATGTGTTTAAATAATTTATCAAGCCACTTACTGTTGCTGGAGTTAAAGTAAGTAATTTATCTTTTTTAAATTTTTTGATTTTTTCTAGGGTTATCGCTCTACCAAAATAATTTTTAAAATGCTTATCCCACATTACTACAATATTTTTTTTAGTTGAGTTTGCCATAGCTTTATTATTTACATAATAAAGCCAAACCTCTTTAAATAAAATCCCTTTTTTTCCTGCTGACCTTATGGCTACATTTGGTAATTTTTCGCCTAATCTTTGCTTGGATAAAATATCAATTCGCATATTTCTACAATACGCTATCCTTACCCCCTCGCTATGTTTTCCAATCTTAAGCCAAACTTTTTTATTCTCATTGTCTTTATATGTGATATAATATACTTTGTCATCGCTATTTTTTGGCACTCTATAATAGACACCTTTTTCATTTGTCTTTGTCATTTTAACACCTCTTTTTTTATACCTTTTTTCTACCCTAAGAGTATTTTTTAATGTATTTTTTTGTTTTTCTTTGTATTTCCTTAATCCTCTTTTCAAGCCTATTTTATGGGGCTTAAGATAGCTATTTGTAGCCTTAAGTTGTTTAAACTTTTTTTCAAAGATAATAAGTGTTGTGTGTTTTGAGTGTTTATGCTACAATGCTACCACGACCATATACTTACGCTCATTATGGTTTGCTATAAAACAAAAAAGGTAAAACAAAATGACCAAACAAGAAATGTGGGCAGAATTTTCCAAAAGAAATGGTTTAGAAAATGAAAAATATAAAGCTTGGGCGTTTGGAAGTGTTGCGGATAAGTTGGCTGATTTAACCCTAAAGGGTATAAAAACAGCAACATCTTCTGCATATATTCTTTACGAAATTGAAGGTGATGAACTACCAAAAGTTGGCGAATATAACATAATCTTAAACTCCAAAAATGAAGCTGTTTGCATAATCAAACTTACAGATGTATCAATCAAGCCATTTAATGAAATAAGTGAAAAAGAAGCACTTGCTGAGGGGCTTGAGAACCTAGATCATTGGCGAGAAGTTCATGAGAAATTTTTTACGGAGTACTTAAAAGTTTACGATCTTGAGTTTAAAGAAGATATTGATGTGGTATTCGAGACTTTTGAATTGGTATATAAACCTATATAAAGGCAATGCTGGAAATTTTTTCTAAATTGCAAAATTGCTCATGTAAATCTTATCTATCAGTCAGTGCCTTTTATCCCATAACTTCCCTGCAGCTTTTGAAACTCTTCATTTGTTTTTTCTAACGCTTCAAAGCTTCCGAAAGCATGAATTTTTCCGTGTTTTAACATGGCTACCTTGTTGGCTTTTTTTACCGTGCTTAGGCGGTGGGCTATGACGAAAGTTATTTTATCTTTGATGACATTTTCTAGCACTTGGGTGATTTTTTGCTCACTTGTGTTATCCAAAGCGCTTGTTGCCTCATCTAGTATTAAAATTTCTGGATCTCGGTAAAGGGCCCTTGCTATGGCTATTCTTTGCCTTTGACCGCCTGAGAGATTTGTTCCAAATTCATCTAAAATAGTGTGGATACCTTGTTCTAGTTTTTGTACAAAATCATAGGCATTTGCTTTTTTTAGGGCTTGGATTACCTTTTTTTCATCTATTTCTTTTCCGTAGGCAACATTAGATGCAACGCTATCGTTGAAGATGTAAACCCTTTGGGTTACGTAGGCTATTTTGTCGCGGAGTTGGTGGAGATTGTAGGTTTTTATATCTATATCGTTTAGCAAAATTTCTCCACTAGTTGCGTCGAAAAATCTCACTAGCATATTTACCAAAGAGGTTTTTCCGCCTCCACTACTGCCAACCAATGCCACAAAATCCCCACGTTTTACATGTAGATTTATACCATTTAGCGCCCTTTGTTTACCATAATCCAAGCTTACATTTTTAAACTCAATATCTTTTACATGTAGAGGCAATGGAGTATAACCGCTTTTTATGCTGGGCTCTTGATCTAGTATATAAAAGGTTCTCTCCCCAGCAGCGATGGCATCTTGCATGTCGTTGAAGATTTTTGAGATGCGTTTTATGGGGGTGTAGAGCATAAAAAGGGCTGCCAAAAATGAAAAAAAGCTTCCCACACTCATGCTTCCATCTATAACCTCTTTTCCCCCTATGATGATGACTATGGCAACTCCGATGGAGCCTAAAACTTCCATTAGAGGGCTTGATAATTCTGATACTTTAACTGCCTTCATGTTGAGCTTGAAAAAGTTAAAATTTTGTTTTTTAAATTTTTCCAGCTCATAATTTTGAGCATTACTTGTTTTGATGACTTCAACGTTGTTAAAAATTTCACTCAAGATGGAAGTTATGTCAGAGGTTTTTTCTTGGGATTTGAAAGAGATTTTTTTCATTTTTTTGGCTAAACGTGAGAGCGGATAAAGGGCTAAAGGCATGATGATAAGGGCAAAAAATGATAGATGTAAGCTTTGGTAGATTACCACTGCTAAGAGTCCGATTATGGTTACAGCTTCTCTTATAAATAGGGGTATCATATTTGATACTACATTTCGTATCCTCTCTATGTCGTTTATGTTTCTGCTGATAAGCTCACCCGAGCGGAATTGATGGAAAAAATTTAGATCTAAAACAAGCATTTTTTCTAAGAGCTGATTTCTAAATCTCCTTACCACATCTTGTCCGATATAAGCCGTAAAATAGGCTTGTGCGTAACGTCCTGCCTCTTTGGCAAAGTAAACTGCGATGATGGCATAGGGCAACAAATAAAGCATGTCTTCATTTTTATTTATAAATATATCATCAAGTACGGGCTTAACCAGATAAGCCGAAAAAGCTGTGCCCAAAGATGCAAAGACCATTCCGATTATGGCAAAGGTAAATTGGGGAATATAATCTTTAAAATATGGAAAAAATCTTCTTAAAACCCCATATAAACCCCTCACCCCTCACTCCTTTCCCAGATTGTTCCATCAGAAGTGTCTTGGATATTTACATGCAAGCTTTGTAGCTCATCTCTAAGCTTATCGGCAAGGGCGAAATCTTTTTGTTTTTTTGCATCGGCCCTTTGCTTGATGAGGGAATTTATCTTCTCTTTTTCTAGGTCGCTAAAACCAAACTGGAAATATAAGTTCTTATCCATGTATCCTATACCAATCAGATTTTTTACTAATTCTAAGTTTGCATGTATCTCAAAATTTACAGACTTATCTTTTGGGTTTAGATCAAGCAATTCATTAGATTTACTTATCATTTCATCAACTATACTTAGGGCTTTTGATATGTTTAGATCATCGCTCAAAGCCTCAAGTAAAGATGTTTTAAAAGTTTTATTTGGAGCAAATTTTTTAGGTTTTTTTAAGCGTTTTTTTAGGCGATAAAGCTTGTCGAGCCTTTTTTTAGATGCTAGCAAATCTTCTTCGCTAAAATTAAAATCAGCCCTATAATGGGTGGATATTAGATAAAATCTCAAGATTTCTCCGTCATATTTTTCTAGGGCATCTTTAAGGAAAAAACTATTTCCCAAGCTTTTACTCATTTTTTCCCCATTTATAGCCACAAAGCCATTGTGCATCCAGTATTTTGCTAGATCTTGTTTGCTATGGCATCTAGTTTGTGCAGCCTCGTTTTCATGGTGGGGGAAAAGCAAGTCCGCTCCCCCTGCGTGAATGTCGATTTGGTATTTGCCCTCATTTGCAAGGAAGCGTTTTATCATAGATGAGCACTCCGTGTGCCACCCAGGGCGACCATATCCAAAGGGACTATCAAAGCCTATATCTTCCTTGCTAACCTTTTTCCAAAGGGCGAAGTCTTTTTGGTCTTTTTTTTGTTCATTTTTCTCAACCCTCGATTTTGCTTCTTCTACATGGTAGGAGCTTAGGCTAAGGTATTTTTCGTCTTTTGTGGTGTCAAAATAAACCCCATCTTCTATCTCATAGGCAAATCCCTTATCTAGTAAATTCTGGATATCTTTTATCATAAATTCTAAGTTTTCAGTTGCCTTTGGTTCTATATCCGCATCTTGTACGTGTAATGCTTTCATTTCCTCTTTATAGCGGTTTATATAAAAGTTTGTTATCTCTTTCAAGCTTTGTTTTGTCTCTTGCATTTTTTTAACTATTTTATCATCAATATCAGTAAAATTCTTAACAAAAATAACCCTATATCCAAGCCCAATTAAAACCCGCCTAAGTAAATCAAAGGCAATGGAGCTTCTAGCATGACCTAGATGACTATCATCATAAACCGTCGGCCCACAAACATAGATCTTTACTTCGCCTTTATTTATCGGTTCAAACTCTACTTTTTTCTTTTTTTGGGTATCATATATATACATGTAAAAATTCCTTTAAATAATACAATACTATCCATTCAATTATCAAAATACCAAAAAGATATAATAATTTTATGTCTTCCATTATAGCCAAAAAATCCTTTAATCCATAGGCATTTATGGTTAAAATAAGCAAGATAAACCCACTAAGACTTCCTGAAAGTGCCAAACCCATAACCCCTAAGGGTTTTATGAGGGCTAGGGAGAAGAATATATTAAAAGCTAGGCTTATCATGGAGATTTTGGCAGCTTGTTTTTGTTTTTGTTGGGCATAAAGCCATAAAGAAAAAAGTTTTGCTAATCCAAAAGGGGTTAATCCTATAAGATACATTGATAAAACTTTCGCAGTATTTGCAGTATCGGATGGGTTAAATGAGCCTCTTTCAAATAAAAGCCATATAATCTCTTGGTTTAAAACAATTCCCCCAAGGGTGCAGATGCAAAGCAAGAAAAGAAGCATCCAAAAACCTTCCTTTAGTAGTTTTTGGGCGGTTTTAAGATCTTTAATTTTTATTTTTTTGGTAATTTGCGGAAAAATACTTATGCTCAAAGCTATGGCAAAAAGTGCTAGTGGAAGTTGAAAGATGCGATTTGCATAATAAAGATAACTTATGCTTCCACTAATCAAAAAACTAGCCAACCATGTATCTATAAAAGCTGAAATTTGAGCTGTACTTGAGCCAACTAAACCATGGAAAAAGAGGTTATAAAACTTTGTTTTTTCGCTCCTTTTTTTGAGGTATTTAAATCCTCCAATCAAAAGTGGACAAAGCCTGTATTTTTTTAAGGCATAAAGATGACTTAAAAGTTGTAAAAATCCCCCAATAACAACGGCGTAACTTAAAAGATATATGGTTTTATCTGGCGTTTTTGTATTTGACAAAAGTAGGGCGGTTATAAGAGATAAATTTAAAAGTGCCGTCGAAAAGGCTGTGGTTGCAAAATGGGAGCGATAGTGCAAAAGTGATGAGCAAAAGGTAACCAAAAATATAAATAAAAGATACCAAAAATTTATCCTTACCAAAGGGGCGGCAAGCGCTATGGTTTTCTCATCAAATCCGTATGCTAAAAGCTTTGTGATAAGGGGAGCAAATAGCATGACTATAAAGGATAAAAGAAGTAAAAAAAGTGTAAAATTTAGCAAAACTTTGATTGCAAAAACTGCCTTTTTATTGGTTTTTGTAAAGGTGGGCAAAAAAGCTTGACTAAAAGCTCCCTCAGCAAAGATTCGGCGAAAAAGATTGGGTAATTTAAAGGCAACAAAGAAAATATCACTATATATATTTGCCCCGAGTATAGATGCGGTCAATAAATCTCGGATAAAACCCAAAATCCTTGAAGTTAAAATACCCATGCTATTTGTAAAAAATGAACCAAGTTTCAACATTTGCCTTTAAATTTTTTGATTTCATATGATAATATAAAACTCATTAAACCCAAATTATGCAATAAAAAGTCATTAGCAAACCCTCCATTAAAAATAAATGGCATTTCAAAAAAATGCTTACCCCACTATCTATCTGTTTTCCGCACCGACTTTTAGTCGATACCCCAAAATAAGCAAAGAAAAATAAAAAAGATGATACAATTGCCCAAAAAAATATTAAAGATAAAGTTATGATAGTAGGAATTGAGGGAAGAGTAGTTAAAAAGGATTTGACAAGTTTGCATATTAGGCTTTCAAGTGGGCTGATCTATGGGGTTTTTATCTCCATGCAAACAGCTTTGCATGTTGAATTATATAAGGAAATTAGCTTACACATAAAAGAAATTATCCGTGAAGATGCCCATTTGTTGTACGGCTTTTTTGATCTAGATGAAAAGGCTATGTTTGAGGCACTTTTAAAGGTAAATGGGGTTGGTTCATCCACTGCCATGGCAGTTTGCTCGACTTTGAGTGTGAAAGATTTTGCTTTTGCACTTAGTAGTGGTAGTGTGGAAGCTTTTAAAAAGGTTCCTGGCATTGGTCCAAAAACTGCAAAAAGGATACTCGTTGAACTTAGCGAATTTAATCTAAGTGGAACTGGTGGTGTGTCTCCAATTTTTTCTGAAGCAAGTCAAGCTTTGGAAAGTTTAGGCTTTAAAAAAGATAAAATAAATAAGGTTTTAAAAGATCTAAGCGCTACAAACACGGGTGAGCTGGTAAAAGAAGCACTGAAAAAATTATCATAAGGAAAAAAATGCAAATAGCCATATTGTTTGGGGGAAAAAGTTTTGAACACGAGATAAGCATAGTGAGTGCTATTTCTTTAAAAAAAGTTCTTAAATGCGAGGTTGAATTTATTTTTTGCGATGATGGGCATGAATTTTATCTGATTCCATCCCAAAAGATGAGGGCGAAATTTTTTAGCAGTGGGGATTATAAAAAAGAAAAGAAGATTTTTCTTGGCAATGGGGGATTTTTTGAAAAAACCATGTTTGGGCAAAAAAAAGTATTTGAAGGAATCGTTTTAAATCTCATCCATGGTGCGGATGGAGAAGATGGAGTTTTTTCGGCTTTATTTGAATTTTTTGGCATACAATACATAGGCTCACGCCTTGAGGGAAGTGTGTTTAGTTTCAACAAACTTTGGACAAAATATTTAGCCAGTCAGCTGGGCATAAAAGCTCTAAAATATGAACTTATCAGCAAAAAAGATAAACATATAAGCCTACCTTATCCTTTTATCGTAAAGCCTCTTCGATTGGGCAGTTCTTTAGGTGTTAGTGTGGTTAGTTGTGAGGATGAATTAGATTATGCCCTAGATATGGCTTTTGAATTTGATGATATGGTTTTGGTTGAGCCTTTTATCGAGGGTGTGAAAGAATACAATCAAGCAGGATACAAAGGCAAAGATGGTTTTAGATTTTCAATCATAGAAGAGCCACAAAAGGAAAAAGTACTTGATTTTGATAAAAAATACAAGGATTTTTCACGTACACAGAGAGTTTTTGAAGCCCATTTATCCGATCAAATGGTAGAAAAAATTCAAACCACTTTTGCAAAAATATATGATCCATTATTTTTAGGCTCCATGATAAGATGCGATTTTTTCATCATAGATGGAGAGGTTTATCTAAATGAAATCAATCCAAATCCAGGAAGTATGGCAAATTATCTTTATGATGATTTTACAAGCTCACTTTTAGATCTAGCTAAAAATTTACCCAAAAGTAAAAATATAAAAGTATCTTATGATTTTATCCACTCAATAAATTCAGCGAAGGGAAAGGCGTAAACATGCAATATCTAATCATAGCTTATGATAAAAAAGGCGTTTTACATAAACGTTTAGAGGTTAGAGATCTGCATCTAAAAGGTGTAAGAGAATACATGAAAAAAGGAAATATTCTAAGCGGAGGAGCCTTAATAGAAGATGAAAAAATGATAGGCTCAAGCCTTTTTGTGGACTTTGAAAGCAAAAAAGAGTTAGATACATGGCTAAAAAATGAACCCTACGTTAAAAATGGCGTTTGGGATATGGAAAAAATCCAAATTTTACCCATAAAAGTTTTACCTAAAGAGTAAAAATGAGAATTACAAAAGAGCAAGTTAATGTCTTAAAATCTAAGCTTCATCAGCTATCTAAGGGTGCTAAGATTTATCTTTTTGGAAGTAGGATTGATGATGAAAAAAGGGGCGGAGATATTGATTTGCTAGTGGTTTCGGATGAGCTTGATAAAAAGGACATTAGAAGTTTGAGGCTAGAATTTTTCAAGCATTTTGGAGAACAAAAGATTGATATTGTGCTAGATGATGGAAGGTTTTTAAATCCTTTTACTAGGCATATTTTTAAAAAGGCAGTTTTGTTATGAGGGAAAAACTTTTACTTGACAAAAAACTTTTGCAAAAGCAACTTTTTTGGATAGAGATTTCCTTTAAAGAATGCTCAAAAATTGGCATAAAAAAAGAATATAACATAGAAGAATTTGGCAAATTTGAAACCCTTTGCTCAAGATATGCTAGGGGAATTGATTTTCTCATAAGAAAGATATTTAGATCTCTGGATGAATTTGAATTTGAAAACCAAGGAAGTTTGGTGGATGTGGTAAATAATGCCCATAAAAGAGGCTTATTTGATGATATAGAAGAAATTAGAGTTATGAAAGATATTCGAAATACCATATCCCACGAATATATAGAGGATGAGCTTGTAAATGTTTTTGATGAAGTTCTTTTGTATAGTAATAAATTAATTTTACTTATAAATAATACCTTAAAATATATGAAGAGTATTCTAAAATAATATTACAATCCCCAAAACGTTCCCAAATCATTACTTTTTAAGTAATATTTTAGTATTATTTTACATAAAATTTTACAAATTGGATGCAAGATGGGGACAATAAATCAGGATGAAATTTATACTGCTACTCAGATGGTTAGAAATTTTAGCACCATCATGAAATCCATTTCTACGGGTGAAAAAAAACATGCTTTTATCGTTAAAAATAGCAAGTTTGAGGCGGTTTTGCTTAGCATGAGAGAGTTTGAACGCATGAGGGAGGCTGTGAAAATCTTAGAAAAAATTTATGATAAATCAAAGAGCAAAAATGGCCAGTAAAACATTTACTTGCAATGGCGCTTCTTATGATATTTCCTATGAAATCATAAATCCAAAAAACCAAAAAGAAGCCTTGATTTTACACGGCTGGGGTGCAAATAAAGCCTTGATGAAAAAAGCTTTTGGACCATTTTTACAAGATTATAAGCTTATTTTTGTGGATTTGCCAGGTTTTGGAAATTCAAGTTTAGAAAAGCCTATGGATAGTTATGGGTACGCTCAAATTATCAAAAAATTTATGCATCTGATAAATATAAAACCCCATTTCATACTAGGTCATTCCTTTGGTGGCAAGATAGCAACCTTGCTTCATCCAAAAAATCTAGTTCTTTTAAGTAGTGCTGGGATATTGGCTAAAAAAAGTTTACTAGTTAGAATTAAGATCAAGATTTTTAAATGTTTAAAGTTTTTTGGTTTGGGCAGATTTTATAGATTTTTTGCCACAAAGGATGTGGATGGAATGGATAAAAAAATGTATGAAACTTTGAAAAAGGTTGTTGATGAGGATATGGGTGAAGAGTTTGCGTCCTATGGGGGAAAAGCACTTATATTTTGGGGAAAGGATGATAGGGCAACACCTTTAAAAAGTGGAGAAAAAATCCATAGCCTTATAAAAAAAAGTAATTTTTATCCCCTTGAGGGCGATCATTTTTTTTTCCTAAATAAAGCTGATTTTATCGCCAAAAAAATAAGAGAAGAGTTATGATAGAAATTTTATTTTATATCCTGCATTTAGCTTTGATTTTTGCCTTGTCTTACTATGTTATGACTTGCATGCAATGGTATTCTTACCGATTTGGGCGAGTGGTTTTTCATTTTTCAAAACCCCTTTGGCATTTGTATTTTTTTATTTTGCCTGTTTTATTTTATTATTTTTTTATCATAACTGATAATGTTTGGCTTGGTTATGTTTTTGTGGCATATTTTCTTTTTTTGTATTTGCCAAGCCTTTATGGGTGGTACAAAAAGCAAGATAAAAAGCTTTTATTTACAGCAAGGGTAAAGCGTTTTTTTGGTTTTTTGGTTTTGAGTGTTTTGTTTTTAGATCTACTTTGTATGGTTTTAGGGGGAAAATGTGCTAATTTTTCAGTTTTAATTCCCATATTTTTAGCATTTTTTATAAGTTTTTTGTATGAAAAGATGATATTTTTAGGTTTTTACAAACAAGCTCAAGAAAAGCTACAAACAAATAAAAATCTAAAAATCATCACCATAACCGCAAGCTTTGGAAAAACTAGTATAAAAAACTTTTTACATGATATTTTAAAGGATGATTTTAGATGCTATAAAACCCCAAGAAGTGTAAATACTCTACCTGGATTGGTTTTAGATGTAAATACCGCCTTACCCAGCAAAACCGAGCTTTATATAAGTGAAGCAGGGGCGAGAGAGAGAGGTGATATAGATGAGATTGCTAAGTTTTTACAGCCGCAAATTGCCGTAGTTGGCGAAATAGGTTTGCAGCATATCGAATACTTTAAAACCTTAGAAAATATACGAAATACCAAGATGGAGCTTTTAAATTCACCCAGGCTTGAAAAATCTTTTTTACACACAAGCCTAAATGCCAAACCTGACCAAAGAGCGACAATTTTTGGAGATAAGATCAAAGATGTTAAAGCATCCATCGATGGGACATATTTTACTTTAAATATCAACGGAAAAGACGAGCAGTTTTTTACCCCAATTTTAGGAGCTTTTAACGCTACAAACTTATCGGTTTGTATCTTGGTTGCCCTAAACTTGGGTTTAGATCTAAAAGCCATAAAAGAAAGAATTTCTAAATTAAAAAGTGTAGAACATCGACTTCAAAGATTAGATGCGGGTGGAAAAATCATCATAGATGATAGCTTTAATGGCAATTTTAATGGTATGAGTTCTTCTTATGGTTTGGTTTCACAATATGAGGGAAGAAAAGTTTTAGTAACCCCAGGCATAGTCGAAAGTACCAAGGAAGATAATGAAAAATTAGCCAAAATAATAAATGATATTTTTGATGTGGTTATAATCACAGGCAGTCTAAATGCCCAAATTTTGGCTATTCATATCAAAAAACCTGAAGTTTTGTCTTTAAAACAAAAAACTAAAATGCAAGAAATGCTCGGCGAAGTTACAAGGGCAGGGGATTTGATACTTTTCTCAAACGACGCTCCGGAGTTTATCTAGTGCAAACCATTGAGAAAATTTTCCAAGCTGAATATGAGGCGAAAAAATCCACCTTTCTAGCTTTTTTAGCTCCCTTTGGGCAGTTTGAAAAGAAAAGGGAATTTTTAAAGAAAACCCACCCAAAGGCTGCTCACATAGTTTGGGCTTATAGGGTTTTAAATGAGTTTGATCAAGTTGTGGAAAACCAAAGCGATGATGGTGAGCCAAAAGGTACTTCAGGACCTCCTTGTTTAAATGTTTTGCGTGGGAGCGAACTTGTAAATTGTGGGGTTTTGGTTGTTAGATATTTTGGGGGGATAAAATTAGGAACTGGTGGGCTTGTGAGGGCCTATTCTGGGGCTTGCAATGGGGTTATTAGTCAAAGTGAATTGATAAAGTATGAGAAGTTATTTGAGGTAAATTTTTTTATTCCCTATGCCCTTATGCCTAGGTTTGAGCATTACTTTGATGATAATTTTGAAATTAAAAAAGAATTTTTAGCTGATGGAGTGAGATCTAGTACTAAAATGACAGAAAAACAAAAAGACAGTTTTTTGGAATTTGCCATAAAATACGAATATCAAGGATTAAAATTCAATCCATAGATTTTACCATATCTTCCAAACTACTTTTTTGGAATATGCCACCCCTTAATTCATTAAAAGATAGTAAATCGGACTCATATTTTGACAATTTCCGTTTGTGCTAAAAATATATTCATAATTTGTCTGCTGTGTTGGAACACTTGGATATTGATCGTTTATCCAAGAAACAACACTATCGTTATCAGTATGCAAGGAACAGTTATGATGTATATGAAAGTGGATAGGCTTTGGAAGATTTTTAATTTTTGGGGGAATGGATTCTGTTAGATTGTTGTATGACAGGTCGAGATTGCTTATGTTTTCCAAATTTCCAATTTCTTTGGGAATGGATCCTGTGAGATTGTTTTGTGATAAGCTGAGATTGCTTAAACTTCCCAAATTTCCAATCTCTTTTGGAATATTACCTGTAAACTTGTTATTGATAAGCTCAAGTCTTATTAGGTTTTCTAAATCACCAATTTCTTTGGGAATAGTCCCCGCGAGCTTGTTATCATTAAGTTCTATTATTTCTAGGTTTTCTAAATCACCAATTTCCTTAGGAATAGAACCTGTTAATTTATTTTTAGAGAGTCGAAATTCTTCTAAACTCTCTAAACTATTAATATTTTTTGAGATATTGCCTTTAAGTTTATTGTTTAAAAGAAGAAGTTTTCTCAAATTTTTTAGGTTATAAATTTCTTCTGGAATAGTTCCTGTTAACTCATTTTCCCGAAGATTCAGTTCTTCTAGCTTCTCTAAATCACCAATTTCCTTAGGAATAGAACCTGTTAGATTGTTTTCAGGAAGACAAAGGGATACAAGTTCTCCTAGATTGCCGATTTCTTTGGGGATAACCCCACTTAGCTTGTTGTTGTAAAGACAGAGCTCTTTTAGCTTTACCATACCCTCTATTTCTTTGGGTATATTGCCTGAAAGATTATTTCCAGAAAATTGAAGTTTTTCTAAGTTTACTAAATTGCCAATTTCCTTAGGAATGGTACCTGTGAGATTATTGTACATAAGATCAAGACTTTTTACCACATTAATATGTATTGTTTGGCCATTAGGCAAGATACGCTCAATTTCAACACACTCAATTCTTTCATCCCATTGGCAAAAGCTTTTATTATCATCATTCCAGCTAGCATTACTTGTCCAATTGTCCCCATCTGTACTCTCGTAAATCTTTATAAGTGCATCCCTTTGAGCAGGATCATCAATAGTAGCATATAGACTAATTGCAAATAAAATACCTAAAAATAAAACCCTAAGCATCTTCATGTGAAACTCCTTCCGAATTTAAACCATCCAAATGATTTGGTTTTTTTAATATCTAATGCAAACTTTTTATCAAAACCGATAACAAAATTCTACAACTATATCTCTTGCCTTTTGCTTAATTTAAGCTAAAAAATATTCATAAACAGTACATTAATTTAATAAGATGAACTTTTGTCAAGTCTTCAAACTCAAGCAAGTAAAGCATTTAAATCAAGGAAGATGGATAGTTCTTAGTTTAACTACTTTTTGATCTAAATGATTTTTTAAACTAAAAATTCCATCTAGCTAATCGATATATTTACCCTAATTCATCAACAGATAGTAAATGGGGCTCATATTGGTCATACATTTACCATTTGTATGTAAAACATATTTGTAATATTTTGGGTTTTGATAAAGTGGTTGTTTGCTATTTATAAATTCTATAACATCATCATTTTCGGCTTTAAGTGAGCAGTTGTTGTTTAAGCCAAGCTCGTTAATTCCGAGATTTTCAAGATCGATAATTTCCTTTGGAATAATACCTATGAAATGGTTATAGCTAATTCCAAGAGTTATTAAATTTTCCAAATTTTTTATTTCTCTAGGAATACTTCCTGTGAAATGATTTTTCCTAATCCAAATTTTTTTCAAGTTTGTTAAATTTACAATTTTGTCAAGAATAGTCCCTGTAAATTTATTTTCATTTAGATAAATTATTTCTAAATTCTCTAGATTAACAATTTCATTAGGAATAGTGCCCTCAAGATTGTTTCGATCAAGATCAAGTTTTTCTAGATTTGCTAAACTACAAATCTCTTTAGGAATGCTTCCTGCTAAATTATTTCCACCAAATTGAATAACTTCTAACCCACTTAAAGTGCTTAATTCCTCAGGAATGGAGCCTTTCAAGTTGTTTTCTCTCAATAAAAGCTCTGTAACTATATTTCTATTTACTTGGGGCGACGTATTTGGAATTGTAATCGTTTTACATTTAACTCCATACCAATGGCAATAGCTAACACTACTATTTTTCCAATAAGATCTTTTCTTCCACTGATTCCCACCTGTATTATCATATAGTGCTATAAGTGCCTGTCTTTGAATAGGATCGTCTTCGCTAGAGCTGTAAGCATTTAGAACTTGTGCCAATATTATACCTAATAACAAAACCTTAAATACCTTCATGTAAAACTCCTTAAATTTAGATTACAGAAATCATTTGGACTTTTTAATATCCAAAGTAAGCTTTTTAGCCAAAACTAATAATTAGATTCTACAACTATATCTCTTGCCTTTTGCTTAATTTAAGCTAAAAAAGAATTTGATAATTTTGAGAAAAAGTGTATTTTTTGATTGAGTGATTTTTAGGCAAGTTTAGTATTGAGCATTTATAATTAGAATTCTATCTTAAACCAATGTTTTAGATTGGCCCCGAATGGATTAATATATTAAATTGAATTTTAACAAAAACTCATAAACTCCGGCACTGCAAATACCAGCTATTACTCCAGCTAGTAGATCATCTCCCATTACTCCAAGTCCACCCTTTACCTTTTTGTCTATTCTTCCTATCAAAGATGGTTTCCAAATGTCAAAAATTCTAAAAAATATTACACTTAAAATCATTTGTATCAAAGTCGCACCACTTAGTATAAAGGCTAGCCAAATGCCCGCGACCTCGTCTATTACTATGCTTTTATCATCGTGAGAATTGGTTTTATTTTCGAATTTATTTATTTCATTGATCCCAATAATGCTTATTAGAATAGTCGCTAAAAATAGTGTTTGAGCGGAGAGAAAATACAATATAGCCCATCCAGCTAGCGCCCCTCCAAAGGTTCCAAAAGTTCCAGGTGCTTTTGGGATTAGTCCTAGATAAAAAAAGGTTAAAAAAGCTTTTTGCATGTGCGATCCTAAAAATTTTCCTATAATTTTATCATAAAAAGCTTTATATGTGGGATTTTATGGTAAAATTTTCGTTGATATGTCCGTGATTGAAAGGATTTGGTTTGAAGTATATGTTTTTATTTTTATTATTTTTTAGCTTTATTTATGGGGAAGTTTATTATATGCAAGATGGTAAAAAGAGGGTTTTAATTCCTATTGAAAAAGCTTCTTTAGATGCAAAGATGGACTTTTATAAAACCCAAAATGGAGCCATTGTGGGGGTTGATAATACCTTGCTTATTAAGCTAAAAGACAAAAAATATCTTCAATATTATGTGGCAGAGTATAATATTTTAGAATGGAAAAATATTTTTTCAACTTTATATAAGTTTGTTTTATCTGATAAATCCCAAACCATAGATGTGGCAAATAAATTGTCCAAAGAAGAGGGTGTCGAATATTCCCATCCAAATTTTTATAAAAAAAAGGTTGCTAGATGAGGATTGTAATTGGATTTTTTTTGCTAGTTTTCCTAGGTTGTGGTGGTGGTTCTGGGCAAGATTATAGCCAAAACCCAAAAAATATCCATGATGAATATTTTTCTAAGCAGTGGTATTTGGCAAAAAATGATGATTTTTATAAAAATAATGGAATAAATAAAGATGCCCATTTGCATGGGGGAAGTTATTATGATAAATATAGGGGAAGGGGTGTTAAAATAGCCATTATGGATATCGGGTTGGATGTTTTTCATCAAGATTTAGTAGGAGCTATAAAAAATACTTATAGTGTAGTTTCCAATGGTGATGATGTTTTTTCGGAGTATTATCATGGAACAGCTGTAACTGGTTTGATTGGGGCTAGAGCGAATAATATTGGTATTTTTGGGGTGGCAAGCGAAAGTGATATTATTTTTTTGCAGTATTCGCAACAAATGAATGATGAAGATACAATCAAGCTTTTTCAAAAGGCTGTAGAATTTGGTGCTGATGTGATAAATTGTAGTTGGGGCACTGAGGACGTTGGAGATAGCGTTAGAGAATACATCCAATATATTTCTAAACATGAGAGGAGAGGCAAAGGAATAGTGGTTGTTTTTGCGGCGGGAAATAATGGCTCAAGGATAAGCAAAAGAGACGAATCTACCATACCTGAAGTCATATCCATTGGTTCATCAAATAAAAAAAATCTAAGGGCCAAATATAGCAATTATGGCCCACATTTAGACATTCTTGCCCCCGGAGGAGATGAGTTTGGGCTGGAAATGATAAGTTTAGATTATAGTGGGTATTTGGGAAATGAATTTGGAGATTATACAAGCATCTCTGGTACATCCGCATCTGCACCTTTAGTTAGTGGTGTTGTGGCTATGATGTTAGAGGCAAATCCAGATCTAAGCAGTTCTCAAGTGCAACAAATCCTAAAAGATACTGCCGATAAGATCGGAGATGTCAAATATAAAAACGGATTTAATTTTTTCTATGGATATGGCAAGGTAAATATCAAAAAAGCTATCCAAAAAAGCTTAATGCTTAAACCATAGAAGTGGTTTGATGGAGTTTCATCAATTCTTCGTAAAAATCCTTTTCGCTGTGATCTACTAGTAAACCTAGGTTTGGAAATAAATTATCATATAATTCTTGTATATTTTTAAGCCTATTTGGAAATAGTTCACTCATGATCATGGAAGATATGTCCCTTCTAATAAAAAGCGCTGGAGGCAAGATGCCAGCTAGCAGCAACTCTTTTAGGGATTTGCTATTGTATTTTATATGGTGATGGGAGCCGTGGGGGCAGGTATCTGTGCTAACTAGGGTTTTGCATTCATTGCAAAATACATATTCAGGCGCTATGATGATTTCTAGTGGCATAACATCTTTATATGTATCTATGGATAAACATAATTGATTGTTATCATAATACATACTCACTTCATTGTGATTTCTGCCTACCACAAATCTAGTGCATCCAAAGTTTGCGGCCACAAGGCATTTTAAGATCAGATTATTGTTATGGGAAAACATGTATGTATTTTCTAGTGGTATTATCAAAACCCTTCCGCTTGTAAGATAGGTGTCTATGAAGTATTTTAAAGTTTTTTCTCTAAGTTCAAAGGATAGTCCATCTTTTTTATGTGGTTTTGTGAGAAAAATCACTAGTAAATCAGAAGTTTCCAACGAATTTCTTATCAATCTCTCATGGGCTCGATTGAAGGGTTTTGTACCCATCATAAGACCTGTTATCTTCTTTGCATTTAATCTTTTTATAGATTTTTCTATGCGCTTTTTTTCATCTAAGAGTTGGTTATGATTTAGTTTAAAGGTGCCACTTAGGGCATAATCTCCGAGATTTGATAAAATCTTTTTAGCATCTTCATTGCTTTCATCATAAATTCCATGGATATTTTTTATCCTATTTGCCTTATTTATGGTATAAACCGATTGGGTTTTGACAAAGCCTACTTTTTTTTGTTTACATACAAGATCAAAAACTTCTCCCTTTTTTGCCTCTTGTATGTTTTTTTGATTTCTTTTACCATTGGGTGCAAATATAAAAGAAAATGGAAGTGGAGAGCCTTTATAAAAGCCGGTTTCATTTACCTCTTTGGCTTCATATTTGTCCATAAATTTATCCACAGGACCCAAAAATCCCCCTTGGGCTAGGGCTATGGTTGCCAAAAATTCTTCGTCAATATATATTTTTTTATTTTGCTTTATTAATCCCATATTTCTTTCTTCTTTCCCACAAGCTTTTTCTTGAAATTCCTAATTTTTTTGACAACTCCGTATCAGGAAAACGGGATTGAAAATTGCTTATGACATATCTAACATAATTTTCTATGGATAAAATATCCCCACTATTGAATATATTATTATCCACATCCAAGGTGATGGTCTCCATGGGGGCATCTTCTTCTAAATCCATCGAAACTAGGACAATTTCCCTATCTCTAAGCAAATTAAAAAGCTTATTTTTATCGCTTTTTTTTATGTTTTGCAAATTTGTCAGGCAAATTATATCTTGTTTTGGTAAATCTAAAATGTTTTTGACAGAATCAAATTTATCTAAAGAATATATTTTAAAGTTCCTTCTTGTGGCGCGGGATAGTTTAAACATAAAAGCGTCTGCGCTAAGTTTGGAATTTGTTTTGATAAGTAGAGGAAATTTTATCCTTTTATTTACGTTGAAATCCTCTATATTTTCAAAGATATACTTTAGGTAATCTTGGTACATATCATTTTTTTGTTTTATTTCATTAAATTCCCTTAAATGCTCTAATTTTCGTATCAATTCTTCTATCATAAAGGGTTTTTGTATATAATCATGCGCCCCAGCTTGAAGTGGTTTTGAAACGGTGTCATTGCTTATGTAAGAGATCATAAGCATGATTATGGAATCTTGATGTTTTTCTATGACCGGGTAAAAATTTTGTCCAGAAATATTTGTAGAAAGTAAAACAGCATCGTATTTTTCATTGCTCAAAGCTTCTTTTATGCTTGAAACTAGGTGGCAATTATAACCTAGATCTGAAAGTTTAGATGCTATACTTCTAGCTAGATAAACCTCATTTTCTACTATTAGTACATTCATTGTTGTGTCCAATCGTAATATTTTAATGTGGCAGTAGCGCTAACAACCATGCCTTCACTTCGACCTACAAATCCCAATTTTTCTGTTGTTGTTGCTTTTGTGTTTACAAAATTGGGAGCGATTTGTAAATGCTTTGCTATATTTTTTGCAATATCCCTTTTAAAAGGGCTGATTTTTGGCTTTTCTGCCATGATTGTGATGTCACAATTTACCATTTCAAAGCCAACAGATTGTGCAAATCTACACACTTTTTTCAAAAGTTTTATGGAGCTTATATTTTTGTATTTATTGTCCGTATCGGGGAAGAGTTCTCCTATATCCCCAGCGCCCATGGCACCTAAGATTGCATCTATCAAAGCATGAATTAAAACATCTCCATCTGAGTGGGCTTTTAGTCCCATGCTTTTATGAACCTTTATTCCTCCCAAGATTAAAGCTCTTTTTTCTCCAAAGGCATGGACATCAAAACCATTTCCACATAAAAAGCCTGAAGATGGTTTTTTAAGGCAGGGAAGTTTTTTGAGATCTTTTTTTGAAGTTAATTTGTGGATTTTTTCGTCGCCTTTTACAAAATAAACCTTACCTCCATTTGCAAAAATCGCACTGCTATCATCGGTAAATTCTTTATCATTTTCCAAAGCCTCTTTCAAAGCCTTTGTATTGGATAATTGTGGGGTTTGTACCGCTTTTATCAAAGAACGATTTGCTGGTCTTTTGTCAAGATAGATCGTATCAACCATATCAAGCACAGGAATTATGCAAGCTGCCTTATCTTTTGCCCTCAAGAGTCTTTTAAAAAGTTTTTTCCTCACACAAACCCTTGCTATATCGCTGACTAAAACATGTTCACTTTTTACGTGTAGAAGGGCATTTTTTAAGCTTTCTTGTCTGGTTTTTCCGCCAATACAAAAGCTAAAATCTCCAAATTTTTCCATATAATTTATTTCATCTTTGCTTGCAACTATGATGATTTTGTCAAATTTGTGTAATTTTTTAAATTTTTTTGCCACATACAGCCACAAAGGCTTATCTTTTACTCTCAACCATTGTTTTTTAACCCCCGCATTGAATCTGGTCGAATTACCAGCCCCAAGCAAAACAAGTGAAATCGACATTTTTTTCCTTTGAAAGTGTTACGAAATTATACACTAATGAAACTTATTTTTGTATTTAAAAAAATATTTTCCTATCAAAATATTATTTTTAAAAGCTTATTTTTATGTTTTTTTGTTATATTTCATTCAAATAAAAATTATAAGGAAAAAAATGCTTACAAAAGATAAGGTTTTAGATGCCCTAAAGGGTGTAAAATATCCAGGGTTTCAAAAGGATATAGTAACTTTTGGATTTGTTAAAGATGTGCTTATTGAAGATGAGAATGTTTTTGTTGGGATTGAGATTGTTTCAGCAAGTAAGGATCTAGCATCTGATTTGAAAGTTGAAGTTGTAAAGACTATCCAATCTTTGGGAGCTGGAAGAGTTGATGTGAATATAAAACAACCCCAAGCACCAAAGCAAAAAAGCAATTCCCAAAGTGGGAAAAATATAGCCAGTCATATCAAAAATTTTGTTATGGTAAGCAGCGGAAAGGGTGGAGTTGGAAAATCCACAACTACTGTTAATTTAGCCATTTCCATGGCAAAAGAGGGTAAAAAAGTTGGGCTTTTAGATGCGGATATCTATGGTCCAAATATTCCAAGAATGTTAGGCGTGGTTGGTCAAGCTCCTGAGGTAATTGGTCAAAAGGTAAGACCTATCCAAAGCCATGGAATTGAAATGATGAGTATGGGTTCTTTAATGGAAGAGGGTCAAAGTCTTATCTGGAGAGGTGCTATGATTATGAAAGCCATTGAGCAGCTTTTACGTGATATTTTATGGAGTGATCTAGATGTGCTTTTTATAGATATGCCTCCAGGAACTGGAGATGCTCAGCTAACTTTGGCTCAAAGTGTGCCAGTTGGCGCTGGAGTTTGCGTTACAACTCCCCAACAAGTTGCCCTTGATGATACAACAAGAAGCCTTGATATGTTTGAAAAACTTCACATACCCATAGCTGGAATAGTGGAAAACATGAGCGGTTTTATCTGTCCTGATACGGGAAAAGAATATGACATCTTTGGAAAAGGTACTACGGATGTTTTAGCTAAGCAGTTTAATACCCAAATTCTAGGAGAAATCCCCATAGAACCAGCTGTCAGAGAGGGTGGGGATAATGGAAAACCTGTTAGTTTTCACAATCCAAGCAGTAAAACGGCTTTAAAATACCAAGAAGCAGCAAGGAAGTTATGGGATTTTATAGAAAAAGTAAATGAAGCCGATGGGGCAAATAATGAAGCGATCCAGCCTGTGATGGATGGCAAGAGTGCTTGTTCGTCTTAAAAAACTAGAAAAGGTTAGAGATGATTTTTGAAAAATTAAAAAGTGTGGATGAATTTAATGATTTTGTAAAAAATATCCAAGAAAAAAAAGGATATAAAAATCCTCTGGGTTTTGGGATCGCTAGGGTTGATAGGGGGCAACTAGATAAAACAAAAATCCTACAAGCGAATTTTCCTTTGATAAATTGGCAGGAAAATTTTGGAAGTAGTGCGGTTTTTGTGGCTGTTTTGGAAAAATTAGGTTCACATGTGGATTTTTCTCGAAGTGAATTTGTTTGTGATATTGATAAAAATTTTGTCCAAAATGCCTTGAATTTGTTTGCTCCTTTTTTAGATGAAGCTAAGGGTGAAAATCATAAAAATATTCAGGTTTTAAAACATTTACAAGAAAAAGAAGATTTAAGTAATTTTCGCTTAATTTTTCTTTTTGAAGATGATGAACCACAAAGCGTCGAGGCGATATATCTAAAACTTTACGCCCTCTCTTTGGGAAAAGCTCCCTTGCGTTCTTTAAATCTAAATGGAGCTTTTGGAAGGCTTGAAAATGTGGCGTGGAGTTATGGAAAGCCAATCGAGCTTGAGTGGTTAAGAAAAAATGAGATCGAGTTGAAGTTGAGCGGAAACTATCCTTTGATTGAAGCAGTGGATAAATTTCCGCGCTTTTTGCAACATATAATTCCACAAGATAATACTCGCATTTTGGATACTTCAAAGGTTAGAATGGGCGCAAGACTCAGTGCTGGAACGACTGTTATGCCTGGGGCTAGTTATATAAATTTTAACGCTGGAACCACAGGAAGCGTGATGGTTGAAGGGCGAATTAGCTCTTCTGCTATCGTTGGAGATGGAAGTGATGTTGGTGGTGGGGCTAGCATATTGGGAGTTTTAAGCGGAACAAATGGAAATCCAGTTGGAATTGGCAAAAATACCCTCCTTGGGGCAAATTCTGTTACGGGAATTCCTTTGGGAGATGGGTGTATAGTAGATGCTGGGGTTGCCATTTTGGAAGGGACTAAACTTAGTATTGCCAAAAGTCAAGCTTTGCTTTTAAATGAAGTAAATTCTGATTTGAAATTGGATGTTAGCGAAGATATTTCTTGCCTCAAAGCTGTTAAGTTATCAAATATAAATGGTGCACACTTTAGGCAAAATAGCAAAACTGGAACTATCGAAGTTTACAGGAGCAAAAGGGAGATAAAACTAAATAAAGATTTACATGTTTAGTCAGTGCTGAAATATATTATTTACTTTAGTACCCAACTTGGGCTAACATCTTCCTAGCTTGTTTTTTGCAATGCTTGTTTTGCAGTGCTTGTTTTAGAACTTCTTCAAAGGATTTTAGATCCTTTAATTCATAAAGGGCGATGGCTTTTAGTATGAAGGCCTCCCCTTGTAGGGAAGAATTTTTAGAAAAGCTTTTTAGGCTTAAAATCTCGTGGCATTTTTTAAAATCTCGCATCTTAAAATAAAGTTTTGCTAAAAGTATCTTGCTTTTGTCGCTTGATCTTTTATGTAAACTTTTTACGGCATTTTTATAATCTTTTGCTTTTATATAAAGGTTTAGTATCCTCTCTTTATCCTCTGGGGCATAGCTTTTTACCACTTCTATGGCTCTTTTGTAGATCTTGTTACTTTCTAATAAATAAGCATAGTAGGATAGAGCTTTTTGGCTTTTTAGCAAGTCTTTTTCGTATGCGTATCCTAGGGTGTGTAGTCCCTCAAGGGGTTTGTTGGCTTTGGTGTACATGTGGGATAATTTTAAAAAATAATCCTCATCTTGCTTTATATTTAATTTTGAAAAATATTTTATAGCATTTTTAAAATCGTTTATATTCATATTTGCATTAAAAAGGAGTTGAAGTATTTGCTTATCTTTGGGATTTGTTCTTTCGTATCTTTTTGCATATTTTATGCTTTTTGGGAAATTTTTTTCATAAAAATAACAAAAGGATAGGTTTTTATTTATATTTGGATCTTGTTTTTTTGTGTTTTTCAAAACTCTGATACATTGGTTGTATTTTTTTTGTTGGATGTATAGGTTTGAGAGATTTAGGGCAATGACATCTTTATTTTTATCATTTTTTAGGGCAAGATCTAGATAATAACTGGCATTTTTCAAATCTTTTTTGGCAAGATAATTGTTTGATAAAAGCTTATAGGTATAATTTTTTTCTTCCATATTTCCACTAGGAATGAAGCTTTTAAGCTCCCTTATACTCTGATCTATCTTGCCTTGGCTAAAAAGTTTTTGGCAGTGTCTAAAGTGTTTATTAAATTCATTGGAAATACTTGCAAAACTAAGGCTGATTATACATGTTAAAAGAATTATTTTTTTCATTATTCGACCTCAAAATTGAGTTTGGCAGATGATGTTTTATACTGCCTATTGGTAAATTTATTAAATCTCCATTGCTTTAGGGCTTGTAGGGCAGATTTGTCAAAAACACCCTTTGGTTTTGAAGAGGTAATTTTTATATCATACACTTTTCCATTTTGATCTATTTTGAATTTACATTTAACATATCCAGTTATACCCCTTCTTTTGGCTCTTCTTGGGTATCTTGGCTCCACTTTTTTTATGGCTAGGGTGGAATCTATATTTTCAAATACAGGCTCTTTGATAACTACTTTTTCATTGCGTAGATTTGGAGTTGGAGATGGTGGTGGCGCTACTACTAGATCTGAGAGTTTATCTAATTTGACTGGATTTAGGGAAATTTGTATATCGCTTTGGGTAATTTGGGGATTTTGTATGTCTATATTTTGGCTTATGGGCTTTAATTTTAGCTCAACTCTCATGTGTTCTTTTGGCATGGGTTTTATGGTTTTTGTTTGTTTTTTTTGTATGGTTTTTGTGGGCGTTTGTGAGTGTAAAAATATGCTTCTACTTTTGCTTTGATTTGCTACCATTTTTTTCGATGGATTTGTTATCATGGTATCCATGAGAATAAAAAGGGCTATGCTGATAAAAAAACCTAAGATTATAGATATTAAATGTCGCATGTTACTCTTTTGTGGTTGCCACCGAAATGTTTGAGATGCCAGATAATCTTATCTTATCCATAACCTTTACTAAAAAACCCGTTTGGGTTTGCTTGTCTGCTTGAATGACAACAGAATTTTTAACACTTTGGCTTTTTAGCTGCTCAATGGATGCTCCTAAAAAATGCAAATCTGTTGGTTTTTTGTCTATCCAAATTTCATTATCGGCCCTTATGGCTATGATGATATTTGTATTGAGTTTGCTTTTGGTAGTTTTTGCACTTGGTTTATCTATTGTGATACCACTTTCTTTCACAAAGGATGTTGTAACTATGAAAAAGATAAGCATGATAAAGATAACATCTAGCATGGGAGTTAGGTTTATTTCTGTATTTTCTTCTTCAGTTTTATGTAAAAATCGTTTCATTTTAATATCCTTGAGCTTTCCACATACAGATTGTGTAGGTAATCTTTTGTGATAGAATCTATCCTTTTTTCAAAAAGTATTCCGCTAAGGGAGACTACCATTCCCGCCATTGTGGGAATTGTTGCCATGGAAATTCCACTTGTCATGAGCTTTATATCGCTTGAGCCATTGTAGGCTAAAACATCAAAGATATTTATCATCCCAGTAACCGTTCCTAGTAATCCAAGGAGTGGGGTTATGATGATTAATATGCTTATGTAAGACATATTTTTTTTAAGATTTTGCCTTGCATAAGAGATAATATAATTTTTTACATGTAAGTTAAACTTTTTGTCAAAATCCCCATTTTCTGCTTGTTCTAGTAGATCCTTCTTGAAATTTTTAAAATAAAATCTTATGTAAATATATCTTTGGAGTAAAAAATACCACAAAAGAAAGGATGCTAGAAATATAAAAGCTAAAACTACGCCTCCCTTGTGGAAAAAATCGATAAGATTTACTAGATTAAACATGGCTTAATTTCTTTGCTAATAATCCTATACTTTGCTCTTCAAGCACAGCTAAAATTTCCCTTGAGCGTGAATTTAGATGGGAGTGGGCAAAAAGCAAAGGAATGGCAGTAACTAGACCTAAAACCGTTGTTATAAGGGCAGCCGAAATGCCTCCAGCCATTAGTTTTGGATCCCCTGTTCCATACATGGTAATTGCTTGGAAGGTTGTTATCATACCGGTAACCGTTCCAAGAAGTCCTAAAAGTGGGGTGGTTGTGGCTACTAATTTTACAAAATCTTTACCTGAATTTATTTTATTGCTTTGGCTTATAACCTCTTCGCCCATCTTTAATTCTAGCTCATCCATATCCAAATCTTTATTTTCATTAAAAACTTTTATGATAAAGCCTAGGGGGTTTTGGGTGGGTCTTTCTATGTGTCTTAATTGATGGCTTATCTTGTGGGAGATTAGGCTAAGTGCAAGAACTTTGTAGATGGCATACAGCAAACCAATAAATCCTAAAAATAAGATCACATATCCTACAATGCCCCCTTGATTTACCCTGTCCATGAGGGTAGGAGAGTTTTCTAACATTTGGAAAAGTGAGCCCCTTGTTACATCGACTAAAACTTCTTTTACTTGATCTTGTGAGCTTTCAAATTCTTTTGCATCTCCACCTTGTAAAAAGCCAGGTTGATTTAAAAGTATTTGAAAGGATTTTCCATCTTCTGAGAGCTTTAAATATTTTCCATCACTGATGGCTGAGATCTGACCAATTCTTGTGATATTTTGAATATTTTGTTTTCCATCAAGATTTATAACGGGTGCTTTGAAGCTTGAAACTTGACCGCTTTGGATTATCTCTTCGCTAAGGGCTAGCCAAAATTTTTGCAAATCGTCTTTTGTGAGGGTTTTTAGGTTCATGGTATCTAAAAATACTTGCTTATTTTGGGGAAACTGGACCGCCGTTAGGGAGTTTTGTGCACCTTTATTTGCAGTGGTTGCCACTTGCTTTGTGGTTTGTAAGATGGAATTTAAATTTCCTAATAGGTTTTCAAATTCCTTTTGTTTTGCATCTAGATCTAGTTTGTTTTGTCTATCTTTTTGTTTTAATTCTTCTTTTAATTTTATCTGTTGTGCAAGATTTGCCTTTAGGGTATCTAGTTTTACTTGCTGGCTTGATACATCTTTTTTAAATTCTTCTAGCCTTTGATTTTCAGCTTGGACTTCTTGATTTAAGCTTTGTTTTAACTGCTGTAAAAAATTGCTTTCCCCAGCCCATAAAAGAGTATTTAAAAATAAAATTGCAACTAATATCTTTTTCATTTTATATCCTTGGAGCTTAAAAATGGCAGGGTTAAAAGCTCGGCATTTTTATGTTTAGATGCTATCTTTATGCCCTTTGCTATATTTACTTTTGCCCTCATGGAGCTAACTTCTTGCCATGAGGATCTCTTAGCATTCCAAATGGAGTAAGTTTTTTTATCTAAACTTTCCTTATAAAGTCCAACCCTTCCAATTCTTAAAATATTATTTGTAATTTCATTTGCCTTCTCTTCGTAGGTGCTTATGGTGTTTGAGTATCCATATTCTATCTCATAGGCTGCTATGATTTTTGCAAATTTTTGGGAATTTTGCAAATCTGGTTTTTGCAACATTTCTTTTAGGTTTTGCACCCTCTTTAGCCTTTTTTCCAGCAAAAAGGGTGCGTCAGCTTTTATTAATCTCTCTAGTGCATTTACCATGTTTTCCATCAAAGGAGCTATGGCATTTTTAGTTTTATCTATGTTTTTTATTTGGGCATCTAGTTTGTTTAGCTTTTCTTCATCCATACTTACCACTTCGCCTAAAGCCTTATTTTCATTTTTCAGATTTTCAAGCTTTACGCTAAGGGAGCTAAATTCTTCTAAAATGCTATCTTTTTTACTATCTTCTTTGTCGATAGTATTTTGAATCGATTGTATAGAAGTATCGGCTTTTTTGATGATATTTTTAGATGCCTCAAATTCACCTGCTGTTAAAACCAAACTAGATAAGATTAATAAAGCTATTTTTTTCATGTTATATATGCTTCTCGTGCTTTTCTTCGTGCTTAGCGTTTTTGATACTAGCACTCTTTCTATCTGCGCTTATTTTGTACGCAGAACCAAATCCTAATACCAAGTTTGCATCCACTGGGCTTAGTTTGTAGATCCTAAAATCTGGCATTTTATTGAACATTTTTACATGTGGTCCAAATCTCTTAACAAACATTTCCATGATCTCATCTTTTCTTTCGTCATCTTCTGCAAATTTTTCAGCTTTTACTTGTCCGTAAAATCTTCCCCTTGCATAGATATTTTTACATTTACTTTCATCTTCTATGGTCATAACACTTGCTTTTTTTGTGGTTGCTAGGTTATGGGCGTGTGGTACTCCACCACTTATGATGATATACATGTTAAAATCTTTATCTTCCACATAGGGAGAATAACTCACAAAGGGTTCTCCATGCTCATTAACTGAAGCTATAACAATACTTAATTTATCATCATTGAATGTTTCTAGGGTTTTTAGCGCATCTTCTTCGCTTATTCTTACTGGTTTTTCCATAATCTTTCCTTTAAAATTTTTTATATACTTTTGTCCAGTTTGGTTGGACACTTTTTATGTTTTTTTCATTGGATAAATTTTTAAACAATAAAGCCACATCTTTGCTTTTTTGATCGTAAATAAATTTATTTCCATAATAAACCTCGCCTTGCAAATTATATTTTTGCTCTATCTCATCCTTTTTAGACTTATCTACAAATTCGATTATAAGTCTTTCATTTGCTTTAAAATATTTTCTAGCATTTAAAAAATATTTTCCATCCTTAAACTCACACTTGTAAGTTTTTACCTTTCCATCAAGCTTTGTAGTTAGGCCTTGGGCGTTTAAACCCAAAGCTACTACGGCTAATAATATTAGTTTTTTCATTTTATTACCTTTCGTGTCCAACGATTTCAAGCTCAAGCTTTGTAACTCTTCCATCCTCGCTTTCATCATCACTATGAATTAAAACTTTCCATTCCCCATAAGGGTCCTCATCCACAAAAGCAACCGATGATAGCCTATATCCTATTTCAAATTCTCCAAGCTCCGTTGGTGCAGTAACCGAGTGGGTTAAGATTCGTGAAACCGTTCCGCTAGGAGATATGAGAACGATGGAGATTTTTTTAAGCTCCTTAAAGCTTGCATAAACCGTTAGACCAACCCATTCGACTTTATTGATTTTCTTTGAAGCATCCACAGCTTTTTTATCGGCTAGGATGATTTCTTTTAGATCTCCTCCTCCTAGATCTGTTAAAGAGGTTGTCTCTTGAACAAATTTATTTGTTTTTTTAGGAGGTAGGGATTGGAAAGAAGGAGATGAGCATATATCTATCATTCCAGATGGATTGATAAGTCCATATCCGTAGTAATTACTATGGCTTAGTCCTGCACCATTTACTATATATCCGTATCCATTTGCCATATCGAGTTTTGGTGCTGTTTGATAGGGAGGTACATTTGGTGCTGGTATGCTTAATCCATCGTAATTTGGATCTATCTTTTTAGCTGTGTGGGCTATGAGCCATTTTACGTCCCTGTAACTTAGGGTTGGACACTTATCAAGAACCAAAGCTAGAGCACCACTTGCAACAGGAGTTGCAGCACTTGTACCATTGAAACCAAAAGTATATTGCTTTTGTGTATCTTCTTTCCATGTGGTTTTACTAGTTCCTGGAACCGCTGTTGTAGCCATGAGGGCTGCGGTTGCGTATTTTACACCACCACCATAACTGGATACTAGAACATTTGCACCTTGGGAAGAATACTGGGTTACAATATTTTCATTTCTAGCTGAGCCTACAACTATGGCGTATTGTGAGCCTCTTGTGTATGAAGTTCCCGCATCATCGGATACAAAATTTTCTTCTCCTTGGTTAAAGCCACTATTTCCTGCTGCGATTAGGTAAATTCTTCCTAAGCCACCTCTCATTTTAGATCCCTCTTCAAGGATTCGCTCATCTTCGGGGTTTCTTTCTATGGCAGTTGCACCCCAAGAATTGTTTACTATGGAAACAGAATCGCTTCCTCCAAGCCAAGCCTTTCTTAGATCTGCTTCGCTCAATTCAAGTCCGCCACTCTCTAAGGTTTTTATCTTAAAAGCTTCCATGGTAACATAAGGAGCAACTCCCCTTAATCCCTTACCATTGCTTCCATCCGCACCTATCAATCCAGCAACTTGAGTTCCGTGAGTATCTGTTTTTTTGCCTGGAGTTGGGTCATTTTGTTTTGTATTTGAGTTGTAAGAATTTGACATGTCAAGTCTAGCTTTTAGATCTTCGTGCTCGGCATAATATCCATCATCAACCACTCTAACCCTTGCACTTTTTCCTAAAATACCTCTTTTGTAAAGTCCTTCTACTCCTAGATCATGTCCGCCTACTGTTGCAATATTTTTTGTATTTACAACTGCCCCTTGGTCTAGTAAGTGCCATTGGTATTTTGAAAATTCATCCTTTGGTAGGTCTGGATATTCAAGCAAATCAGCAGATGGTTGCTTTAGATTTGAAACATCTTTATAGTTTTTTATCCTCTCTAAAAGTTCATCCACTTTATTTTGTGTTGTTCCATTTTCTATCTCATCCTTTGGTGCATTTTCGCATGTGGATAAAATCTCTTTTAATGCATCTAATCTATTTCCACTTATGCCATTGTTTTTAGCCATTTCATCCAATAGTTTGTCTATGCCTATTCTAGATCCTGAGATATTAGATGCTAAAATCTTGTAGTAAAATAAGAATTTTTCCTTAAAGCTTTTTCCATTTTCTAATGACAAAGCCAAGCCTTTTACCAGGTTGTTTATGGCTAAATTTTTCCTATAAAGCTCTAAAGTATCTGGCAATTTTGTATAATCTTTTCCAAATTCATCCGGACCAATTTCTAGGGTTTTTTCAGCAATTTCTGAAAAGTTTGTCATCTGGATACCAGCTTCTACCATCATACCTTGCATTAGAGCTAATGCTGCACTTGTGTGAAAAGTAGTAAGCGGGGTTATGTTTGTGTTTTTGCCCATGGGGGTAAAAAATAAAATACTTTTGTATTTTTCACTTTGCCCTGCTTTATTTTTTCCATCTATTGCAACTATGGGAAGTCTTTTTGACATTTCTTCAGAGCTAAGACCTATTTCAAATTTTCCATCCTTGTCTGCTTTAACCCTTTTTTCTTCCTCATCCCAAGATCCATTGCGGTTTGCATCTAGGAATATTGTAGCTTCAACGTTGTAGGGAAAAACAAAAATCCCTTCCATCACCGTATCTTCTTCATCTATTGGGGTTGGAGTAAAATCTTCCACATCTTCACTTTTATCATCATTTGGAAGGTCTTTAATATTTATTTTGTTTGCATCAAATTCGTCTTTATCGATTTGCTTTTGGGCTTCTTTGGCTATATTTACCCTTTTTTTATCTAGATCCTCGCTACTTAAACCATCCATAAAATCAATAAAATTTTTAGATGCCTGGTTAATGCCCGGAACATCTCTTATGCTTGATTGATTAGAATTTAGACTTGCTGCAAAATCATCATAGGTCCAATTATTTAATTCTAGGGTTTTTTGTATTTTTTGAACCACTTTGTAAAGTTCATTATCTTCTAATGGGTTAGCGTTATAACCGCTATCATCTGTTCCTAGTATGCCCAAAACTTGTGATTTAAATCCGCCTCCCATACTAAAACCACCATAACTTCCCTCAAAGGCAAGTTTTCTAGCCACTGCTGTTATGGTTGTTGAAATGGGGGTTATATAGATACTTCCTTTCACATCTTCTAAGGTTGGGGAAAACAAAAGGGTTTCTTCTAAGCTTCTCCCTGTATCCACATCACTTCCACCTTCTGCTACAAGGGAGTTTTGCATATTTATATCATCTTTTTTAATCCCTTTTAGCATAAATCTACCATACTGATCGGTTGTATCGCTAATCTCCTTATTATCATACTTTAGATTTCCATTTGTATCAAAAAATACAAAGGTTCCCTCAAGGTATCCATCCACAACACGACCAACTATGTCTATCTCGTTTTTCTTGTTTTTTTTGCCTAGGGTAACTTTTTTGTTATCAACATTGTCTTGGATTTTCCTTGCTTCTTCACGTCTATAAGCATCCTCTTCTAGTTCTTTGCTTTTTAAGCCATATATATAATCTATGAGTTTTAAGGCTTCTTTTTTGTTATCTAGATTTGAGTTTTCGACTAAAAATCTTAAATTTCCAGATTCTGCAGATAGATTCATAACAAATTCTTTATAATTTGAGTCAGTTATTTCTATGGTTTTTTGAATGGCTAGATTTAGCTTATATATATCCATGTTATCGAGGGGATTTATATGTAAATAATCCTTAGGAGCACCAAAAATTCCCAAAACTCTATCTTCAAAATCGGCTAATGTTAGGTTGTTGTAAGAGCCTCCTCTATTGTGAATAAGTAAGGCTATTCTTGTTATAGTAGTTGATAGGGGAGTTATATAGATGGGTTTTGCTCCATCATTTTTCATAGGCGAAGCTACAAGAATTTGTTTCATTTCATTATCTGTATCCACATCATTTCCGCCTAGGGAAACCAAAAGGTTGCCCATATCTTTTAACTTTTTTTGTGCATCTTTAAGTTTAAAAGAACCTTCTTTGTCACTTATAGATTCTATATCTAGTTTTTCATCATAGGTAAAGTTTAAATTTGTGTCGAAAAATACCTGGGCACCTTTAATATATCCATCTACAACCTTACCAACAATATCTCCTTTTGAGACTGCTATGGGTTTTTTTTCCTTTTCCTTTTCCTTTCCTTTTTCCTTTTCCTTTTCCTTTTCTGTATCTTTGTTAGGCTTAGTTTTGTTAGTATCTTTAGTAGAAGTAGGCTCAGAAGGCGACGATGAACCTCCGCTACCTCCACAAGCTGACAAAAGCAAAGCAATACATACAGAAGATAAAATGTATCTCATCTTATTCATCTAATTTATCCTTTTTAATTATAATTTTAACCTCCCCAAAAGGGGAGATTTTTTTAATCTGTTATGGTTAAATCCATAACAGACGATGCTGTAACTCCACCAGGCGTTGTGCCAGTTACTTTAATTTTTAACACTTCAGGACTAGGAGCTGAACCTTTTAGGACAATTCCATAATAAAGGCTTCCATAGCTTTCTGTGGTAACTATTTCCCAAGTATCAGATGGATTAACAAGCTCATAACTTATACTATCTGACTTAAAGCCATTTATATCTTGGATCAAGTTTAGTCTCTCTGGGTAATAGTTGCTCGGTTCCATGCCTGCACTTAGTTCCCAATAATATTCCCTTCCATCAGTATGTTTTCTTGTTTGATTAAAGGGTCTTCCTCCAAGGGAAGTACTTAAATTTTCTTTCAATATGGGAGCCTTTGTTGCTACAACCTTAACTTTTAGATCTATAGTATTGCTATCTCCTAGCTCATTGCTACTCTTGATCTTTAAGGTGTATGTTTTAGCTTGTAGCTGGGCTACCTTGTCTGATGGAACCTTTAGTATCCAAGCTTCCATTTGAAGATCAAGTAAAAATACATCATTTCCATCTTCATTTGGATTTAAAATAGTAAAGCTACTTAAAATTGGCTCACCTGGATTTTTTAGTATATTAAAATCTTCTCCCTCGGTATTATTTTTAGGGTTGA
>PDWI01000490.1_pt1 | contig 91882 bp, 108 predicted proteins | sample 1430891 | NCBI WGS metagenome assembly PDWI01 (sample SAMN01162508, study PRJNA174530) | Oral metagenome, whole genome shotgun sequencing project. | biome: Marine environment; feature: Marine mammal; material: Swab sample of the gingival sulcus; isolation source: swab sample of gingival sulcus... | reverse complement strand
GGACTAGCTGAAATTATTGTGGGTAAGCAGCGTAACGGCCCCACCGGAACGGTTACGCTTACCTTCCTTGGTGAATACACCACCTTTGAAAATTATACTAATCTTTCTCCTCCGATGGGATAAATGAGTGAAAAAATATATTTTAAAACAAGGAGGTCGTATTGATTAATTTCAAAAAATGTTGATCAAGTACAGTGCGGGGAAGACGCATATATTGGTGATCAATGGGTTGGCAGCACAGAAGTGTAATATTTAAAAAATTTTAAATATGTCATAAAATGCCTAGCAAAAAAAAAAGAGAGATTACACCACATAAAGGTGGCAGAACAGATAGAATAAGTCATCGTGTGACACCTGAAATAAAAAGAACTTTCCTGAAACTTGCTGGTGATAATAAATTGAAACCTGCTGATTTTTTGGAATTTTTAATAAAAAACTACGATAACAATTCTTGACTTTGTTACCCAAAGTCAGTATATTTCCCTTATATCAATTAGTTAATCACTAAAAATGGGGGAATAATGACCGACAATTTAAGTATTTCAAAAAGTGAAACTGGTTTAGATAATTTCAAAGTTGAAGTTGATCTGAAACAGATCAGAGGTTTGGTTTCTGAAAGAAATATGTACCTCAACCTTTTAAAAAAATGCCAAACTGCATTAAGTTTGATTCCAAATACCCATCTTAATATTGAGGGGACGAAAAACACCTATAGCCTGACTTTGGAGATAGACAAAGTTCTGTCCGAAAAATAAAATGGGTATATTCTATTCATAAAGTTATTGACGGCAATATAAGACCAACACAAAAAAGTTACAGGTACGGAACTAGTATTAAGAAAAGGAGGAGTTAAAAGGGAGATAAAAATGAAGATTTCAACAAAAGAAGGTCAAAAATTCATTCAAATATCACAAAAGCATCTAGACTTTCTTGCGTCCGAAGCGGTGAAAAAGAAAATCACTGCAGAGGCATTGTTGAGTAAATATCTTGATCAAATAATCTATAATGATGGAACGGTTATTAAACAGCGCGTTCCAGCCGTCAAGCAAAGACAACCCCTTCCTCCATCCGGAAAGGTACCTGTTACACCATCAGGCGATAGGATTACAGCCACAAGAGAGCAATGTCATGCCATAGACCTTGTTGTTAACCAGAAAAAAAGTGTGATTATCAACGCCTATGCGGGGACAGGCAAAACAACATTACTGCATATGATTGCAGAACAACTTGCTGACAAGCAAGTGCTGTATATAACGTTCAATCGTAAAAATGCAGATGAAGCTGCTAAACGATTTCCCCGGAATGTGAAATGCTACACTGGACACATGTTAGCTCTCAGGTCCATGGGCAATCTTTTTGCAAATCGTTTAAAGCGACGACTTACAGGATTTGACCTTGCGACCAAAATGAATTTTTCACCGTTGCCCGGGATCACCAAAAATATTACCGGGGAAATGGTACTGGCAACAATAAATGGCTTTTGCTATTCGGCAGACAGGATTATTGAAGGGCATCATGTGCCCAGTGAATATATGGATTTTTTCAAAGATGATATTGAAAAAAAATTCAACCGCCAGGTTATATGTCAATATGCTCAAGACTGTTGGGAAATGTTGATTAAACCAGACGAACAATTACCAGTTACGCATGATCTTTATTTGAAGTTATGGGCATTAAGCAACCCTCAATTAAAGGTTGATTCTATATTGGTTGATGAGGCTCAAGATTGTAATCCTGTGATTCTACAAACAATATTGAATCAAGAAAATGTACAGAAGATTTTTTCCGGTGATAGCCACCAATCTGTTTATGGTTGGCGAGGTGCTGTTAATGCCATGGATTCAGTACATTTAGATGATAGTTGCGTAATAACTCAATCTTTTAGATATGGGCAAGTAATAGCTGATATTGGTAGTAAAATTCTTAATAAAACATTTGATACTAATATCAAAATTAAGGGCTGCCCGTCGATTAGTAGCGAGCTCACGACCAATCCTTGTCGAACAATTCTTTGTCGTACCAACTTGCGTTTGATTGACAGAGCTATGAAAATTTACCGGCAAAATCATAAAATTAGAATTCATATTGTTGGCCGCAGTAAATCAGCAGGGCAACAGGATGAATTGTCAGCTCTTTTAAATGGTGCACATGATTTAATGAATAACAATCGAACCACTGTTCCTGAATTACGTAGTTTTGCAAATTGGAATGAGGTTGTGAATTATTCTCAAACTGAGGCTGGTAAACACATGACTCCGCTTATTCAAATGGTATCAATGTGGCCTATTAGAAAATTGCAGGATACGTTGCAACGTATTGGTTCTACGACCCCAGAAATGGCAGACGTAACTCTTTCCACTGTACACCGGGCTAAGGGAATGGAATGGCCGGAGGTCGAACTTGAAAATGATTTTCGAAAACCTGGCTCAAATAATTATAACCCTGAAGAAGCCCACTTGCTTTATGTTGCAGTGACCAGGGCCTCTCAAAAATTAAACATTTTTAATTGCGAAGCATGTGACGACCTGTATTAACCGAAATATTAAAAACTAAAAAATGTAAAAAATTTCAAAAAAAACAAAAAAAATAAAAAAACTCTGCAACGGTTTTTTCTGTATGGTATAAAAATTTTAGAATTTCTAAAATTAAACCATTCTGGGGATTGCCATGTCAGATTTTTCAGAAACGCTAAGTTTTGACGTAAATGATGATAATTATTGGGGTAATACAGAGAATTATGTGATTGACCCCAATATACCTAAACGATTGCAAGAGTTTGACATCACCGAATTGCAAGACCCACATGCTGCTCTTGAAATAATCGAAATACTTCAAGAAGAGCAGGCCATAGCAGGTAAACGTAAACCCAAACTGGCAAGAGAGATACAAGAAGGGCTTGATTACCTGTTTGAGCTTTATCCTGAATTTGAAAAAAATACTCAATCAAATGCATTTAATAGTTTTGATGTTCAAAATTTGGATCAACCTTTTAAAGGTAATTCCAGAGAAGAACGTATTCAATGGCTTCAAGCTTTACACCACAACTGGTTAACAAAACAATATAACGAAGATAATCGGGTTGAAATTATTGATAATCCGTTGGGTGAAGGCCATGTTCTACAACATGAACATATTGAACTCGGCCTGGTAAAAAACGATCTTGATAATCCTGATCTATCCACGTCAGGCATTGCCACATTCAATACAATCGAAGACGCAAAAAAGGCCATAGCTAATAAAGGCCTCCAGGAAGTACACTCTTCAACTTCAACAGACTCTGCGGTTACCGCAAATCAAAAAACATCTGAGATCTTCCCCGAACGTGGAAAAGGCCTTGTAGGAAAACAATTAAGTTTATTTGACAACATAAACTTTATTAATCCAGAAGAGCCAACCGAAACAACCTTCCCTGTCTCCAGAGACAATTTCACAACCAAAGGTCTTGAAATTCTTGATTCTAAAAAACGTTGGCCGAAACTTGCAGATGAAGCGATGTCTGGGTGGACAGCAATGCAAGTGGCCGCTGATAAGGGATTTACCTCAGAAAAGATAGAGGCAACTCCAGTAGAATATAGAATTAGTCAAAAAGATAAAGGAATTTCAATCCGGGTTAAAAAAGTAGAATTTGATCTCTTCAATCAAATTCCAAATCTTGCATCATTAGAAATCGTCAAGAATGAGATTGAAAAAGCACCTGAAGAAACCAAGGAAGAACTAGAAGGAAAAATACAGTCAGTAAGAATGGAAGTAGGGAGAACTCTTTTTCCTGATTTAGACCTGGATGATAAAACAGCTCAAGAGGCTGGTTTTACCTATGAACTTCTAAAAAAGGGAACTCTCAATCAAAATGACTGGGATTATTACTCATCAAAATTAATAGAACAGAACAAACCAGCGAAAGAGTCTTCTATTCGAGAAGGCTTTACAACCAAAGGTCTTGAAATTCTTGATTCTGAAAAACGCTGGCCGAAACTTGCAAATGAAGCGATGTCTGGGTGGACAGCAATGCAAATGGCTATCGATAAAGGTTTCAAACCAAACATTAGGCAAAAGGAAAAAGGACCAACAGAATATTTTTTAGAAAATGAGGATAATGTAACTGTTCGCCTCAAAAAAGTAGAATTCGATTTGTATACAAAATTAGTGTCAAGCAATAAAGACAATCGAATTGTTAAAAATGAAAAAATGGCTGAAACCTCCAAACCTGATAAACAGGATCGAATAAAACAACTTCTTGCTGATACTTGGCCCACACCAGCTGCAGAAATTGAACGGCATGAAGTATTGGTTACCAATGCAAAAACAGACATTCAAAAAGAAAATATTGCTGACCTTCTATCCGATTTAAAAGAAAATCAAGTTGCAGCTGAGAAGCAAATGAAGTCTCTGGGTTACCTGGATGAAGAATTAGGATCTCTTTTTAAGAGTTTGCCATCTGAGTTTAATTTTGTCCGTAATTTATACGCCGAACAACCAGCAAAATCTCCAGAGGGAACTGTATTCGAAATACAAGTAACGGGAAATAATAACCACCAGGTTATCGAACACCTGTTTGATGGTAGCCAAAAAATAATAAAAGCTACACCTGATGAGTCTTGGACTCTCCAGCAAGCAACCGAGGAAGCCATAAAAGCAGCTGGTTTTGTAAAATCTGAACTCATGCAAAAATCATCTGTTGAATCGATACAAGAGGAAAAAACTGTAACTCCAAAAGCTGATGACCAGGCAATACATCTCATGGATTTCAAAACCTTTTTATTTGAAATCCATGGGGTTGATGCAGCTAATCTTGGGGGAAAAGAAAGAGGGTCCCAAACAGAGATACAAGAATACATTAAGGAATGGGGAACTGCCGTTTCGCAGGCCATAGAAGAAGGTAAAGAGGTTCCTGAATTAAATAAAAAGGCGTTACAAAGCGCGATCAACCAAGGGTTGTTCAAACCCGATAATACACAAACAGAAAACGCAACAGAGCAGCCGGCAAAGACATCAAAAGAGAAACTATATTACGATTACGCTCTTATCCATCCACGTGGAGTAGGCATGGGCGCTTCCCCCCCAGGTCATGTGCAATATGATGCCGAACTTACCTACACCCCGGGTGGCTCAATGGTTTTTTTAGGTGGTGTTGTAACCTATGACAAACCATTAAGTGCCGAAGAGGTAAGCCATTACTCCTATATTGCTATAGGAACACGAACCTCTTTAGACGATCAACCCGATTTGCCAGGTTACGAAAGCAGAGAATTTCAAAGAATTGGTAGAAAAGCTTTACCTGACGTTGATTGGCCGGATGACGTTGCGGAAGATTTAGGTCGAGCATATAAAGAAAAAAAAGCAGGCTTAATGTCATTAGATCAGTGGCTTGATAAAGTTGAAATTTATACACGCGAACACGGTCCAGTGGCATCTAAAGACTCAGGGCCAATATATGCTTCTAATCTCCCTACCGATGCAAAATACAACTTTCCTGCAGCTAAAGAATGGATGTGGGATAAATGCATATTCCTTGGTAAATTTGAACATGAAGGTCAAAAATATGATCTTGGTGTCCATGCTGCCGATGTGAACAATCCAGATGCCGCTATTGTATTTGATAATAAGCCAGGAAGTTATAGATCTAATCCACTCTTATCCTACCTCAAAGACCCTGTTTTTGCTGAAACCAACAGACGATGGGAAGAATATAAACTCGAAAATAATATTGGAACCACATCAAAAAATACAACAGAACCTGTGCCAACAGCAGAAAAAAATTATCCTGGCGCAGACAACTGGATGTGGAACAGAGAAAACAACACATTTCTTGGGAAATTTGAATACGAAGGAAAAAAATATGATCTTGGAGTCAATGTAGATTCCAATACCGGTGCTGTAAGTGCTGCTATTGTTGATGGTAATGAACCAGGAAATTATCAATCCGGTGCGTTGGATAATTTTATAGATAACAATCCTATATACGAAGAAACAAACAGAAGATGGATAGAACACTCTGCTACTCAGATAGAAAGACAAATTGAAGAACCTTACGTAACGCCTAAAAAAGCATACGAAATGACTAAGGATGAATTTGTTGAACAAATAGGTTCTATTGATAACCCAAATCCGGCTTTGGCTATCTATGTTTCAACTTTTTATCCAGATTCAGATCAAGAAACTATCAATAAAAAGATAGAGAAAGGGTTATTTGCTTCCCCGGAAGAATATATTCACAAACAGGTCGTAAAAGAAGCCATCAATATGCATGTTGATCTATCTCCAGCTGTAATGGCTGATTATCCGGATCTTAAAATACCCAAACCAGAATTATGGGAAGCAAGCAATAACGAAATTCTTCAAGAGCCCAAAAGTTTCATGAAAAAAAGTGACATGGATGAAACCCAATTTATGAAACAGCTTATTGCCGGGACTCTTCATAAAACTGCTGTTACCCAGGCTATTGAAGAGGGATTACCCGTGCCGGATAAAGCCATTGAAGATCATCCAGAACTTTTACAAGTGAACGAATCAGGACCACGAATGAGATAGAGAAAAGAAAAATATGTCAAAAATTTTTCAAATAATCAAAGAAAGAGGCGCAGAAGGACTTCTGCAGTATATCGAAAATAATGAAGATCTATTTGTGAAAGATGAAAATGATGCTTCACTTTTACATGCAGCCGCATATATCGGAGATATAAATGGTTGTGAAATTCTTGCACTAAACGGTTTAACTCGCGACAGCAAGGATAAGTATGGGAACACACCTTTCAATTATGCGATGCTTGGCCTAGCTATCAAGAGAAAAAATAATAATGAAATATCGCGGGAAGAGAAATGTGCATATTGGCAAACATTACGATTTCTTTACCTGGAAGAAGAGCAAGAAATAAGTGCGGAAGCTTTTTTAGGGCCTGAGGTTTTTGATTATGTCTAGCGGTTGTATTTTAGACGAAGAAACTAGAATTTTACAGGAATACTCCTGCTCTACAAGTTTACAATCAGCAGCAATGCTTGGGTTAAAAGAGCCGGTGCCGGATTTACTGGCTCAAGGGCAATCTCTTTTAGATGAAAATGAATTTAAAAACAATGTTGTCCATATCGCTAGTTTTGCAAACCAGCATGAATTTTTAAAAAGTCTTCCAAAAGATTTATTGGCCGAGGTAAAGGATAGTCAAAACGTTAATTTTGAAACCCCTATCCTAGTTGCAATCAAAGAGTACAGCAAGGAGTCAATAGATTTTTGGTTGAAAAATAATGCGAATATTCGAATAACAGATAAAAATGGTAATGATGCATATAGTCTTGCTGAAATAACAGGACAAAACTGGCTTTTGAAAAAGATTGAGAGGGTAAGCGGGGAGGCACCGGCACTACGATGACTCAATCAAAAAAAACAATGACACCACCCTGGAAAGTACCCCCAGAAGAGTTTTGGAATCACCCTGAAGATTTTAAAATAGATCTTCCCTTAAGCGTAATTGATAGAGAATTTAAAAAGGGAACCCTGCATAAAACGATTGTTAAAATTGCTCTATCAAAAAAAGAAGATGTTCCTGAATATATTAGAAAAAAGTATTCGTTATAAATAAAAATAGAGAAATGAAAATAAATATCAAAATTTTTCTATCAATAATACTTATAGTTCTTCTCGGTATAATAAAAGCAAGTGCTACAGAGGAAACATATCTTTATATTGAAGATGAAAAAGATTTTCAATTAGCAAAAGCATCAACACCAGAGCCTGTAAAAGTAGGTAAAAGTGAAAAGGTTAGATTCAAAGGGATAGATAATTTTGAAACTTTGACAGTAGATACTCGTTTTAATACGCCAGTGAATTTGAGTATAGTTGTCGATCCATTCATGGAGAGCAATGAACTTATTATTAAAGATAAAAAATATAAAAATGCTGATATTTTTAAAGTTCATTTAAAAGGCCAGGAATTGAGTATTCAACCTACAAAGATTTATGGATACAGAGTTGATATGATAATGAAAACCAGAAATTTTAAAGAACTAGTTGCACATGGAGATAATCGAATTGTTGTTTCTGGAATCAATGCAGAAGATTTTTATATGGTACTTAATGATGATACCACAACGACAATTATAAACAGTGAAATTCAGAAATTACATATTCAGGCTAATGGGAGTGCCATTTTTAACGGACTTGGTGTAAAAACCGAATTTACATCCATTTATGCCAATGATGAGTCTCTTGGGTGGATCAATGCAAAATATGCGGATATAAAAATATCAAAAGGCGCTTTTGTGAAATGTGAACACTGGCCGGAACAGTACAATCTAGCCACTCAAAAAACCAATACGTTTATAAAAGAACCATTTGAAAAAAATGGTCTCATAAAGTGAAAAGTGACATCACCCACCTGAAGGAAGGGATTTTAGCGCTTTGGTCAAAAGGGTATTAAAATTTTAAAAAATCATATTTTATAACGTAAAACATTTCCAAATTTGCCCTTTAAAATTTAGGGGCCATCCAAATTTTAAACCATAACGTTTTTATACGTCATCTTTACATTTTCAACGATTTCCTCCCTGGGTATTGTTATCAATATCCTTTTTTTCCAAATTTAAAAATTTTTAATCACTTCTCTGGCTCGTCCAAGCTTGCCTTAATATCGTTCTGTTTAAAAAATTAAAAAAAAATTAAAAATAATGAAAATTTTAAAAATATCATATAAAATTAAAATTATGAGATTTTTAAACAAATAGCATTTTACAAAGAGGTTGGAAAGTCATGGAAAAACTCAATATTATTGTCAAGTTATGCGTTACAGCCATTTTTACAGGGATTTTTTTCTCAGGCAATGCGTTTGCCGATTATCACCAAATAAACGCTCAGAAAACCAAAGCGCCATCATTTGAAATGGTTGGAACCGTTCCTTTGACACAAGTAGGGTACGGAATTCCTAAAATAGTGACATTTACAAATCAATATACAACAGTTGGTAATGTCCTCGAAGACGTTATCCCTCGTGAGTGGAACTATTATGTAAGTGAAACAGTAAATTTGGAATATCGAGTAAATATAGCCGCTGATACGGCAAGTTGGGTCGGTTTTGTAGAAAAATTGGCAAAAAAACTCAATTTGCGTACCCTTGTTGACTGGAATGCCAAAGCGATTTTGATTGTTTCTGCCTCAGGTGAAACCAGTAAGTCATATTTCGTAACTCCACGAAGTGAACACAATTCCTTAATAAAGATAACCGTGCCAAAAGATCTTGCACCAGCGCAGGAGGTAGTCACAGGCGACCCCATGAGAAAGCTTAATTTGGTTAAATAATTACATCTTCTGGTGGGCTCCCTATGCAATGGCTTGATTTAAACAAAGCAGGAATGACCCTAAGCGTCCAACAAGCGCCGACAGGGAAACAAAGATTTTATGTCCAGATTACTAATCTGGACCTTGCAAATCCACATCTTGATTATTTAAAAAAGAGTGGATTTGTTTCTGAATCACAGAAAATTCTTTCAGCTCCCCTGACGTATAAGGTTCGCAATAGTTTAATGTCAATCAAAGATGCGAATTTGTTTCCCACCGCAAAAACAGAGCAACACGAGAACCCTTATGATGGATTTAGGAATCTACGGACAACTGGCACTGAAACATCTACAGAATCACCTACCTCTGACGTTCCGGGTAAAAAAAACAACGGGGAGCCTGGAAACGTACCTCCAGAACATCGACCAGGAAACACCAGAACTGATAGAGATAATGTATCGCCGGTTACTGCAAGACAATCCGTTACCCAAAACAGCAACATATCTGGAAAAGGTCCAACTAACCAATTGGGCGATGGACACAGCAATACGTCTGACAGTGCAAGAAATGATATTGTTACCACCGGAGAAATGGGTACAGGAGCAGGAGGAAATGAATCAGATCGATCCGCAGGTAATGTGGGACCTGGAAATGGGGAACCTCTCATTGGAGGAATTGAGAAACCTGAAATCAATGACTGGAAACAGTTAAAAAATCATAACCCAAATCATTTTTTTATAACCGATGAAATAACTCGGGAAGGTGGTTTTGAAGCCAGAAAAAGAATTGCCGAAAATAAAGCAGCTATCGTTCTTTTAAAAGAATTGGAAAAAGAAGATCGTCCAGCAACTCAAGAAGAAAAATCCATTCTAGCCAGATATAATGGTTGGGGTGGTATAGAATTATACAGAGTGAAATATGGCGAGGGAGGTTTAAACGAGCTACTGACTGAAGAGGAAATGACTTCTGTTGAGTCTAGTGTCTTAAATTCACATTTTACACCCCCTGTAGTTATAAAACCGCTTTGGCAATCGATAAAAGATGATTTAGGATTTACTGGTGGAAAGATAAATGAACCTTCAGTTGGAGTAGGTAATTTTCTTGGTTTAGCTCCTGAAGAAATTGTTCATAATAGTAAATTTTCTGCAACAGAGTTGGAGACAATAACAGGACGTATTGCTCAGAAGATTTACCCTGATGCCAAAATAAATATCAAAGGCTTTGAAGATCAGCGCATCGGAGATAATCAGCTTGATTTAGTGATCTCCAACATCCCATTCGGGAAATACAAAATTCATGACAAGAGTTACAAAAAAGATCATGCAATACACAATTATTTCATAATCCGCTCTTTAGATAAACTCAAGCCGGGTGGTATCGGTGTTTTTGTAACATCCTCATATTCCATGGACAGTTTGAGCCGTGATGCTCGTCGTGAAATGCACAACAAGGGCCAACTTCTAGCAGCATTACGTTTGCCCGAAGATGTTATGAAAGCTCAAGCAAATACTACTGTTACAACCGACATTCTTATTTTTCAAAAAAGGGTCAATCCGCGACCTCTTGCTGAACCAGATCCAGCGTGGCTTGACGTTTATGAATCTGAAGTCAAGTATAGCGAATGGGGCAAACCATCCAAATTTAGAACTAATAGACATTTTATTGATAATCCAGAGGCAAATCTTGGTTTTCCAGCTGTTGCTCAAAGACAATACGGGAGACGTGTTAGAACCGTTGTTGCAGACCCTGATCGTCCCCTTGAGCAGTTACTTCCAAAAGTATTACATGACGAACTCACCTCCGATAAAGTTGTAAGAATACTTGAGGAGAACCAAAAGGCACTTGCTCGAAAAACGAGCCCTGAAAATAGAAAAAAACTAGAATTAGTTGATCTGGCTGACACAAAAAAGACGATTGATAGTTTTATTCGTAAAGAAGGAAAAATTTACCAGATTGTCAATAATGATGGCAAAGGTGTTGAAGTTAAAGGCAGTTCTGCAAAACTTGCCAAAATTAGTGCGTTTATAGATATCCGTGAGGCAATTAACCGATTATATGATGTTCAGCGCAAAACGATTGGAAATGATCCAGAATATCTTGATGAACAAGAACGATTAAACCAAGAATATGATAGATTTATCTTAAAACACGGTTATTTAAATGCTTCAAATAACCGAAAAATTTTTCAAACTGATCCTGAAGCTGGAAAGGTTTTGGCGCTTGAAAATTTTGACCAGAAAACCCAGAAAGCGACAAAAGCAGATATTTTTACGAAAAGGGTAATTGGTAGACCAGAAATAATAGAGAGTGTCGATACAGCAAAAGATGCACTCATACTTTGCCTTGATAGACACAATCAAATTGAAATAGATGTCATTTCTTCGCTTTGTAACAAATCAATAAAAGATGTTCTCGCTGAATTGGAAGAGGATATCTTTCATGATCCAACAACTCAACGTTGGGAACCGGCTGCAATATATTTATCAGGTAATGTTAGAAAAAAACTTGAAAATGCCTTGTCTGCTGCAGAAGAAGAACCGCGATACAAAAAAAATGTAGAAGCTTTAAAAAGGGTCATTCCCCCTACAATTCCAGCAGAAGAAATTAGAACAAGACTTGGAGCACCGTGGATTTCTGTTGATTTACATAAAAAATTTGTAGTTGACCTTCTTGGAGCTCAACCTGATGATGTTAACCTGTACAAACGTTCTATTGACTCTAAGTGGTCTGTTGATATTGACAATAAACAGATATCTCAAACAAAAATGACCATTGATTATGGAACAGACCGCAAAAATTTCACAGAAATTCTAAAGAGCTGCCTGGCGCAAAGAATTGTTCAAGTTAACGATATCATAGAAATAGATGGTAAAAAGAAGAGTGTATACAATCATGAAGCCACGGTTGCTGCTCAATATAAGCAAGAAGAAATCCAACAGCAATTCAGGGATTTCATTTGGGGAAAAGATCCTGAAAGAGCAGCGGAATTAGAAAAGCTTTATAACGAACGCCATAATTGTTACGTCCCACCAACCTTTGATGGGTCTCACCTTACATTTCCCGGCATGTCTCCATTCATAAGCCCTCGCAAAGTTCAAGCTGATGCCGTTTACAGAGGTATGCATTCTAATGTTTTACTCAATCACGAAGTAGGGGTTGGAAAAACTCTTGAGCAAATTTGTATTGCCATGGAATGGCGCAGACTTGGCATTGCTCGTAAACCGATGATGGTTATTCCCAAACACACATTAGACCAAATCAACAAAGAGGCACTCAAAATCTATCCGACGGCCAAAATTCTTCTTGCATCAGACGCAGATTTTGAAAAGAAAAATCGAAAAAAGTTCATCGGAAAAGTAGCAAACAACGAGTGGGACTTGGTGATCGTAGGCCATACAATGGCTGAACGCATCTCCGTAAACCCTGATTTTGAAAAAGCATACCTGCAGGATATTGTAAATGAATACAAAGCAGAATTAAGAGCTGTTGGTGGGGAAACTGAAAATTTAACTAAAACACGTCAGAAAAAATATGGCGAAAAAGATATTCAAACAAAAATCAGAAATTTAAATACAAAAATACAACGATTAACAGATATCCCTAAAGATGAACTTCTGATGCTTGATCAGTTAGGGATTGATGGTTTGCTGATTGATGAAGCACATCGATACAAAAATTTGATGATCATTTCGGGCTCAACAGAAGTAGCAGGACAAATAAAAGGATCCAAAAGGGCGTGGGATCTTTTTATGAAAACGAAGTGGCTAAAAGAAGAAAGAGGAGACAACAAGGGACTTGTTTTTGCCACAGGGACACCCATCACAAATAATCCCATGGAAATTTACAACATGCAGAGATATCTGCAAATGGACACGTTGGAAGAATTAGGTATTGAAAACGCTACCGAATGGTATGCGAATCATATTAATCCTAAAATTTCCTGGGAGCCCTCCCATGCTGCCCGAGGTTGGAATTTACGTGTGCGCCCAGCATTGCATAATGTACCAGAACTTATTTCTGTATTTCGTGATGTCATGGATGTGGTAACAGCGGATCAAGCAGGCATAAAACGACCTAAAGTAAATTATGAGACGATAGTTACTCCTATGTCACCACTTCAAGAAGAGTTTATGGATGAACTGGATGCAATGGTACATGATAATGACACTCATATATTCACTATCATGCACCACGGAAGAACAATGGCTCTTGAACCCAAGTTATTACTCCAACATAAAAATGAATTGCCTGAAAACTATAAAGATCCTATCGAGGTGAAAGCAATTTTTCCGTTTCATAGTGAAGATATCCTTGATCCGCCGACCAGTAAACTCAACTCAGCTGCTAATATTATTTTCAATAAATGGCAAGAGAGTCACGACATAAAAGGTACGCAACTGGTTTTTGCTGACCTCGGAGTGCCACATAAAGACCGAATCTATAATGTTTATGACGACTTAAAAGACAAGATGGTATGCAGGGGTATTCCTGCTGAGCAAATAGCTTTTATTCATGATTTTCCCAAAGATCATCAGAAAGCAACCCTTTTTGAAAAAGTACGTCAAGGTGAAGTTCGTGTCCTCATGGGATCTACGCAGAAAATGGGTGAGGGGCTAAATGTTCAAGATCGAATTGTCGCAAGTCATAACCTCGATGCGCCGTACACTCCTGCTTTGGTTGAGCAAAGAAACGGTAGATCTTATCGATTTGGAAACATGAATGATGAGGTCACAATTTTAAATTATACAACCAAAGATACCTTTGACTTGTTTATATGGAATTTATTGAAAATTAAAAATGAGCAATTTAAACAAATTCTCACCGGGACCTCTAATCTCAGGGAGTTTGATTTTGAATTAGATCCAACCTACGCTGAAACTGCAGCAATGACTTCTGGAAACCCACTCATTAAAGAAAAGCTGGAAACAGATGAGGAAATTGTCAAACTAGAAGCTCTTGAAAGTCAATTTTTAAACGAAAAGTCTCGGGCAAAATGGATGTTAAGTAGACGACTTGATGAAATTGATCAACTCGCATCTTTAAAAGAGCAGCTTGAAAACCTGCCAAATATTCCTGAAAATCCAGCATGGAAAATCAAATTTTCAAAATATAGCCTCTGGGATAAAGATTTTGAAACAGAGGATATTAAAGAGTTTGAAAAAGCACTTGAAGTGCTAAAAAAACAGACTCATTTAACAATGTTTAAAGATGACACCCTCAGTTTTGGTGATATCAATATAAGCTACTGGAATGAAAAAAATCCTTATGTAAAAAATGAATCAGTTAAAATTTACGAAGGTGGTGGAATTAGGCGTAGTAAACCTAAAGACCTAGCTGATCTTTTTAAGAGAAAAGAAGATGTAATAGATAGGTTAAATCAAAAAATTGAAAAATTAGAAAAAGAATCTTCCAGTCTTAAAGAAAAACTGGATAAAGTTTTTGAGCACCAGGAAAAACTTGTCCATCTAAAAATTAAGATAAACGATATTGAGAGAAGAATAGAAAAAGAAGCAAGAAAAGATCAAAATGAACCTGAAAATAAAAAAGATAAAACAAGTAACAATTTTGAAGATAGATTACTCTTACTCGATTCTGTAAAACCTAGTATTTTATCAGAGCAGGACAAAAATGGAAACAACATAGCTCATTATGTGGTAAAAATAAAAAACAATCCAGAAATACTACAAAAAATACATGAAAAGAATAGTAGCATTCTTATGCTACCAAATAAAAATGGTGATACACCAATCGACCTTATTTATAAGAATAAACTCAAAGGGTATGAAAAAATATTAGATCAAATTGAATACCAGGATCAGGGGTACCAAGTAGCTCAAATGGGATAAAGATTATGAAAATCAAGGTGATACAAATTTTACTGTTTTGTTTATTAGCCAATTGTTTCTCACCAGTTATCACAATAGGTGAGAATTTAACACAGAAACATAGAGACTATTTACAAAAAAATGCTTTACTTATTCTCAATGATAGAGAAGTTCAGAAAATAAGAGAAGAATTACTGTATTATGGAAAAAATCAAAAAAATCTTAGTCCTGATGAGTCAGAAACTCTTCAGAGTCTAGCCCTTCAGTTAAATGAAAAGATAAAAGAAATGATACCTAAATATATGGAGGGTTATAGAAATGTTCCTGAAAAATATTTAAAAAGGGCTGCTCGTGCTGAAGAGAGAAGAAAAAGGTATCAGAATAAATATTTTCAAAGACAATCCGAACAAGTCAGAAAGGTTACAAATGCCGATAAAGTAGAAATAGATGAATCGACAAAACGATTTCAATCATCTTTACAAGATAACGATATAAAACATAATGTTGAAGTGCAAAATATTCCCCCGAAAACTTCGCTATATGAACTTCTGAATCCAGTAAACGAAGAACAGGGAATAGAAATAGATGAATCAGAGAGGAACTCTGGTTTACAGCAATCAATACCATTTTAAAAGGATTGACATGAATACAGAAATAGAAACAATCATTTTCAATGAAACTCCAGATGAAATAGAAACAAAAATGATATGTGAAACTTTAGATACAGGAAAAGACGTAGTATCAATGGTTTCGACAACAAAAGCCATGGAAATTATGGATTATTATGATGTAGATTTAAATGATAATTTGGAATTATAAAATAATAGTAGAGGTAAACTTATGAAAGTTACAAAAATTATATCATTTTTTGCCGTGATGTTTTTTGCCTCAAGCTGTTTTGCTGTTCAAAACAATGGTAATATTCCAAAGATACAACCTTTTGGGGCTATGTCAAAGAGACCTACTCAATCTAAAAACACTCTTAGTAAAGAGCAAATAAGGGCAACTCTTGAAAGAAATATTGTTAAATCTGGAAAAAGAACTAGCCTTACAATTCCTTTGCAAGATTTTAATCAAAAATTAGCAAAAGCAGGAATTCTTTCGTTTAATTTCGTAGAAAATCCCAAAAATACTCTTTACATTTTTACAGATGGGAAATGTCCCTTGAGTGCAAAAGCATATATGCAAATAAAGCAACAAAAAACACTTTTTGAAGCACATAAGGTAAATGTGAAATGGCTACCTATTGTCAAAGATGGTGATCCTCAATATTACCAAAAATCAACGCACCTATTTATTGATGACATTAATTATCAAGATAGCACACCAAATGAAATACGTGAGTTAATACAATTTAATACTGAGATTTTTGCAACAAGTTTCAAGGCTATTGGTACTCCTCTAGTATTTTGGCACACCAGAGATGGAGGTTATGATTTCGTACTAGGTTATGTGAAACCTGCTCAAGTAAATACTTTCCTCGCAAGCGTTGAAAAAAGTAATACAGTTCTTGATTATCTTTATTCTATGACTGTTCAGAGTAAACAATAACAGGAGTCCACGATGAACAAGATGATCACCCCTACATTTGATGATTTTATGAACAATATCGTGGTTAAACTTCCTCAAGCTCAACACATAAAAGAAGAAGATGCCCGGGTTTGGTTTAATTCTGTAATGAAAAATGATCCTGATCGTTTTGATTGGCATGTAAAGCGATTGGAAGGAATCGGTGGTTCAGATATTGGGGCAATTGTGACGAGTAGAATGGGTGAATATAACCCCTTCAAAACACAATACGATGTGATTAACGATAAGTTACTGCGTAACCCTGTTGAAGAGGATACCAGGCATACCCGTTGGGGAAAACTTATGGAGGAAGTAAGTCGAGAACTCTTCCATCAAGATTTCAAATGCCAGTCAAATTTACAACTCATTGAGCAGATTAACAATCATGTTTCAGAAAAGCACCCATGGATGCGTAACAACGTGGATGAGGTTGTTAATCTTGGCGGGCCGAGAGCAGACCCTAATGTATCAGGTGTGCTCGTAGGCGATTTTAAAAATCCCACAGCTATTCCATTAGTTGTCGAAACTCCTTATCAAGCTCAAGTCACACAATATCACTACGCACTTGAAGAATCAGGCTTTAAAGGACCTGTGGTACGAGCTGTCATATATACTGATACGGTAAAAAAAGGAGTTGTTGTTAAACCTGTTGATCTTGATCCAGAAATTTTAAAGCACGTTCTCCAGGGTGGGGATGATATTTGGAATCATATTATCACTGATACCAAACCAAAATTTTCGGTACCGGTTAAACGTAACATTACTTTTGACGATGAATCGAAAGAAAAATTACAAGAACTTGAAGAGCAGATAGCCAAAACCAGTGTATTAGTAACCACCGCCTCAGACAGGTTAGGCATGCTGCAGGAAGAGTTTAAAAAGGAATTGCAGGAACAGGCGGATGGTAGAAATTTGAAAGGGGAGACTTTGCCAACAAACCTTTTATCAATATCTGTTCGCCAAAAAATTCTCGAATCCGAAATGGATACCCTCATTGAGTCACAACAACTCAACAAAAGCGATTTTCAAAAAATAACCAAAAAATTTAACGATGATAAGGTTACCCAGCTTATTCAAGAATCTGGAGGAGAGGTGGGCGATTATCTTCAAAAGACCTGGGATGCAAAAAAAATTGAAAAATATTGTGATGAAAAAGGCTTAAAAATGCCTGTTCAAGAATCAATAAGTATAAGTTTTAAAGGGGGAAAGAAACAAGACTTATCCGCAGATGATATTCAGGAAATTCACGCAAATTCCAAGGATATTGTGCATACAGCTATTCAAGATATTTCGCTCAATCCATCTCTTGAATTATCACCACTTTCGCCAAAGTAGTAGTCATGAAACCTGATCAACTAGACAGCACAAACAAAAAAGCAGACGAAGAACCTTTTACTCAACGGTTCAATAAACTTTTAGAGGCTAAAAATATCTCTGCAGATATTGATCATCTACATTTATTTGTGAGCAACAATATAGAAGCTGTCAGGAGAGAAAAAGACCGGCCAACAAGTGGAATATCAGAAAATGAACAGGATCTTCGATACCGCTTACTGGAAGGGCAACAGATTCCGTTACATGAATACATAAAAGAAGTTAAAGCAACAGAGGTTTTACCAGATATTGGAAGTCTCAATGAAGTTTTAATGGCAAGTTGGACAGGTCAGACTGACAAGGTAAAAAAATTGGTGAGCAAAAATTATTCTCTTGAAATCCAGGACAGTACTGGACGTGATCCTGCTGAAATCGCAAAACTGACAGGAAACAGGGAATTACAGGATTTTGTAAACAATCAAATCGACCAATCTCATAGGATGTAATGATGAGTGATTCCACGGCCAAATTTAAAATACCTGGACATTTCCTTGATCCTGAAACCTATCGTAAAACAATCATAGATGGCTCAGCAATAAATGAATACGAATCAATTATTCCAGATTTATCACCAACAGATCGCGGTCACCTGCTTTTGCAGGCCGCTAAAAACGGTGATATTCAAGCTATTACTGGCTTGGTAATATACGAGAAAGCAGATATTAATTATCAGGATAAAGCCACAGGCAAAACAGCTGCTTTTTTTCTTGTTAAGGCAGGGCAGGGGCAACAGTTGACAACGTTGCAACAGCTAGGAGCTGATTTAAACCTGCTCGACAAAAATGGACGGAATGTTTCGTTTGAAATTGTGTTTCATGGCTCTCTTGCCGACTTGATTCTTGCCGATAAACTCCATGTAAATTTATATTTAACGGATAATTTTGGATTTAATCTTTTCCATATTCTCAGTATTAGCAATAAAAACCAGATAGATATTGGCAGGTATCTTCATGATAAAAAAATAAATCATGCTGCCCTTTCTAAAGATGGCATGAGTCCTCTTACTCTTGATATAGCTTTAAATAAAAGTACAGAATTATTTGATTTTTATATTTCACTGATGGAATAGTATTTTAAAACATCGTGTAATTTCATGTTGACGACTGTTGCGTTAACTACTAAAATTAGGTGAACAACAACAAAAAACCTAATGGAGAAAATTATGCGAATCAAGGTATCTAACAAACAAAAAAACAACGTCCTCAATATCACCGTAAGGGTAAAAGGATTTGAGGAAAAAGGAGATCAGGTTGGTGTTCAAGGCGTCAATGTACTGACGGGCGAAGAAGCAACATTTTGGCTCACCACCCAGGGAAAAAGAGCTGAAAATGACAGCCGAGAATCTCTTTTAAAACTGCGCGATGGGATCAAAAGAGGAAGGGATGATGTGCGGAAACTTGAAGTGGGAGGTCTGGTTTCCTTCAAGTCGGCGTTTCCCAAAAAGGGAGAACCAAACCAATATTGGTCCACCTGGGCTAATGTGTTGGCCTACAATGCCGCTGATGCAAAAAAATATGTGGACTATGGTAAAGCAGCAATTTTAACCATGCACGATTACAAGGATTTTTTCGACGAAAATATCCCTGATAGTGACAAAAAAAGGCCATGGGGAAAACTCACTATATATAATGACAAATCAGAAAGTCATATCATTGGAAACCAGCCAGATGATCTTTTTGATAAAACCGCTGAATATGCTAACCAGATTAAGACTCCAGCTTTCCTTATCCGGTATTTAGATGCCAATAATGGTGTGCTTGGATTCTCCTCATTTTGGAACAATTACAGTAAAGAAGAGGGGAGAGGTTTAACTGCGCCGGAAGTCGCCGCAGCACTGGTTGAAAACGTAACAGAGAATTTAAAAAATTACTCGGCTTGTCGAACCATTAACGTAGTACCTGGCCGCCGTTATTCTGTTTCAATGAAACAGTTGCGATCTACAGAGGCAAAGGAAAACAAACTTAAATTATGGTGTAGCTTTGCATCATATTTTTACAAAAAAACTGTGTACCAAAACGAAACCTATTTTGATTTTTACTGCCGTGAATTGTTTGCCAAAATAGGTGGTGATAACAACGCCTTTGTCAACGGAATTCAATTTGTAAACCCAAATCCTGACGCATTTGGCATAGATCCTGTTTTAATAGGTGGGCTTCAATATAGCGCCGAAATTCAAGCGGAAATGGCAGAAGGACAGGAAGAAAGGGCTTCTGCACCACCAGAAGAAAAGCCTCCGCAGAGATCAGCGTCTCCAACTTTTTCTGCTGAACAAACAGTACCAATGGAAAAGCAGATGCCTGAATCTCAAGAGCCTTCAAACGAAACTCTGTCAGAACCCGTGCTCGATGACCCTTTTTCTTGCTTTACCGCAACCTCATTAGAAAGCGAAGAGCAGGAAGATCCGTTTAAGGATATGGGTAATTCCCAAAAGGAAGAGAGTTCTTTACCTCCCCAGAACGAGAGTTTCCCATTTGGGGATATGGATACTGGATTTGATGGAAGATTTTAAAGATAAAACCCACCAGGGATGTTTTAATATCCTTGGTGGTAATTTGGAGGGAATATGCCACCAGAAAAAAGACAACAGCCAACAATGTTGCAACACCGCAATCAATATATTGATACAGGTATAGGCAACAAAAAAGACGCCTCCCCCGATCTTGAAACAACAATCTCAGCACTTCGTAATTCCTCGCCTATCCTGGCAAATCAGATAGACAGTATGATTGCAAGACGACCTGCAAATGGTATTGGTGATAAAAATAAAATGTGGTTATTCCTTCACACTCAACTGATGTACACTCAAAAATTTAAGGAGTCTGGAAAAAATAATGATTTTTATGCACCACCTGGCCCACCTAAGTCTATTTCAATTTCAATAACGGAATTGGATTCAATACGAAAAGAAGCAGTAAATTTTATAGACGAGAACAAGCAGGAAATTGCTGATGAACTGGAATTTGGTCCAACAAGTCTTAAGCGGCCAACACCATTTGGGGGAAGGTAATGCAGAAAAACAGATTAGTTGACAACATACTTAGAAACAATCCGGAAAATTCACAGATGGTTATTGACGGCATGAAAAATATGCCCTCTGCAGATCAATCTGAAAACGATCCTCAAAAGATATTTTCGTATCTGCATTCGGTTACACAATATGTAACCAATTTTTTCAAAAATCCTAATTCAGATCCCAACACATTTGGTCCCCCATCTCCACCAAACAGCGTTCAACTTTCCAAAGATGACCTGAATGCTTTTACTATTCGAGCAGTTAATTTTGTTTCTGATAACTGGGCAAAATTGCAATCTCAAGAAATAGTAGAGGGGAATATAAAAAAAGATTTACAATCTCAAAAAGATATGGAGATCACCAAAAACAAAGTTTTGGTAAACCTTGAAGTGTTAAGTCAACTTAGCAAAGAACAAGTGGGAGCCGGATTGGCTGGTCCCATGATACCCGGAAATATGAATCTTTCTACCCAAGGTCTAAAAGAGGGAGCAATGGGTTTTCTCAAGGGAGGGAAAGTTGGTGCTGTAGCTGGTTATGTAAGTGGTGCTTCAAAAGATATGTCAAAAAGATTTCAGGAAATCAAACAAGAGAAAATGGATACCAGAGAAAATTTTGGTGAAAAATATCATAATAATTCCGAATTAGAAGCAGAGCCTACATTAAGAATGAGATAAAAGGAGAACAAAAATGAGGTTATTTTTAAAAATCACAGCATGTTTTTTTATTTTTTCATTGCTCATTAGCGGCTGTGCTCCAATGAATAAAGATGAAAAAAAACAAATCAGTGTTGTTGGAGCAGGGGCTGGAATGGGCGGATTAATAGGACAGTTATTGTTTGCAAGTACACCAGGAACTTTAATTCCTGCAGTTATTGGAGCAGGAACAACAGCTGTTTATTTGAAAGTAACAAAAAAAGACGAAATTATAATCGTCGAAGAGAGTCCTGAGCCAATAGATGATTCATACTATGTTCTACCCGTTGACAGCAGGATTCCCAAAACAATAGAAAGTTGTAGGGAGACAACTCTTACGATTGAGAAAAATTTTGAAAAACAGGTGCTACCAATTAAGGTCTGCCGGGATCAAAACAATCGTTTGTTAATTAATGCTATTTAAGATTTTCAAAAAGATAATCATAAAGCAATTGTAAGTCGTAATTATTTTACTGAAAGAATATTTACAAAAAATATTTTTGGTGAATTCCATAAATATCATAAAGGAAATATGAATGAAATTCGCACTAATTGTAAAAGAAACTAAAAATAAATTACGCGGTGCTTTTATGAAAATTGATTATCCAGGTGATCCATATGAAATTCCATATCTCATTGGAAATAGCTTTTATGAAGAAAAAGAGGTTGAGCAACTTACCAATCATCTTCATTCATTAAATATTGGCAACCATGTTGAATCCCTATTAATGACCAAGATTCTAGATATTGACGGCATTTCTTTATTGGAGGCCTGCCAAAAAAAGCAGTATCTAACCACAGGTTTTTTGTTTTTCTCTACAGAGAATACCAATGGTTTGCAGGACACTATTTAGATAAACCAGAACAAAAACTCATTGAAGATTATCTTGATTTAATGTCAATGACCATCACACATGGCACTTTTCCGAGCAAAGAATATCGTCAAACCCTGCCGGGAATAGAAGAGATTTGTAACAAAGTCTTACAAGGTGATGAAAAAATTCTTCACCTTGCTATTAAAGAAGCACAGGGTATCGTTGCAGACAATCAAAAAAATTATGAAAATCATCCGTCAATCACAATGATTTGTAATTGGTGGAATTCAGTAGCTAACCAAAATTTGGCGTGTGCAGATGTTTTTAAAGTGTGGGTATGGGATGAAATTAAGGGCCTCTTTATCGCTGGTGATTATGAAGAACCGCCTCTCACTGCAGATGGATTTATGGATAGCGTAGATGTAGCGTTTTTTCCCTATAAAGGCACGACCGTAGCGATAGAATTCCATAAAGGACAAAAATATAATGAATTTATTGATGGATGGGCCGTCAACTATTCAGTAACTGGTGAAAAAGCTGAAAAATGGGGTTTACGAAAAGATGAACTCGACATCATGAACATAAGCAGAATAGCAATCGAGGGACTGCAAAGAATCCCAGAAATTTTAGCTAATTTAAAAAATTAATCAATAAATAGCTTTAAAGGTAGAATTATGAAATCCATTACCAGGTTATTTCTTATATTTATTGTTTCCAGTTTATTCTTTACACCATGTTATTCCGCTACTAACGTTGAACCAATAAATAATTTACTCAACATTTCTGGAGTAACTAAACAAGTAAAAGATATTCCAAGTTTGTTTGAAGAAGCTATTACTGTAGGCCGAAAACAAGGCGTACAGATGTCTGATGAAGCTTTTGCATCAATATTGAGTGCAATTTATATGTCCGTTAATCCAGATGAAATAATGGAAATAATCCGTACTGAAATTGGAAACACATTAACTGAAAAGGAAATACAACATTTGACAAAATGGTATACATCGGAAAAAGGAAAGATGATCACAAAAAAAGAAAAGAGTGCATCTGATCCTGGCATATATCAGCATATTGTTGAAAATAAAGATGACCTGCTAATCGATACCGAAAAAGTGAAATTTGCTCAGACGCTAGATAAATTGATGGGTGCAACAGATATCACTATGCGAATTCAGGAGTATAGCAGTTTAGTAACCTATTCTGCATTTATGTCCGTAATGGCTCCAAACGTTCCAGTGGACATTGAAAATTATAAATCAATGGTTTTACCTCAATTGGAAAGTTTGAGACCAGAGATGGAAAAATTGATTATTGCGGCAATGGTTTATTCGTATCAGGATATAAATATGGAAACGTTAAATCAATATAAAGCATTTTTATCGGATTCTAAAACACAAACTTTCAACCATAAAGTTATCGAAGGTATGGCAAAAGGGCTTGAGCGGTCTATTGAAAAATTTGCAGGAACAATGGCTATTATCGTTTCTCAAAATCACTAAAAAACCTACCTGTATTTTACCGCATCCTTATTCCGCAACCATCTTCCTGATCTCCTTCGTTTGATTTTTCATCCAGAAAAGCAAAAAGATTAGTTTGAGGTGGTTGTGGCTTCTCATCTGTTACCAAATCAAAAACCCCTATATCTAACCCATTAGTATTTTGTGAAAAATCGGTAGATTCAACAGGAGTAGTTGTTTCGCTTTTGATATTATCATTTTGTTGCTTAACCGATTGAGGAGTTGGTTCAATTGGACTTAAAACCCGGGCGGTAGCTTTTACCGCTTCAAGTTGTGCATCCTCAGACCACTCAGGCCAAATGCTTTTATCCGGAAACCAGTCCACTTTAGGTTGCTCATTAGCAAGGAAGGGTAGCAAAACTTCAGTGAAGATTTTATTTGAGGCTTTGAATTCTTTGTACAATTCTTTATAATCTAAATTAGAAACCTGGCTAAAACCTTTTACATAATCAGCCTCTTGATCAAGTTTAACAGGAAGATCTAAAGCTGCAGATGCTAAAATCATAAACATTTGAGCTCTAATCTCTTCTCTTGCGTATTCCTCTATTGTTTCTCGACGATCAAAAACAAGCCGTTTTTCCCTGGTATAACCACCGCTGGCATGAAACATCTCATGTAATAATGTGGACGCCCACTGATCTGGTTCATCAAAAGCTTCTATGGGCGGCATCTGAATATAATCTGCAGAAGGATTATCGCGTTTAAACTTATATGCAGCTGATGGCCCTTCTTGTACTTCTACCTGACTAGAGGCAACAAAATGCGATACTAAGCTATGTGGCTTTACTTTTGCCCCTCCTGTTAACATCGTGTTTTTTAAATCATCTAGACTAGGAATACCCGTGAATTGAGATCCATTAAATCTAGGGACAACTTTAAAACGAATTAAAACAGGCTCCTCCTCATTTTGTTTGTCTCTATCTTCTGTTTTAGTATTTGATTTTAAATCATCTATCAACTCATCCAAAATGAGATTTTTGTCAGGTTTATGGTTCTCGTTAGATTGCTCGCTTTTTTTATCATTGGGGAAATCGTCTTTTTTCTTTCCACCAATAATAATTGGCTGAAGAATATATGCCGCTTTTTCCCCTTTTTTTATTCGCACTTTGCAAGGGTCCATGTCAAACTCATCAGCATAGCGCTTAGCTTGAGGAAGGGTTAAGTATCTAGGGTCACTTGTTTTTTTAAGCGCCATATCAAACATGAGGAACAGAATATTTCCTCCTTGATAAAGATGCTTCGTTACAGGATTATGAGGCAGAGAGCCTAGCCCTCCGAACATATCCTTCCATGGTTTTTCCCATTTGCTAGTCTGGTTTTTCTTGATAATTTCAAGAAACATATCCATTTGTCTCTTGATGAAATCATCAACACGTTGTTTATGTTCAGCATTGCTAATAGGTTTTCTTTTAGTCAATTTGTCCACCTAAGCAGAATTAATTAAACAAATCTTGAATTGCTCCTGACACATCAACATCTGTTTCGGTTATGTTGAAGCTGAACATATCAGCGTCTATCGTAAAAAGACTATTACCGTCATTGGTTGTAAGACCAAAAGACCCACCCCACTCAATACCAAAATAATCAAGCCACGTGGCATCGCCGGTTATTTCCAGTACTGCATCTCCGATGACCCCCATAGCATAGTCGTATACCATATCCAGGACAGCATTACATATACCCTGTAGAATTGAACTAAGGTCTGGTAGCCCTAATGAAAAAGAACCCGATAAAGCCGTTCGAACGATGGAAAGACAGTCTGTAACAGAGGACAGGTCAGGTTTTTTAATCATGGCATCAACCTGCTTCTGAGCATTTTTATTCACGTTTTGTAACGTGACCTTCATGACATCTTCCAGTGTTTCGCAATCACAGGCAGAGTGAGCAGGAGTAATAAAAATGAGGAAAGCAAAAAAGGGCAACAGGAAAGGGATAAGTCGTCTGTTCATAGATTCACCTTAAGGAATGGTTGAAAGAATTTTTTGAATTTTCTTGCGTGTATATTTGCCGAATAATCGATTATTTAAGTCTTGCTGGATCAGCCAATCAAATCGTGCTGCAAGCACTTTACATGCTGGATGAAACCGGTTATCCCCCAGGTTATCGATACACCAACGAATGAGATTACGTTCAAAGAGGAGATCTTGAGGAGCTATAGCACAAAACCGTAAAACCAGTCCTGTGTGCATATATGCAAGAACCTGGACAAGCAAAGGAAACCTGTCATCCAACATTATTTTTTCAAGAAATTTTTCCTCCTCAATCACCCGGGTTGCCAGCTGATCAACAAGGCTGTGAAATTCTGCATCCTCAAGAATCCAGGTCTCGCCTTTACTGAGTATCTCCAACTTAAACCAAAGTGTTGGTGAGATACTGTCTATCCACTCTCTAGAACTTTCTGAAAAACTCGCTAAAGAACCCATAAATTCATAAAAATTAAAAATTTCTATTTTTTTTTCTATTGTCAATTTTCTCTATATTTGTAAAATTTAAACTATGAATAAAATTTTGACAACAACGATATTTGTAGCCATTTTTCTAGTTTTTGGAAATTTTCAGAAAAATGCGGGAGCCTCAAGTGATAAACAAAGTCACCTTAAGCCTGTTACGGAAGAATGTTTGCGTATAATTTCAAATAGATACGAAATACCTATCCCGGTAATCATGGGTATCTTGGTCAGCCAGGAAAGTCGAGTTGGAGAAAGGTTTGAACGGTTAGACAAAACAGTGGATTATGGGCCAGCACTCATAAATTCCAGGTGGCTTAAAAAAATTAAGCGTTTCGGAATCAGGGGAAAAGACCTGAAAAATGATGGGTGTACGAATATTTTGACCTTGAGCTGGATTTTAAATCAGTACAAAGCCGAAATGGGTGGAGATATATGGAAAGCGGTAGGCAGATACCATTCAGAGGAACCGCTTAAAGCATCCATTTATAAAGAATTAGTTAAAAAAGTGGCAATCAACTTTGAAAAAGGTGATTCAGCTGAATACACAAAAAATATCCTGAGTTGGATTAACAGTAAATGAGTTATACGCGACAATACGAAATACCAAATGAAATAATATATGTCGCAATGTTATTTGCAGCATTATTAGGGCTAAAATTTGCCTACGGACATTTTCGTTTTGAGGTGAATTCTATTTTACTGGCTATCAACCAGGCTCAACTTTATCCGTTTGTAAAAATGGGTATCGGAAAAACCAGCCAAGCGTATGAGATTATATCAGAAGTTCAACCAGGAACGGCCTCATTTAATGATATTATTGAAGTTTTTGCATACACAGGCCGCTTTACAAAATGGGTACTCCTCATACTGGTTGTTGTATTTAGTTTAATCATGTTTAGGACAGGAATTGGTTCAACATATTCAAGAAGATTTACTATGGAAAAACTGATTGAAGAGGGGGTCAATAATTACACCTGTCTTGCGCCCATCGTTGGAAGAAATATTCTTGACGAGGATCCTAATAAGGGGCCTTGGCGTGTTGCCAGGCAACCAATTCAGTTTGCTCTTGAAAAAGAACTGCTTATTTCAGCTGATAAAGGAGAAGTGCTCAAGGAAGAAGATCTCCTACACCCCGAAACCGGCTTTCCGGTTAAATCTACAGATTTTTACAAAGGCAAACGAACCTTTATCATCGACGAGAAAAAAGCAGAGGCTGTTTTCACTGAACAGCTAGGTGGACAATTCAAAAATACTCTTTTTACAGCAGAAGGGTTGAACCCCAAAGCGGTAAAAGAATTTCCCTTTTACATGCAGGGGTTAATCGCGGTTTTCGTTGCCCATGGGCAAAGCAAAGCCGGTCGTGAAGAGGCTCACAAGTTACTTGATCAAATGAACTTGAGTTTCCAGGAGGAGGGAAGAGTTATCAAAGAAAAAGGATTATTATTTGATAAAGAAATAATTCTTTCCCTGGATATCAACATTGAAGGAGCTTTTGAGTTAATTGAGAAATATGCAGACTCCCTAACTCTTTACAGTGAAACAGAAATACACTCAGCCTACAAAAATACCTGGCTTATGGCGCTTTACGTATACGCCAGGAAAAAAGGGCTTTTGCCAACTTCTCATTTTATTTGGTTACGCCCAACATCTGAGTTGTACTGGTATACCCTTGATCAAGTAGGAGGTAATACCGCATGGTGGCCTGGGGCAGGTACCTGGAATCATTATTTAGCGGAAGAGCAAGCCCTGAGAGTGCGTAGGATACCTGTTACTCTTGGCGCTGTTGAAGCATTAGAAACAGCTCTCAGAGACACCGGCTGGCTAGCTGCGCTTCCCGAAGAGGAGGATATTGATTAATGGCTACCGGTAAAGCAGTCAGAAAGATCAAGGGTCTTGAAGACAAGCATATTCTTGATGAACATAAACAATTAAGGGATGTCCGATCCATTTGGGTTCAGATGTTGGACCCTCTTAAAATTAGGCCTGTAGCGTTTATTTTTATGGCCGGATATGTGGCAGTACCGTTTGTCATACCTGCATTGGTAAATATAGCGTTATTCATTAGCGTTATTCATTTCCTTTATTTCGTTTTCACTTGGAGATATGAGCATCTTGATATGAGGATGCCCGCCAGTTCCAACAAAATAGATTATTCAGACCCTTATCCGGATAGGAAAAAGTTTAGAAAAGCAGAGGGGATTGTTTTTCTTGGAAACACCCTTAATACCGGTAGAGAATTGTGGGCTTCACTGCGCGATGTGCTCACGCACACTCTTGTTTTTGGCACCACAGGTTCGGGTAAAACAGAGATTTTATTGAGCATTGCTTTTAATGCGCTTACGACTGGAGGCGGTTTTTACTACATTGATCCCAAGGCATCTCCAAAACTCCCAATGCAAATATACACCATGGCAAGGTTAATGGGGCGAGATGATGCGTTTCGAGTTTTAAATTATCAATCAGATTCAAAATCAAAACAAAATCTTGGCAGCAAAGACCGTACTTCCAACACAAATAACCCGTTTAAATTTGGATCAGCTGAAGCTTTAACTCAGTTGCTTGTGTCTTTGATTCCAAAGTCAGAAGGCGATAACGCTATATTTTCACAAAATGCTCAAACATTAATTACTGCACTAATGTTTGGCCTGGTTGAATTGCGTGACAAACAAGGATACGAACTAAACATTAATGTTATTCGTAAGCATATGTCAGTTACAGAATATGTGAAATTAGCAAGAAGAAATGACCTTACTAAACCAACTAGAGATGCACTGCATTCTTTTTTAGCGTCTGTGGGTTGGGTATCTGATAAGGGAACCGATGAGGACCCTTTATCCGGGCAACCTCGCAGTTTTGCTGAACAATTTGGTTATGCCAGATCTTACTTTGGATTATCGTTGGCTTCTTTGACTGACACATACGGCAACATCTACAACACGGAATTCGGTGAAGTGGATATGCAGGACGTAATTATGTCGCGGCGTATTTGTGTAGTTCTTTTGCCTACTCTTGCAAAGTCACCTCAAGAACTAGAAAATCTGGGGAAAATCTCTCTCTCAGCTTTAAAAAATGCCTGTTCTGCTGGCCTCGGGGATGGAAAAATCGAAGGAACGGTTGAAGATATTCTTGAAACTCTTCCTGTAGATTCTGAAACAGTTTTTTACTCGATAACCGATGAGTATGAATCTATCCCAACACCTGGTTATGCAGATATTTTTACGCAGGCGCGATCATTAGGTGTTGCAGGTGTATGTGCCACCCAAAGTTACGGTGGCATGAAAATGTCAGATGAAAAAGGAGCTCAAAAAATTGTTGAGAATACCAAAATAAAATTGATCTCAACGGTTGAAACAGGAGAAGGAACCTATGAGTTCATAGAAAAAATGGTAGGTGGCGAAGTTAAGGTTCTACAATCAGACGGATATCATATTCCTCAAGCTAACGGACGTCAGGAGCAAAACGCTTATTTTTCCTACCGTGACCAGGGGCATGCTAAAGTTGCAAACATGAAGAAAGTTCACCTCCAGGATTTTCAAACACAAATTGAAGGCGAGTTTCATGTTTTTTTTCGAGGAAGAGTATCACGAGGAAATTCCTTTTACACTAATATTGTTCTTAATTCCAATCAACAACTTAGAATTGCCCATATGGCAAAAATAACTTTACCCGACAGGAAAGAATTTGAAAGAGTTGTGGGTCTAGCAGAAAGCTTTAAAAAGATGATTCAACGACCTCCTGTAATTCAGTGTTCTTTTAATGATCATACTGAAATATCAAGATATTTCGGGAATCCTGATGATGGGAAAAGTATTGAAGAAAGAACAATAGCTACGCTACTTAATTTAGAAAAACAAAATATTGCTGTATCAGCACCTATTACTGATAATCCAAATTATTTTGACCTTCAGGAAGAGTCTGCTCAATCTGTAAATCAGCAAGAATCTGAGTTAGTAGAACTTAAAAATGAAATCAAAAATATTGATGTATCTGAAGAAAGTTTTAATGCACTTGTAATTGATGATACTGGTGGGCCAGTTGATCCGGAAATAATAACTTCGTGGCTCAATGAAGATTATGCAGAGGATATGTATGAGATAGAAAAAAAATTCGGCACCCCCGCAGAACAAGCAATCAAATCAACTGCTACTCTTATATCTGAAACGGCAGCAAATACAATAGATCATCCGCCAGAACCGCCACTTCCATCAAATAATATGCACGATGAAATCGTGAATAATTTACAAGAAATACTTCAAAGGGACACTTTAGCTTAATGAGGAATTATGTTCGGAAAAAATAAAAAACAAGAAAACATTGAAGAATTAAAAACTGATTCCATTGCAAGTAAAGAGATAGATGAGAAAAATAAAACTCCTGAAATATTAGAACACCATTCCCAAGTAAATAAAGAGGCTAATACAGCTAGTATTATTGTCGAAACAGACAGTTACTATCAAAAAGCATATTTTAGAATGTCCTGGATTGCTTTAACTACAGCCTTTGCACTGATTCTTTCGGTTGGACTGAACATATTTCAAGTGAAAACCAAACCTGAACCGCGATACTTTGCAAGTACTACAGATCTACGTCTTGCTCAGCTTACTCCGCTAAACCAACCTCAAATGAGCCAGGCAGCCTTACTAAATTGGGCGGTCGAGGCTGTATCTGAAACGCTAAGTTTGGATTTTAGAAATTTTCAAAAACAATTAACCAGCGTTCGAGATCGCTACACAGCAACAGCGTACAAAGACCTGATAAACAGCATGAAATCATCGGGGAATCTCAGGATGATTGTTGACAAACGCCTCTCTGCTACCTGCATCGCAACGTCTGCTCCGATCATCGAAAAAGCAGGTTTGTTAAACGGTGTTTATACCTGGAGGATCACTTTTCCAATGGTCATCACATATGAGGACAGTAACGGAATTCAAAACAAGCAAGGGTTAAAAACTGTCCTGACCATTGAACGTGTACCAACCACACACACCCCCAAAGGAATCCTAATCAAACAAATTATCACTAAACCTACGAAATAAGGTGCAACATGAGTGTAGCAACAAGCGTAATAAAAGGAATAGATGATATCCTTCAAGGGGTTAATGGCTACTTAGGCTTAAGTGTCCATGATTATTGTAGGCTTGAAACTGTATATCCAGACGATGATAAAATCCTTGTCGGTGATGATGGATCTATGTGTTCAATGATCAGAATCAGAGGGTCACTTGTCTCCAGAGGAGAGGAGGATTACAGATCATTTTCCCGGGAGCAGGCGAGAGCACTGCACACAAAGTTCTCGCAGGCCGGTCATGTCATGCAGGTCATGTTTGATTATAACCCATATACAGCAAAAGAGCGTATTGAAGAATATTTAACACCCGCCAAAAACACGGCTAAAAATATGGGGATGGACCTTGATTCTATTTATGATGATTGGGGGGAGGCTATATCTCAATATTGTGCGGAAGAAAAAATTTTTTTCATCCTTTGGACAACACCTGATGTTTTGTCCTCCAGAGACAAAGGCGCAGCCAATAGAAAAATGAGACGGACTGCGGCAAAAACTTCTCCTCCACTCAGTAAACACAATCAAAATGTCGGAATGTTCATGGACGAATTGCGTCATCAACACGAGTCATTTATGCATATTGTAATTGATGAATTTCACGACCTTGGGATTGTTGCCGAGTCTATGGAGTCATACGAAGCTCTCCGAGAAATACGAAAAGCAATAGATTATGACTTTACCGCAAAAGACTGGAAGCCTGTACTACCGGGAGATAAGCTTATAATCAGGTATCCTGATTACGACACTAAGAGTAAGGACGCATTATCATTAACATATCCATCGTTGCAACATCAGCTTTTTCCCAGAGAGCCGCTGACAATAAAAAAAGCTGTTGAAATTGGCAATAGACTTCATCAATCCATATTACTTAGTGTGCCCGCTCAAAATCCATCCTCATTTATGAACTTATTCACCAGGTTGCGGGACAAAGAGATACCATGGAGAGCCAGTTTTTTCATTGATGCCAATGGGCTGAAACACGTTTCATTCCGATATATTTTAGCTCAAATACTTCAGTACAATAACTCGCATAATCAAAAATTTGTGAAAGCTGTAGATGCTTTGGAGAAACAGCACAACGAATGTAAAGTTCGTTTCAGGGCTACTTTTTCGACATGGGTGTATAACAATGACGACGAAAGTGCTTTGTCCAAGCTTAGTCAAAATATAAATAAATTGGCGGCAGCAGTACAGAGTTGGGGATCATGCGATGTTAGCGAAATGATTGGAGATGCCATGCTGGGAGTGAGTTGCACATTACCCGGTACAATGCTGTCAACACCAGCACCAGCATGTGCAGCTCCGCTCACAGATGTCATGTTTATGATGCCCATGAGTCGTCCAGCTAGTCCATGGGATGAGGGGCATTTTTTGTTAAGAACACCAGACGGACAAATCATACCTTTTCATCCGTTTTCGTCTCGACAAGCAAGTTGGGGAGATATCGGTGTTGCACCAATGGGGCAAGGAAAATCTGTTTTTTTAAATACTTATAATTATGCTTATCTTTTTCAACCTGGTCTAAAAGAACTACCATATTTGTCAATCGTAGATATTGGTCCATCATCAAAAGGGCTAATATCACTGTTACAAAGTATCTTGCCTGAAAACAAAAAACATTTGGTAATCTATAAGGCAATGAAAATGTCAAAGGATTGCGCGTGTAATCCTTTTGACACACCACTTGGCTGTAGAGAACCGTTGCCAAGCCAGAAAGCATATCTGATTAATTTTCTAAGTCTACTTGCTACACCATTAGATAAACAAAATCCACAGGACGGTATATCCGGGCTGGCCTCAACAGTTATAGATAGAACCTACAAAGAATTTTCCGATGAGGTTAACCCTAAAGAATATTTTGCCAGTGATAATGAGATAGTACGTAAGGCTGTAGAAGAAAATCATATTAAAGTAGGACGGCATACAACCTGGTGGTACATCGTCGATGAGCTTTTTAAACTTGGGTTGTACAGGGAAGCTGAAATTGCACAAAGATATGCCGTACCAACTTTGGATGAGGTCGCCAGTCTCGTTAATCATAGGCTGATTGCTGATACGTACTCTTTTGAAAGTGAATCTGGTGAAAAGATAACAGCATATTTCAATCGTACCCTTATCGAGGCTATCGAAAATTTTCCTATTTTTAAATTCCCCACTCAGTTTGATGTTGGTGCCGCCAGGGTTGTCAGCCTTGATCTTGATGAAGTTGCTCCTCGGGGTGGAGGTGCCGCAGACAGACAAACAGCAGTAATGTATATGTTGGCTCGACACATGATCGCGTCAAAGTTTTTCCAAGTGCCCTCAGACGTAGCATTAGTTCCAAATCTCTATAAAGCATATCACGCCAAGGTTATTCAAAATCTCATTAGAAGTCCAAAAAGACTGGCATATGATGAAACGCACCGCGTTTCAAAAAACGGTTCCATTTCAAGACAAATACTCGGTGATCTTGAGACAGCTTCCAGAGAATCGAGAAAGAAAAACTTAAGCATAGGACTCTACTCGCAACACATTGACGACTATCCAGATATTTTTATTGAACTTGCTACTCAAATTTTCATTTTTGGTGCTGGAGACGAAAAATCTATTGAGACTCTTTGTTCACGATTTGGCTTCAATAATGTAATTGCGGATCGCTTACGCTTAATGAGTAAGCCAACCAAAAGGGGAGCAAATTGTATCGCATACCTGAAGACAGATGTTGGTGATCTTAAACAAGAACTGACAAGCACTTTAGGTCCCAAAGCTCTATGGGCTTTTTCCTCAACAAATGAAGATAACACTGTCAGAAATGCTCTTTACGAAAGGGTAGGTGTAAAAAAGACCTTAGATATTCTTGGAAAAATGTTTCCAGGAGGCATTAAACCCGAAGTGGAAAGACGACGATTAAAGGTCGCAAGTGACCCTGATTTACGAAATATTGATGTTTTAGAACAACTTATCAATGAATTACACGAAAAGGTTTTGATGAGCTATGAAGCATAATACCCCTGAAGACAATAACTATGTGAAAAAGATTCAAACATTCGTGCACAACATGTTGAATAGCGAAAAAATTACTCCCATGTACGCTTCGCTAAGACTGCATAACCATGAAATGGTAAGCCTTGATGGTGGCCTACCAAAATTATTTCAACAAGCCTTGCTGATTGATTGTATGAGAGGATCAAACGTAGTGTGGGATTGCGGTTTTACAATAAAAAAGGATGAAACTGCATTAACCGGTTACCGAGTAAACTGCGAGGAACCAAAACCTACTGCCTCAAACGCAACGCTATTGGCTCTGCTCCTGACTTCTGTTGAAATTGTTGAGCGCTTAACACCAGAACCAAAAACAATGGAATTAGACATTCTCCCAATTCGCCCTTTACCTGAGAAAAGAGAGACCCTGCAGGATCAGTTCGCATGGGAAGACTTTGAACCTTATCTAATCGAAAGAGAAGCAAATTATCGTGCAGATCAAATCCGACAAATGCAACCATAAGGTCGATCATGCTCAACACTATAAATTCTTTGCAACCCCAAACTGATAGCCGGTCCATTCTGGATCTTGAAAAAGAAATTAAAGCAAGGGAAAAGCCTAGGGTTGAAGAACCGCCTAAAACAGAAATAGCAAGTAAACCCGCTACGCCTCATTTTTCAGGGCCAGCTAATCCATGGCAAAATTTAAAGAAACAACTTAATTCGTACAAAACAATGGCGCCCTTATTTTCAATGGCATACGAAAAAGCTGGGGGTGATTCAGCGAAAATGATGGAATATGCCCAACGTTTAAGTACGTTTCATAAAAAAACATCTGAGATTATAGCAAAGGATTTATGGCAGGATGAACCGCCAGCCGCAGTTTTAGCCGTTATAGGTCGAACGATCTCTGAATCAATGCAAGATATTTGGCGAGGAAATATTACTAACGAGAAACTTGAACCTCGTCAAGTGGCAGACATGATAACCGGATTGATGCCTGAAATCGATGCAGATATTGATAAATTGTTTACAGAAGAAAACAATGTGCCTATGCCAGCTTTAACCGAGGCAAGTGTAGGTGTAAATCTATTTGCGAAACTAAACAGTACTGTTGGCTCTGAGCCCCAAAGTTTGCAAAAAATATATCTCAATAAAGAGAGTATTACCTCTTTGACTCAAAAACTCATAGAAAATATTACCACCCAAAGTAAAGCGGTAAGTGGTGCAATCAAAGTTCATAAAAACATCCCCCCCCAGGATCCATTTCAACAGGATGTTGCTTATCAATCAACCTTGAAAACAGTTGGACGTATCTACGAGCAAGGTCTTCAAATGGCCTATAACCAAATTAAAAATGATATAAGTATTGTTGCTGGTAAAACAAATAAAGAAAAACAAGCCTATCTAGAAAAAATAGCAACAAATCCTGAAGGACAACTTTATCAAAAAACATCCCAAATAGCTGCTGAAATAAGCGCGGTAGTTTTCAGGGTATCTAAAAAACAGGAAACTGAACCCGGAGCGGCTGAAAATTCAGGGCCAAGAATGTAGGGAATATGAAAATTTTAAAATTTATAACATACGCTATGATATTGGGAGTTTTGATATTCCCTAATCAAGCAAAAGCCTTCTGCAGTGGATGTTGTCCTATAATCAATGATGCTGGAGAGATTGCGTATGCAGGAAGCATGACAGTTCTGGATGAACTGGCCGGTCAAGTAGTAGAAGAAAAATTAAATCAATTTTTAGATCTTTCAGGTGATAATACGGGAACTGAAAAAGAAATTCAGGCTGCAATGAAATCTTACGAGGGGGTAGCTCTTGCGGCGGTAGGAACATTAAAACAGCATGCAACTGCTATGCGAACAACACAATTAAGCAGGTACTATTCGCCTTTAAGTCAAAGTGCATTTGCATGTTGCAATTCACAAAAAGGAGCTATTGCCGCAAGTGAAGTTGATCAGCGTTTATTAATAGATAAGCTCTACGACGCAACCCAAGATTATAATGTCCAATGGCAAAGCACTTCTAATAAAATTGACCAAGCAAAAGCAGATTGGATAGCGCCCAATAGCACTGAAGTTGTTAATAGTGAAAACATTTTCCCACTTGCAGAAACATTGACAACTGAACAATTGCAAGGAGGCTATGCATTAGCAAATTTTATAACAAACCCAAACCCTGCCCCGGTTCTTAAAGGCGGACAACTAAGCACACCTGCGGGGCAACAATATGAAATTGTGAGAAATATTATGCTTGCCAGGCTTGCCCCAAGCCAAAAAGCAATGTCACTTCTACTCGCGTCAAAAGCTCCAATTTATCCATTGCAGGATTGGGCTGAACAACTTTATGAAGCCACAGGCAGAACAGGTACTCCTCCAGCTGTTGTGGAGGGAAAATTGAGTGAATCATCTGTAATTGCTACTCAAGTAAACAGTAGATATGCCAACCCTAATTATCTTATTGATTTACATCGAAAATCGGAAAACGGTCTAATAAGAGAACTGGAAGAAATAGCAGCCATTAAATTAAAAATACTTGCTAAACGTCTTGAAGTTGCTGAACACACTAGGGTTATCCTAGCCACACAGGTAGCCTCAAGGCTGGATACAGAATATGACCCTATTTTAGAGGCTACAGACAAAGCAGTTATAGAACATAAAGTGCAATAATATGAAGAAGATAATTTTTCTATCTCTGGTACTGACAAGCATCCCAAGTATGGCTCTGGGGTGGGGGTGTTGTTGGTGCACAGTAATTAATGATCCATGGTCACACGTTCGCCATGCCGCAATGCAGATGCTTAGTAATACTATCTCAAGCACCACGGGATTAGAATTAGATGCCGAAGAGAATAGAGGTAGAGCAGCGGTATCAACTCAAAAAATGATTACAGCCACAGTCGAAAAAACAGCTGAAAGCCACATAACAGCCTATGCAGCTGCTATGAAAGGTCACGCAATGAGTATGACTGCATGGGATAATGCGCATAATTTTTCTCCACTTTCACAGTCTTCATATGGTTGCTGTCTCGGGTCTGAAGGTGCCGGTATTGTTGTTGGCAATAATGTAAGAGACACAAATTACCAGGATTTACAGAACTCCATCGGTAATTACAACAAGCAAACTCTTTCGCGGGAACAAATGGACAGCAATATGATAAATACAATGTCTGCTGCTGGAGGTGTCGATATTGCAAATGCAAGTAAGTTGTTTCCCTTTAATAAGGCCACTAACCCAGCGGATGCCGCGCTTGTAGCGGAAAATATTATTGCCAGCACCAATCCTACAGCCTATCCAATCCTTACAAAAGCCAACTTTATAGATACTTCTGCAGGGGAAATGTATAACCTTCTCAAAAAAATAAAGACGACACGTTTAGCAGTTCCTCAGCAAATATTATCAGAAATAGCATCCAACAAAATAGCATCGTATCCTATGTCAGACTGGGTTCAGCAGATGAATACCAGTATTACGAATAGCGCTGGAGGCACATCTCCTTATGTGGATTCATCAGGTAATATCAGTGCTGATGGCCTCATAGCTATACAGGTTGAATCTCGTTATGGAAATCCAGCATGGTTGATAGACGCGCACCGGAAAACAAAAGCCGGAATATACCGTGAAATGGTTTTGATGAAGGCTACCGGGCTAGAGATTAAAAGAAGGGTATTACAAAGTCGGAAAAAAGAAATCTGGGCCAGGGCCTCCATGGTTGCACAAAAAGAAATAGCATTTATGCAACCCCTGCTTGAAGAAGCATATGTAGCCGCTTTGATAGAGGGTTCTGAAACAAACAAACTGGCGACTAACCAATGATATATAAAAAATTACTGATAATAATCTGTTTTGTTTTTGTGACCATGATCTCTGGTCATCCTGCAAAAGCCACGTTTCAATTTTATGATCCTGGCCTGGCAATAGAATTAACAGCCCTTGAATCAATGGCACAGTATTTATTGAGTGTTTATGAAGATGCTGTTGACGGATTTCTAAATATTTTTGAAGAAGAAGTTGCGGAATTAAAAATTACAGATGCAACAGCAAAAGCAGAGATAAGTGCTCAGACATCAGCCACATACGCAGCATTGAAGGCACACGCTTTAGCTAGAAATGTAACTGCCAATACAGATATATGGGGGCCTTTATCTCAAAGTGATTACGCATGCACTTCCGAGTGCATGAGAAGAAGTATACTTCTCGGGCAAAGAGTTCCAGCAGAAACAGCAGATCAACTTGCAGAAGTAGCTACAAATTTTAACCAAACCTATACCGATTGGGGCGATATTTTTGATTCTGTAGGCGACTCATATAGAGATGGCGCAAATAACGGTCTTACTGATGCCCGAAGATTACTACCTTCGGGTCAACTCACAAATTCTCATACTGAATTGGCGCAGCAAATTATTATGCTGACAAATCCAATTCCAGCCATTGATCGATCGAGTTATGGCAACAATTCAACACCAAGAGAATATTATGAAACACTTAGAACCACAAAGAACATGGCTATTGCTATTACTCAAAGGATATTGGGACACCAGGCAGGTGATGTAGCCCCAGCATATTCCTTGACTACAGACTCTTGGGCCTCAGAATTACAAAAATCACTAGGAGGCAACATGGGGGACGTTGATTTTGGACAAAATATTTCTGCCCGTGGCGCTCTTAATCTCCAAGTTAAATCAAGATATGCCAATCCGAATTGGCATGTTGATATCCATAGAAAAACCCCTACAGGTGGCTTGCGAACACTCGCTGCAATGAATGCGGTAATGCTTGAATTGAAGAAAAAATTGTATTTTGTCAACCAAGATAATGTGATACTCCAGGCCATCTTAAGTTCGTTGGAATCAAATGCCTTGTATCATAGCCAGATAGATGCTTTCCGAAGTGAAATGGTGATGGAATGATAAAAAAAATCAAGCTATACACACTATGTATCATAGTTCTGTGTTTTCCTATAAACACGTATTCAGCGGTTCCAGTTATCCATCCAACAACATTGGCTGTAGATGCAGCTATTATTGCAATCAAACAATTTTTTAACAGTCTTTTAGAATCGATTGTGGATCTTGAAAGGGACGTTGAAGAAGAGTTGGCAGCAAATAAAAAAGACACGGCTGCAACTATAGAAACGGTAGCAAAAGCGGAAGCGGCCTCATTTGCAGCGGTACACCAAAATCATGCTGTTGCGATGAACGTAATGAAAAACAATGCTGATTATTCGCCTTTAGCTCAATCCAGCTATGCCTGTTGTGGTAAGAATCTGGGAATAGGGTTGGTGAATGGAAAGAATCAAGAAAAAATTTATCAGGAAGCAATACATACAGGTGTAAAGGATTACAACAATCAGTTTATATCAAACGAAGTGGCGTATGACACCTTATTGCCAGCCATAAATAATACTCGGGTTGATCAACCCTGGGCAATATTTCCTTTGCATGAAACATCTACAGATGATCCTGAAGATATTGCCGGAGCAATAATTTTAAATACCAATCCTTTACCTGTAAAAACATTGCCAAACAATCTCTTAAATACTGCTCCCGGACAACATTATGAAGTCTTAAGAAAAATTCAACTCGGTAAAATGGCTTTACCACAAGGAATTATGAGTGAGGTTGCATCACACCAAACTCCATCATACCCGCTTGATGATTGGTTGGCTCAAATGGAGAAAGCAAGGGGGATACCAAGTGGAACTTCCGAGGCTGTTGTTAACGGCAAATTAAGTGCTGACGCTGTTTTGAAAACACAAGTTTACAGTCGTTATGGCAACCCAAACTATGGTGTTGATCTACACCGAAAATATCCATCAGGATTACTACGAGAAATGATTGAAATGGAAACCATTAATCTTGAAATCCAAAGACGATTACTGGTGACAGAAGAGCAAAGACTAGCTCTTTTTGCGCAAGATCACGCCTCCCAAATAATCAAACAATATGACCCGCAACTCGTTAGATTGAAGGGAGATGTCATCATGCAACAGGTGACGGAATGAAAAAAAAATTTCAACTATCAATTGCCTTGTTTGTATTTTTTTTGAGTACAACACCCGCAAAAGCTACAGGCGTCTTGGGCGTCGATTGGACAAATGAAGCATTGGCAGCTGCTGTTGAACTTGTTTACACATATGTCAGTGATGTCGCAAGTGAAATGCTTAATGTTAAGATAAAGGGTACTGATGAATATGTTGGAAATCAACAAATTGTCATGGCTCAAATTGAAGCCCAAAAGAAAGCTCAGACAAGCGCATTAACGGCTGGTGTCAAACAAAATGCTCTTGCTCAAATGGTAAATAAAAACAATTTGGTTTATTCACCTTTAGCTCAATCCAATTATGCCTGTTGCTCAAAAGATAGAGGAGTAGGCGCTGTCAGTGGTATTCGATCACAACCAGGTACTAAAAACACGATATACACCAACATTAAAATCTATAACGACGTGGCTACATCCACAAATCATGCTTTGGAAAATGCTCATCTTTTCAAAAATGATCCTGAATTGCAAACAGGAAAGGCTCTGATTCCACGGGATAATACATTAGATAGTGATGAAGTTGAACAAGCGGTCAGGATAGCAATGGGGGTTACGAATACATTTTCCGATTATGATATTCCAACAAAATTCCAAAATAAGCCTGCAGCGAAAAAATATCAAACATTAAGAAGATTGAGAGAAGCAAAAATATCAATACCGCAGTTAGCATTAACAGAGATTATTGCGAGAAAAGCACCGGTATACCCTTTGGCTGATTGGATGGCACAGATGAATAAATCCATGGGGATTTCTTCAATTCATCCAGATGTCAAAAATGGCATGATTTCAGCTGACGCCATGCTTTCAATGGATGTTGCATTGCGCTACGCAAACCCCTCATATCTTATAGACTTACATAGAAAAACAGAAGCTGGTGTCCTGCGAGAATTACTGGACATGGAAGCCATTAATATGGAGTTAGACAGGTTAAATCTTGTTCAACAAGAATATCAATCCGCCTTGCTTGCTATTCGATCATCTAATACCGCTCAGAATTTAAATGAAATGATTGAATTCGCGCACGGAACAGCTATTCAAGTAGCACACTAAAATGAGAACAATATGAAAAATTCCCAAAAAGAACCCAAAGAAAAAAAGTCCAGTAAACTCTGGCAACAAATATCGCCTATATCGACAGCCACTAATCTATTTAAAACGACCTCTAATTCTTTAAAAGAACAATCCAGTCTCAATTTAGATTTTATCACAAGAGGCTTTAAGACTGTTATTCATCGATCCCAAAAACTCAGGGAGATGAATAATCCTAAGCTAAATAAAAAATTCAATCCGGATGATTTCGATAGTGTACTCAAATCATGGGGTATGGACAGGGGAGATTTAGCCTTAGTTAAAAGAGGATTATCGTTGGAATTATTCTCGTACTTTATTGTATTACTTTTCCTCGCCTTTGGGATGTATACCTCCAACACGTTATTTACATATATCATTCTGGTAGTAGTTATTTTAATGATTTTATTTGTAATGCTCGCCAGGTATTGGCGATTATGGGTACTCAGAAATGAAGAGTTCGTCTTCTTTAAAGACTGGCTTACCGGAAATTACTAAAGGAGCGAAAAATGGCTTTAGGAAGTAGCACTCCCCAAAATGATATCAGTGTTAAAATTATATCTCGATTATGGAGTGATAATTGGCACAATATTGGAGTCGATCCAAATGTTTCAATAGCTCAGAATGATGCGTCTTATTTTATTTATGACGCCATGAATTTTTTCAACACTGTCGTATTAGCAGTAGTTGTGGTGATGATGATCTGGACAACCTGGTCAGCTGTAACAGGAACTGCCCACGAAGGAGTTCCTTTAGGGCGAAGATTTTCAACGATTTGGGTACCATTTAGAGCCGCAGTCGGCATATCTTTTTTAGCTCCAATTTTTTCAGGATTATCGATTTTACAAATTATAATTCTGCAGTTGATTGTATGGTCGATCAATTTGGCTAATGTGGTCAATACAAAGATGTTCAATGACTTTATTTCGGCTGGACCAAGCGGAAATATTTCGATTGCAGTTAATATTGGTAGCATTCCAGGATTGTCGGAAAACGGCCAAAATGTTGCAAGAGTCATTTTTAGAGCTCTTACTATCCAGGAATATTACAAAGATGTGAAAAATAAAGGACTTCAAGACGGTGGATCTTCAGACCCTTATTCGCAAAGTGTTAGTGGTAATAATTTAAAAACTGAATACGAGTTTTTTGCACCAGATATCAATATATTCAACAACTTCCTCGCTGGAGATATCATGGCAAATACCGTTGTTATTTGTGATGTAGCCGGTTCAGCAGTATGTAATGCAAAAAATGAAGCAATGCAAAAATTGATATCTGATCTGGGACCTATTGCCAATGACTATGTGGCTTTAAAAGATGAATCATTAAGCACCACAGCAACACTAGACAACATAAACACCAGATATCATAGCGCGGTGGTTACGTATATCACAGCTTTAGAAGGAGCTATTTTGGGGAATATGGATCCTTCAAGTGAATTTGCGACGCAGACAGCAAACTTTAAAGCCACGGCAGGCGATGGCGGATGGCTCACTACAGGTGCATATTATTGGATACTAAGTAATGCAGCAAATAAGGCTCTTGCTGAAGCAGCTCAATTGCCTAAGGCTAAAATGGCTGATTTAAATTTTTTGGAAAAATGGTCGATAGCTACCGGTAATATAGAAAAAATACTTGAAGCATCTGATCCAATCACAAGCACCACGGACTATCTGCATGAAAACATTGAAACCTTTGGTCCAGAGGATAGTTTTATATATAATTTTTTGAGTTGGCCTGCAGACAAGGTAGTAGAGTGGTTTTTGAGTTCGCTGGCCGGTGCAGATGCCAACGCGAGTAAAGATGTGATTACAAATCTACAGGTTGTCGGGCATCAAATCATATTCGCCGGTAATACTGTAATGACTGGGCTTTATTTTAACGATACAATCAGAAATAAAGTAACCAAGATGATCAATGCTGCCACCGGCGGGTCCTTGTTTTCCAAAGCCAAAAATGAAGATGAACCTGGTGTTTTGGCAATGTTGGTTATCAAGTTACTTCTTATGGGTCTGGTGGTCTTGTTTCTTATTTACCCCATGGGAATCATGCTTGCCTTTTATCTTCCCATGATACCTTTTATAATATGGATCATTGCAGGGATAAACTGGGCAATTAGCACCATAACTCTTATGGTAGGTGCGCCTTTATGGGCCGCTGCACATTCATTGCCAGAGGGTGAGGGTTTTGCAGGCGCAAGAGGTCAAGAGGGATATATGATCCTTTTAAATGTAATTTTAAGACCAACACTTATGATCATCGGATTTTTTGTAGCATTTATTGGAATCCGTATGCTTGGAATATTTCTATTTGAACTGTTCATGATAGCTCAGAGTGCGATGAATGCAAATTTTTCACGTGGATTGGTTACGATTCTGGTAATGATTTTTATGTTTGGTATGATCGTTATCGTTTGCGCTCAAAAGATATTTTCTTTAATTGTGTTGTTTCCGGATATAATACTTAACTTCGTTGGCAAATATCTACCTGGTGGCGGTGAAAGTAGCGATGTGCATAGGGTTAACGCTATGTTTGACCATGCAAAGAGTCATGCGACACCAAGGTTACCTGGAAGGTAAGACATAAAAATAGATTCCTGGAAACCCAAAAGGGAGCGGTTTGAAAACTGTTCCCTTTCTTTTTGCAAAATACTTTTTTTCAAAAAAAAATTGTGCTAAAAGTAAAAGTATAAAAAGGCAAAAAGAGTAAAAATAAGAAAATATAAAAAATGGCTAAAAATTCACAAGATAGAGTACCTAGACCAATGCGAACAAAAAAAAACGACCCACCAATATTCAAGCGATATGGAACCATAAAAACGACAGCAATAGGCTCAGCAAACCTGCCAACAGAATTCCTATCACATCACCTGGATACTGAACCAGGCGATTTGCTTGTTTATTTCGTGGGTGAAGATAAAGAAAGCTTGGTTATTAAAAAACTTGATATAAATAAACCGCTTGTGCCAGATAAAATATCAAATACCCATAAAAAATATTTGGAAGGTCAAGATAAGTATACCCCTGAAGAATGGCAGGCTTTTAAGAAAAAGCACAACCTGAAATAAAAAAACTGTAGCCTGAAAAAAGTAGCCTTCCAAATAAAGCCTCTCAGTGGTTTTATTAGGAAGGCTACAGCAAATTGGCATAAATAAAATTGTTCCCTAGTTAGCCACCGTCTTTTAAAAAATCAGACGTTTTGTTTTTTGGGTGTTGCTTTTTTCCATTTTAGAGACTTCCCTTTTGTTCGAAGTTTATCAAGCAAACCCATAAATTCACTACATTCAGGAGATGATGGGTCAATAAATTGCATCTTATCCATCAACTCTACAGCCTTTTCAGAAATCAGGTTAATTGCGGAAATCCCATCTTCTTTGTTTGCTTTGTGAATATGGGAAATCATATATTCCTGTTCATCAATTGAATATTTTTCAACAATATTATCAGGAAGGTTTGCTCCATTAATTGGCCGAGGGAACTTGTCAATTTCAGATAATTTTTCAGCTCCGGTACCTTTAATTTTTACCTTGTACTCTTCATTATCATCTTTTGATGTTATTGTTTTGTATTGAGTAGGGATAAATTCCCTTTTTAAAATTAACACATCATTTTTTCTTACTCGGACACGTATATCCATATTTTTTCTCCTTAAAATAATATGGCTGCATCAGCGCTATGGTTATTTAGGCGACGCATATTTTTTGATGATTGGATTATAGATTTATCTTGTTCATAATCAAGGACATCATCATTGGCAAATTCCTGTAAAAATCTGGATGTCTCAAAACTTTGAAATTGACCATTGATTACAGAACCTTCGCAATGATGGAGGAAAAGAGAATCTTTTGCTCTTGTCATTGCCACATAAGCAATGCATCTCTCCTCCTGTAAATTTTCAACAACATGGGTTTCACTATTTCGTAAAGGAATGAGACCATCACTAAAGCCCGCAACATGAACAGTTTCCCATTGAAGACCTTTAGCCGAATGTACAGTAGACAAGGTAACACAATGTGTTTGTTCTGCTTCGTCCGGTGGAGTGGGTACCAAATCAATTACAATATCAGCCCAGAGGTCATCTAAATTCGCTATATTATTGTTTTCAAGTCTCGCTTGAATAGCAACATGAAGAACTTTTAAATTATTTATTCTGGAATCCAAAATAGATTGAGCAGCTTTTTCAATATCATTTGATTTACAATTTTTAGCTGTTTTATGAGCTTCATTTTGCATCCAAATTTTAAAGCTAGTTTCTTCAAGAGCCCAAGGAATAAGATGGGCAGGCCCCTTTTTTTTGAGTTCCATCATAGAAGCATACAAATACTCTAATGCAGCTTTACTCTTGCTATTAAGAACAGCTAGATTTTCCCATATACCGTTTTTATTGGCCCGGGTTATTTCCGCAAGTTTTTGTATGCTTTTTGTTCCAAGGCCCGGTATAAGTTTAGAGAATCGACTAAGAGCCTGAATATCTGAAGGGTTCAAGAGCAATCGGCCTGCAGCAATTAGAAGTTTTACTTCTGCCCTTTCAAGGAGTTCTGTTCCCTTTTTAATGCTATAGGGAATTTGGTATTTCAAAAAAGCAGGCTCCAATGTTTTAGCCATCTTATTCATTCGATAAAGAATGGCTATATTATTTGGATCAACCCCTTTATCCAGATCATTTTTAATAATTTTGGCTATCGATTCAGCCATTTGATAGTCTCGATTAAAGACTGAATATTTGATTTTATTACCAGGATCCTCTCGAACTGCATAGGAGTCTTTTTCAAGAGTTGATGCGTTGTTTTTGATCACACACGTAGCGCTATTAACAATTACCGGTACTGAGCGATAATTTCGAACAAGGTGATAAAGTGTGGGGTTAAATTCTTCAACAAAAAGTAATAAATTATCAGGTCTTGCCCCTCGGAATCTGTATAAACTTTGTTTTTGATCGCCTATCATGGCCACATTAGGACAATTAATAAGCTTAACCAATTTGTATTGGCACGTATTTCCATCTTGAGATTCATCTATACAAAAATACCAATATTTTTCCTGAACGGTTAATCTGAAAGACTCATCGTTTCTCATTGCTCTCATAGGGAGCATTAACAGGTCGTCATAATCAAGAACATTATCTTGTCGTTTTAAATCACCGTAAATCAGGGCAACATTGACGAATATCTCATACTCTTGATGGTCAGTCATCCCATATTGTTTGAGTGCACTTAATATATCTGGTCGATCTTCCTTCATTGCAGGATCTAACCCCTCACAAGCAATAAAGCTGATCATCTCGCGATAGCATTTCATAGTATCCTGTGAAAAGTTCATATCCTTAAATAAGGAAATTTGTCGTGCACGAGCATCCTTGGCGTCCATGATAGAAGGGTTGGGCCGTAAACCCATTACTTCGTGATTTTCCCTGATAAGTCGGCTACCAAATTTATGATAGGTTAAAACATCAGGAATCTCACAACCGGCTTCACGGATTCTTTCACGCATCTCGGCGCAAGCCTTATTAGTGAAAGTCATTAGCAGAATACGGTTTGCAGGAATTCCTTTTTCGATCAAACGTACAGTTCGCTGAATAATAGAGTGCGTTTTCCCAGCTCCAGCTCCAGCGAGAACTAACGCATGCCCTTTATCGTGATTAACAAATCTTTCTTGATCGCTGTCAAGTTTCATTTAATCACCTGAAGAAAATAATCGAAAAAAATAAATTTATTGTGTATTTGTATAATAATAAAAAATTATAAAATTTTCAAAATTTTTATAACTATGAAAAATTGTAAAATTATGCTTGTGTTTTTTACTGGTTTGTTCGGGATGATCTGGGAAGTGGCTGCGACCAGGTTATTTATTCCTTATTTTGGAGATAACACCATTATCTTCAGCAGTGTTATATCTGTTTTTATGGCAGGAATAGCTCTAGGATATTGGCGAGGAGGAGTGTTGGCCGATAAAGAAAAAACAACCAAACAGTTATCTCGATATATGACCATTGCAGCTGTTTTGTCGTTCTTTTTATTATTTGTTCACCCTATACTTTTTTTGGTTATCAAAGCAGGAATAAAAAATATTTACCTGCAAGTGCTGTTGTCCTGCCTAATTTTTCTTCCAGGCAGTACTGTCGCGGGTATGGTTATGCCATATATTATCAAGAAAGCTGTAAAAAAGAAGGAAATCATAGCCAGTTCTGTTGGGAAGATAGCAGCTTTATCAACGGTGGGTAGTATTGTTGGTACCCTTGCAGCTGGATTTTGGATAATACCCAACATAGGAACAACAACAATTTTATATAGTATTCCAATTTTTTTACTGATTATCGGAATAATTATCAATCATGACAGATTTTTATTCACCAGGTTAATTGTTATTGCTGTCATTATAAGGGTTGCGATATTACCTATGGACAAGACAATGAGCATAATCCTTGGTGTCGATATTGTAGACGTAATAGATACAAAGTACAGTAAGTATCTGGTATATGAAAGAGAATATAACGACAAAAAAACTATTATTTATACAAACGATCCTCAAAATGCTCAGTCAATAAAATATGTTAATGACAATAACCCTGTAGAAGGATTTTATATAGATTGGTTTTCTCTATACAAATATTTTCATAAAGACCCTGTTGCCAATGTTTTAATGCTTGGAGCCGGAGGAATGGTTTTCCCTGAATTTTTTGCAAAGAACCATTCCGATAGTCATATCGATGTAGTAGAGATTGATTCAGCTGTGATCGAAATTGCTAAAAAACATTTCAGGTATAAAAATCCAGGAAATATAGATATATCGATATCAGATGCAAGAAACTATATAGAAAATCATACAGGCAATAAATATGATCTTGTATTTATGGATGTCTTTGGATCAAACGCAACAATACCTTTTCATTTAACCACAAAAGAATACTTCGAAAAATTAGCGTATATCATGAAAGATAATGGAACACTGGTTTTCAACGTGGTAACAATGAAAGACAATCGCCTAATTGAAGCCTTGTTAACCACAATGTCTCATTCATTTGGAAACTGTTATGCTTTTCCCGTTGAACAGGTTAACCCTAAAATGAAAACACAAAATGTCATTCTTGTTGCGGAAAAACAAAAAAAACGTAAGTCTATACATATTACTGGTGAACCTAAACTTGACAAAATACTTAAGACATACAATCAAACACTATATAAACAAGGCATGGAGTTGACGGACAATTTTGCGCCTGTTAAATACCTGATTAACTATGGAAGTTAAACCCAAGGAGCAATAAAATGAAATTTAAAAAAAGTATCCTCTTGGTATCAATAACTGCAGCAATATTTTCTCTTGTTGGGTGCAAAGAAAACCCGGAAAAAACCATTATAGGTTCATGGAAAAGCACAGAGATTGTTCCCTTAGAGGAAAAAAACGCCACACTTGCATATATTCCTGCCAGTACTACTATTAAGATCAGCGAAAAATACATTCATTTTATGGATAAAATTCTTTTGGAACACAAAATGTCTGGCAGTGGAAATAGTGTCAAAATTTCAATAAAAGAGGAAAGCCTTTTATCCGTTTTTCCAGATTACGAAAGTATGCTGTCAGCAGGATCAATGAAAAAAAATCATTTTGAAAATTTACAACAGATTAAATGTTCTTTAAAAGACAGTTCAACCATGGAATGTAACTTGGCTGAATTTTGGACTGCATCCACTTATATGACTTATTCAGGAGAAGTTAAACAGATTCCGGTCACCTATAGCGAAAACAGGTATACCCCAAAAGATGTTTTATTTACTCGAATAGCAGGAGAATAAATGATGAAGAAAATATTTTCGTTGTGTGCTTTAGTTTTAACATTGAATTACAGCGCTGCAGGGGTTGCTGTGGCTAAAACTGTAAATGAAGAGGGAATGGAGTCTGTAGCCAAAATAGCAATATCACCCAGTTCAGATTATACCCAAAAAGAACAATTAGTGACATTAGCGCAGAGCGGCATAAAACGATACAAGGGCACGGGTTCAAGTTCAACGGTGAAAAAATCTGCCAGGAGCAGCGAAGATGTTCAAAAAATAGTTATTAAACCAACATATTCTTCTCTTGAACAGGGTGTATGGGAAAATTATACCTATCCTGATTCTAGATTTGCAAAATAAACACAAATCCACTCGAAAGGCTATTTCGGGTGGATTAGGTTACTGAAAGGGAGTAAAATACAAATTTTTGATCCCCCTGTTTCCTGTTCATAAAGAATATGCCCGTTGACCTGTTGAACAGCAAGTGACACCAAGCTGAATCCAAAACCACTCTCCAGCTTGAGAGAAGATATATAACATGGGTCGGCAAAACCATTTAACTTTTCTTCCCCTACACCGCCCCCCGTATCCTTAAAAGACAGGACAATATAAGAACCCGGGAAGATTTTTCTGGATAAATAGCAGGTACCTCCTTGATACTCTTTGACAGAAATATCTAACGTAACAAAACCGCCTCCATGGTTAGAGGTTGTCTCAAAGGCATTGGCTATAAGTTGCTCTATGATTATCCGTATTGCGTTTGCTCTCCCATTATAAAAAGAAGGGCAACTCTCTGTATTGGTGACCAAAACGACATCAGGGAAATTATCTAGTAATTTTCTATACCTGGAAGAAGACATATAATCTTTAATTACAGATCTAAACTCAACTGTTCCCGGATCACATTCCAGACAAGCAGACAGTTGGTCCAAAATTTCTATATAAAAACTCGCAAAACAGCTAGAGTTTTTAATGAGATCAAGCATTTCCCCAATCCTACCATCTGTATCACTGTTTAGAATTTTAGCAATATAATCAGGCCCACTCACAACGGGGGTCATAATACTGTTCATCCTGTGTGCCAATCGGGATAAAAAAATCCCGAGAAAATGCGTATCTATTCCTTGCATAAACTTTCCCAAGATAGCTTTTTTATACAAACCATAGCGTGCCTGTATCTTTAGCCGAAATGGTACCCTGAAGGGCAGTAGAGTCAAACAAAAAATATAAAAATTTTATAAAATATAAAAAATAATAAAAATTTTTAAATATTAAAAAATTACTATTGACACTATGGAGGCAAAAAAATTATAAAAATATTGAATGTTCGTGAAAATGATAAAAAATAAATTCTAAGATGGTGAACAAGTGAAAAAACAAATCACCCTTGCAATGCTTGCTGGTCTTAGCCTTTTGAGTTTGGGGGGATGTGCTGTGCAGCAAAATACAGCCCATAATCCAGTAATTGAGCCTGGCAAAATATCTTCTTGCGATAACAAAATTCTTTCAGACCTTAGAGATGCCATCCAATACACTAGCGGAAATCTTGAGCAACTGCGCAAGATTAAGCAAGGCGATTGGAATGGTGAATTTACCTCTAATCCTCCCCCTGTTGGGACCTCTATGCAAAAGAAAATCACCTTAGGCTGGCAAGGTGGAGTAGAAGATATTCTTCGCTCAATCGCATTAAAAGGGGGGTATAAACTGCAGATAACTGGAAAAAAACCTCCTCAACCTGTCATTGTAAATGTGGATGTAATAGATGAGCCCATCTACAAGGTTCTTGAGCACATTGGATGGCAAACAGGAAAAAATATTGCCGTTATAAGAAACGATGTAGATCGCACTATCAAATTGATCTACCGCAAAGGATAAAAAGGCTAAGATATGTGTAAATCTATTAACACTCTTTTCTTTCTCATCATTTGCTGCGTTGTATCTACTGCTCAAGCGGAAGCACAGTCGTGTTATGAAGAAACTACTATTAATATCAGACCACCCCTGACAGGCAGCAAGATGGTGTCAGGTACTGATATGGCTACAATTAGAAAAATAGATTCAGAGTGTGATTTTCTATTACCTTACCCCGATGAGTTTCACAATCCCACCTTATCAGAATTAAAAAAATATCCAAAACCACTACAGCAACTTATTGCCATGGGGAATCCTGAATGCGATTACTTTAGCAAAAAGCAGGATGAAAAAACCAGAGAGTTACGCTCTAAAGCGGTTAAAGAGGCAGCCTTTACTCTTGCAATACAAACAGCAGTTAAATGGAGATACGAGCAGATTACAAATATTCTTCAAAATATAGAATATGAATTAAACGAAGCTTTTGATTTCAGGCCACTGCTCCTTTACGGAGAAAGATTACTCCCGCCAGTAATCACCAAGGCTGGCTCTAGCTTTCAATTAAATAGTCCTGTTATGGCTGTATCTGCAGATACAACTTACCGAATATTCCAGGATGCCAAAATTATTTTAGCTCCACCTTCTTGGCGCGATTATATGTGGAAAGAATTCAGCGTTATCGACGAAATCAATCCTGCAGTTATACCCAAAGATAAAGAGGAAGAAACGGTTTGGAAAAAAGCCATCATCAGAGGATGGCGGGAAGGTATGCAACAGGCTCATCGATTGTTTCAGATAAACCTTAACCGTCTTGTAAGAGATTACAATGGAATTATTACCTATACTCTCCTTGAGCATCAAAAAATTGTAAGTATGCCCATGCTGAGTAAAGGCGAGTTTTCTGTACAAATTTCCGATAACGGCAGGGCACTGGATATTGATCGTAAAATTTTTCGTCTGACTACCAACGTGAAATTTAAAGATATTAAAGATTGGAAACCTTCTAGTTCAACTGTGAATTGACCAATGGCATACGATATAGATAAGCCAATAATATCGGAAAATTTTACAGACGAAGAACGAGGTCTTATTGTCGATTATCCTGACCCACCGGTAAAATGGACTGTTGAGGATTTTGATAATTTTTTGGTCTGGGCAGTTGAAAAAAAAATGTCTGATGTGATCATCTCGTCGAATGAGCCGGTTTGGATGAGCCGATTAGGCGTGAAGGTTCCGGTTACCAAAAGGCCGCTAAATACCCAGAATATAGATGATTTGATAGATGGGACAGCCAGGGCTAAAGCGGTTTCCTCAGCTCTGAAAGGTGGATATGAAAGAAATTTTGCCTATGAGTTTAAAAGACGAGAAGGGGCCGGATACATACGTTACAGATTCCGCGCTAACGCCATAACAAGTCTTGTTGGCGGCGCGATGGGATGCTCTTTAACGTTGCGCTATATTCCGCATCTTCCGCCATCCTTAGATGAAATTGGAATTGAGGATGAATTAAGGCGAGCTTTACAACCATCTGATGGATTTGTTCTTGTTGCAGGTAACACCGGTACAGGTAAGACGACCTTGCTTGGTGCCGTTATGGCTGAAATATTACGAACATTTGGCAAATCGATTGTAACATACGAAGATCCTGTGGAGTTTATGTTGAAGGAACTCCCAGGCCGTAAATCAATTATTGATCACCATGAGTTTGGAAAAAATTTTCAACGCTGGGAAGAAGCCCCTGCAAATGCAAATCGGCGTGATCCAAACATTGTTTTACTTGGTGAAGCAAAAGAACGCGAAACATTTCGAGGAATGATTAACCTCGGGAACATTGGGAAAGCATGTTACGCAACCCTCCATACGTCGAGGGTGATGAATATTATAACTCGGGTCTTGGATGTGTTTGATCATTTTGAAAAACCTCAAATTGCAACATCCTTGATTATGAACCTCCGTCTGTTGATATCGCAAAGGCTTTTAATGCACTCAAACCGCAAACAGCGTGTCGCAATACGGGAGTATTTAATATTAAAATCGAACCATCGAAATAAGCTGATGCAAACAAAAATTGAGGCTTTGCCCTTTGTTCTTCAAGAAATGGTTGAGTCGGACGGAGTGACCTTCCTTGATTCAGCTCGAAAAGAATTAAAGGCCGGTAATATAACAAAAGACGACTTTGAAAAGTTAGAATACGAATTGGAGTAAAGATGTCTGAAAACACTCAAACAGAAAAAGATATTGAAAAGAGTGCTGATGTTGCATGGAACTGGACTGCGAAATGGCCTAGATTCATCATTTTTGATGCACGAAGTTTGTTTCCATTGGCTATTTGGGCTCTTCACATATCCTGGTTTACATTCTATATAGCGATCAGCGGAATATTCTTTTTCGGACTTCTTGAATACTTCAGGATTACTCCTGCGGTGTTATTCAGATCTATTCGCTGTGCAATCTCAGGAAATAATCGCTATAGCTTCGACCCAATAATTTACAGAAGACGCATTAAAATGTAAGGGAGCAATACTGTGATTTTTAGTAAAAAAAATTTTTATACATTAATAGCTGTTGCAGTATTTCAGGCCTCCACCTCATTTGCAGTTGATGGACCTGCACCAATGATGATTCCTAATACAGCTGCAGCTGGACAACAGGAACCAAAAAAACTAAATCTTAACTCACCTATAACCAGGAAAGCCTTAATTGAAGACGCATGGTTGTATCAAATGGATATGATGTTACCCATGACGCCAGGCAATATCCGAGCACAAAAAAAAGAAGTTAAAAATTTTATAAAAGAAGTTCGTAAAACAGAAATACCAAAAATGTCCACGGGCAGCGTTCAGCTTATCCTTGAACCAAATGCCCCGATTCCGGTCGTAAATCTAACCCCTGGTTATGCCACAGCCTTAGTTTTTTATGATGTCACAGGTGCCCCTTGGCCTATAACTTCAGCCACAGAAGGTAATCCAGGCTATTTTAATGTGATAAAACCGGAAAAGTTATTGCCTGGCAATTTATTAACTATTGAATGTCTTAAAGAATACGCCAGTTCAAACGTAATTTTGACACTGGCTGAGTTTACCCTGCCTGTTGTTATTCAACTCAAAACTACAGATCTGGGAAATAGTGGCAGAGTCACCAAAACAAATTCAGTCGTCTCTTTTCGAGCTACTAAAATGGGGCCATTGGCGAATAAGCTGAAAATTGGAAAACCTGTTTTCAGTCCAGTTTCTGAGGAACTCATGTCGTTTTTGGATGGAATACCACCCAAAAAAGCTGAACTTATAAAAAGCGTTTCAAGCCACCCCGGAATGGATATGTGGAAATATAAAGATCATCTTTATCTTAGAACACAACTTCCTCTGATTTGGCCTGCTTATGACCACATAATCAACGGAAGTGAAGGGATTACCCTCTACAGGTTACCCATAGTTTCAAATATTATGGTTGCAAATGACGGAACCAGCATCAATTTTGATGTTCAATAAGAGGAACAATAATGTCTAAAAAAAGATCAGTTAAGTCAAAATCCTTAAATAGATGGGTCTTACCCTTCATTATTGTGTTTGTTACTGTCGCTGTAATTGGTGGTGCATGGTACGCCTATAAGCTCAAACAAAATAAAGCTATCCCATTTAATTCAAATGTTGGGCAATTAAAAAATGGACTTCCTTCTGTACCTGGTGGTGCAGGGAACCCATCTTATAACAACAAGCTTTATCAGCATGAGAGAGAACAATCAGAACGTGCTGAACAAACAGGAAAGTCAAGGATTTCGACAGTTATTGGTAAAAATGAAGCGGAAGAGTTGATAGAGGAATCGCTAAAGCCTGAGAAAGAAGTTGTTCCTGTAAAAAAGAAAGAAAAACCGTATATACCACCTGTTGCTAAACCCGCCCCTCAACCAAATAATCGACAAAACAAGCAAGCTGAAAAAGATTATTTAAACAGATTAAATAAACTAAGAACATCATTAAATAAAGCAGTACAAGAGCAGATGCTCTCTATCAATAAAGAATTAAAAGAGACTCGACCCGAGCAAAAAGTAACTGTTTTTGATGACATCGACATTAATGAGCTAAAAACAGCTCTTAATCCTCCAGCTTCTGTATCGAATGAAAAAAGTAAGAAAAAAATTAAGTATACACCTTTTGAAGTTGGTGAAGTTGTCTATGGTGTAAATGAAATAGCTGTTAATTCAGACGTAGATGGTCCTGTAAAAGTCACTCTATTAAGTGGGCCATTTAAAGGCGGTGTTTTTATTGGTCATTTTAAAAGGGCAGATACATTTCTAAGATTAGAATTTGATATATTTTCACACAACAGAAAAACATATCAAATCAAAGGATATGGTGTAGACCCTAGTACCCAAGGCGTTGCGGTGCGATCAGATGTAGATCATCATCGCCTAAGCAGATGGGGTGGATTGATTGCGGCAAGTTTTTTAGAGGGGTTCGCAGACGCGGTTGAGCACTCAGGTGTAACAACTTACGATGGAGTTTGGGGGACCGCAAAAACCTATCCTGAGTACAATGTTGAAGATCAGATGTGGATAGCAGGCGGCAAAGTTGGTGAAAAGCTAGCCATTCCAATGTACCAAAACTTTTACCGTCCACCCACCGTAACTCTTAATACAGGAGAGGGGATAGGCGTGTTGATAATTGATAATTAAAAGGAAGAGTCGTATGAATGCTGTGATTCAAAACCTGCTTGATGGCGATCACATAGAACAGTGGACTATCACGTTTTCATATATCGCATTTTTTCTGGGGTTGCTCTTCGTCATTATTGGAATATGTAAAAGTATGCAGGAGCAAAGATGGGAAGGATCACAGCGCAGGAGAATAACATCTGCAACATTATCAATATTTGCCGGTATTTTTCTTCTCTCCTTCAGGGCCTTTTTGGAATCCCTTACAGAGACAATATTTAACCTCACAAGTACTGGAGATTTTACGTACAACGCAGCAGGTGCTGTGGTGATTACAAACCAGTTTCAAGCAGCAACCAATGCTGGTCCTGAGGCTATATATATTGAGTTTGCAGTATATCTCATACAACTCATAGGTCTTTTATCCATTATTAAAGGAGTAATGATGTTTAGAGATGCTCATCAAAACTCGCAAAATGCTATTGGAGGAACCTGGCACTTGATAGGGGGAACCATAGCTTTAAATTTTCCAACGTTTATGGATGTGGTCGGCGCTTCTGCTGGCCCGGATGTACAAGCGGTCGTTGACAGGCTTTTTGGGTAGTCTGTCCCGTTTTTTTATTAATCTCATAATAGGAGATCAAAATGAATTTACAAAAGAAGTTTGGGGCGCTACAAATTGGAGTGTTTGCGTTTATGATGGTGCTGTTTTTAACAGATTTAGCATTTGCTACTGGTGGTGGTGGTACTAATGGTTTTGCAGGTATCGGCACCAATATTGGTAACCAAACCACTGGTTGGGCTGATGGTGCAATGAAAGTAGGGTTCTTTATTGGACTTATTCTCGTAATTGCTTCTGTTGCAACTTTTGCAACAATGAAGAAAACCAACGTCCAAGCCTCTATTCCTGTAATGATGCTTGCAGCTGGAATTATTCTCGTGTCATTGGGTGCGTTTGTAACATCTGGCTCTGAAACCATCTGGAACAATGATGAGTCTACGGCTATCCAGACACACCTCGGTCTGAATAATTTCTAACTCACCTGTGTGAAAATACTGCAGGGTGAGGCCCTTGTCTCCTCCTGCAGTATTTCAATTGGATTTGAAATGGCTATTTCACTCAGCGTATCGACCGGAGACCAGCAAGAATATACCTATATGGATATTCACGACGAAATTATATCTAAGGCTAACCAGACATGTCAGTATTGTGGATTTAAAAGTGTCTCCTTGCAAGACAGTAAAATTGCGGCTGAGAGAAATGGCTTCATGCAGGTTCACTCAGCGACATATTATAAAAAAGAAATACCAGCTCTAAAATGTGTCTGTCCATTTTGCTATCAAGTTCTAAACCTCCAGATAGTACAAAACCCGACATTTATATATTTTCCTTGGATAACTCAAGAAGAGCTTAATAATTTATTAATTTTGATGTTCTCAGTGTTGCGCATGGGCACAGAAGAATATCTCTCTAGCCAGGCTACAAGTATTTTTATTAAATTACAAAAATATAAAACCTATATTGCCCAGATTAACCAGGAATATGTCAAAGAACCTAAAGAACTTATTCGAGTTCTTTGTTGGTTGTCAGCAGAAGAAAGGGCAAGTTATGAAAATCGAGATAAAGTATTGCGCGATATACGATTAATCCCAACAATTCCTCCCCAGTGTGATGGATTCCAAGATGCTCTGGAATTTTGGAATACATATAAATGGTACCAGAAAAACCTTCGGGAAAAATGGGAGGAAATCTCAGCATCTTTTAATAACAGATTTAACTAATGAATATTCAATGCGGAGCAATCCATTTTATAGATGCAGAAAAATCCCAAGAAGCCTATGCGTCTATATCAGGGGAAAACGCATTTAAAATCAATTCAATTAGTGAATTGGATACCCAAACACGCTGGATAACAAATCTTGATACTGGCCTTCCAAACCAACCCAAAAGCGTCAATCACGCTCTTTTTTTTCAAAACAATTATTTACGATTAAAAACGGACCAAATTCTCTCTTTACTACATGCGTCAGGTGACGAGTATTCCCCTCAAACTAAAGCCACATTTCTTTCGAAAATATTTACAAATGTGGTTTCCCTGGGGAATTATTTACTACACATAGAAAATCTACCTGCTTTTGAATATCGTAAAGGAATACGTAAGAATCTTATGGACATGGACCAAAAACAGCCAGATAACATTCTTACAATGATCCGAGATTCAACTCAATACTATACGTTTAGCATGGAGAAGACAGATCCTGAAAAGAGAGTCTCGTTTTTAACTCCAAAATTTTCACACGCTAAAAAAATCCTTCAAACTCCATTGCCGACTGGAGAGTGGAGACAAATTAAATCTTTACCTGAACAATCAGAAAACATTCGAGAATGGCTACAATCAAGGAAAAACCCTTTTTTTGCCAAAGTGATTTTATCTGATTTCGACGAAGAACTTTACTCTTTGTTAAATTTTGGAAGCGCCGTCCCAGAAGGGAGTAACCGGGAATGGGTAACCAATATAGAACTTGAAATGCTCATCGGTATTGCTGATATCCAAATTATTGAAACGTGGGAATCAAGTGATGTTGCTGAACCATCAGAAGTGATAACCAAGATGATCAAGATTGGTGATACAGGGGATACCGGTACATCTCTTGGGATTTTAGCGGAAAATATATGGACTGGCCTTTCGCTCAGTATGTCCCCACCAAGTATTCGAAGAAATAAAAAAATTGCTCAAAAATATGCTAATACAGCAGCTCCTTTTTTAATTGCAATGGATAGATCGCTTTGTTTTGAAAAAGCAAAAGCTCTTCGACAAAAGGGGTTTTCTGTTGCCAGTTATGGTTATGGAAAAATAACCGTAGATTCTTCTTTTCAAGAGGAGAAAACAATCATTGAATCTGCTTTGGAATTGGGATTAATTCCTCCTTATTGTCCTGGTCTTCAAATAGAGCTATCTAGCTCAGATAATTATCTTGATTATCTACAGGCATTTCATGCCACAGGAGACACTCAAAAGTTAATGATTTTTGATTCACAATTTACAGAAAAAATACTAGCAGGACAAATTAAGCAATGGATGTAACGAGAATCAAGAAAACAGAAGAAGATTATGCTAAAAAAGCGTCTTCTTTGCTGACCAGATACGAAAAAGAAACTGGTAAGGTATGGGATTCTGATTTCCAAGATTTTAATGTATGGCTTAAATCAATTCGCAGTGGATTGATGAAAGCATCATGGCGTCAATATCGAGCAGCCTTAATTTATTATCTTGGAAGCCTGGGCGCTGATAATGAACAACTCAAGTTAGTTAAAAATATTACGACAGCCAAATGTAAGAGAAAAAGTAACAAAACATCCACCCAAAAAGAAAAAAAAATTACTCAGGAGGAAATGGAGACCCTCGTTGAATTTTTCAGTGAGCAAAAAAGTAAATGGGACTCTTTGCTTATCAGTTGGCTTCAATCAGCTATTATCACTGGATTACGTCCTCAAGAATGGGAAACAGTGCAACTGGATGGTTTCAAGCTGATAGTTAAAAATGCGAAAAATACCAATGGGCGATGTTTTTCCTCTCATCGGACTTTAGATTTATCACGGATTTCAGAAGATGATTATGACGACCTGGAGACATTTATCAGTCAATTAAATCTGTATGTAAGGGAACACGGTAATAGTTTTGAGCATGTTTACAAACAGTGCAGAAATCGCCTCTATAAAGTAACCAGAAAAATATGGCCCGGGCGTAATAAATACCCAGCGCTTTACACCGGTAGGCATCAATTCAGCGCCAACGCAAAAAAGAATCAAAACCTGGAAGAAGTAGCGGCTTTAATGGGACACAAAAACAATGCTACTGCAACAGAACATTATGGTAAGAAGGTTCATGGAGAGAAAAAAACCGACATGGTTTTACCTGACCCTAACGAGGTAGCTCTGGTGGAAAGAACATTTACAATGCCTGACTTTAATAATCCGTCTATTTCCCAAATTGACAGAAGAGGGGAACCAACGTGATATTATGTCTTTTTTAAAAATAACTCATCTCCAAGTAAATCATGTTGTTATTTATAGTTGACCAAAAAACCTATGAATTTCCAGAAAATAAAAAATTATCCCTTGAAGAACAGATCGAATACTGTGCTGTAATTCTTCGTCAAAATCACCCAGAGCATAGGAACATATATAAATCTAAATTCAAAAAAAAGTGCTGGCATCTCTTTAAAAATGTTTTGACAATAAAGGAAATATCAGATGCGACCGGCTTAACATATCATGGTGTTCTCAAGCGTATTACAGAAGTTCAATGCTATGAACGTCTGCCTGCAACCGTGGCAGATACCATGGTAAATAGAGGCGAAGTTAAATATAAGATATCATTTCAAGATTTTAATACATATGACTTTGATCGCGGATTTAAAAATAAAAATGTTCGATGTAAACGTTACTCCTTTGCTCTTGAAGGAAAAGAAGAGCTGATTCAACAATACTACGATGATGGTCTATCCAAAACACAAATGGCCAAGGCATTAGGAGTGAGCCGAAACACATTGATTAGCTATATTAAAAAATTTCTTCCTGATCTCCAGAAAAAAATAGAGACTAAACGGAAAAAATAATCGAAAGGGGAAGAAGATGGAGAAAACAAATAAACAACAAACCAACTATCTTGATAATGTTGCTGGGTTTGAAAAAATCAAAATGGTTCCTGTTGAGGAAAACGGAAATCAATCATTATATGAAAAAACACCTGAAACTATCCCGGAAGGGATGAACGGGAAGGGATTTACCTTAAAAACTGATAATAGCACAAAAGATCCTCAAGTATTTTTTGCTTCTAAAGAAGCTTTCAAGCAAATCCCATATGATACTGATTCTGCCGCTGCAAAAACTTATTCTGATCCCCAATTAGAAGGGTGGGAACGTTCCAGAATTAAAAATCCTCAAGAAGGGAGCAGAACGAAATTTTTAGACATATTGAAAAACACAAAGGATGAAAATGCTCCTCAATTTATAGCTATACCTATTACTGATAACCATTTTGCAAATAGTCATGTTAACGCTACGCGAGAAAACCCATGTTTAATTATTGAGGAAAATGTATTTAAAAAAAACCAGGATTTTACACTTCATTTAGACCACGAGCAACTCCCTTTAACTAGAAGTGAGAGTGGTTGGGTTGTTGACCCTAAAAGTGAATACGCTCCCTATATTACCTTTAAAAGTGGGAATATGGACCCAGTAACACCTCAAGAAATATACGTACTCAATCAAGAAGAGTTAGATTCGTATGGAGCACAAGGTTCACGGAGAGGATGGAGACAGGGTAGTAATAAAGATTTAAGAGATAAATCAACTCTTGTTTTCGAAAAAGTAGTACCGAAAGAATTTCAACCTAACCCAAAACCAAGTGAAATAAGACATGCTAAACAAATAATAGTAAATGGAGAAAAAAAATATATCATTTCTACCAAAGAAAATATTGCTAATATAAAAATAAACCCAAAACCAAAAATAAAAAATAAATTCGAGCAATCTAAAAGCTCACATAGCAATATTGAACAAAAAATAAGTGAAAAGAAATATCAATCATCTGCTTCTGATCTTGAAAAAGCTATATATGATGCCTTTAACTCTACGGTAAAATCGTTAAATATTAACGGATCTGAATACAAAAACCTAAAAGGAAAACGTAATGATATTATAGCTGAGGCTAAAAATATGCCTGAGCCTGATAATAAACAAACTCTGAGTGCATTTGCCCAAAAGATATCTGTTAGAAAAAACAATCTCGAACAAAAAGATCCACATGAAAAAGAATTTCTGGGGAATATTTATAAAAATATTGAAAAAATATTAAAAGAGAAAGCAAGCCAAGACGATAACTTATCTGCAAATATCGAGGGTCAGGACAATAAAGAAAAACAAAATTCTGCTTTCTTAAATCGTGAGTTACCAAACAATCCAAACCAAGCCGAATCAATGGCGGCCAATGTAGCTGGAACTGCGGCAGGTACAGTCATAGGCACTGCAGGGGCTATTATAAGCTTAGCTACAGGAGTGACTGCAAATATTGGATCAGCTTTAGGAAAAATGGTTGATAAGCATCACGCCAGGAAAATGGAGCGTTTAAAAAATCCAGAATTAGCCGAACAAGAGCTCGCTGCAAAAAAAGAAAAAGCTCAAGGATACAGGGTTGATAGAGCAAACATGTCAAATCAGATATTAGATGCTAAAATGGAAGCAGCTATAACCCATAGGAATGCTATTAACAATCACCCCAGTGTACAGGCTATTCATAATATGGTTGAAGAGGATCCATCACGAATTTGGGAAGCTCAAGAAGATATGAGTGAACTCATCTCTTCAAACCCTGAATTAAAGCATCATCACAAAGAACTGATGCGCAATGTTAAAGATGTTACAAGATCAGTAACTGAAAACCTTGAGAAAAATAGTTTAGCTGGTATGTCTATTGATGACCGAAAAGAAAAACTAGCGGCTTTTAATAAAGATTTAGCCAATGATCCGTTGGCCGACACCCTAAAAGAAGATCAAGGGGTGGATTCCAAAACACTTAGGGAGTCTTTACAAGAAATGGCTAGCAAGATTGCTAAATGGTTAAAAGAATTTATCAGGCAAGCGAAAAATAGTTTTGGTAGTGGGCCATTTGCTCAAGGACAAGAGCAATCCCCGCCTCCTCAAAAAACGCTCTCAATGTAAGAGGTGATTATGTCTATACCTGAATTTGTCGGAGCTGGTTTAATTATAAATAAAATGGTTGATTCGGAGGCTCAATTAAAGAGAGGGCAGATTGATTATAGAAAATTATCTGATAAATATAATCAACTTGTGAATAAATATAATAGTGCTCTTGATCATATTGATAAACAAACTGAACAATTAAAAGATATCACAGAAAAAGCAGCATTTCGTGAAAAAGAATTGTTAGATGCGTTATCATATCAAACTAGAGAGGTTGAACAATCAAAAAAAGAAATTTTCGATTTAACAGAACGTCTTGAGGTACATTCAGCCTATATAGATAAGTTAAATAAAGAAAAAGATGTGCGATTAGCCGTTCAGATGACAGTTATGCGTATACAGGAAGAAATACCGGAAGAAATACGCATGAGAGCCATGGCAAAAATTATGGCTGAAAATACACCGGAAAGTCTTAATCGTGAATTTGTTATTGATTGCGGGGAGGAAATCGAGCCCAAGGTGCAAAATCAAATATTCCCAAATAGAATAAGTAATCTCGCAAAATATAACGCTTACAAAAAAGAAGCCATTCAAAAGTTAGATCAACCACTTGATTCTAGGGAAGAGAATTACGAAAGCGCATCCATGAGGTAGTGGGTCTTTTATCTTTCAACCCAAGAATAGTCGGCAGGTAGTTTTGCCGACTATTCACCCGTCATGCAAAGGGTAGCATTCAGCGCCCCTATTACTCCTTACATTCGTAGTACCCGGACATCCCAGGCGGCCTCCTCCCAAGGCATTGTCAGCAATACCCTGTTGCCTACTGCTCACCCTTCGTCTCCTCTATCTGGCTGGGTCTAAGACTTGCCAAGTGACTGTTTATACACTACACTTGACTCACTTTTAAGCATATGTGCCGCCCTGCACACACACAAGGCGTTTCACCGTTAATGCGCCTGGTAAAGCCTGGTGCTGCTTACAAGGTGCCCTGCAATAGAGAAAGAAATCCTTGTCGGGCAAAGCCTATTCTGCAGCCCGTACCGAGTATTGCGCGACTTGCGGAGCTATAAAAATGGCGAACAAGAGTCGAAGCGTATACAGGGGGTGGGCGCAGGGAAAACAGATGCAAACCTTACTGCGGGAAATAGCAAAAAAAATAAAAAATATGCTTTTGTACGAAGCGAATAAGGAAGAATATCATTGTGTAACAAATCTTGGAGAACACTTTATCATTCTGCGAAATGATAAAGGCACTTACCTATGCCCTGTTTGTGGTAGTGCAGAGTTTGATGAACCACCCTACAACAAAGATGGTACAGCTTCTTTTCAAATATGTTCTTGCGGCTTCGAGTTTGGCTATGATGATTCCCATCTCGCTTCTAAAGATGCAACAGAGAGTGTCATTTCAAGTTGGAATAGGTGGCGTTTAAAGGTCATCGATAATAACAAACGTAATAAACAAAGCTTAGAGAAACTTGAACACAATCTAAATCAAATAGGCTACAAATTAGCATTTGATTTAATACCGATAAAAAAAAGTGGCAACATATAATAAGTGTTATCACAACACCAGCTTTACTACTCGAACTGTCAAAACCTATCGGCTTTCGCCAGCCTGTGTGGCAGGCGTTATGGAACAAGGAGATTATGCGTATAAATCATATATTAAAAAATGTGTTGAGCAAAAAATGAATAACGATTTTGGGAAAATTATTGAACCAACATTGATTAAACATGGATTTACTCAAATTAAACTGGAGTCATGTATCCATGAAGAACAATTATGGAAAAAAGGACGCTTGTGGTTCGGAATGTCTTGTGATTTGAGAGATCAATATTTGGAAGTTAATCTTGGCCATCTTTACTGGTTTCGTGATGTTATTCCTAGGGTTATTATCCTTGGTGACTATTCTAGTTATGTTAATTTTGATCCATATGAAATGTTCAAATTAGAAGGCCTTGCCAACACACTTAAAGCCATTAGTTTGTCTTTTGAAAAATCACTCAGAAAATATAAATTGTATTATTCTGAAATCCTCAGATCAAAGATTGAACCAAAGAAATCAAAATACGCAAAGGAATTTCTTTTATCTTTAGGAGAAGAAGTTAAAGATCAAGAACTTAAAATATATTATGCATAATCTGAATAAGGACTTCCCACGCTGAAAAGACCCGGCTACAGGTTGTATCTGTTGTCCGGGTTTTCTTTTGTCTTTTCTATCTTTTGGCTATAAGATATATAAAGAATCGCAGCAGTTAAGTTTGTGTTTTCTGTTGCTCAATATATTGTAGAACAATAGAAATTTTTGGTATACCACAACTTATTCTTAATCTGGTGGAAATATTTTTTAGATCATAATATTAAATACACCTTTCAAACTGCTCACCAGTTTTAAAGTAGTAATTTTCGGAAAACAATTCACGATCAGGTATATATGTTATCATCATATCTGTAAAATGTTCATTCCAATTTGGATAACTAAAAATATCGAATAAATTTTTAAAGTTAAATTTTAATTTTAAATTCTTCTGAATATTTCAGGTAAAATGTACTCGAATAATAAAGATTTTTTTAACTATTTCCTAATTAATTAAAAACCTAGTTATAAATTAACATTATGAAATTTATAGATTTTATTTGAGTGTTAATTTAAGTAAGTAATTAGCATATAAAATCTAAGAAAAAAGAAGAATAGAGCAATTTTTTAAATATATATTATTTTGAGTTGATGGTTAAAAATTTTCCATACAGAGAAAAAAGTAATCTATGCGTAAAAAATAAAAAATATCCTGTGAGAATATATCACTGTAACATGCATATTCGATAAATCATCCAAATCCTTGATGTGAAAAATAGTAAATTGAGCAACTATTTTTACAAAATGTGACATATAAAAAAGGGAATAATTTATTGTTAACAATTTAATTGTAAAACAACAAATCGCTAACAAAGCAGAATTTAATTAACTTTTATTCCAGTAAATTTTGACGAAACTATTATTTAAAAACTTTTTTTATAAACCAAGTAATACTTGATAATACATGTTTTTCCTGTCAGAAAAACAAAATCACGAGGAAAGACAGAAATTATCAAAATCAATGACAGCGAGAAAAATTATTAAAACTGTTATTTCAATAAAAATCATTCATAATGAATAAAAATTCATCACGATTAACTATTTAAAATATACACGGTTAAAACTATGAATTTATAATCACGAATCAATAAATTATAAAATCGCCAATGGCAAGTTAATGGTCACAACAGGTATAAAATTATATTTTTTTTACGGCAATGAGTGCAGTAACATATACCGCCAGGGTGCAGTAACACAATTCAGAGGGGTGCAGTAACGGCACGCTAAAGTGTGCAGTAACATTTAAAGTTAAGGTGCAGTAACATGGGGAGGGCCCTTTCTCGGATAAATTTAATCCGGGAAGGGGGGGGAATTTTAAAAATTTTATATTTTTAAATTCCTCAACTAATCGCTTTTCCTGCTTTCAATATTTTGTAAAGGACAGTGACCCTCAAAAGTCAAACTGTCCGTTCAAAATATTGAAAGCAGGGGGCGCTGGACCGCCTAGCTATTCACTGCTAATACGTTTATATCAGAGTGATTAGTTTTCAATATTTAGGATTAAACAGTTTCACTGTTTACGGTGGATTAGAGGTATTGGTAAAATCAAAAAGAAGGGGAGGGCTATTTTACAAAAAAATTTCTATTGGTTATATAGGGGGAAGAATTACTTAGACACAATTTTTACTAACAAGGTAAATTTATCCTAAATAGTTTAATTGGAACACCTGGAAAATCCTGCTTATCTAAAAAGAGAAATGATTAACCATAAAAATTAGCTTACAACCTTTTCTGATTCACTGGAATTTTGATTATCATTTAAATTTAGGTGTTAAATTTTAAGAAGTAACTTGGATCACAGTATTAACAGAAAGTTATAAAACGACGTTCAGTTGTTACCAGCTTATAACTCTGAATACCCAAAATTAAACTTGCATAAAAAAATCAAGATTGTCAAAATTATGGAAGAAATTTTCTTAATTATTTTTTCACATTTTTTTTCTACAATCTTCTTCATTGACTTCTGGAAGAAAATCACTGTTTGGAACTGATTCTTTTATCTGAATATCTTTTGTCTTAAGATCAATAACGCCATAGGCAATCATACTGGGACTAGGAAAATTTAATTTCGATTTTTTATCTTCGATGCCAGTTGATGAACAGGAGTAAGTTTGAACTCTCTCACAAAGTTGTTCAACACCTCGATCTCCTCTTTGCTGGCAGTACTTCCTTCCCCTTGAATATCCTTGAGCACTCTTAAGAGATGGCTTACGTTGTATCCTTTGTAAATCTTCGGTAAATTTTCTGAGTCCATTTTCTCCTCTCAATCCGTTTAATCTTCGTAACAACCCACCTGCTTCTGACCTGGTGATATGATTAATTGTGTCAATTTGAATATCAACACCTTTTTCTTGTAACGCTAAATCCAGTTTTTTTTCTGTTTTTGTATCTAAAGCAAGACGACGATCACCCATCAAGCACGCTACATGATTTACCCAAATATTATGCTTTCGCAAAAATTCCGTAAAATGCCTTATTGAACTTCCGGTCGTAATCACATCGTCAACGAGAACAACATTTTTACCTTTCAACTGTGAGGAAACACCTTCCGGATCGGCCACACTATATTCTCGTGGATTAAAAACCCGCTTATCTCGCGCAATTTTTTTGGATGCTTTACCGTGTAGAGTATTAAAAAGATCATCACCATAAACAAAGGGGCAATCAAAATCATCGGAGAATTTTATAGCCATCATTGCTGGCAATATGTTCTGCTTGGTTGTTGAAGGCATAGAGAGAAAAACTGTATTCTCAACTATGTTATTTTTTAATTGGTCCGATTTTTTACTTTTCCAAACTTTATCAATAACCCTAGTTGCAGCGTCAATATCAGACCCCTGTTTAGCTGCAAGAAAATCCTCACTTTCAAGAACTTCTTTTTTTAAAGAAACAATTCCGACCGTTGCCAGTCCAAGATTTTTCATGTGGTTTCCATTTATTTTTTTTTGATAAAATACAAGAAATCACAAAATAAACTTTTTTACAAAATTTTACATCTTTGCTACCAGCAAAAAAATCTTTTTTTCTACAATTTAACAACCACGTAATCCCATGGTGATATTTCTTGTGATATGCAAAACTTCCAAAGCCGATCATGATTCTCCTGGAGGACACTAAAAATATTGACCGGCAACTTTTGGTCCGGGTACCCATCCCATATAATGTCATCCAAATCATCATCAAGATGATACGTGAGTTTATGCTGATCCAGAATGTGCCAATATTCTGTTATCTGTTCCGGGGTTTTAAAATCAAATAATTCAATTTTATCTGTTTTCATGATTTAATTGATCACCCCATCAGTCTGGTTAATTCCTCACGAATGCCACTTACAAGCTTGTCATCATCTTCCGAATCAAGTAACTCGATGGCATCCTCAAGGCAATAAATTATAGATTGGCACCCATCAATTTCGATGCACTCATCATCTGTAATGTACTCCTCAGCAGCATATAAAAAATCATACTCATTTTCATACCCCTCTTCAGGAGGCTCAAAACCCCATTCAACCAGTTTTTTCATTAATTCATCTTTATTGGGAACGCTCCAAATTCTTTGCACTACCTTGGTGAGATCCTTTTCAGTGTAGCAATATTTTTGCACTACAATGAGGGTATCATCATCTATAAGCCAATAATTTTTATTTATCTCATTCCATGTTTCAGCCACCTCCATATCTGCAATAGCAGAATCTATCTCAGCTTGGCATTCATCGTCAATCTCCCCACCGTAGATAAGCCAATCTTCGATAAGTTGACGCATGGCCGCTTCTTTATTATGGCTAAAGTCCGCCACTTGATACGGACTGCTTTCCAGTTTGTCATCTTCTTTTACAGTATAGATATTACAAGACGCTTGACCGAAATCGGCTGTCATTATGATTTCTTCACCATATAGACTTACTTTGTAATACATTTTATTTCCCCTTGTTGTTGGCTATGTTCCAGCAGGCTTTTAACGCTTGGTCGTGGTCATATTTTGTTGGTTTCATTTGCAATTCTTCTGTTTAACTGAACATTCGCCAGCATTTCAGTTATCTAACGTTTTTTACAGTTACAGGAATATCCCCACCAGCGTTCACAGCTACAGGAGCTATCCATTTAAGTTTCGGGATAGCGCGTCCCTTACCAGTCCGATAAGTGTGCCAGTGTGCTCTACGGATATGTGGCCGTTTGCTAGTCCCAGTTCCAGGCCCCTCAACACTAGATCGAATAGTTTTGCCAAGATTGAAACCCACTTCAACGACAGAAGGATTATTTGCATGAAAAAATCGCAACCCTCGCTTAGTTTTACGTGGTTTAGGTCTGGTTGGTGGAGAATCTCCTGATAAGTCCGGTTCCTCGCTACAAAGATAGAGAATTAGTGAGAGTATTTTACTGGCATTTGCGGCAATCTCTTCTATATGATTAAGCAAATCAGCGTCAAATATTTTTGATATGTCTTTTGCAACCTGGCCACCCAAAATTCCTCCTGCTTTTTCAGAATTTTGCAGACCTATTTCAATACCCCGTCTAATTGCCCTTTCCAGGTCATTATCTACGAGATGTATTGGTATGAGCTGCATTAATCCTTCATCCTGATCAAACGTGATCCGCAGTTCAGGATCATCCGGTCTATCAAAATCATATTCCAGTGAAACAAATGCACCATGGGCAACCTCAAAAGCGCTCCAACCCTGGAAGTCAATATAAATACACCACTCAGGGAGTCGGAAAAGAATTTCAGTAGGGATTTTTGAAATAGGCGTGGCAGTCAAAGCGTCCCGTATATCAGGATCAAACCGGTATACAGATTTAGTTAAACGCCAAGCCGAGAGGATAGCTACAGCACCGATGTCTCTGAAAGTTTCCATTGAAACGCCGTAGTTTTCCATCGCTACTGAAGCGATGTAAACGGGCGCATAACACCAATGCGGCCACTGATCCCGGCCTTGGATAACTAAATCAGATATGGTTTGCCACACACCGGGATATTTCCGATGGATGGCGTTTTCGAGGTCAAGAGGTCGCATAATTTTCCTCAAAGATTTATTCCATTGGCCGCAGCCCTACGATAGTGGATACCCTCAAATGAGGGTTTCCATTCCCTAAACCCATCTGTCCAAAATTTACCCCCCTCAAAATACAAACTTTCTGGGATATCCCGATACCCCACTTTTCTGCAAGTAGCTATGTAGCGTTTGCAGATAAGTTCGTTTTGTTCACAGAGGTTTATGGGGCCGGAACCCAATTTTCCAACGAGCCAGCCGTTTGTGACGGCCCATCCAGGCTGGCTGGTTTCCACCCGAATGATCGACCAGCCGTTAATATGGTTTAATTCCTCCCAACAACTAGGTAACAACTGTAGCGCATTACCTGGGTAACTGTTGCGATAACCATCATGTATTGCGGTTATCGTCCCTGATAAAGATACGATTAGCTGAAAACTGCCGTGGGTTGTTTCGCCCAGGACCCTGATCGTATTTGAGGCGGGAAAATCCACCGTATTCTGTCCTGACCAATAATCGGGACAAAATATGAACTTTCCGTTGTTCCATCCTGCCTCGGTGTACGGGTCTTGATCATCTTCATAAGCCAGCGCCAACTCTCGACATTGACTTACAATGCCTTCTACTAGAGACATGGCGGTTTCTGATTTGATTGTTCTTTTGAATATACTTTTCATATTATTCTCCTTTAGGTGTTTAGCAATCTTTTAAACATCTAAAGTATAACAAAAGACACCTAGCAAAACAACACTTATATAGTTTGAGTATACTTCTTTTTTAGTTCAGAAAAAGTCATAAAAAAGAATTGCCATTACTATAATGCCGGTTGAAACGAAAGCTTCGCCAAAACGATTTTCACCTTCATTTCCTAGTGTCCAAAAACACCTTTCTGGAGTTGCATTGTAATCTTTACTTAAAAGGTGCTCGATCATTTTAATCTCCTGTTTCACTTCTCCATAAACCCGCGTTCAATTAAATGAGCTTTAACCGCTTCTTTTTCTTTATCAATTGCGGCATATTCCAGAAAATCTTTTGCCTCCCTCACAGAAAAGATTGTGGTGGACTTGTCACGATTTAGATATTCGAGAGCAGCTTCCATTTTTGTTATTTCGACGGCCGGTGCTATTTTCGTGCTGTAAGGTTCATCCGAGTATGAGTACTGAACAAGCTCTTTTCCTGAAAAAAAGAGAAAGTTTATAGTGTCGGGAATCTCTAATCTTTCTCCCCACATTTCAAGAGCATCGTCATAGGTAAAAGGGTGATAAAAAAATCCCTCATCGATCTTTTTAAAAAAATCATCCTCGTTGATCGCGCTCCACACATTCACCTTACCGTGGAGTTCTTCAAGAACGATAATACCCTCGTCCTCTACTGATGGCTCAGGTTCAAACACACTTACAGCCTTATCTACTACCTCTATAGCGGCTTCAAGCTCTTCGCGGGAAAAATCAATCATGTCTAGATTTTTGGTAAGGTAGAGGCCGTATGTTTCTTGTAATATATCAAGTTTTTCAAAAGCGTCCGGTTTGAGTTTATAAGCCTTTTTACCTACCATTTTAAGCAAGGTGCCAATTTTTCTTATTTCTTTTTCCGTTGGTTTCATTTTCATCACCTTGATTTAATTATCTAACGTTTTTTACAGTTACAGGAATATCCCCACCAGCATTCACAGCTACAGGAGCTATCCATTTAAGTTTTGGGATAGCTCGCCCCTTACCTGTCCGGTACGTGTGCCAGTGTGCTCTACGGATATGTGGCCGTTTGCTAGTCCCAGCTCCAGGGCCCTCAACACTAGATCGAATAATTTTGCCAAGATTGAAACCCACTTCAACGACAGAAGGATTGTCTGCGTGAAAATACCTTGATCCACGCTTGGTTTTTCGGGATTTGGGGTTGTTTGGTGGAGTGTCGCCTGAAAGGTCCGGGGCCTCGCTGCAAAGATAGAGGACCAGCGAAAGTAACTTGCTGGCAGTGTCGGCAAGCTTGTCCATATGATCGAGCAACACTTTTGTTTCAGCAAGATAAGGGGCGTTCTCGGCACTGATTTCAAGCCCTCTCTTAATCGCCTGTTCAAGGTCAGGGTGTGCAAGATGTAGAGGGATAAATTGAACCAGTCCCTCTTTTCCATCAAATGTGATCCGCAGTTCAGGATCCTCAGGGCGGTCAAAATCGTACTCCAGCGAAATAAAAGCCCCGTGGTACTCAGGAAAAGCGCCCCAACCCTGGAAGTCAATATAAATACACCACTCAGGCAATCTGAATATGATTTCAGTTGGGATTTGAGAGATGGGTGTAGAGGTCAACGCATCCCGAATAGCAGGGTCAAACCGATATACGGATTTGGTCAATCTCCAGGAAGAAAGGAAATTTACAGCGTTAATGTCTTTTGAAACTTCCAGAGAAACACCGTAACTTTCCAACGCTACAGATGCCGCACATACAGGCGTGTAACACCAATACGGCCATTGACCTTTGCCCAGAATGGCTAGGTCAGATATTTTTTTCCACACACCGGGATATTTCCGATGCATGGCATTTTCAAGTTCAAGAGGACGCATATTTAAATTTCTGTAACAATCCCTTTTAAGTGAACATACTTGGGCGTTACATCTTTTTGTAGATTATTTATGTAACTTTGTATGGGCCAGCACGATTTTTTCTTACCTCCTAAAATCATCTCACCAAGAACATCATTGTCCTCGAAGAGGTCAATAATCTGCTGTTTTGATAAATAAGGATTAATCCGCCACCTTAAATTATCCCCATTCCAAAACTTTACAGGTAGCTTTTTATCTTTAACAAAGTTCTTTCCTGTATAAACAGTTAAAAACTCTGGTTTTTGGGCACACCATTCTAGGAACACAACTTCCGGAGTGTTTTCAACTGAATAATGCACTAAAAAATGGTCTGCATTATTTTGTTCAAATTTGATTTTCATATTTTCTCCTTTAGGTGTTTAGCAATCTTTTAAACATTTAAAGTATAACAAAAAGCACAATAAAAACAACCTTAGCAACAAATTATTTTATAATCCTAACAAGGTGATCCAGGTTATCATTGGTTTTGTGCATCTTTTAATATTCGATGCATGGCGTTTTCGATTCCAATAATCATCTATATATAACATCTGTAGGGTCACATTCATGAGAACACAACCACCATGCTTCGCCGTGCTTACACCGTTTTTCGATACACCACCCTTTACCCCGTTCAGAGTCTGGTATTAAAAAACCATCCTCATTCCAGCTAATAATTACGCTAGTATCCGAAGGCTCATTTCCGCCAAAAATAGGGAGGGCGGAGGTGTCAAGATTTTGATAATCTTCTATAAGCTCTGTATCCTCATCCAAACTGTTAAGAATATCGCAGAGATCTTGCAAAGTTTTACAATTTTTTATCAGTTCCTGGTGGGTCATTTTTAACTCCATGAAATGTTTTTTTAGTAGGATTTTTAAAATAAGTTTAACCCTTGTTAATCTAAAAATAAAAAGGACTAAGGAGATAATATCAATATAATAAAAATCCTACTTTTATAAAATGATTATTTCTCTAGATAATCTTCGGAAAACCCCACATACCGGGCATACCCATAACCTTCTGGGTTAACAAAAAAAGCTGGTTTTCCATCACAAACAATTTTGACTACCTCCAGGTAAGAGTGGTCTTCCCATGTTTTTTGTTCTTCCGGTGATAATTTATAATAATCATCTGAGGAAAGGCCCTCAGCTGTTGAATCGCTTCCCCCACATTCCTCTAACCATTCAAATCTATGAAGAAGATGATTTGAGAAAATTTCATACTGTTCAGCAGTGAGAACAATTACTTTTTTAATCATTACCCGGGACTGAACATGATATTGTCCAGGATGCAACTGTTCAAAATACCCCTTTAACGTGTTGCGCTTATTTAATTTAGGAAAACATATTCTATCAATGATTCCCCCTCCCGGAATTTCAAAAACGTTAACTAATTTTTGCAAAATCTGCTCTGTCTCCTCAATCTGCCGCTTATATTTTTCTTTTTCATTATCGTCTCTAGCTTTAATAAGTGGGGAAACGCAGTCCCAACAAAGTCCCTTTTTATCTTCAAAGTCCCAGGAATCCAAAACCTTCTTCCCGCACTCCGGGCACAAGGGGAGAGAATCATTCATTTCTTGAAGAAATTGATCAATATTTGCAGCTACTTCTTCTCGTTGTTTTTCTTCCAAATTATAATGAAGCCCTAAATCGAGATAAAAATTGACAGAAAAATAATCTATCTGAGTATCAGATTTATCATAATTGTATGCATTAGCTATTTCTTTGATACGGTTTAAAAATTCTAACCCTTTTGGGCTATAAAGAGGAATGCCGGTCCCAGCAGAATGAGGATTCTTAATGTACTCTTGAATTCTGAGCGGGTTTTGGGGGTTAAACCCCATCTCAAGCACAACAATACTAATTGCATTGTAGTCGCGCTTTCTTACTGAAAATTTAGCCTCTTCAAAAAGAGTATTTTTTTTAATTTCATCCTTCAGTTGAGTTCTGATTTTTTTACATATATCAACGATACTTAAATTAGCATCATATTTACTTCCAATAAAATGATTCACGATTCCCTCTCTTATTATAAGTTAACCAACCTTTTAAACATCTAAAGTATAACACGCTAAACATAGTTTAACAATTTATGGAGAATCAAAAAGATAGTGGAAAAAGAAATATATTTTACTATTTTTTATTTTTAGCGATCAAAGAAGCAATTACAAAATAGACTTTTTCATAAATTTTTGCGTCTTTACTGGCTGATTTACCTGCCACATTTAAAATTGAAATTTTTTCCCGTTCTACCCAACACTCAAGATTCAAAACAGCTGTCTCAAGCGAGTCTTTATTGAAATCAATATGAATCCAGGGCTTATTTAATTCTCGGGCTAATTTTCGCGTTAACGATGACCCCCCGGACAACGCACCATGGGTAAAAATAGCGGTACCATCAGAATCAAGAATATTCTTTTTGGTTCTCGGTGGATATCCTTTCGTAGGCATCTCTTCCGCTTCGTATTTTAAATCAAGCGGACCATTTTCAGTTCTACGACCTTTCGGTACCCAACCGAAATAGGGAAACTCATTATCAATTGCAGCATCGGCCCCGGCGATATCAGCCCCGGTTTGAAAACCGGTTTGGATTTTTCTAATCATTTATTCCTCTTTAAATTTCAAGATTAAAATTGTGAATCCGTGATTCCCATAATTTTAATATTGCTATTCATACAGAAAAAAAGGCCCAATTCTTCTGGTTGTAAAAAACCATGGCTTTTTGGATTACAATAAAAATTATGAAATTTAATTAACTGCATTTCACTATTCTTCTTCAATCAACACGTATGCGCCATCAAGACCATATCGTCTCTGGCCGTAATAAAAAGCCTTAAAATCAGACTCAGGGTTGAGAACTTCATCCACAATAACAAAGCAGGAGAGCCAGCACTCATTTTCACGTTGCCGTTGTCGTTCTTTTTCGGAAATACCGGATTGCATCTGGTAAACAGCGCTTTCATTCCAGGTGGCAACTTCAGGATACCAGATAACGGCTCCAACAACCAAATCTTCGCTGGTAGCTTTTCTCAGGTTTTCAAAGGGAGGAGGTGCTATTTCAGCAGTATCAAGCTCCGCAACCTTTATTGCAGCCTGCAGCCTTTCAACCTCAGCCCGCATCTTCAAAAGATCTTGAATTCCCTGTGGTAAAGTCCCCATACCTTCTCCCGATAATCAATAATAAAAAATGGAACCAACCCTTAAACACCTAAAGTATAACACTTCCAATAGTTTTATACAAAGACAAAACGACCTTCATCATTAAGATAAATAGCCTTTATATTTTTCAGGATCGTCCAAATATTTTAAATCAGAATACCACATCAAAAGTACGACAACTATCCTAACACAGGGGGTTTTCAAACAACCATGAAAGTCTTTCCCTGTAACAATTTGGAACCTCTGATTTATCAACAACAACCCATAATTCAGCAATCCCAAAACCTCCATCCCATGACTGATCATCGTCACAGAGATAAAATCCCCAGCGAGAGTCTTCCTGATCCTTAATATATACAAGATAATCGTCACTATCTGTTTTTACATAAAAAACAGCGTCAGTGTTATTATCGTAATCATAACAATCGAAATCGTGAGTTTTTTGATTATTTTCAAATACTCCCCGCACTTGACCAGGAGCTGCATCTGAACCGATAGCCGTCCAGCTACCACCATGGCAACTGTAAACCACGGCTACAACATCACCTTGACCTACCTGAGATTCATACTTTTGGAACTTATCCTTAATATTCCGTTTCTCCATAAGTTTTTCTGGGGTTCGGTCAAAATAAAAATTTGCAACAAGACCTACAGACTCTTGCAAATCAACGTTATATGCGTCGAAAATTCGATTAACCTGATTAAAATCCATCTTGTTCTCCATTTTATTGTACTATTTTAACCTACTCCAAAAATGAACCATGATAATTAGGATCATAACTTGGGGACAATCCAAGTTTTTTCTCCCTCTGGAAGGTTTTCAGTAAAATTTTATATTTCTTTTCGGTCTGCATTTCCTGACTGAAATAATCAAACCCATAACCTTTCTCCCGCAACCTCTGGTTTTCAATTTTTCTGAGATCAGCAAGAACTTTCTTGCAAAATGTTATTCCATAATCGACAGACATATTACAGTTAAAAAGAATGACTTAGCATATTTTCACAACTCGGGTGGCTCAAAATAAGTTGAATCGCCTCATCTTTATTTTGTGCATCAGGAATACCACAAGTGAAATATCCACCCGGGTGGACTGACAAGGTTTTTTTGCTTTCACAATCATAACATAAAAACAAAGTACAGGTATCGCCTGAATAGCCATCAGGTACAACAATATTTCCCAGGTATTCAGTTTTCATTTGAGCCCTCTAAAAAAAGTTAAAATTAATTAAGAGATTGAGTAAGACCACCATCCCCTGTAATGAATATCTTCCCTTTTACCAGGCAAAACACAATCAATTTCACCGCCAGTGTACCCTTCAAGGATTAAGGTTAAAAATCTTTCTTCAGCCGCCTCTCTCAGCATTTCCTCATGTTCAGCTGAAAGAGAATAATCCTTTTTATCTGCTCGCCAAATTTTAAATTCAATTGTACCGGTCATAACTTCAGCTTTTCCTCCTCTCTTATTTGCGAACCAAAACAGTCTGCAAAGCAGGTTCAACTTTACTCATGATAGCCTGGATCATTCCGGAATAATCCGCTGTTTCTTTTACAAATTTGCGTATTTCAGGAGCAAAGCGTTTTTTTACAAAATATGTATCCTTACCCGTCTCAGCCGATTTACAAACCAGACTGCAGGCAAAAATAAATTTCCGCAACGGTCCATGTTGAACGGATCTTTTTCAATTTTTGCCATGGCCGCAGAAACAGCTTCATCATACGTCATGTTAATATCCTCCCTTACATTGATATTTACCCTCCACCTTTTAAACATCTATAGTATATCAAAATAATTATAAAATTGGACCATTTTACTTCAAAATGTTCCAATATATTCTCTTTTTAAAAAAATTTAAAATCCAGCATTTTTCAAGCATACTGACCATATTTAGAATTAGCTCCTTCATGTTGACGGCCAAGACAATCAAGATAAGCCTGTTCTGGCGTCTCCCAAAAACAATTAGTTGACCTCCATGTACGGTCATCTAAAGTTATATAAGCTGCTGTGTACGGATTGTTTTTAAAATCTTCATGAATATTTTTCAAAACAGCTATAGATCCGATGATACCCTCAACATGAACAAATCTTCTCTCTCGCTCTTGAAGACAACAAAGAATCTCAGTGTTTAAAGAACGTCTTTCTTTTTCAGAATGAGCCATACCCAGAATCATGACTTTTTGATGACGTTGCATCCCATTAAATTCTTCAATTTTTACGTCTATTGTTTTTGTGCTCATATTGTCCACCTCCAATCCACCGCAAAAGTCTTAAAAACAAAAGGCCACGAAAATCGCAACCTTTTGGGTAATTCTTAACATAATGTTCTAAGGTAATCGTCAGAATGGTACGTCATCCATAAAAGGGGGTTCGCCTGGTTGTTCAGATTGACCGGGTTGTTCAGATTGATCTGAAGACGTATTTCGAGGACTCAACATCTTCATTTCCCTGGCAATGACTTCGGTTGTGTAGCGATCATTACCATTTGAATCCTGCCATTTACGAGTTTGCAATTTCCCTTCAATGTACACCCGTGACCCTTTGGAGAGATACTCATTACAAATTTCAGCCAAACGCTGCCAGGCAACAATACTATGCCACTCTGTTTGTTCCTGCGTCTGACCGTCCTGCCCTTTCCAGCGTTCAGTTGTGGCAATTCTAAAAGACGCCACAGGGGTACCGCTTTGGGTGTAACGAATTTCAGGATCAGCTCCCAGATTCCCGATCAAAATTGCTTTATTAACCATATTTTTCCTCCAAATAAAAAATTAATCAAACACCTAAAGTATAACATGATAAAACAAAAAAACAACCTTTTTTATCGTAACAACACAATAAACTTTACTGTTTTTCATCATCATAACAATACTGATCAAATTCTTTTTCGAGTTCCATAAATAAATAAAAGTGAGCTATATCGTCATATTTATTGGGCTCTTCCAAAGCAATAGGTAAAACTGGATTTGAATAAATATCACAAGGAACAGAAAGATGATATCCTGAAAATACGATTCCAGTTTCTGCATAAAAGTCTACTCCTGAGTCATAGTTATAACTAAAAGGAGGACATTCAGGATCATTAACTAAACATTCAATTTCGTCATAGCCACCATATTTAAGTTCCTCAATTACTTCAATCCAATTATCACCTTCAAATTCTTCATAAAACTCAAAATCTGGACCAAAATTATTGATTTTCCTAACAGCCACCAAAAAATCATCATAGTCTGACAATTTCACTGTAAATCGAGTAATAACACTGCTCATAGTTACATCTCCTTGCGATAATTAAAGTTTTCTATTTCACAAATTTTGTATTAAGCTACAATCGACGTTTTTTTTAATCTAAATCCTCTAAATCAAGAATAAAGTTTCGATATAGACAAAATGCCCGTCGCTCTGCGTGCAGCTCACAGGAAAGTGTTATAATATTATCTTGCGATTCTCCACTATAAAGCAAAGTATTGTTTGATTTTGCTACCTTTAATTGGTCTTGAAGGTCCATTATTCGATGGTAAATCCTTTTTACCTTTTCGTTAATTTCTGCAATCAGTTCACTTTTTTTCATTTTATTTTACCTTACCACTCATTAATATCCAGTTCTTCTGAATCAGAACAAGAAACATCACGATCAAGCAAAACAAAACTACAGCCCTTATTTTTTGCAAGAGCACAAACTTTTCTAAAAGAAGAGCTATATCCTGACAAATCACATTTTTTCCAAGGAAGATAAAAAAAAGTTCCATACTCAAAATTTCCAGCAGAAAAATTTTCTTCTACGTCAAGTTTTTCAATATCTGATTGAGTGACATGACAAGTACATAATTCCAAGATTGACTTAACATTCATTTTAAGCACCTTTATAATTGAATTGTTAATGGATTCCATTTTCGATTTGGGTTATTCCGCATACATTGCAGAATATGAGACTTTGGGAACCCTTTATAATTTCCTGTCCTCCAAGCGTTTTGGATATCATCACGCCAGGAACGACCATAATATTCTTTAGACTCCAACAGTACATCTCGTTCCTCTTGAAAAATTTCTTGCCTCTTTGCCATGTTACACCTTAACTTTTAATTTACTGTTGTTTTATGATACAAATTTTTTCTTTTTTCATAGAGTGTGGAAAGTTTTCAGAATAATTATAAAAATCTAAAGCTTTTCTTGTTGCAGCAACCGATAAACCAAGAATGGTTGCTGCAACTTGCAATTCCTCACTATTTGGTTTCAAAGTAGAAGAACCCGGGGGAAGAGCAAAAATCACCTCTCTCCCCGCTTGAAACAAAGAAATTTCCATTTTTTCTTTATAGCTCATAGGTTACCTGAATAAATTTCTCCATCACTATAAAATTCCCAGCCATTTATATCACAAACATCTTCCATGTGATTATCACTAATTTGAAACTCATACTCTTCTTCAAGCCTGCTATACATCCACCTCATGTAATCCCGTAACACTTCCTGTAATTCATTAGAATTGTGTAATTCAAGGTCATTTAGCCATTCACCGTCACGATTTGAATACCAATTAAATGAAGTACAACCCTCATGGTAATAGTGACCAACATGTTTTACGGTACAAGAAAGATGATAAAAAACTTGTTTTTGCAATTCCAGAAGACGATCTGCAATCGCATGAAGTTCTTTATCTGTTGGCGCATATTCCCTTATTTTTTTATGGCATTGAGCACTGTATGCGTAACTCCCTACAAAACAAGCGCCATCTCCCTGACTCCAAAAACCCCTAAAATAAACAGAATCAATTTCAATCCCAAGAATTTTGCCTATTTCTTTAAAATCCTCTACAGTACACTCCCACCATTGGCACGAATCAATAAGGTTATTCTTAACTTTATCTTGAGCATTCTGCTCAAGTTCAGAATATTTGAATATGTTTTGGGTTACTGTTATGGTTCTCATAAAAAATTTCCCTGTTAAATATTAATCCGCTTTTTAAAACATCTATAGTATAACACAAAAGAGCAAAAAAAACACCAAAGGGGAGAGGTATAAGAAAGGTATTGAAATTAAACAATCGGACTCGATAACTCGAACCCGACTGTTTAATTTCGTTAAAATATTCCCTGCCAGACTTTTTCAAGAGGTTGCCCAGCTCTGTATGCATCCCAGCGCCTGAAGACTTCTTTATACGGTTCAATCGTTTCACATTGTTCACGCTGCCACGAAAGATAATCTCCAGGTTTATCACTGCAAACAACAACCGCATCCACACAAGCAACAAATTCTTGTTTAGCGCAAGCAACACCCAAATCATATTTCTTACCATTCACCTCAAAACCACCAAGAAAAATACAATCTTTCCATATAGTAAGCGCGTTAGGGTAGTGCATATTTTCTACCGGATTATTACTCACATTGATAACTTGACTTTCGTCTGAAACACCAACTTCAGCACCATTTTTCAAACTCATTTTCAATACCTATAATATTTAAGATCAACACCGGCAGCCTTCTGATCAGAACGCCACTTTCTATTTGCGATCTCCAGCGCACCCATAAAAAGAGACTCAGTGTATTCAACACCGAAGTCAACGCACAAATCACGAACAGCATCTTATTCATTTCCGCAAAAATCACGGGTGGACAATATTGTTTGAGCTGCTTCTTGTTGAAAATCAGAAATAGACATAAGAATCCCCTTTGTTATGCAATACGTTCTGTCAGATAACCTTTTTGGAGTCGAACAAAAGGCCTGGTCCGCTTTTCAATAAGCGTGTAATGCCGCTGGGTCCCTCTTTCTTCTTTAAGATAAACCTGCCCAGCAGAATCATGGCGAACCGTCTCAAGTTCAAACCAAACCCGGAAATCCTCAAACCGGGTTATAACCATAATTCTTCCATTTATCTCAACCTCATCACCAACATTTCTTGGAGCAACAACTGGTGTAGCCCCTACATTTGAAATAGTGACGACCTTCCCGTATTGTGTGGTAATAAGTTCCATTTATACCTCCAGAATAAATAAATTATCACTCACCCTTAAACACTTAAAGTATATCAATATATAAAAAATAAAGCAACGGCTTTAGGCGATAATGCTGGTCAAACACAAATATTTTTTTATTGATTAACAATAAAGAGAAAGGGTAGGACAAAAAATAAAAAACCGGATTTGAAGAATCAAACCCGGTTACTAAAACTGCCCTGTTATCCTGGATTCACTTTAAACGATATGGTTTATTATTTAATTATAATCAACAACCTCTTGTTCTTCTTCATAGTACCATTCAGACATAATAAGGTAATCTAATATGGCGACAAAAGAATCACTATGCATTCCATCATTATGATCAATATAATTAAGAGCATGAGCTATTTCATGCAAAACAACACCCAGAGTTAAATGTCCCGATTCCTCGGTAGGAAGCTTAATTGTTACCTGTCGGAATAGCCCGTTTTTATTGTGATATTCGCAACAACCACCGCCTTTAAAGCCCGTGAATCTTATTCCGTCACCAAGTATATCTTCTTCGTCAAGATATACAAAAATGACCTCTAGAGCCGCCTCTTTGTTCACTTTAATTCCATGCACCGTTTCTAACAGTCCACGACAACAAGACCGCTTTAAAACAGTGGGATATTCACAACTGATCATCCGTTCAGTTTTCATTTATTACTCTCGCATGATCTTGTTTTTAATTATAGGTTTGCCCATTGCTAAGCGAGCTCCAGTCTCACAGATGTTTGACAAAACTTTTACCTGTTTTTCTGTCAACTCTAAAGTAACTTTATTCATCTTAACCTCTTAAATTCTTATCGTATTTTTTGCATGATAACCAAACTCAAGAACATAAGCGTAAGCCTCTTTTTCAGCTTCAGTAAGTTGACGCACGTTAATCCACCCCTTTTCTTTATCAAAAGTCTGCCAATTATCACCGCGCCGAAGACCACCACGAATACCAGGAGTAATTTCATATTCAGGATTAATAACACGACCAAAATCAAAAACATTTCGATCTTGAAATTTAATTTTATCTCCACTCTGCAAACAAATAGTGTGATAAGCAACTATTGTTTTTCCACCCTCATCCTCAATAATTTCAAGATCGGTTTCCATCTCAGCTGCCTGCCGACGCATATTCTTTTCAGCCAGTTTTCTTTTTCTCTGTTTATCTTCTTCTATTTGTTCTGCATACCCGGATTTAGCGTTTGCTATTTTACACAAGAGCTCTTTGTCCGTTATATTTTGTTTATCAGCATAATTAGCATTGGCAAGCAAGGTTTTACATTCAGCCAGAATATCATTTGTTGGCCGAGTTATATCACCATTCCATTCAACATTTGAAGACCAACCGTCTTCCCCGAACGAAAGAATAATTCCCACTGTTTTCATACGCTCTTTTTTTCTCTTCAAATATTCAGGATGCTTCAACCATTCACTCTGGTACATGATTTGTGCACCATTGATTTTCCCAAAACGAGCAAAACAGCTGTCAGGAATATCGGCCCATTTTTTATCTTTTGCCAATGCTATTATTGCTGCTCTGTCTTCCGGCAAAGGACAGAGAAGGGGATTACCGTTAATATACCAAATTGTCCCATCATCTCTAATATCAACCAACTTGAGAGGTAAAGACACTTTTATTTCTCCATCTCGAATACAAACTATCAAGTCATCCATGTATTACCTCTTTTTAATTTTTTACAGTATGTTTTACTGGCCTCTTAGGAGCAACAACCTTTACAACTTAAACCCTTAAAGTATAACACCTATCGAAAGCAAGAACAACATATTCACAACAAACAGAATGGTCAAAAGTAAAAAATTGTCAACCAGTTACATATTGATTGACAACAAAAAAAGGTAGGATAAAAAAAAGGATGTTTTAAAATACTAATTTTATATTTTAATGAGGTCTGCATTGCCTCTTGCATCTCTGGCAGCACGACTACAGGCTATTTGCTGCGACTTATTGGGATAATATCCCTGCATTTCAAAAAGTAAAGAAACGACATCTTCAGCTTTTGGTAATTCTTGCTCAGTGCAACGAACAACACCATTTCCAAGAGTAATACGGACATAGGTATCTAAATCTTCGATAATTGTCCCTTCCAAAACGTATTTCATAGCACAATCACCCAAAATTAAATAATTTTTAAATTATCGAAAATATTCCCAACAACAACCCAACCTTCAGACATACATTCATCAAGGGATGAGGAAACGCTACCATATATCCGTTTTTGCCACCCGTTTACCTGCTGGCTCCAAAACACTTCATATTGCCTCTCAGGATTACCAAAACTAATCAGATCTCCCTCAAAAATCTTGACACCCTCTTTATCTTGTTGACCAATATATTGCCCCACAGTTTCCCGGTGAACAGATTTAACCTGTCCATCAGGAGTATAAATTTGATAATCACTATTTTTGTCGCTCAATTTTTTAATAACCAGCGAACCATAAACCCACTGGCCATCGTCAAGAGATCTGCCGCGAAACAAAACTTTTCTATGCATATAAATACTGACTATTCAGCCTCCTGTTGATGGGCTACCCACTCCCAATACCCAAGATTTGTATCGTTGTTAGCCACATCTGCTTTCCAATCAAACCTGGGGTATCGTTCATTTTCACCCCACCCGTCATCAATTATTTTAATTACCTTTGAGGTTTGAATTATTTCTACATCCGGATGCGTCGGAATGTCCCAATTACCAACCTGGTTATCGTTAATTGTATGGGCACCAGATATTAACACCCCAAAATCCTGATTCACAACACGCTCAGCCTCTTCTTTTGACTCAGCGTTTACTCATATCGTCCCTTCCGCCACTACCTTAACTTTTATTTTAAAAAAATTTTTACCCGCGATATTAACTCTAATAGAAATTTTGCAACATCCCTCAACCCTCTAAACACCTATATTATAACCAAAATAAAAAAATAAAATAACTATCAAAATTCCGGTGCTGGTCCACAAACTTCTTCCATACCAGGGCCAAAAGCGAATACAAAGGACATCCTTTGCGCAAGAATTTTTTTCTGTAGAGACTTTGAACAAGTACGTAATGCACTATCAAGATAGTTAACTATCTTGATAGTTTGCTCATATGTATATTTGCCAAATCCCTTGTGAATAAGGGTACTATCCATACCAATTTTTGAAATCAAAATTTCATAAAGTTGGTTTTCTATAAAAACTATGGCTGTCATATCTTCAAGCATGTATTCGAACATTTTAATCTATTCTTTATGGTAGTTTTTGGTTTTGATAAACCGACTTCAATTTTTGTAGGTCAATAATGTAACCATCCTCTTGCTTTGTGAGAAATCCAAGTCTCTCAGCGTCACTGAATCAGTGATGGTTTGGGTATATTGATTGGGTGGAGTTCTATGTTTTCTTCTTTTTTTATTCCATGCATCCCGTAATCGAAAAGATGAATACTGCTGTAGTCTTCATCCATGCCACAAGTGGCGTGGATCATTCGTTCCTCTCCGTAATCCAGCGGTGCTGAACGGTTGGCAAAGGGAGTCCACAGTATCCTCAGATAGAGAGTAAGGTGGGTAGTTGTTTGGTATTATCCACACTGATTATCCTCCTTCCCTTTTTTAAATCCTGTTAATTGATGATATTCCTTTAACAAATCCCGCATATCTTCCTCTATATCAAGACAGTAACCAAGGTCTTGTAAATTCAGGTATATTTCCCCGCAAGATTCACACATAAACCAGGATGCCAAAGGCACCTCATTTCCGTACATCCGCTCCTCAATATCACTACTCGGGTAACGAAAACGATCGAACTGCAAACAGTCAGTTTCTTGATCAATCAACACCTTGCACGAACAACAACGTTTACGACGAGTTGCCTGAAATTTGACAAAATCTTCTGGAATCCAATAAGCGTATTGACCAGGGTAATATTCGTGATCTTCATCCGAATAAGCACAAGTAAGCATATCTTCTAACCTCCATTATTGTTTTTCTCCGCCAAGATTTATCTGCCTCTCTTAGCTACCCAGGTAGTCTAATCTACAATACCTCCGTATTTAAACAAACTACTATTCGTTTCTGTCCAATCTACTTCAAATGTACCTGAAATTTGACAGACAGCTTTAAATTGCCATGGCTTATATTTAACTGATAATTCATGTAACCAGGCAAATACTTTACCAGCCCATTCAGGTGCTAAATCATCTGACAAGTTACCCACAACAATTCTGAGTATTGTACTCTTTCTCATACGGTATCTAATAAACTCATCCAGCGCATTAATGCTTCCAGGGTCTTTTACAATCTGCTGACAAGAATTTGCACTGAATACCGAATTATGCCTATCAACAAAATCAAACAGAGTGTTCTTTATAAAATACTCCCACCATTTATAGCATTCCGCACAGTCTACGTAATCAAGTTTAGCGGCAACTTTCCCTTCTGTACCGCATAGCCCAACACCAGTGGTTACACCATTATAAATGCTGTAACCCTCTAAAATATCCTTATCTAAATGTACCATTTTCTTCCCCCTCAAAAATAACTTCCACGGTTTCACATTCCCAGATACTGCGAAAACATTCTCTTAAATGCAGGTTTTGTTTTACACTTTCGATAGCCTTTTATCATCGTGTTCTCCTTTCAGGATTTTTTTCGGGGGACATCCAAACCGAACAATGGAAGAAATTCATCAAGGTTGATCCTATCTGAATAGTATTCAACCGAATGTTTACGGGAACAGGAAAAATAAATGTAATCTCTATGAACATTTAATGCTTCCTGTTGAACTACAATGCTTGGCCCTATGTAAGGTTTACCCTTTTTAGTATAACGAGCTTCATACCAATCTGTATGGCCATGACACCAATCACTGATACCTTGGATATCCATTTTAATTATTTGTCGAACAAGATATTGAATTCGGCGAGCCAGTTTTTCATCAAAAATAAATCCTAAAAGTAATGGCTCATCCATATCATCAAGCCAAGGTTTTGCTTCAAGTTGAAAGTATGCACGTATAATTCCACTCATTATTATTCCCCGATATTTTAATCTGAACAGACCGCTCTAAAACACCTAAAGTATATCATAAAACAAAGAGAAATCGCAATTTAAAAAGACGTATATTTATTTAATACATTGAATACCCCAGAAACAAAAAACCCCGTTGCCAACGCACACCCTCTAATCGGGACAAGTCGCTGATAACAACGGGGTAGCGTGTTTAAAACCCTCATATCGGGCTACCCGCCTCTGTTCGAACACGCAAACAACAGAGATAAGGGCAGGGAACCTGTAAGTCCCCCTACAGTATGGTACTTTCCGCGGGCACCTCCTAATCATTACGCCCAGGAATAAATCACTACTGCAGCAATTTATTTCCAAGACGCGCCTCGGTACGGCAACTTTTAGATTCTCATAGTGTAGGCTTCAACCGAGAAATAGCCTATATCTTAAGGAGTTGATCTTTCGATGCGGGTACCAACTATCTAGCCTGGTTATGAATCCAGGCAGGGATGACTTCCGCTCCCCGCTTTTACAGCCCTTTACTCTCTTTTGCATTCGTGACAACACAAACACTCACCGGGGCTACCGGCAGCACTATATAAAATAAGCACTGGATTTCGGGGTCACACCGACCTTAAGAACTCCTTCCAGGAGTCACCAACCACTATTTAGTGGAAAGGGGTACCTGCCTGGGGAAATCCAGGCCGAATGAATCAACAAATCATCGTCCCCTTTTGAACATCTTTAAAACACCTATATATTATCAACTTTAAGCATTAAAAGCAACAAATCTCTCTTTAAAGCTAAAAAAATATTAACGAACAACCAAAATATCCTCCAGCTGGCAATTGAAAAAATGAATTAACGGAACAAGCAATTCAACGTTAATCCTTTTAACAACTTGCTGTTTACCAGATAATTTTTCAATAGAAGAAACAGGGTATTTCAACCCATATTTCATAAGACTCATGGACAGTTGCCCAGGAGATATTTTGTGTTTTTTCATAAGGACCGGCAACCCCCACTTTAATTTGTTTTTGCAAGAAACTCTTGCTTGAGATTTATTTGTTTTTGCCGGGTCACTCCCTTCCAAGAAAATAATATCTCTGAGATCACAATTATACAAAGCAAGTATTCCAGAAAGAATTTCCAAATTTAAAGTTTTGTTCGGTACGTTATGAGCAAGTCTGCTCAAAGTTGATTTGTTAACAGAAATTTTACACCGTTTATCTAAAAAGAGAATAATATCAGAATAAGAATATTCATGATTATCAATAATTTTAAGGAGATTCCAAACAAATTGCTGACGTGTTTCAATAATTAAATCCGGAAAACTATATTTTTTTTGGATATCATTAATATATTTGATCAACTCTTTTTCTGATACGTCAATCTTTTTCCACCCTGAATATTTTCCAGGAACCTTCCAGGGCAGTTCATAAGGTTCTCCCTCCTCAAGGATTACTGGTTTTTTCAGTTTACGCTCTTTTAACCAAGCTTCCACATCAGCTTTTTGCCAATAAGGTGTTCTTCCTAATCGCCCAGCTCTTAAATGAACGGGCGGTAATTTATAAGGTCTGGCAGAACAATATAAGCGTATAGTCTTAAGAGATAACCCGGACACCCGAGCCAACTCCTGTGGGTCGATCAGCGTTTTTTTAATTTTTTCTTTTTTTTCAATCCACCAATCTACCTCTACTTTGTTCCAAAGTAATCGCCTTGCCCCTTTGTTTACCGGAAGAGGAACCCTATGCTGATACAAATGAGCTGCATTGGTAAGACTCACAGGAGAAATATTAAGCATTTCCGCAACCGTGACAGATGTTAATAAAACAGGTTCACCATTTTTTTTAAGCCAACGATCAACCCTTCCAGGAGCCCAATATGCTTCTCCATTAGATCCCCACTTATTTACCTTGGGAAGAAACTGCGGATTATTATCAAGGTACTCTCGAATCTTTTCGGGTTTAAAACCCAAGCGAACAGCAACTTGCTGTTCATTAATTAACTCAACTTTATTTTCCAGCAACGCGGTAGACATGACATATATTTGTTTATTTTTAAACGTTTCAAAAATTAATACTATCCATTGTATATCAAAATTATTTTTGGTATGCAACAGCAAGCTCTTGCATACCCCTGCAGCTGTTATTATTTTAACCCTTAAATATCTCCGAACTATGACTTACTTAAATTTTTATGCGCCGAAATTCTCAATCATCTCTTTTATCGTACCATCCACCCGTTGATTTAATGCAATAATTCTAAAATCAGGGGTGAGAAGGAGTTTTTGTATTTTACGACCAGAAATCAATACCGGTTCGTCAAACTTTAAAATATCAACCGTTTTACCGTTATTGTTATACTGCAAAAATTGACACCCTACGGAAACATTAGGGGCGTTACTAAGATTCCATAACCCCCAATTTTCCCCACAACACTCAGACATATAGAATTTATTAATTTCCAATAATTCATTTTGACTAATTTCAATCATTGTTTAAGCCTCTTTTTCAATTATTTATAAAGGTAGTGCAGTTTAAGTTGCTATCATGCACAATATGACGATTTCATTCCTTCCAGGCTTTCATGTAAGGGATCCTTTTTGCTTTCCGATACCTTGCTGGACATTCAAAAACTTTTCCTTCCTCATTATAGAGCGCAAACATCCACTTAGGATTCTGCCCAGGACGATCACGATCACTATCAAGCGGCATCCTTTCACACTGCTGGCTAGACAGATGGATCATGAAAGGAGATTCGCTGTAATCCTCAAATAAAATCTCCAAAGCATCAAGCTTACCCTCGCTTGGCCACGGTCCCCTGGTAACCAAAACAACAGAACAGGATTTCATTTCTTCTTCTGAAACACCAGCTGCTTTGGGCAAAAGTAACCGAAAACAACCGGCATTAATGGAAAGATGAAGGTAACCTTTCTTGGCATGTTCTAAATCCCAATAATTGGTTTCCAGTAGTTCAGGCCCATCATTTTTGAAATACGCTACATTTGACATAATAAAAATCCTACTTTAATATTGTTGGGAAACAAAGCTGTTTACCTTGAAAATCAGGCTTCTTTTTATCCTTGTTACCTTTAGTTGGTTTTCTAATCTTTTTTGTATACTGAACCGCAAAAAGCAAAGAACTCTCCTCTTTGGCAAACATTTCATCTATTTCGTGAAGGGTCATCCCCCATTTAAAAGTATTTTTAACAATCTTTCCACCAGCTTTAACTAAAAATGCTGGCATTGTCTTTTCCTGAGCAAGCATTTTACCCCAAAGATCTCGTTTCTTTTGGCGCAAAACCCTTAATTCATCCTTGGAGCTTTGCGGGCACTTGTAACAACTCACCCTATGAAAAAGATCATACAAACCGCTCCAATCAAAACCACGCTGATAACAATATTTAAGCGCTTCTTCTTCACTTACATTCCACTCATCTACACTCATCGGAAACCAGGTGGTCCAAATTTTTTTATGCCCCTTTTTACTTTTCCTGATTGCCATACGCTCTTCTTCATCAGCAGCGTATCCAATTACCTCAATAACCTCATAACCATGCTTGTAGATATATTGAGAATAAAATCGCCTGATACAGGCTAATTTTTCGGCGGTACAAAACCGGTTACGGCCTGATGGCCACATGTATTTATTAACTAGACCATCAAAATTATTACGGGAGGTCAAATGAACAAATACCGCTTCAGGCCTGATTTTTTTTAAATATTTTTTAATTTTTTCCATGTGCAGATACATTTCAGGAAATTCCCACCCCGTATCAAACCACAGTACAATATCAATTGGGAGCCCCTGATCAAGGGCTTGCAACAGCACGTAGGTTGAATCTTTACCACCACTCAGACTCAGAACTACAACCGGAAAAGGTTTTCCAGATTCCTTGAAATAACGGCGCATTTTATTATCAAAAAGAGGATGCATACACGCTGGTAATTCTCTAAAAATATTAAATTTCTTCTCTTTTTTCATGACACTAAACACCTAAAATATAACAGAAAACAGATGAAATAAAAATCCTACTTTTTTCTAGCACCTGTGAACCGAGACTAACAAAACCTTCAATTTTTTTCTCAAACTGTCCAATGGCATCCTCTCCACTCAACACCCCAGATTCCATGTAAATATCATACTCAACACAAAGTTGTTTGTATCTCGTTTCAATATCTGCAGTAGTCATGCTGGTAAACTCAACACGATCTGGCTCACTGCTCTTCATATTTTTATGTAGAGCGCAAATATCTTCAATCAACCTTTTTCTGTGTGTCATTAAATGCCCCCGGAGTTATTTATAAATCAACCTTGAACACCTATAGTATATCACACAAGCATAAAAAAAACACCAACTATCCAATAAAATCCATTAGTAATCATTGAAAAAACTATTGATTTTTCTCAATTAACCATTGCGACTTTTGAAATCTGGCCTCCTCAAGGGATTGAGCAACACAACTGAACAAAGTTCCGTCAACATCCCTATAATCGTACTGAATTTTATCATATTTTTTCCGGCCCATTTGAACTTGAAAGAACTCATAATTTTCAGTCCCTGCAGGGCAGGTACTACAACCATTTATATCTGTCTTCATCGCCTTTCCTTATCATTTTAATGGTAACAACATATTAAAAATTAGTGATCAACACCTATTAAAGACCGCCTAGCCATTGAAAAATCAATAAGTTTACTGGGCTGTAATTTTTCTCTTTTTATTGATCTCTCCAAAGCAACCCTTAAATTTCGAAAAACATTACGAGGGGTAAGAACCGTTATGTTTTCAATAATGTAATCTATAGCTTCTTCTGAAAAAGGAGCATACTTTCCACTACATCCATCATTTGTTTTTTTATATCAGCACGACCAGCCCAATTGGTAACTCGGCTATCAGGAAGCAATAAAAAGGGATTTTTAGTTAATCCATACGGTTTCATATCAATCATCATCAACCTCGCTAAACTCAATTTTAAACCATTTCTACATATCAGCCTGAACCATACCTATTTGTATAAAATCAAAAATAATATAAGAATAAGCCCCCTTACTTGATGGAGAAACCTGATAATAAACCACACTTAAACCATTTATAAGCAAAGGTTCAGTCCAACCCCAGGTAGAGGATGATGTACTATTTAAAATTTCCTCGTAGGACCCGGGAGAATGAACAGCTGGATCACCTAAAAGTTCCTCCAGGTGATCAGAAATTTTTGATACAGCTTTATCGAAATCATATTCCATCATAATCCCCTTATGCGGCCATCAAGCCAATTCGATTAACAACCGTAAGCCGTACCCATCTTCAACACTCGGCGGTGGACCCAATTGATTGGACAGCCTGATGGGTGAGATAAGCTACAAGCCCTGAGATTAAAAAATTAAAAATAGGCATCAGGCAGCCTCGGCAAACGGGGAA
>PDWI01001530.1_pt1 | contig 91901 bp, 87 predicted proteins | sample 1430891 | NCBI WGS metagenome assembly PDWI01 (sample SAMN01162508, study PRJNA174530) | Oral metagenome, whole genome shotgun sequencing project. | biome: Marine environment; feature: Marine mammal; material: Swab sample of the gingival sulcus; isolation source: swab sample of gingival sulcus... | reverse complement strand
ACTCTCACCTCCAAGTCACTTCCTCGTTCGCTTTCGCTCCCGAGTTATCAGCGCCGTAATGGCGCTTCGCGCCATGCCCGGCGCACCACAAAAAAAGGGCAGACCCGCAGGGCTGCCCTTTTGCTCTAGCCCGGAAATTTCACCAGTAAATGGAGTTTTCGGGAATAAATGACAAAGAAGGTTGTTCAAACATCATGAAAAGCGTAGCGATAGCTAAGGTTTGAATGATTTTGGGCAAGATTCGAAGTCATTTTTTTCGAAAAACCATTTAGGCACAGTTTGCACATTGGCTGTTGTTGCTATTCACTGCATAACTCATTGATATTACATAATTAATAGCGGCGTGGCCGCCGTACTGGTGAAATATCCGGGTTAGATGCTGACGTATTACCAGCTGTAACCTAAACGCAGACTATAAACCTCGTCCAGCGACTCGACGTCCGCTTCCACACTGCCGTCATACTTAAACAGGGCTTCTGCACCCAGTTCCAGGCCGCCCATCAAAGGGAAAGCGATACCGGTGCGAGTGGTAGTCAACAGATCTGACGCTTCTTCCAGGCTAACCACGCCGGTGTGATGGAAGTAAACACGCGATCCACCACCAAAGTATTCGCTGCTGATGTCCACAGTCCAGTTCGCCGCTGGATACTCTTTTTCGCCGCCGGAAATGTATTCGTCTTTTACGTAAACCAGACCAAACTCAGTGGCCAGGCTGAAATCCACCGTCTTGTACCACTGCACACCAAAATAGGGGCCGATATAGGTACGCAGATCGAGGTCAGTGAACTTGTCCGCCGACAGCGATGCGTTCACACCCAGGTAATAACGTGGATCTGCCAGGAAGTAATCATACTTAGCCACAGCCTGCCAGTTGTCCGCTGTTTTCTCGCCGTCGGCTTCGTCACGCTTGCCAGAGAGCGACAGAGTGATACGATCACGCAGGCTCACCCATGTGTTGTCCATTAAAAAATTGAATTTGTCGGACTCGGTATTACCGCGCTCCATTGCCAAAGCGAGGCTTGCCCGCCCGTTCCACTGGTAACCTTGGCCCAACTGCCAGGGCTTGGGGTTGATCACATCGATATCCGCAATTTGATAGCTCATTGCCATACCGGCGGTATCCTCAGCGACGATTTCACCGGCGGTCATGGAAATGGGTTGTTGTTTAGTGACACGGCCATCTTTTAACTTAACAACCACCGCCTCGCCAGTATTGACGCTGCTGATTTTATCGGCGGGAATACTGATAGCGCCCGCGAAATCTGTCTCAAGCACTACAACGCCACCATTTGAAGACTTTACCGTGCCCAAAACACGCGAGCCGTCTTTCAGTACCACTTCGTCAGCAGCGTAAGCAGCTGTGTTCATCAGCGCCAACGCGGCGATGGACGCTGCCAATAAGGTGTTACCTGTTTTCATGCGAATCTCCTTTACTTTGGGGCGGCAACCCCCTGCTTTACCAATATTTAATAGGGCGCGAATAGTACTGGCAAATCAGTATCGCCGCCAGCATAAACAACGCATTTTTCTAAGTTTCCGATGATTGTTTACAACTTTATTAAATATCGCCAACACGACAGTTGACGTAAAATAGCTGGCGCTAAATAACAGTGAGGTTTGCGATGAGCAACTATGATTATGACCTGATCGTCATTGGTGCAGGCTCCGGCGGTGTGCGCGCCGCCCGTATGGGCGCCGGTTTTGGCGCCAAAGTGGCGGTCATTGAAGATCGCTACATGGGCGGCACCTGTGTCAATGTTGGCTGTGTACCCAAAAAACTCTATGTCTACGCTTCAGAGTTTCGCCAGGATTTTGCAGCCGCACGCAGCTTCGGCTGGGATAGTCACATCCCGAATTTTGACTGGCACACCCTGCGCGATAGCAAAAAAGACGAAATAAGCCGTTTAAATCGCGTTTACGACAATATGCTCGATGGCGCAGGTGTCGACATTATTGACGGGCGCGGCGTCTTGGTGGATGCACACACTGTTGCAGTCAACGGCAAACACTACAGTGCCGGAAAAATCCTCCTCGCCACCGGCGGCTGGCCTTTTGTGCCAGACTTCCCAGGTAGCGAATGGGCGCTCACTTCCAATGAGATTTTTGATTTGGACACATTTCCGAACCGCCTTGTCATTGTGGGTGGGGGCTATATCGCCTGCGAGTTTGCCGGTATTTTCAACGGTCTGGGCGCAAAGGTGACACAAGTCTACCGCGGCGAACTGTTTCTGCGCGGCTTCGACGAAGATGTGCGCAGGCACCTGGAAACCGAAATGCGCCACGCGGGTGTTGATATTTGCCTGCAAAGCAATGTGGAGCGCATCGAACAACAAGCCGATAACAGCTTAGCCCTTAGCCTCAGCGATGGCAGCGCCCTGGAAGCCGATGCCGTGCTCTACGCCACTGGTCGCAAACCCAATATCAATGGACTGGGTCTTGACCATACCAACGTGACCTTAACCGAGAAGGGCACCATCGCCGTCAATGAATACTTCCAAACTCAGGAGCCCTCTATTTACGCCGTGGGTGATCTTATTGGCGGCATGGAACTCACCCCTGTCGCGCTCGCTGAGGGCATGGCTTTCGCGCGGCGTGAATTTGGCGATTGGGAAAAACCCGTCGCCTATGACTTCATCCCCACCGCTGTATTTACCCAACCTAATATAGGTACCGTGGGTTATACCGAACAGGAAGCGCGGGAGAAATTTGCTGAAATCACCGTTTTTAAAACCAGCTTCCGCCCGATGAAGCAATCCTTCAGCGGCAGCGAGGAGAAAACTTTGATGAAGCTGATCGTCAACAACGCCGACGACCGCGTTATCGGACTGCATATGGTCGGCCCCGACGCCGGGGAGATCGTCCAGGGGATGGCCATAGCCATGCGCGCTGGGGCGACCAAGGCCACCTTTGACAGCACCATCGGCATCCACCCCACCGCCGCTGAGGAGTTCGTCACCATGCGAGAACCCTGGCAGGGATAGTAGGCCGTACGATAACAATTTAATACATCACCAAAACACCGCTTGTGTTAGCCTTGGCAAACGGTGTTTTCTTTGTTTGAGGGATTGAGTCATGAAGCGTTTATCCATTGTAGCCATATCCATTGTCCTCACCGCCTGCGCGAGCGATCCCGTTATCACTGCCAACATCAGCCAATCCGGTACTGAGTCCGGCCTCGCCGCAATGCAGCGCAGCGGCTTTGACAAGGCCTTTGTGCGCCCGGGCACAGTGCTTGCCGACTACGCCATCGCCACAGTTGACGCACTGGACCTCAATCACAGCAAAGTAACCCCTCCGCCAGGCGCTCGTGAACTCATGGTTGAACCCTGGTCCCTGACCGATAAGCGCAAAACGCAATTGCAGGCCCTGTGGGGCCGGGCAAACCCGCCGATGGCACTATCAACACCGGGTAAGAAACCCCTGCGGGTGCGCGCAAAGCTCACCCAAATCGCGCCCAGCTCCAATATTGAAGCACTGGAAAAGGCCGGTCAGGTCGTGCAAATCTATACCGAGAACTCGGGCAATTTAGGCATCGAGCTTGAACTGATCGACGCCCAAAACGGTGAGCTTATCGCCGTGCTGCGCGATGACCGGGAAGCGGGCGTCTCCATGTGGCAGCAAACCAGTAGCATCCGCGTGCGCCAGGATTACCTGTGGCTGTTTAAGCAGTGGCGCCGCCATTTGGAAGATTTGCTCAAGTAAGCAAACCCTCAAACACCCGGTTTTCTGCTCCCACAGGGAAAAGGGTTGCACGCGAAGGGAGGCGTCCAACCCTGGGGGGACTTACAACATAAGCCGCAGGCCCACCTCCACTGAGCGACCTGGCTCTGGGGCATAGTCACGCAGGAAAGAGGTCGACAAGCGGATATCCTCGTCGGTGATATTGTTGGCATTGGCAAACAGCACCCACTCACTGCCCGATAGCGAACTGCCACGGTATTCAATACCTGCATCCCAGCGGGTGTAGGCGGGCGTCGCCTCTTCGTTGAGTCCGGGGCGATCTTGAGCAGCGGCTTTTAACACACGGCCAAAGACCAGCCAGTCGCTGTTGTTCCAGCTCAACCTGGCACCCACGCGCACCGACGGCAGCCGCGGCACACTATAAGCACCGGCCAGACGCCCACGAATGGAGTCGGCATTTAACTCAAGCAATAGCTCCTTATCGCGCCACTGCGCAAGTGTCGCCAAACCTGTCCACTCGATACCATAGAACCTGGCATCTGCCTGCTGATAGGCCATCACTGGCACTTCGTGCACTGCTGCGCCGGTATTTCTCAGGTAGATATAATCTGAGAAGTCGTTGTAAAACAACGTCAGCTGGCTGCTCAGGCGCTCGCCGTCCCAGTTGATGGATACGTCGATGTTGTTTGACACTTCGGTGTCCAGCGACACATCGCCTACTTCGATAGTGCCGGTGGCAGCGTGCACAACGTAGTGCTCAGAAGCGCTGAGTGATGTATTGGAGTAAAGTTCCTCAGGCGCTGGCGCGCGCTCGGCGCGCAGCAAAGCCAGACCCAATTGCCACTCAGGCGATAACTCATACAGCACCGATGTCGAAACACTAAACGCAGCAAAGCTTTTTTCTGCAAGGGAATCAGGATCGCGCTTCACATAGTCATAGCGCAGACCACCCTCCAATGAGAAGTTGTCAAAGTGGTAGTCCTGTATCACAAACAGGCCTGCGCTGCGGCTGTCGGTTTTGGGAATAAAAGCCTCTTCGCCCTCAGCACTAAACTGGTTGTTCGAAACCTGCAGACCGAAGGAGCCATGCCTGTTGTCACTGACTTCCCGCACCGCTTCAGTGCGGAACTCCCAGCTTTCATTGGCATAGCGCGTACCAATTTCACTGTCCTCTAACTCGACATGTCGGTAATCGGTGTAGCTCAGGAAACTGCGTACCACATCCAGACCTGGCAAAGGCTGGTGAACGTGGCTGACCATATCGTAACGGGTTTGTTCGAGATCGATGCGCACGGCGCCGTGCTCATGATCTTCCTCGTGCTCATCACCGTGTGCCCCATGACCGCCCTCGGGAATACCGTATTTGTTTTCCAGGCGATTTACCGCAAGCCCCACGAAACCGCTGTCGAAATGCCAGGCACCACCAATGGTGCCTGAGCGGGTGCGACCATCGCTGTTGGTCAAGACGCCATGATCAGCCTGCTCGTGGGCGCGCTCTTGATAGTCATGCGCCTGATGTTCACCGTGGTCATCCTCTTCACGATGCTCAAGCACTGCATTACCGGGAATATCCATATCACCCCAGTTGCGCCACAGGCCGTCAACATGCCACACAAATCTGCCATCGCCCGCGTCAATGCGCGCCACCACAGTATGACCTGCGCTGGCAGTGTCGTGACGAGCCTCCACCGCCACCTCAGCGCCATCAAGTGTCACAGTGGGCACACGGCCATCAATCACGTTAATGACACCACCAATCGCACCACCGCCATAGAGCAACGTGGCGGGCCCACGTAATACTTCAATGCTGTCGGCCAGCAGCGGTTCAACGGATACCGCATGGTCGGCGCTCAGATTTGAAGCATCGGCGCTGAGCGTACCGTTTTGCAACACGCTCACCCGCGCACCGGATTGACCGCGAATCACCGGCTGGCCAACACCCGGGCCAAAGCTAGCCTTGGCAAGACCGGGCTTATTCGCCAGTGTCTCACCGATACTGTTGGCGGCCTGCCTGCGCAATTCCTCACCGGCTAACACCGTCACTGGCAGCGCAGTTTCCGCCGCTTTTTTGTGCATAGGAACAGACACAAGCACATGCTCTATGGGGCCTGGTGCCTGATCGTTTGTCGCTGCAATTACAGAAGTGCTCGCGCAGGCCACCGCCCACGCCAAAAGATTTACTCGTTTCATCGTTTTTTCCTGATAATAAGTATTCGCCCAAGTTTTACTCAGGCGCGAACTAAAAAATACCTGTGTTAGAACTCAGGAAAAAACCGGGGGCGCGCGTACAGGAGGGGTACTGCGGTATTGCGGGTGCGCGGCCTCCACCGCGAGGCACTGTGCGCAATCCCATTGCACAAAAGCCGTAACAAGAACGGTGGCTGTATTGAGCGCAGCACCGCTATCGGCACTGCATATCAAACAGGGCGAAGCACTGTCATCGTGGGTGTGGAACAACTCCGCCGTTTGCAGGGCGGTCACGCTCAAAGCACACAGCAACACCAGTGCCAATGACAAACGCGGCAACCGTGATCTGCTGAGCATCTTTAAGCGCAAGCAACCCATAGCGATTTATCCGGCGGCCAGGGCCTCAAGCATGGCTTTCATTTTTTCGTGGAGCTTGTCCATGGCTTTTTTCGGGCGCACCATAACCTTAAACTCTGAAATCAGACCGTCCTCGTTAAAGGTCATAATATCCACGCCATTGACCGTAATATCATCAATCGTACAGATAAATTCGAGTACCGCATGATTGTCCGATACCACCTCTTTGACATAGTGAAACCCGTCGCGCAGTACATGCGCCGCCGCGCTTAAATACATCACCGTAATATCACGCCCCTCCTGGGGAGTGTGGATAACAGGTGATAAAAACACGCAGTCCTCGCTGATTATTTCCGGCAGAACAGTGACATCACCCGTCGCCAGCATCTCGTGCCACTTCTGTAAGGCTTTTTGTTTCATATAAACTCCCTATTCCTAATAACGAAGACGTTAAACAACTCCTGAGAGAATACGTCCCGATACCGTAAACCCTAAGTTTACCGTTTTTTTTAAACGTCACAAAGTATTCATCGCCTCTTACAACATACTGATACGGGCGTGGCGCCGACACCTGCGCAAACAGGCCACACCGACGGGAATCTTCATACAGTTTTTGCACATTCATGGTGCTTACCACGCCGTGTTTGCGTTTATGACCGCAGGTTTTCACAAGCTGTGTCATAATCCCTGACGGATAGGGCAACAACTTAAACACTATGGACGTCTTGCAAAACATTTTCAGCGCCGTATGGCCACTTTTTATGGTGATCCTGGTCGCCTTTTCGCTGATTTGGCTCAGCCACCGGCTGGCTCCTAAAGTTGATCAAGGAGAAGATACCGCACTGAAGTGGCAGGTCGTCGATCTTTTTATCGTACTGATCGCACTGGTATTTGCCGTCATAGCGCTGCCACTGGACACGGACACCCAGGGACAGGTGCTCAGCTTGCTCGGCGTTGTACTGACAGGCGTTATCGGTCTGTCGTCCACCACGTTTGTGGCCAACGGTATGGCGGGGTTAATGCTGCAAATCAGTCGTCCCTTTCGTCCGGGCGATTGGGTCACCGTCAACGAAGAGTTTGGCCGGGTGATTTCTGTCTCGCTGATGCAAACCCGAATCCAGACACAAACCCGCGACCTCACTACCCTGCCCAATCTGTATTTGATCAAAAACCCTGTCACGGTCGCACATCGCGACAGCACCGTTATCTCAGCGGATATATCACTTGGCTACGATGTACCCCATACCCAGGTGCAGGAGTTATTGGAAACCGCCGCCAGTGAAACCGGACTGGAGGAGCCTTTTGTGATGGTGCAGGATCTACTGGATCACGCGGTACTCTACCGCATCGGCGGTCTGCTTAAAGAAACCCACAAAATGCTGTCCAAGCGCTCACAGCTTCGCAAGTGCATTTTGGAGCAATTGCACGGTCACGGCGTTGAAATCGTCTCCCCCGGCTTTATCAATCAGCGCCAGCTATCGCCCAAAACGCAGGTCATGCCCAAAGTGCCGGTCATGCACGACACCTCGCAAAACCGCCAGCAAAACACCTCAGAAGACACTCCGGAGGATTGGATTTTCGATGAAGCCGAAGAGGCCGCAAACCTTGAGGAACTCAAACAACGCCTGGAACAAGCGAAGCAACAACGCAAGGAAGACAGTAAAGCGCTGAAGGACACCGCAAATGAGCAGCAGCGCAGCGGCCTTGAAGCCCGGTTAAAAAGACTCGATAGCGCAGTCAAATACCTGGAGGCGCAGATCGCGAAGAAGCAAGACAAACCATCTTAAAACCTCGGTGGGTTACGCCCTTGTTCAAATCATAGTAGAGTTGGGCACCTGAAACATCCAGAGAGATCAGACCGTGACTCACGCTCGACCGCGCCGAACCAAAATCCTTGCCACCGTTGGCCCCGCCAGCGAGTCAGAGACTGTTTTAAGTCACCTGATCGAGGCCGGCGTCAATGTATTTCGCCTCAATTTCAGTCACGGTAACACCGAACAGCACATTGCCGTGGCCAAACGTATTCGCAAAGTCGCGGCGCAGGCAGGGCGTTACGTCGGTATTTTAGCCGATTTACAGGGCCCTAAAATTCGCATCAAAGGTTTCAAAAACGGTGCGGCAACACTCACTGAGGGTACGCGCTTTCGCCTGGATCTATGCCTCGGACAAAACGACGGCGACGAATACGCGGTGGGGCTGGAGTACGAAGAGCTGTGCCGTGTGGTAAGCCCAGGCGACACCCTGTTACTCGACGACGGTCGTATCAAGCTTTGTGTTCAACAGGTAGAGGACAGCGCTGTTGATTGTACGGTCACCACAGGTGGCATACTCTCTGCCCGCAAGGGTATAAATCGTTTGGGCGGCGGATTTTCCGCACCGGCACTGACTGACAAAGACAAGGCAGACATTAAGTCCTTCAAGCACATTAAACCAGATTTTGTCGCCGTATCTTTTGTTTCTTCCGCAGAGGATATTCATGTCGCGCAACGCTTACTGGCGAAGGAGGGCTTGGCCCCAGCCATTATCGCTAAGATCGAACGTGCCGAGGCGGTCTATGACAAAACTATTTTGGCAGAAATTATGCGCGCCTGTTTTGGGGTAATGGTCGCGCGGGGAGATCTGGGGGTCGAGGTAGGCGATGCGCAATTGATCGGCCTGCAAAAGGAGTTGATTACCCGCGCCCGGTCGATGGATAAAGTCGTCATCACCGCCACACAGATGATGGAATCCATGATTAACAACTCCATGCCAACCCGAGCGGAAGTATTTGATGTGGCAAATGCTGTACTGGACGGTACTGACGCGGTAATGCTATCGGCAGAAACCGCCACCGGAAAATACCCGGTAGACGTTGTTAAGGCAATGGCAGAATCAGCCCAGGGGGCAGAACGTCACCCTTCCGCCTTAAAATCACGCTACCGTTTAGAACGTCAATTCAGTAGCTTTTCCGAGACCATCGCCATGTCAGCCATGTATGCTGCGAACCACTACGGTAACGTGCGGGGTATTGCCTGCCTGACCGAATCGGGAACAACCCCCTTATTGATGTCTCGCTTGAGCTCGGGTTTACCTATTTTCGGTTTAAGTAAAAACCCAGAAATCCTACAGCGGCTTTGTATTTGCCGGGGCGTTATCCCACTGTTTTTCGATGCGAGTGTATTCGCCGAAGATGAGGTTCAAGATAATATCATTGAGTTCTTAAAAGACGGCGGCTACTTAAACACCAAAGACGACATCATTCTCACACGCGGCAGTGAAATAGGACGACGCGGAGGCACTGATATGCTTAAAATTCTGCCTGTGCAATAAAAATACACAACACACCCGGCTTTCTGCCCATTTTGGTACTATTTGGCTGTTACAGAACTATTATTTTTGCGGTAACGCTTGAAGTTAAGGGGCTTAGTGTTACACTCATTGTAGGTCAAGTGAAATTGACCATTTTTACATTTATGGCACGCTCGAAGATCACCCCCCGACTCCTCGTTACGTATCGCATAAATAAATTAGCAACTAATGCAGTTTTGTCGCTGCAGCATTTGAACAACAGGTATTACGCATGTCTACAACTACAGGAACAGTGAAGTGGTTTAACGAAACCAAAGGATTTGGTTTTATTGAGCAGGAAAACGGCCCTGATGTATTCGTTCACTTTAGCGCCATTCAAGGTGACGGTTTCAAAACCCTCGCCGAAGGTCAAAGAGTCGAATTCAAGGTCACTGACGGACAAAAAGGCCCTCAGGCCGAGAATGTCGTCGCGCTGTAAACCAAGCTGCTGTGCAATGAGTGAATAAAAAACCCCGCGCTGCGGGGTTTTTTATTGCGTGATCTCCCAGCCAGACCGAGAAGAACATTCACAATAACGGTGAGCGGCAGCGTGTAACCCCCACAAAAAAGCCGACTGTAAAGTCGGCTTTTTTGTTTATTGAACAGTTCATACCTAACCTTGCGCTACAATGTCAGCCTCTGCCTGCTCTTCCTCTTTCAGCTTCTTCTGACGCGCAATTTCACCATCCATATACTTAATCCACTGCTTGGCGTACCTTTCAGAGCGCTTGTCTTTACCCGCTGCAACAAAGGCTTTGCGGGCTTTACCGTACTGATGAGTATTGAAATAAGCCATACCCAAGACCAAACGTGCGGTATCAGGACGCTTAACACCGCCACGTGACAAGGCCTTGTTAATCGAGCTGATCGCTTTTTGGTTGTTATCGTGCTCAAGGTAGATACTGCCCAGGCGCGCATAAAGCTCGCCATTGTCCGCGGTTTTGGCCGCCTCTTCCATGGCGGGAATCGCTTTTTTCAGCTCTTGCGCCTGCGCCCATGAATTACCCAGAATTTCATAGTTCTTGGATTTCTTGGCTACCGTGCCTCTTTTCAGCCCTTTATCCATAACCTTCGCAGCTTTGTAGGGAACATCACCATTCAAGTAAAGGTAGGCCATGGTGACCTCTTCAGTGCCCTTGTTCAACATGCCTTGCACATAGGCCGTTTCCATCGCTGCAAGTTGCCTGGTTTCTTTCTTTTGCTCACCATACATGTGTGAAAGCTGCACCCAGTAGGCCTTTTTCGGATACAAGCGCAGCAGAATCTCCAAGGTGGCAATAGTGTTGGCAATGTCACCTTTTTCAAAATAGAGGAAGCGCGCCAGATTGTACCACTGCTCCTTGGGCGTTTTGCCCGCCTCTTTGTACATGTTGATGGCTTTTTTAGTGTTTTGCAGCGCCTTGTTATAATCCTTCAGCTGATAATAGCCCTGCCCCAGCAAAATGTACGCATTGGCATTGGGCTTGTCGGTAACCCGAAACCATTCCAGCAGAGCCTTAACACCCTGTGACCATTTTTCCTGCACAAAATATAACTGCGCGATGGTGTACTTGGTGTTGACTTCCATCGCCTCAGGAATATCGGGCTGCTTAATCACCTGCTGGTAGGACTGCAAAGCTTTGGCGTAGTTTTCCTCCGAATAGTAGACAAACGCATAGAGATTATAAACGTTGGCCAACTCATAGCTGTTCAGTGCTCTTTTACCGCCAGCGGCAACCATACTACTGAGTATCTTCTTGGCCTTTCTATAATCCTTGGCCTCCGCGGCACCCTGAGCTTCCTGCAGCTTTTCGTAAACCTTGTTGCGAAGCGCGGGAGTTCGGCGAGCCTTTTCCCTGGCTTTGGACTTATCATCCTTAGCGTGGGCCTGGGAGCTGCCCTCCCAACCCATGTCCGCCTGAAGCTGGGTGAAGGCCAATTGCCCCACCACCAGCGACAGAGCAAGTACTGTCACTTTGACAGCCGCGTTTATTTTAAGCACTCTTTTCATCGGAATACCATTTAGTCCTCTAGCTCGTAGATAAAACGGTTACGAACACCGGGCACCTCAATCGCCTGACCGTCGACAACGCGCGGCTTGTACTTAAACTTCAGCGCTGCGCGAACCGATGCTCTCTCAAACACACCTGCAGGCTTGCAGTCTATCGCAACGGGGTCGCGCGTCGCGCCAGTGGTAGTTACAGTGTATTCGACTGTACAGTAACCCGTAATGCCCCGCGACTCTGCACGACGAGGATAAATTGGCTGAACCTTTACGATAGGCAAGTATTCACCGTCACCCGATGAAATACCCGATGAGCTGATCTCCACATCCACCGCTGCCATCGGTGCGGTGTTTATCACCTCTACATCCGTATCGGTCATATCAATATCGGGCGTATCGAGATTGGGCGGCGGCTCTTCCGGGTCGTCAACTTTTTCGGGCTTCTGCTCCTTTACATTGGTTTCTATTTCGCGTTCTGGCATGAATATATCTGCCAGTTTGCGATTTTTCGTTTCGTCAATTTTAGGGTCAGCCGAAGTGATCAAATACTGCATGATGAAAAACAATCCACCCGCAACAGGTATTGCCAGCAACGCCGCGACGATCAGTCTGAACAGGTTTGAATTCATAACGCGTTACTTATCTTCTGTGGCCAATGAAACGTCATAGACGCCCGCTTCACGCGATGCATCCAAAACCGCGACAACCGTTTCCGTATTGGACTTGTTGTCGGCCTGTATGACAACCGCACCTTTGGGATTTTCCGCGTGGAGACGCTCCACGTTGGCCCGCACGGCGCGCACGTCAACGCGGCGTTTATCCATCCAGATCTCGTTGTTGGCACTCACCGCAATCAGGATATTGACGTTTTCTCTAGGCTCGGAAGAGGACGCCTCCGGACGATTCACTTCCACACCCGCTTCTTTAATAAACGAGGCCGTTACGATAAAGAAAATCAGCATGATAAATACAACGTCCAGCATGGGCGTTAAGTCAATCTGAGCTTCGTCTTCAGCAGCCGCTGCCTGGTTATTCCTGCGCATAATTACTCTCTCAATGATCTGTTGTCAGCTTTTCGTTCAGAGCCGCTTTCTCTCGTTCCGCTTTTCGGGTGAGGTAGGTGTTGGCAAATACGCCCGAGAGCGCTGCCACCATACCTGCCATGGTGGGGATGGTGGCACGCGACACACCGCCCGCCATTGATTTAGCATCGCCACCACCGGTCACGGCCATGATATTAAACACTTCAATCATACCCGTTACCGTGCCCAACAGACCGAGCAAAGGACACAAAGCCACAAGGGTTTTAATGATCGGCATAAAGCGATTGATCTTCTGCTTGCCCTCTGAAATCAGCTTGCGACGGATGTGGTAGGCACTCCATGAGCGACGCTCTTTACGCGCCTCCCAGGTATCTACGATATGCGCCACATCCCCCTTGAGCGCACCACTAAAATAGAACGCGCGCTCAAGAATCAGCATCCACATGAAGAACAGCAGAATGGCGATCAGCCAGAGCACGTTCCCACCCATATCCATAAAGCGGGCAACGGCTTCGTAGGCTCCGTCGAACCAATACATATTACTTCCTCTGGTTGGCCTCAGTATGCTCGGCAACGATACCCGTGGCCTGCTCGTTCAGCACGTGAATAATGCGCTGCGCCCGACCGTTCACAACAGTGTGTAGCAGTACTGTTGGAATAGCCACCAGCAGACCCAGTACAGTCGTTACCAATGCACCAGAAATACCGCCTGCCATGGCTTTCGGATCACCCGCACCAAAGATGGTGATCGCCTGGAAGGTGATGATCATACCGGTTACGGTACCCAACAGCCCCATCAACGGCGCTATCGCAGAAATAATCTTCAGCAGGGTCAAGCCAGTTTCCAGCTTGGGCGTTTCTTTCAAAATACCTTCGTTAAGCTTCAGCTCCAGAGTTTCTGGATCCATGCTGGGGTTGTCTTCATGGATTTTCAAAACACGACCCAGCGGGTTGTTTTCCATGGCGGTATCGGATTTGAGCTGACGGTTAACTTTCGCACCGACACCAGTCAGAACGATCAAGCGCCAGATGGCCAGTAAGAAAGCAAACGCACCGACCGCCGTAATGGCGTAGCCGATATAGCCACCCTGGTGCCAGCGCTCTTCAAGCGTAGGACTGTTAATCAAGGCGGCCAAGAAGGAGCCACCGCTGGGGCCGGTGGGGTCAACGCCGAACTTGTGCATACCGCTGTCGCTGGCGATCAGATTTTCCGCCCAGCCACTGTAGGGACCGGAGGGCTGTCGCGCCAACTCTTCAACAGTGCCCTTGGAGGGAACATATTGCAGGTACTTCCCATCAGCGGATACCAGGTTGAAAGTACCGACACGCATAACTTTCTCATGCACTTTGGTACCGTCTGGGTGGGAAAGCTCAGCCTCAAAAGTGACAACCTTGCCAGATTCCGTCATTTCACGCTGCAGCTCGTACCAAACCTGCTCAATTTCCTCGATACTGGGCAGCTGCTCAGCGGCGCTCATTTTTGCAACCAGGTCGCTCATAAACTTTTCGCGGCCGGGGTACTGAGCACTGGTGATGGAGTTTTCCAGGTTGACGCGCATGTCGCCAGCGGCTGAAGTCAAGTGACCGAACAACTCCGTCAAAGCGCCAAGACGCTCTTTCAGCTGGCTTTGCTTCTCCGTTACCATCAACTCATTGGCAGCGAACGTGTCTTCGAGCTTTGCGGAACGTGCCTCTTCTGCGGCGCGCCGAGCCTCTGCCGCTTTGAGCATTTTGGCCTGTTCGGCCTTGGCATTCTTAAAGGCCTGTTCGCGCTTGCGGTTTTCACGCGCCTCGGTCACCTGACCTTTTTTCACAAAGCTCAACAGCTGATCCAGCGACTGCGCTTCCTGCGCCAGTACCGGCGCGGAAAACGCCACAGAACCCGCCAGCACAAAAACGGCGGCTTTTATAAACTTGATACTCATGTTACTTGGCCTCCGGCGCAGCAATTGGCAATGTCAGTAGATCGATAGACGCTTCTTTACGCGCGATACGCAGGCCTTTCATGATGGCATTGCGATACTCACCGCGCTCCAGGGGAACCCAGCTACGCGAGCTTTGATCCCATGCGCCCGACTTTTCGGTGTCAGTTGTCTGGTACAGCAAGGCGATACGACCCACGCGGAAGAAGCTCACATCACGCTCTACGCCGTCTATATCCACAGTACCCTTGTAGGCGTCGATTTTGCGACCGTACTCATTTTCGATTTTATAGGCTTCCAAAACCTGGCGGAACTTCTCCGCTACGCTCACATCCGAGCGATCGAGGTTGGCGCGCAAAAATGCGATACGACGCTCGCGCTCTGCGGTGTGAAAGGGAACATCAAGACTGACGAACTTTTCCAAAGCGTCAACCATGCGAATAATCAGAGGCATCATCTGACGCTGAATAATTTCAACTTCATCGATTGACTCATCAATCGAAGCCATACGCTTTTCCTGGTTGCTGATCTGGCGTTGCAGGCGAGCGTTGTAGACCTTGAGACCATCGATCTGTTTGTTGACTGTTTTATAGTCACTCAACAAATCGCGGGTCTGGTCGGCGAGCTTGTCAATGCGGGCCTGCGATTTGGCCGCAGCGGCATTTTTCGCCTCCCCCACTTTGATGATCTGGTTGAGCGCATCAGCCTGCACACTCGCCGCAGCGCCCATCAGGGCGCCGGCGGACACGCAGGCAATCAATGCTTTTTTAATAAATGGCATAGTCATGGAATTGCAGTTCCTGTGTTCAATAGAAGATTTCGCCTGGCCTTGCAGCCGATCCGTTTGCATTCGTTATTTCAACAATACGTATCTCAATAATTACGCAAGGCGAGCCTTTCGCACGCGTAGCTCAATCTATCGAAGGCATTAGAAATTTTCAATGTATTGCACAGGACTTTTTTTGGTGCGCTGCTGCGATGTGTAGATAGGTTACAAATACAGCGCAATACAGCAAAAAGGTAACAGATTATGGCCTTTAATTGCGATGGTAACGCTGAAAACTGTAGGGATAAGGGTTTTCGCCGCTGGATTCATGCTTTTCGTCGCTTGTCAGTTGCCAGGCGGACAAATCCAGGTTAAGAACCGCATCGCCGTCGACCTTGGCGTGCACCCGCGTGAGATAGAGCACACTCGCCTGCGACAAGGCTTGCTGATAAAGCTGCGCACCACCGATAACCATCACCTCACTGGCGCCATCGATCAGAGCAACATTTTGCGCATGGGCAAGCGCCTCAGCGAGAGTGGTAAAACAGACCGCGCCCTCAGCCTTGTAACTCGGGTTCCGACTAACCACAATATTGGCGCGTCCGGGTAGAGGCTTACCAATCGACTCCCAGGTCTTGCGCCCCATCACCACCGGCTTGCCCATGGTCATACGGCGGAAATAGCGCAAATCCTCGGGAAGATGCCAGGGCAGCGCATTGTTGCGACCAATCACACCGTTTTCATCCATCGCTACAATAAGGGCGATGACAGGGTCTCGCATCATTTGCCTGCTCTCCTTGGGCTACACCGCAACGGGCGCGGGGATATGCGGGTGCGGATCGTAGCCGACCAGCTCAAAATCCTCAAAGCGGTAATCGTAGATCGAGCCGGGACGACGCTTGATCCGCAACTCCGGCAGCTTGCGCGGCTCGCGCACTAGTTGCTTTTCCACCTGCGCCTGATGATTGCTGTAAATGTGCGAATCGCCCGTACACACGATAATCTCACCGGGCACGAGATCACACTGCTGCGCCAGCATCAGCACCAGCACCGCCAGGCTGGCAATATTGTAAGGCAGCCCCAAAAAGCTATCGGATGAGCGAATCAACAATTGCGCCGACAAACGCCCGTTTGCCACATAAAACTGGTACAGCAAATGACAGGGCGGCAGAGCCATGCGCCCGACGCGCACGTTCTGTTGCGGGCTCAATGACTCATCGGGCAAATAACTCACATTCCAGCCGTGAAATAAAATCCGGCGGCTGTCCGGGTTGTTGCGCAAACAATCGAGCACGTAGTCAATCTGATTCACGGTGCCGCCATCGGGTGTGGGCCAGGCGGTCCACTGAGCACCGTAAATCGGGCCTAAATCACCGTCTTCCGTGGCCCACTCATCCCAAATAGTCACGCCGTTGTCATTGAGCCATTTAGTGTTGGTACCACCGTTCAAGAACCAGATCAGTTCGTTGATAATGCTCTTTAAGTGCAGCTTCTTGGTGGTCAACAAAGGGAAGCCATCGGCCAGATCGTGACGCAACTGACGACCAAACACAGAGCGCGTTCCGGTGCCCGTTCTATCGTCTTTATCGACGCCGTTTTGCTGAATATCCCGCAGCAAATCCAGATATTGCCTCACTTATCACCTCGTTGTTTTGCCCACAGCGGCGCTTTTATCAGTAAAAACAGACCCAGTATTATCATGGGTATACACAGTAGCTGTCCACGCGTAACCCAGCCAAACGCCTGAAAACCCAGGTGCGCGTCCGGCTCTCTGAAAAACTCGGCAATAAAGCGCAACACACCGTAACCAAGGGTGAACAGCCCACCGACAGCCCAGCGCGGACGCGGTGTGCGCGCATACCAGTTGACCAGGATAAACAGCAGCAAGCCCTCCAATGCAAATTGATACAGCTGCGAGGGATGGCGCGGAATCTGCAGCGGGTCGCTGGGAAACACCATTGCAAACGACCCAGTGCTGGCGCGCCCCCACAGTTCCTGACCAATAAAATTACCCAACCGACCAAACCCCAAACCCAAGGGTGTGAGGGGCGCTGCAAAATCAAGCATATCCCCAAAGGCAATGCCGTGGCGTCGCCCATACCAGAACATGGCTACAATCACACCCAGGAAGCCACCGTGGAAGGCCATACCGCCCTCCCAGACACGAAACAACCACAGTGGGTCAGCCAGCAATTTGTCGAGACCGTAAAACAGGGCATAGCCCACGCGACCACCAACAATCACACCCAAAGCACCGTAGAAGATGATGTCATCGACCTGTGCGGATTTTATTACCGACCAACTGCGGCGGCTATAGCGTTTCGCCAACCACCACGCGAAGCCCAGCCCCGCCAGATAGGTCAGCCCATACCAGTGCACTTTCAGAAAACCCAGGTCCAGCGCGACGGGGTCGATCTGTGGATATGTCAACATTACAATTTTCTTCCGAATTCAATAATCTGTCATATTATTGCCCAGCGACCTGTGCGAGAATCCCCGCCAATCTTTGCTGCGAACAAACTGCAGACAAAGAGGGCAACACTGGCATCAGCCTGCGCCATTATCCGGCAGCTTTAAGCGATGCACAAATACAAGTGTTTAAAAGTTACTGTCGCCTGTTGTTTGACGGCAACTGTAACAAAAACAAATGAGAGATAGCGAACATGTGCCTGATTGTATTTGCGCACCAAGTCGATAGCGATCACCCCCTGCTCGTCGCGGCTAATCGCGACGAGTTCTACGCCCGCCCCACCACCCCCTCACAATTCTGGCCGCAACACCCCGATGTGCTTGCGGGCAGGGATGGTCTGGCCGGCGGCACCTGGATGGGCGTTACCCGCCAGGGACGTTTTACCGCCATTACCAACTACCGCGACCCCGCGGCAACGCAACCAAAACCGCGCTCCCGGGGGCTGTTGACTCTCGACTATCTTACCGGTGACAAGAGTCCAGAGGCGTTCATCAAACAACTGGAAGGTGCAACTGGCGACTTTGCGGATTTCAACCTGTTGCTGGGCGACGGTAAAGACCTGTGGTATTTCGCCAGCATCGCGGGTAATCAAACCAGCCAACGCCTGGAGCCTGGTATTTACGGTCTCAGCAACGCCGAACTTAACACGCCCTGGCCCAAGGTCAACCTGGGCAAAGCGCAATTGCAACAGCTAATCGATAGCCGGGAAGCCATAACGCACGACAGTCTGATGGCCACCATTTCCGACCACGAGAGCGCCGACAGCGCGGCGCTGAAGCAACTGAACTTGGATTCCGGTATGGATCAACTGCTGTCGGCACAGTTTATCTGCGCCGGCACCTACGGCACGCGCTCATGCACCACTCTGTTTACCGAGGCAGACGGACAAATCCACTGGCGCGAGCAATACTTTAACGAACAGGGTGCCACCTTCGGCGAACGCTGCTACAGCTTTGCCACCACTACGCATCAACCAGCAAGACGCATAAGCGCATAACGCCGCGTTGACAGAGGGCACCACAGCGATTCCCTATCCTGCCGAAGACAAAGACAGCGCCATGCTGGTGAAACATCCGGGCTAACCCGGCGGCAACACGCTGTGATAAATCAACTGCTCAAGGCCCAGGCGATTCAGGTTTTCGATCAGCACTGCCTGCACCTGCCCGCCATCTTCCAGGGTGAGCACTTCTTCTAACAGTGCATCGGCCTGAGCTTTGGAGATTGAACGCAGCATTTTTTTAACACGGGTCAAGCTGGTGGCGTTCATCGACAGACCGTCATAACCCATGGCCAGCAGTAGTGGCGCGGCCTTCGGGTCACCAGCTAATTCTCCACAAATACTCACCGGCCGCCCCTCGGCGCGCGCCGCTTTTGCAATATCATACAAAGCCCGCAACACCGCAGGGTGACAGGCGTTGTACAGCGATGCGACGCGGGCATTGTTGCGATCAACCGCCAGCAAATACTGGGTGAGATCGTTGCTGCCTACAGACAAAAAATCAACCCGCCGCGCCAGCGCCCTGGCCTGATACACCGCCGCAGGCACTTCCATCATGACGCCGACCGGTGCGCGCTCAATAGCGAAGCCCTCCTGCTGCACCTCGGCTACGGCACGTTCATACAGGGTCAGCGCCTCGTCCAATTCAGCGGTGTTGCTGATCATCGGCATCATCACCCGAAGATTATTGACCCCCTCGCTGGCTTTGAGCATTGCCCGCACCTGGCCGAGGAACAACTCCGGGTGGTCCAGGGTGACGCGAATACCCCGCCAGCCCAAAAACGGGTTTTCCTCATTGATGGGGAAATACGGCAGGGCTTTGTCGCCACCTATATCCAGGGTACGCATAGTCACCGGCAGAGGCGCAAAAGACTGTAAGTGCCTGCTATACACCTCCCGCTGCTCTTCTTCTGAGGGGAAACGCTCACGCATCAAAAAAGGCACCTCGGTGCGATATAGCCCCACACCCTCCGCGCCCTGGCGTAAGGAACGGTCAACATCCGCCATCAAACCGGTGTTTACCAACAACGGCATACGCACTCGATCCCTGGTTTCACAGGGCAGATCGCGCAGACATTCCAATTCTTTGGACACAGCGACCTCTTCTGCCAGCGCTTCGCTGTAGTAGTCGATCAACTGTTGCGTGGGATTCAAGCACACCAAGCCGGTATGACCATCGACAATCAATAAAGCCTCGCGAGACAGACGCTTGAACGACAAGCCCTCCACGCCCATTACCGTGGGCACGCCCATGGCCCGCGCCATAATGGCAAGATGCGAATTACCCGAACCTTTTACGGAAATCATGCCCGCCAGCTTTGCCACCGGGATCTCACCGAGCATGGATGCGGTCAACTCCTCGCCCACTAAAATAGCATTGTCGGGAAACTCCAAACGCTTTGGGTCGTCCTGCTGCAAGTAACTGAGCATCCGCTCGCCCAGGTCTTTTACATCCACCGCGCGCTCTTGCAGATAACTGTGTTCCATCGCCTCAAAGTGTCGAATATGGCGAATCATCACCTCACTGAGCGCGCCCTGAGCCCACTGCCCCTGAGAGATGAGACCGGCGACCTCCCTGCCAATGCTGGAATCATCCAGAATGCCCAAATAGACATCAAACAGGGCGTGATCCTCGGCGTTCAACTTACCGCGCAGATTGGCGGAGACGGATTCGATATCTTCCCGCACCCGTCCAAGGGCGCGGCGAAAGGCGCGCATTTCCGTAAGCTTGCTCTGCGCGTTGCGCTGGGGCACGGCGAATAAATCCGCCCGGGGCAACATCACCATCGGGCAGCCAATAGCAATGCCCGGCGCCCCGGGGATACCGCTTAAACGCTCAGTCACCGGCCTGCCGCGGGAAGGTGTAGCGACGCGGGTAACGGCGATAATGCTGGCGAGCTGCGCCGACATGGTAATTAAAAACGCTTCTTCGCTTTCATCAAACCTGCGCTGGCAAGCCTGCTGCACCACCAGCACACCCAACACCTGGCGCTGGTGTACAATCGGCACACCCAAAAACGCGCGGTAACGCTCTTCGCCCACGCCTTCGACAAACTTAAAATTGGGGTGCTTTGCCGCGTCTTCCAGATTTACCGGCTCTTCACGCTCGGCCACCATTCCCACCAGGCCCTCGCCCTCGGCAAAACTGAAATTGCCGACCAACTCCGCGTTCAAACCCTGGGTGGCCTGAAACACGTAGCGCTGCGTGTCGGTATCGCGCATGTACACGCTGCACACTTCGGTACCCATGGCATCGCGAATGCGGCGCACAATGATCGCAAGCGCCTGAGCCTGGTCTTCAGCGCTGTTGACCTCCTGCACAATACTGCGTAACACTTCCAGCATGTTTTGCCTCGTCAGATTCAGGGGCGCAAGCGCGCCTGCTCATCGACAAAACGCCCCAGCGGAGAGGCCAGTTCCTTCAGTGCCCGGCGGTAGACCTCGCGCTTAAACGCGACCACTTTGCCCAGCGGGTACCAATAACTCACCCACTCCCAATGGTCAAACTCGGGGCGAGCTTCGTGACCGGGGTTTAGGTTCACCGCCTCATCCTGCGCTAACAGACGCAGCAAAAACCACTTTTGCTTCTGACCAATACAGAGCGGATCCTGCCCCCAACGCACATAGCGCTTGGGAAGACGATAGCGCAGCCACCCCTGGGTTGATGCCAGCAACTGCACATCGGACTTGTTAAGCCCAACCTCCTCACCCAGCTCGCGATACAGCGCCTGCTCAGGGGTCTCATCGGCGTTGATGCCACCTTGTGGAAACTGCCAGGCATCCTGCCCGCCCACACGCCGCGCCCACAACAACTGCCCCGCATCGTTGGCAAGGATAATCCCTACATTGGCCCGATATCCGTCTTTATCTATCATTTCGGCTATCACACCTTGTAACTTCGTTAGGGCTATTGTTCCACACTTTCGCGCTTAGCGGCAATTTACTTGCGGTTTTGCGCGCGCTAACATCTCCAACCCCTGATGAGGACTCACGATGACACTGGCGCTTTTTGACTTGGACAACACCTTACTGAACGGCGATAGCGATTACGCCTGGGGCGAATTTGTGGTAGAGCACGGCCTGATCGACGCCAGCGACTACCAGGCTCAGAACGAACACTTTTACAGGGAGTACGAAGCGGGCACCCTGGATATCAACGCCTATCTGCATTTTTCGCTCAAGCCCCTGAAAGGCATGAGCATCAGTGAGGCCGCAAACTGGCACCGGCGTTTTATGAGCGAAAAAATCGCCACAATGATGCTGCCCAAAGCCGCAGAACTATTGGATACCCACCGCGCGCAGGGCCACACTCTGCTTATCATCACCGCCACCAATCGGTTTGTAACTGCCCCCATCGCCCGCGAACTCGGGGTTGAACACTTGATTGCCTGCGATGTAGAAATCGTGGATGAACACTACACCGGCAGGCCGCTAGGTATCCCCTCCTATCAAGCGGGCAAAGTAACACGACTGAAAACGTGGCTGGCCGAGCATGAAGAACAATTGGATGGCGCGTATTTTTACTCGGATTCCCATAACGACCTGCCACTGCTTGAGATTGTCGATCACCCCGTCGCGGTAGACGCGGATGCAAAACTCACCGCAGTGGCTGGTCAAAAAAGCTGGCCTTTGCTGTCGCTGCGTTGACACCCGGCAAAAACCTGGCACAAACGCAACGCGTGACGGGCGGTCAACCCTCCGCGTCGCACTGGGCGATGTAGGCCTCGGCACTTAGCAGATTGTCGAGCTCAGCGGGGTCTACGCCCTCAAGCTTATAAAACCAGCCGTCGTTATAGGGGTCGGAGTTGACGGTTTCAGGCTCATCTTCCAACTGCTCGTTTACCGCTGACACAGTACCGCCAACAGGGGCGTAAACATCAGATGCGGCCTTGACGGATTCCACCACGCCCGCCTCATCGCCGGCGGCTAAGGTGGCGCCTACATCGGGCAGCTCCACAAAAACCACATCGCCCAGAGCTTCCTGCGCGTGATCTGAAATACCTACAGTGACCGTGCCATCTTCTTCCAGGCGCGCCCACTCGTGGGTGGCGGCGTATTTGAGTTCGCTCGGGGTTTGGCTCATGGTCTGAACTCCTTTTATCATTGACTCGATGTGACTTAATCTCAGGACGACTTGGTCGCCACCTGGTGGCCTATTCTAACCCGGATGTTTCACCAGTAAATGGAATTTTCGGGAAAATTTCTTCGGGAAAGAAATTTAACGATAGCCCCGCAGGGGTGAGGCGCATGGACGCGCCGAATAATAAATGACAAAGAAGGTTGTTCAAACATCATGAACAGCGTAGCGGTAGCTACGGTTTGAATGATTTTGGGCAAGATTCGAAGTCATTTTTTTCGAAATAGGCACAGTTTGTACATTGGCTTTTGTTGCTATTCACTACATAACTCATTGATATTAAATAAACAATAGCGGAGTGGTCGCCGTACTGGTGAAATATCCGGGTTAACGCCCCGCCGCACAATTTACACCTGTTATAAAATGCCCGGGGCGCTCTTATTCCAGGCCCATCGCCCTGCGAATCAACTGTTGTTTGAGGGGCGCGATGCCATCGACCGCGCTCATGCCGGTGTTGCGCAGCCAACGCAAAACCAGGGCGCGCTCACCAAACAAGCGCTTAAAGCCTTCCATTGCGCCCATCATTAACAAATTGTCACTTTTGCGCTGGCGCTGGTAGCGTTTTAGCAATGCTTTGCTGCCGATCTCACTGGCTGAGCTGGCGCTTTGCAGCACCTCTGCCAGCGCCGCCACATCTTCAAGCCCCAGGTTAATACCCTGCCCCGCCAGTGGATGCACAGTGTGGGCGGCATCGGCTACAAGCGCCAGGTTTTCCTCCACATAGTTCACCGCATGACGCTGGCGCAGGGGAAAGGCAATGCGCTCGGAGCACGCCAGTATCTCACCGAGGCAAGCCTCGCTCGCTTTGGTCAGCGCCTTACAGAACGCCGCATCGTCCAGCCCCATAGTTTCTGTGGCTGCCGCATCATCGCGCGACCATACCAGGGAACAGAAATGCGTATCGCCCGCGCTTTGCAGCGGCAGTAAAGCCACCGGGCCAGTTTGGGTGAAGCGCTGCCACGCAGTGCCCTGGTGGTACTTAGCAGTCTGTACTGTGGCGACAATGGCTTGTTGCTGATAATCCCACTCGCGGGTAGGCATACCCATCATGGCACGCAGGGGCGACAAAGCACCGTCTGCACCCACCACCAAATGCGCACTTAACCGCTCGCCGCTGTCAAGCTGCACCCGCAAACCGTGCTCGATACGCTCACAATCCACAAGGCTTTGCTTGCATACACGCACGCGATCTTTGTCCCAGCTCACTGACACCAACCTGTGCGGCATCAAAACCGATACGTCCCGTGCCTTCCCCGTCCCACACCCGCATGTGCTGGTAGGCACAGGCGTGCTCAGCGATGGCCTGCCACGCGCCCAGGGCAGAGAAAAAACGCTGCGATTTTGCGGTGATCGCGCTAACACGCTTGTCAAAATCGCGCAGCGACTGAGACAGCACAGGTGCACTGTCTACGGGTTTGGGCTCCAGCAAGACAATACGGAAATCGCTATCAGCCAGCGCCAACGCCAGGGCACTACCGGCGATGCCGCCGCCACTGATGATAATGTCATAATCCATGGAGCGCCCCCTTATTCAGCGCAGTGATACCCGCGGCGAAACGGGTAAACGAACGACGCGCGGTGCCCGCCAGATCAAGCCCTACCAAGCCCACGCCCCGCGCTAATTGCAGTGGAATAAAATCCTGCATAAATACACCGGGCAGATGGTCTGAAAACAGAATCTTACTTAAGGCCACGATATCGCGCACCGCGAGATTAAAGCCCTGACCCGCAACCGGATGCAGGGAATGCGCCGCATTGCCCATGACCAGCACGCCGCGCTGCACGGGGGTGGTGAGCTCCAGTAATTGCAAAGGATAACTCTGGCGCTGCCCAACGCTTTTGACACGGCCCAGGCGATAACCAAAATCCGCCTGCAAAGCCTCGATAAACTCCGCTTCGGGCAGGGCTTGCAGCTCTTCGGCATCCGCCGCGGGCAATGACCAAATCACCCCCGCGCGATGGCTGGCGTTGGCATCATCGAGCAAGGGCAACAGCGCCAGAGGACCACGTCCGGTGAATCGCTCAAATGCACAATTGTGGTGCGGCCTGGCCAAACTCACATTGCAAATCAAGGCATGATGCGGATGTGACTTGCGCAGAGCGCGAATACCCAGACTGTCGCGCAAAACCGAGTTGGCTCCGTCGACGATCAACAGTAGATCCGCTTTAAGGGTTCGCGGCCTCGCGCCGCCAAGGAATAACTCACCCTGGGCATTGGCGTGCTCCACCTTGGCGGGGCTGATCAATTCCAGACGTTTACACGCCTGTAAATGCTGCAACAAAACGCGACCAAGCCAGGCATTTTCCACCACACCGCCCAGCATCTCCCAGCCCACATCCTGTTTCGACAGCAAGGTAGAACCGAAATGGCCTTTCTGGGATACATGCACACTATCGACCGGACACATACGCTCACCCAGCGCCTGCCACAGCCCCAATTGCTCAAACACCCAGCGGGTACTGGCGCTCAAAGCCGTGGTGCGCGCATCGAAAGACGGGTGGTAGTCACCGCTTGGTACAGCGCCCAGGTCAACCTGCTCCACCACGGTAATGCCGATAGATTCAGGCAGGCTCGCCGCCAGCTGCAGGGCCAGCGTCGCCCCCACCATGCCGCCACCGGCAATCACAATATCCCCTTGTTGTCCGTTAGCCATGGCTCATCAATGCCTCAATATCAGTAACTTCTCTGGGTACACCGTCGCTGATCAGCTCGCATCCATCCCTGGTAACGATCACGTTATCCTCGATGCGAACGCTGATACCGCGCCATTTTCCGGCCACGGTTTTATCATCAGCTGCGATATAAATGCCTGGCTCCACCGTCATCACCATACCGGGCTCAAGCACGCGCCACTGATTGTTCACGCGATATTCGCCCACATCGTGCACATCCATGCCCAGCCAGTGCCCCACCTTGTGCATATAGTATCTGCCACAAGCGCCGCTTTCCAACAGCGCATTCAACTCACCTTTTAAAATGCCCAGATCCAACAAGCCCTCGGTGATAACTCGCTCACTGGCCTCGTGGGCTTCATTCCAGTGCCGACCCGGCGCAATCGCAGCCAGCGCGGCATTTTGCGCCGCCAGTACAATCTCATAAATCGCTTTTTGCGGCGCAGTGAAACGCCCGTTTACGGGGAAAGTACGGGTTACATCCGCAGCGTAAAACGCGTATTCACAGCCGGCGTCAATCAATACCAGGTCGCCATCGCGCAAGCTGGCATTGTTGTCGCTGTAGTGCAACACGCCGGCATTTTTTCCGCCGCCCACAATCGGTGTGTAGGCCATATCTTTGCTCCCCGCACGGGCAAAGTGGTAAGCGAGTTCCGCCTCTAGATCCGACTCATTCAAACCCGCGCGGCAGGCGCGCATGGCGGCACAGTGCCCCTGCGCGGTGATGTCGCCCGCTTTGCGCAGCAAACGCTGCTCGCCAGCGCTTTTAACCAGGCGCATATCGTGCAGCATGTGGCCGAGGTCGGTCAGTTCCCCCGGCGGCACTGCGCCGGTATGCGCCTTGGCATGAATGCTGTTGACCCAGCCCACCAGCTGGTGATCGAAGACGTCACTGTGCCCCATCGGATAATACACCCGCTCGCGCCCCTCGATCAGGCCAGGCAAAATGTCATCGATATCGTCCACCGGAAAGGCATCGTCAGCATCTAGCCTGGCAATAACACCCTCAGGCCCTAAACGCGCGCCATCCCACAATTCCGCGGTGGCGTTGCGTTCACGGCAGAACAACACAAACTGCCCCTGCTCGCGCCCCGGCAGCAGCGCCAACAAGGCCTCGGGTTCGTCAAAACCGGAGAGATAGTAAAAGTCCGAGTCCTGACGAAAACGATAGAAGGTATCGCGACTGCGCCTTTGCTGTCTGGCCGCTGCAACGATGGCAATGCTGTTGGGTTCCATCTGCGCCATGAGATTTCTGCGACGCCGCGCAAATTCAGCCCTGGAAATCATCAATGAGCGCGCTCATCGTCCGCTGCGTTATCCTCGTTCATAGCATGTAAATTCATCACGCAATACCGCAAATACTCCACCAACTCCATGTAACTGCCTTCGGATTCCTCCGCATCGGCATCCTCATCGAGGCTGGCCTCTGTAATGGCGGTGACGTCTTCGATAATCTCGCGCGTGTCGCCCAGCAGTGCCTCACCGCTTTCACTCACTAAGGCAAAACCCGACAAAAAGCCCTCACACCATTGCCCCATTGCTTGAACACGCAGACTGAGTTCATTGTCATCATCGGGCAGCAACAGGGCGTAGCCGTAGTCCTCATCAGCGAGGCTTTGGGCAATAAGCGCGTGCAGCTTCATTACCTGCTCGGCAAGTTCACCGTACACATCGATCGCAAGCGCCTTCTGCAGCACCACCGGCGCAGCTTCAACTTCTTTGGTCGAGCTCACCGCCAACTGTGCGCTTAGACAGCCGTGAATCTGTGCTGGCGACACCTCGTGACCCTGCTCCAACAACTGATTGGCCAGGGCGCTAAAATCTGGCATTTCCGCCGCGTCCTCATCAAACTCAAACATCGCCGCGCACTCCCGCTTGCTCATTGTCAGGTAATTTCACGGTAAAACCGCAAAGTTATTGAAAATTCGGCAGTTTATCGGATTGACCGAATTTACCCAAAACTCTATAGTAGATGGCTGTAATTTACCAGCGCGTGATAGACCTATGGCCAATAACCAGCTCGAAACTCTGGAAAACAAAGTCGACGAACTGATCGGTTTGTGCAAAGCGCTCAAGCGCGAAAACCAAATGCTCAAAACGGCAAACGCCAACTGGCAACACGAGCGTAAATTACTGCTGGAGAAGAACGAACTCGCCAGAAACAAAGTCGCCAACACCATCCAAAGCTTGCGCCAAGCGGGACAGGAATCATGAAAAACAGTGCCCAAACCGTCACCGTTCGCATTTTGGAAAAAGAGTATCAAGTTGCCTGCCCCAAAGAACAGCAGGCCGAGCTTATTGTCTCTGCCGCCTATCTGGACAAGCAAATGCGCCAGATTCGCCAGTCTGGCAAGGTGGTGGGGCTTGAACGCATCGCTATTATGGCAGCGCTGAACATCAGCCACGAGCTGTTAAAAGCCTCAGAAACCAATGAAGACCAAGGCGAGTCCGACGAGCGTTTCAAACGCTTGAGCCTGAAAGTCGACAACGCCCTGCATCAATTGCGTCAACTTGAAATAAGTTAGAGCAACTAAACGCCATTAAGGTATACTTATCGTTGATTCCTCGCCTATGCGCCAGGTAGTAAGTCCTCGAGCCGATAATGTTATCACCCGGGGGTTTCAATCAATGCCGTTGTGCATGTCCGAGCCACGTCAGTGGCAATCGGAAAGCCTGAAGCGTTGTCGAGACCACCACCTTGAACCATCGGGTTCAAGGGCAACCCTACCAGCGGTAGGCTGGGAATCCCTGTACCTGTTTATCACCGCAATTTGCTTTTGCCTCTATCCGTTCAGCGTTTACCACAATGTCCACTAAACAAACCCTGCGCGAACACTTAAAACAGCAGCGCATGGCGCTTAGCGGTGCACAGCTCGCCAATGCTGGCGATGCATGTTTGCGACAGCTGTTGGCGCTACCGGCTTTTAGCAACGCGCAAAAAGTGGGTGTATACCTGGATTTTCGCGGCGAAATGTCTACGCACGCTGTTATTGCACACTTACTGGCCAACCAACAGCAGGTGTTTTTACCGGTAATCAGCGAGGAGCGTCTTGTGTATGCCCGCCACCAAAACGCCGCGGACTTAGCCAAAAACCGCTATGGCATTTTAGAACCAGTGGCGTCGGCCCCGCGCTGCGACACCCGCGATTTAGACGTGTTGTTAATGCCGCTGGTCGCCTTTGACAGACGCGGTAATCGACTTGGCATGGGCGGTGGCTACTACGATAAAACCCTGGGCAGCATGCAGAAAAAGCCCCTGCTGATTGGTCTTGCCCACAGTTTTCAAGAACAGCCTTCGCTGATAGCAGACCCTTGGGATGTACCGCTGCATGGCATCGCCACCGAGCGCGAGTTAATTTTGGCTTAACCCGGATATTTCACCAGTACGGCGACGTATTCACTGTTGTTCCTTTATTATCAATGAGTTACTAAATGAATGGCAGCCTCGATAAGTGTGCAAGCTGTACCTAAATGGCTTTTCGAAAAAAATGACTTTGAATCTTGCCCAAAATCATTCAAACCGTAGCTACTGCTACGCTTTTCATGATGTTTGAGCAACCTTCTTTGTCCTTTTTCCCGAAAACTCCATTTACTGGTGAAATATCCGGGTTAAGACTTGGCGCTGAGATAGAGCTTGTAGGCTTGATTGTCCGTCTCTTCCCAGTAACGGTAGTCAAGCTCATCGAGACGCCGGGCGAAATCTTTGCTGTCCGCAGGGCTGACCTGCACACCCACCAATACTCGCCCATAAGCCGCGCCATGGTTGCGGTAGTGAAACAGGGAAATATTCCAGCGACTGCCAAGACAGGCCAGAAATCGCGCCAGTGCACCGGGACGCTCGGGAAACTCCATACGAAACAAGCGTTCGTTGGCCAATCCCTCGGGCGCATGGCCACCCACCATATGGCGTACATGCAGTTTGGCCATCTCGTTTTGGGTCATATCCTCGGCCACATAGCCCTTGTCTTCTAACTTGGCAAGAAGACGCGGTAAATCATCCGTACCGGGCTTTATTTGCAAACCCACAAACACCTGTGCATCAGCGGGTGTGGAATAGCGGTAATTAAATTCAGTGATATTGTTCCTGTCGAGCAATTTACAAAACGCCAGAAAGCTGCCGGGGCGCTCGGGGATGGTCACACTGATGATCGCCTCGCGCTGCTCACCAAACTCGGTGCGCTCGGAAATGTAGCGCAGGCGATCAAAATTGGTATTGGCACCACTGACAATGGCAATCAGATCCTTACCTTCCATGCCCTCTCTGGCGACATAGTTTTTTAGCCCCGCCAGCGCCAGCGCACCCGAGGGTTCCGCAATTGAACGAGTGTCTTCAAAAATATCTTTTATCGCCGCACAGATTTCGTCGGTGCTAACCGTGAGTACCTCGTCCACCAAATCGCGCACCACGCGAAAGGTTTCCTTACCCACTTGCGCCACCGCCGTACCATCGGCAAACAGGCCCACTTCCTTCAGGGTCACGCGGCGACCTTTCGCCAATGCCACCTGCAGGCAATTGGCGTCTTCCGGCTCTACGCCAATCACTTTAATTTCAGGGCGCACAGCTTTTATATAGGTCAATACGCCCGCCAGCAAACCACCGCCACCAACCGGCACAAACACCGCCTCCACCGGGCCCTCGTGCTGGCGCAGAATTTCCATCCCCACAGTACCCTGACCTGCAATCACATCCGGGTCATCATAGGGGTGCACATAAACCATGTTTTTTTCCTGCACCAGTTTTTGCGCATGCGCCGAGGCTTCATCATAGGTATCGCCTATTAACACAGCCCTGGCGCCGCGCCTGCGCACGGCGTCCACTTTAATCGCAGGGGTAGTCGCAGGCATCACAATCGTGGCTTTTACACCTAACCTGGCCGCCGATACCGCCACACCCTGTGCGTGATTGCCCGCCGAGGCCGCCACCACACCGCGTGCGCGCTGCTCAGGGGTCAGCTTTTGCATTTTGTTGTAGGCACCGCGCAGCTTAAATGAAAACACCGACTGCAAGTCTTCGCGCTTAAACCAGACTCTGTTATGCAGACGCTCGGACATCATCAGCGCTTCATCAAGCGGCGTTTCACGCGCCACATCGTACACCGAGGCAGTAAGGATTCGCTTTAAATAGGACTGGGGCATGAGCTGTTCCCGAAGAGCAAAGCCGTGCATAGTAATTCACCGAGACAATAATTTCACGCCCCAGATGCCCGGTTTACGGTATTATAGCTCCAGTTTTTCTCCGACTTTCGGCCAAAGTGAGCATCACCATGAACCAGGACGACAAAAAACGCGCGGCGGCACAGGCGGCCATAGACCACATTCTGCCCCACCTTGACGCCGACAGTATCGTCGGCATCGGCACGGGCTCCACTGCCAATTACTTTATTGATGGACTGGCCGCGCACAAGCACCTGTTCGATGGCACGGTGGCAAGCTCCGATGCGTCTGCGACGCGCTTGCAGGAGCACGGCATCGCAGTATACGACCTCAACAGCGTCAGCAAACTGGACTGGTATATCGATGGCGCAGACGAGTGCAATCACGCGCTGCAACTGATAAAAGGCGGCGGCGCGGCGCTCACCCGCGAGAAAATTGTTGCGGCGGTCGCCAAAACATTTGTGTGCATTGCCGATGACAGCAAACTGGTACACACCCTCGGCAAGTTCCCGCTACCAGTGGAAGTCATTCCCATGGCGCGTTCTTATGTCGCGCGCGAGCTGGTCAAACTCGGCGGCGACCCGGTTTATCGCGAGGGCGTTATTACCGACAACGGGAATGTGATTTTGGATGTGCACAATTTCAGCATTGCCCAACCCCTGAAAACCGAGGCAGCAATAAACGCCATCGTGGGCGTGGTCACCAATGGCTTGTTTGCTCACCGCGCCGCGGATGTGTTGTTAATGGCGACCGATAACGGGGTGGAAACACGCAAACCCGAGTGATACCCGCGGATATTACAGTGGATGATACACCCGCACTTCTCAGGGATTAAACACCTTACCGGGGTTCATAATGCCTGCTGGATCAAAGGCCTGCTTGATATGACGCATAATAGCGATTTCACTCTCACTGCGGGTATAAGTGAGAAAATCTTTTTTCAATAAACCCACGCCGTGCTCCGCAGAAACACTACCGCCGTGTTTTTGCACCGCCTCGAACACCCAGCGGCTTACCTTGGCGCAGCGCTGCTGAAATTCCGCCTGTGATAGCGCGTCGGGCTTTAGAATATTCAAATGCAAATTACCATCGCCAATATGGCCAAACCACACCACTTCAAGGTCGGGGTAGTTCGCATCGATCACCGCCTCCACGTCGGCCAAAAATTGCGGCACTTTGGAGACCACCGTGGAAATATCGTTTTTATAGGGCGTCCAGCGCGAGATGGTTTCCGAAATATCCTCGCGCAAACGCCACAAATTGGCGGCCTGGGTCTCACTTTGACTGATGACGCCGTCGAGTACCCAACCCTGCTCCACGCAGTGTTCAAACACCGCCATGGCCTCGTCTATGGCGGATTCGCTGGCCGACTCAAACTCGATCAACGCATAATAGGGCGTGGCATCCGGAAAGGGTCTGGACAAGCCCTGATGCTCCACCACTTTGGTAAGGGCAAGCTCTGAGAAAAACTCAAAGGCACTCAACTGTACTTTGCTTTGAAAAGCGCCGAGCACAGGCATTAGCGCGCCCATATCCGGCACCCCCAAAACCAATACGGATTGTGCCGAAGGCATGGGCGCAAGCGCCATCGTGGCCTCTACGACAATACCCAGCGTACCCTCGGCACCAATCACCAAATGACGCAGATCGTAGCCGGTATTGTTTTTAAGCAGGCCGTTATTGAGCTCCAATACCTCACCCGAGCCGGTCACGACCTTTAGCCCTAACACCCAATCGCGGGTCATACCGTAGCGAATCACCTTGATGCCACCGGCGTTGGTGCTGATATTACCGCCGATCTGGCTGGAACCCGCAGAGGCGAAATCCACCGGATAATACAGGCCGTTATCAGCGGCGAAGGTTTGCAGTTGCTCGGTAATTACCCCGGCACCGCAACGTACCGTGCGATCGATCGGATTGAAGTCCGCCAGGGAGTTAAGCCTGTCGAGCGCGATCACAATCTCGCCATTGCCCGCCACCGCACCACCGCTCAAACCCGTGCGCCCGCCCGAGGGCACAATGGCACAGCCCTTGGCGGCGCAGGCCTTCACCACCGCTTGCACCTCTGCAATTGTTCCGGGCAAGACAATCGCGCCAGGGGCGGGGGGATAGGCGCGCGTCCAGTCCCGACCATACTGCTCAAAGGCGTCGGCATCGGTGAGCACGCGTTCGCTGCCGACAATTTCGCTGAGCGTATCGAGAAAATCAGAGCTGGGTGCAGACATGGGACAAGATCTCCTTGGGCGGGTTGATGAGGCCGTTTCTGGGAACAACATCCGGGCGGTCTATGTTACCATAGTCCTTCTGGCACCGTTTACCCTGATAGAAGTAACCCAATGAATCAAACCTCTTTAGAGAAAAGCAAAATTAAATTTTTGTTGCTGGAAGGCATCGCGCCCTCTGCGGTGAAAGCACTGCAAAAAGCCGGCTATACCAATATTGAGCAGCACGCTAAGGCGCTGCCACGTGAAGAACTCAAACAAGCGATCTCGAATGCGCATTTTGTCGGCATTCGCTCACGCACCCAGCTTACCGAAGAGGTGTTTGCGGCGGCTAAGAAACTTGTCGCAGTGGGCTGTTTTTGTATTGGCACCAACCAGGTCGAGCTTGATGCTGCCACCAAACGGGGCATTCCCGTGTTCAATGCCCCCTTTTCCAACACCCGCAGTGTAGCAGAACTGGTGATTGCCGAGGCCATTTTGCTACTGCGCCGTATCGCCGAGAAAAACGCCGCCGCCCATCGCGGCCAGTGGCTAAAATCCGCACAGGGCTCCTATGAGATTCGCGGCAAAACCCTGGGCATCATCGGCTATGGCAATATTGGTATGCAGCTTGGCATTATCGCCGAAAGCCTGGGCATGACCGTACTTTTCCACGACGTTGTCAGCAAGCTCCCCCTTGGCAATGCGCGCCAGGTCGATTCTCTGCAAGCGCTGCTGGGAGCATCCGATGTGGTCAGTTTGCACGTACCCGAAAATACCTCCACCAAAAATATGATTGGCCAACAAGAACTGGCCGCCATGCGCGAGGGCAGCATTTTAATTAACGCCGCGCGCGGTACCGTGGTGGATATCGATGCCCTCGCCGCAGCGCTTGAAAGTAAGCACCTGAGTGGTGCGGCTATCGATGTATTCCCGACTGAACCGCGCTCAAACGACGATGAGTTTATCTCACCGCTGCGCCAATTCGACAACACCTTCCTGACCCCTCACATTGGCGGCAGCACCATGGAGGCGCAGGACAATATCGGCACCGAAGTGGCCAACAAGCTGGCATTCTACAGTGACAACGGCACCACTACCTCATCGGTAAACTTCCCCGAAGTTGCACTGCCCATGCACACCAGCAGCCACCGTCTGCTACACGTGCATCGCAACGTGCCCGGGGTTATGACGGCTATCAACCAGGTGTTTTCCGACAAGGGAATTAACATCAACGCCCAATACCTGCAAACCACCGATAGCGTAGGCTATGTGGTGATGGATATCGATGCCAAGTACTCGAACATCGCCCTTGCCGCACTGCAAGGTGTTGACGGCACGATCAGAGCGCGCGTCCTGTTTTAAGGGGTTGATCGGTAAAGAAATGTGTAAGCTGTGCCTCAGCCCTGCGGGGCTGGCGCTCACACTTTCCAGAAAAGGTTTTCCCGAAAACTCCATTTACCGGTGAAATATCCGAGTTAGGAAGGCCAATACTGGTACACTCGTTTTACCCAACATTTTGACAGGGACTTCACATGACTCGCCCCATTATTATTGCACTTGGCCTCAGCGTTTTTTTGGCTGCCTTTGCGGTCGCTAAAGACAACGACCGCCCTGACATTAAAAAGCTAATGACCGCCGAGGAATACTTCGCCGCTGGTATGGACAAGCTCAACGATCAGGAGCGCGAAGCGCTAAACCAATGGTTGCTGCGCTACACCGCCAACGAAGCACCACTGATGCGCAAAAAAAGTAAAGCAGTGAAAAAAGTGGCTGCTGACACCACCATCAAAGCCAACATCCTGCCACCGTTTAAGGGCTGGGACGGCAAAACCGTGTTTCGCCTGGACAACGGCCAAATCTGGAAACAGCGCAATTCGGGCAGACGCATCTACAAAGGCGATGACTACCGCGTGGAAATTAAAAAGAACATGCTGGGTTTTTATCAACTGAAGCTGTTAGCCAGTGGTGCGACGGTGGGCGTGAAGCGGGTGAAATAAAGTTTAGCTAACCATCCGCATCGGGTATCGCGCGCTAACCCCCCTCCCCCACTCTTAAAACAGAATCGAGGCGAGGGGATGCCGTTCTATTCCCGCTGCGTTTTATCAATCAAAGATAAACGGTAGCGCGGATACAGCACAGACCAAAGCCAGCGCCACAGGCTGTTGTTTTTAAGCACCGCCTGATCTACCTCATCAAAAAAGCGCCACACCCCTGCGGGATCCGCGTACATATCAGCGCGGGTGCGATAGCCTTTTTCGGCATCGAGTTGTTTTACCACTTGTGCAGGGTTGCCAGCGACCACCGTGTTTGCAGGTATATTACGCGTCACCACGGCGCCTGCGGCCACCACCGCATTGTCGCCGATAGTGACACCCTTCAATACCGTCGCGTGATCGCCGATCCACACATTGCGACCAATACGCACCGGCAAGACGCGCTCATCCTGAACCGTGCGATCATAAATCGTATGCCAATCGCTATCGGTAATATACACACCATTGGCAATCATTGTGGCATCGCCGATAACGATCTCATCGCAAGCACTGATGCGTACACCCGGGCTGATAAGCACGTAGTCACCAATATGAATTTTACCCAGATCCGGGCCGCGCCCCCACACACCAATCGCAATCGGCGCGGCGTCGTCACCTATCGCCGTAAAGCATTTGCCAATACGAATATCCGGGCCGGAAATCCGCACATAACGTGGCCGCATAATATTGTGAAATTTGCCAAGCTGTTTGCAGCGTGGTCGTAAATAATACTCTGCGTAATAGTGGCGCGCGCGCAGATGGAGTTTTTTCACCCAGTAGGGTCGTAAATCCTGATTCATAGTACAATCTTCGTTTGCAAGACCCCATCATTACAGGCTCAAACGCCAAACTCAACCGGAGAATACTGTGTATGCCAATTCACGGCCTGTAAGCAGCAGTCAAAGTGGCTTACACCCACGTCTTCACGACATTGTCAGACGTCACCTGGCAAATCCAGCGCGCAAACCTGTTGCCGACTTTAACCGGCGGGCTTTCGATACCCTGCTGGCGCACAGCAAAGACAGACCACTGATTTTTGATGCCTTCTGCGGTACCGGACATAGCAGCGCGAGTATTTCGCGCCAGTATCCGCAGCATTTGGTTGTGGGCATTGACCAAAGCGCCCATCGACTTGCGCGCTGCCCGGACTTGCCCGATAACTGTCTATTATTACAAGCGGAATGTGAAAGCCTCTGGCAACTGGCCTGTGAGGCGAAATTAACAATCGACAGGCAATATTTTCTCTACCCCAACCCATGGCCCAAACCTGGTCATATCCAGCGACGTATCCACGGCTGCGCCGCCTTTCCCTGGATGTTACAACTGGGTGGCAGTATTGAGCTTCGCAGTAACTGGGAACTGTACGTCAGGGAATTCGCCGAAGCGATGGCGGTGGCTGGTAGAACGGGCATCACCCAATCACTCTCAATAGTGAAAGGGCTAACGCGCTTTGAAGAAAAATACCGACAAAGCGGGCATACACTCTGGCGCTACACCTCGTTACCATAGCCTGGTTGTATAGCCGCTCTCGCCCCTTTACAATCAATCGCCTTGATATCATCGCGGGGAGAGCAAAGCGATGCAGTATACGGAAGACATTTGGCCAGGCATTCGTGAAGAAGCGTCAGTCGCCGCGGCAGGCGAACCAATTTTGGCGAGCTTTTTACACGCTACCATTTTAAATCACAACTCGCTGGAACAGGCACTGTCCTTCCATTTGGCGAACCAATTACACAGTGCGACCGCCTCATCGCTGTTGTTGCGCGAAGTGATTCAACAGGCCTTTGCCGAAGACGATTGCATCTCCCACTGTATTCGCGCGGATCTAATCGCAGTCAGGGAGCGCGATTCCGCCACCAACTCGCTGTCCACACCGTTTTTGTATTTTAAAGGTTTTCACGCCCTGCAAACTCAGCGTGTTGCCCACTGGCTGTGGAAGCAGGGGCGAAAATGCCTCGCGTTGTTTTTTCAAAATCGCATGTCTTTTGTGTTTGGTGTGGATATTCACCCGGCGGCAAAAATGGGCCACGGCATTATGCTTGACCACGCCACCGGCCTAGTTATCGGCGAAACCGCAGTGGTCGGCAATAATGTATCTATCTTGCAGTCCGTTACCCTGGGCGGCACCGGCAAGGAAGAAGGCGACCGTCACCCGAAGGTAGGCAACGGCGTATTGATCAGCGCGGGCGCAAAAATACTGGGCAATATCCGTATTGGCGATGGTGCAAAAGTTGGCGCAGGCAGTGTAGTTCTGGAAGATGTGCCGGCCCATACCACTGTGGCTGGCGTTCCCGCTAAAATTGTGGGTCACCCCAAAACCGAGCAACCCGCACTGGACATGGAACACGGTTTTTAGCCCGGATATTATTTGTTTCAACTATCGTGATGATACGCCGTAGACAGTTCATGCACCGCATCCACAAACGCTGAGACGTGGTCGGGGTTAACACCCGGCGTAATGCCGTGCCCCAGATTAAATACGTGGCCACTACCGTGACCGTAGGACGCGAGAATCTTAGCAACTTCTTCGCGAATTCGCTGCGGCGATGCGTACAACATGACCGGATCCATATTGCCCTGCAACGCCACTGTGTTACCGACGCGCGCACGCGCATTGCCAATGTCGGTGCTCCAATCTATACCCACCGCGTGGGCTCCGCAATTGGCAATCACTTCCAGCCATTGTCCGCCATTTTTAGTAAACACGATAACTGGCACTTTGCGACCATCAGCTTCTGTCGGTAGTCGTGCAATGATGCGCTGCATATATTTTAATGAAAACTCGCGATAGGTATTGGCACCTAAAACACCGCCCCAGGTATCAAAAATCTGCACAGCTTGTGCACCTGCGGCTATTTGCGCACTTAGATAATCACTCACCGCATCGGCAAGGATGCTGAGCAGTTTATGCATTAGTTCCGGATTATCGTAAGCCATGGTTTTGACATTGCGAAAATCCTTACTGGATCCACCCTCAACCATGTAGGTTGCCAGCGTCCACGGGCTGCCGGAAAAACCAATCAGAGGTACAGCACCGTTTAATTCACGACGAATGGTAGACACCGCGCGTATCACATAATCAAGGTCTGTACCTATATCGGGTTTATGCAGGTCTTTTACATCCTGCTCGGTGCGCACCACCTTTTTAAACTTTGGCCCCTCGCCTTCCTCAAAATACAGGCCCAAACCCATAGCATCGGGAATGGTTAATATATCTGAGAATAAAATGGCCGCATCCAAAGAATAACGACGCAAGGGCTGTAAAGTTACCTCACAAGCGAGCTCGGTATTTTTGCAAAGGTCCAAAAATGACCCTGCCTGAGCGCGAGTAGCACGATATTCCGGCAGGTACCGACCTGCCTGGCGCATGATCCACACCGGCGTTCTATCTACCGGCTCACGCAACAGGGCGCGCAAAAAACGGTCATTTTTTAGTTCTGTCATAGTGCTATATCAAACCCGTTACACGTTGAGATAATCTAAAATACCTTCCGCTGCCTGACGGCCTTCCCAAATTGCGGTTACCACCAAATCGGAACCGCGCACCATATCGCCACCGGCAAATATTTTTGGATTACTGGTTTGGAACTTGTAATTTTGGTGCTCTGGCGATTCTACACCACGCCAGTCGTTTAATTGTACATCGACGTTTTGCAGCCAGTCAGGCGGGCTGGGCTGAAAACCAAAGGCTATTATCACCGCATCGGCTTCCAGGGTTTCCTCACTGCCAGGAATAGGCTGCGGCCTGCGACGACCATCTTCACCCGGCTCGCCAAGCTCTGTTTTTACCACTTTCACCCCGCAGGCATTGCCATAATAATCCATCACTTCCAGGGGCTGTACATTAAACATAAACCGCGCACCCTCTTCGCGAGCATTTTGCACTTCACGCACGGAGCCTGGCATATTCTCTTCATCGCGACGATAGGCGCAAATAACATCACTGGCGCCCTGGCGAATGGCGGTGCGCACACAGTCCATTGCCGTATCGCCACCGCCTAACACCACAACCCGTTTACCCGAGAGATTGATATACTCATCACCGTCAGCTGCGAAATTTAAATTGTGTTTTACATTGCCAATCAAATAGGGCAGCGCTTCATACACACCGGGCAAATCCTCACCGGGAAACCCACCTTTCATGTAGGTGTAGGTTCCCATGCCCAAAAATACCGCATCAAATTCTGCTAACAGTTGCTCAATGCTAATATCTTCACCCACGGTAGTATTCAAGCGAAATTCAATGCCCATTTCCTCAAATACTTCGCGGCGCCGTACCATAACGGATTTTTCTAATTTGAATTCGGGAATACCAAAAGTGAGCAAGCCGCCAATTTCCGGATGCCTGTCAAACACCACAGGGCTGACCCCGTTACGCACCAGAACATCCGCACAGCCAAGCCCAGCAGGGCCAGCACCAATTATCGCCACGCGCTTATCCGTAGGCACGACCTCGGACATATCGGGGCGCCAACCCATCGCCAGTGCTGTGTCGGTAATGTATTTTTCCGTAGAACCTATCGTCACTGCACCAAAACCATCGTTCAGGGTACAAGCACCTTCACACAGACGATCTTGCGGGCAAACGCGGCCACAAACCTCAGGTAGGGTATTGGTTTGATGGCTTAATTCGGCGGCTTCAAACAAATTCCCCTCTGAAACCAGTTTTAACCAATTGGGAATGTAATTGTGCACCGGGCACTTCCATTCACAGTAGGGGTTGCCACACTCCAAACAGCGATGCGCCTGCTCATTAACCTGCTGCTCTTTAAAGGGTTCGTAAATCTCTGCGTATTGTGTTTTACGCGCATCCAGGGGTCTCTTGTCGGGATCTTTGCGCCCCACATCAAGAAACTGAAAATTGTTGGCCAGTCGCTTACTCATGTTCAGTCCTCACCTAGTCGGTATCGCGCAGACGCGACAACAGCCTGTCCAGATCTGCTGCTTTGGGTTTCACCAACCAGAATTTACCGACGTAATCGGCAAAATCTTCCAGCAATTGCGCTCCCCATTTTGAACCCGTCTCCCGGGTAAAATCCTCAATGGTCGAACGCAAACGATAACGGTAGGGTTCCATATGTTCAGAATTAATACGGTAAATCTCTACCAGCTCGCTATTGAACTTGTCAATAAATGAGCGATCCTGATCCAGCACGTAGGCAAAACCACCGGTCATACCCGCGCCAAAATTTACCCCGGTAGGGCCAAGCACGGTAATAGTACCGCCGGTCATGTACTCACAGCAGTGATCGCCTGCACCTTCAACCACTGCGTGACAACCACTGTTGCGCACCCCAAAGCGTTCGCCCACCACACCCGCGGCATAGAGCTTGCCACCGGTCGCACCGTATAAGCAGGTATTACCTAATATGGTCGTGTTCTGCGACTCAAATTGGCTTTCTTTTGGTGGGTAAACCACCAACTTGCCACCCGCCATACCTTTACCCACGTAATCGTTGGCGTCGCCTTCGAGATACATATTGAGGCCACCGGCATTCCACACCCCGAAGCTCTGCCCCGCAGTGCCGTGTAAATGCACCGTAATTGGCGTATCTTCCATCCCGGTATTGCCGTGCAAACGGGCGATTTCACCAGACAGGCGCGCACCAATGGAGCGGTCGCAATTGTCCACCTCAAAATGAAATTCACCGCCGCTTTTACTTTGAATAGCACCGAGCATAGCCTCGACCATTTGCTCGGCTTTTTCACCGCGATCAAAGGGATCGTTGGTCTCAACCTGGCAGAATTCCGGTTGATCAGCAAACTCCGGATCTTTATACAGGATCGGCGCCAGATCCAAATTGCGCTGCTTGTCGGTAGTGCCCGGCAAACGCTGTAACAAGTCCGTGCGACCAATTAACTCTTCAAGGGTTGGCACACCCAAAATAGACAGCCACTCGCGAGTCTCCTCGGCGATAAAAGTGAAATAATTTATTACACGCTGCACGGTGCCCACAAAGTGCTCTTCGCGCAGTTTATCGTGTTGGGTAGCAACACCCGTGGCGCAATTGTTCAAATGACAAATACGCAGGTATTTACAACCCAGCGCCACCATGGGACCGGTGCCAAAACCGAAACTCTCGGCCCCTAAAATCGCCGCTTTGATAACATCTAAACCTGTTTTTAAGCCACCATCGGCTTGCAGGCGAATATTGCCGCGCAGATTATTGCCGCGCAGGGTTTGCTGCACTTCCGCAAGCCCAAGCTCCCACGGCGAGCCCGCATAGCGGATTGAAGTCAGTGGACTTGCCGCCGTGCCACCATCGTAACCGCTGATAGTGATTAAATCCGCGTAGGCCTTAGCAACGCCCGCTGCAATGGTGCCAACACCGGGCTCTGATACCAGTTTCACCGAGACCAGCGCCTGCGGGTTGACCTGCTTTAAGTCAAAAATCAGCTGGGCTAAGTCTTCAATAGAATAAATGTCGTGGTGTGGCGGCGGTGAAATTAAGGTAACGCCCGGCACTGAATAGCGCAGCCGCGCGATTAAATCATTCACTTTACCACCCGGTAACTGACCACCTTCGCCGGGCTTTGCTCCTTGCGCCACTTTAATTTGCAGCACCTCAGCATTCACTAAATAGTGCGGCGTCACACCAAAGCGCCCCGAGGCAATCTGTTTGATTTTGGAAACACGCTCGGTACCGTAACGCGCGGGGTCTTCACCACCTTCACCGGAATTGGAGCGCGCACCCATCTGGTTCATGGCCGCCGCAAGCGCCTCGTGCGCTTCTGGCGAGAGCGCACCGAGTGACATACCCGCCGAGTCAAAGCGCTTTAACACGGACTCAACCGGTTCAACCTTATCAAGCAGCAGAGGGTTTTCCGACTGCACAGGCGACAACAAATCGCGAATGGTTGCCACTGGTCGCTCGTTTACCAGTTTTGCATAACGCTTATACGCTGAGTAATCACTGTTGGCTACCGCTTCTTGCAAAGTTAAAACCACATCGGGGTTGTAGGCGTGATACTCCTGGCCGTGCACGTATTTCAACATGCCGCCTTGCTCAATGGTTTTACGCGTGCGCCAGGCATCGGCGGCAAGACGCTTTTGATCGGCCTCCAGCTCGGTGAAACCCGCACCCGCAATGCGCGATGGCACGCCAATAAACGCCGTATCGACCACATCCTTTGCCAGACCCACTGCCTCAAACAACTGACCACCGCGATAAGAACCAATACCGGTGATGCCCATTTTCGACATGATTTTCAGCAGGCCTTTATTGATACCTTTGCGGTAGTTTTTATAGCAGCGCGACGGCTCGCCCAATAACTCACCGGTGCGAATTAAATCCTCCAAAACCGTATAGGCCATATAGGGATAAATCGCCGTTGCGCCAAAGCCAATCAAACAGGCCATTTGATGGGAATCGCGAGCACTGGCGGTTTCCACCACGATATTGGCGTGACAGCGCAGCCCCTGGGCAATTAAATAGTGGTGCACTGCACCAGTGGCCAGCAAACTGTGAATCGGCAGTCGCGATGGGGTAATACCACGATCAGAAAGAATCAAAATACGCGCGCCGCCGCGCACCGCATCCGCTGCATCGCGCTGCAACTGCACGACGGCTTCCTGCAAACAGGCAGTACTCGTATCATAGGTACAATCCATATCGCACAGATCAAAGCCTGGACGATTCATGGTCAGTACCGTATTGAATTTACCCTGGGACAGAACCGGTGACGTTAAAATCACCCGGTCGGCAAACTCTGGCTCCTCGGCAAAAAAGTTCTGTTCGGGACCGAGGTGCGTTTCCAACGACATCACCAGAGTTTCACGCAAGGGATCAATCGGCGGATTGGTCACCTGCGCAAATTTTTGCCGGAAATAATCGTATAAAGAACGCTGCTTGTAGGACAGCACCGCCATCGGTGTATCATCGCCCATAGAGCCCACCGCTTCATTGCCGGACTCCGCAAGCGGCCTCAATACCTGATCGCGCTCTTCAAAACTCACCTGAAACATTTTCTGATAGACATCAATTTTTTCCGGCTTGATGCCCGGTGCGGTTTCGCCCTCAAACGTGCCTTCTATCGAGTAGGCTTTTTCTTTTAACCACTTTTTATAAGGTTTACGCGCCGCTAGCCATCTATCCACATCAGCGGTATGCATCACTTCGGCAGTTTGGGTATCAATCACCAAAATCTGCCCGGGACCAACGCGTCCTTTGCCAGTAACGTCTTCAGGTTTATAGTCGTAGGTGCCGATTTCAGAGGCGAGGGTGACAAACCCGTCTTTCGTGGTCACCCAGCGCGCGGGGCGCAGCCCATTCCTGTCAAGCAGGCACACAGCGTAGCGGCCGTCGGTGACAACAATACCCGCGGGACCATCCCAGGCTTCCATGTGCATGGAGTTATATTCATAAAACGCGCGCACATCAGGATCCATCGCCTCCATATTCTGCCAGGCGGGAGGCACTAACATACGCAGTGCTCGCGGCATATCGATACCACCAGTCAGCATCACGTCCAGCATATTGTCGAGGCTGGATGAATCCGAACCCGTGCGATTCACCACCGGCGCAATTGATGACACGTCTGGCAGGGTTTCGCTGTGCATAATTGCCGTGCGCGCCTCAGCCCAGTTACGGTTACCCGCAATGGTGTTGATTTCACCGTTGTGCGCAAGCAAACGAAACGGCTGCGCCAACGGCCAGCGCGGTGCAGTATTGGTGGAAAAGCGCTGGTGAAAAACGCAAATCGCTGTCTCCAAGCGCTCATCGGACAAATCGCGATAAAACCGCGGCAAATCCACCGGCATCACCAGACCCTTATAGGCGATCACGCGCCCCGAAAGGGTACAGATATAAAAATCCTGGTCGTCGCTTAAGGCAATTTCCGCCTCGCGACGCGCGTAAAACAATCTGCCGGATAAGTCCTCCGCAGAAATATCGCCGCCCTCGATAAACAGTTGCTCAATACGCGGCAGAGTGGACAGCGCAATCTCCCCGCAAACACTGGTATCTATCGGTACTTCGCGCCAGCCAATATTTTTCAGCCCTTGATTAATGACCGCCTGCTCTAAAACGTCTCGTGCCTGCTGCGCCTGTTGCTCGTTTTGACTTAAAAACACCTGCCCAACCGCAAAACGGTCAGATAACTCACAACCAAAAAACTCCAGGGCCAGGGCTTTGATAAAACCTCTGGGCATCTGAAACAGTAAGCCACAGCCATCGCCCGTTTTGCCATCAGCCGCGATACCGCCGCGGTGAGTCATACAGGTCAGGGATTCGATAGCGGTTTGTAACAGGCGGTGACTGACATCACCAGACGTATGGGCGATCAATCCGAAGCCACAGTTGTCGCGGACATCCTCGGGCCTAAACAGTCCTTCACTCATAGACTTTCTCTAAAACCAACGTAAAAACAAATGCTTAGCGTTGAAAAACAAGCTGCGCGGGGGTCATGGGGATGCTTATTTTACACAGTTAAACCCTGTGAAACAAACAGAAAATAGTGTCGAGTGCAACTACTTTTTAAACAGTGCTAACGATATTCTCACCGGCATTAGTGACTTTTATTGTATCAGAGCAGTGATTTCTGCAGTTGTCACATCGCTGACAATCTCAGCTTCGCCAATAGCTTTCAAGATAATAAACCGCAAGGTACCATCGAGCACCTTTTTGTCCAGGGCCATTAATTCCAAGAACCGCTCCGCACCCATTTGCGCAGGTGGTGCGATGGGTAGCTCAGCGCGCTCCAACCAGCGTACCAGGCCATCGACTTCGGCCTCGCTGATTTGCCCACGCATTTTTGATAGGCGCAGCGCCAGCACCATACCCGCTGCCACTGCCTCACCGTGCAGCCAGCTACCATAGCCTTGGGCAGTTTCAATTGCGTGACCAAAGGTATGACCTAAATTTAGCCACGCGCGAACACCGCCTTCGCGCTCATCCATGGCGACTACTCTGGCTTTGTTTTCACAGCTTCGACAAATAGCCTCGGCCAACACGGCCTGATCGCGCGCAAGCAGTGCATCCAAATGAACGTGCAGCCATTCATAAAAAGGCTTATCGCAAATCAAACCGTACTTAATGACTTCCGCAAGCCCCGCCGCATATTCGCGCTTCGGCAAAGTCAGCAGGGAGCGGGTATCAATTAACACCGCCTGGGGCTGATAAAACGCGCCTATCATGTTTTTGCCAAGCGGATGGTTCACCGCGGTTTTACCACCTACCGAAGAATCCACCTGGGCCAGCAGCGTTGTAGGCACTTGCACAAAAGCCACACCGCGCTGGTAACACGCTGCAGCGAACCCAGCCATATCACCCACCACGCCACCGCCGATGGCGATAAAGGTTGTGCTACGGCTGTGTTTATCACTTAGAACCTTATCGAAAATCTCACTTAAAGTGGTCAGGTTTTTATACTGCTCACCATCGGGCAAAATAACTTCGCTGACCAGGCTGCGCTCACCCAACGCCTGTTTAACATCGTTGTACAGAGCCAGTTTAGCAACCGTGGTATTGCTGATTAACACCACCTGGCTGGCGCGTATATGACGGCTCAGCAGGTCTGCATTGGCGAAGAGATTTTGGCCTATATAAATAGGATAACTGCGCTCGGCCAGTTCCACCGTAACGGTAGTATTGAGATCTGTCATGAAGATGTGCGCTCCGCTTATTTGAGCTCGCGCACCAGCTTTTGAGCAACCGTGCGAGGGCTACAACCATCGGTATCAATAACGTAATCGGCCACTTCACGATATAACTCATCGCGCTCGGCCATCAACCTTGCGAGCGTAGCGCCGGGGTCGTCATTTTGCAATAGGGGGCGACGTCGATCACGGGCGGTGCGCTTAATCTGCTCCTCGACGCTGGCATAAAGGTAGACCACAAAGCCTCGCGCACCCAATACACGGCGATTGTTTGGCCTTAAAACAGCACCACCGCCGGTGGCGAGACAAACCTTGTCGCGCTGGGTTAACTCATCAACCATTTGCTCTTCGCGGTCGCGAAAACCTTCTTCGCCTTCCATATCGAAAATCCAGGGAATGTCGGCACCGGTGCGCTTTTCAATTTCTGTATCTGTGTCATAAAAGTCCAAATACAGCTCACTCGCCAAGTGCTTGCCGATCGTGCTCTTGCCAGCCCCCATGGGGCCGACAAGAAATACCCTGTGCAGATGTTTTATCGCCACCCTACCACCTTCTTACTGCGATGACACCACTGTCGTGTTTAGTCCAACAGAGTGTCCGCGAGGATGCGCGGAGTAATAAAGATAAGGGTTTCGATTTTCTTGTTCGTTACCTCAGTGCTTCTGAACAGGGAACCCACATAGGGCAGATCACCAAAGAACGGCACTTTGCTCACCGTGTTTTGCTCTTCGGAATTGAACAGGCCGCCGAGCACCACCGTCTCGCCATTGCCCACCAATACCTGAGTGGTCAGCTGCGTCGTATTGATGGACGGAATCGAACCACCCCCGTCACCCGTCGGAATAAGCTCACCCACCGAATCCTGGTTAATGACCAAATCGAGCAAGATACGATCATCAGGTGTGATGTTCGGGGTCACATCCAGCGACAATACCGCCTCTTTAAACGACGTGGTCGCCGCCTGACCAACACCACCTGAGGTCTGGTAAGGAATCTCACGACCTGATTTGATATTGGCCTTTTGCTTGTCACCGGTAATCACCTTGGGCTGTGATACCACCTCACCCTGGCCAGATCGTTCGAGCGCCGAAAGCTCTGCGGACAGAAACAGACTGTTAGAGGCAAAGCCAATGCCCACACCAGAGTTGCGGGTAACGCCCAGGTTAACCATCGGCGTATTCCCGTCAATACCAACGCTGCCACCGGCTAACAAGTCTCCCACAAGGCCCTTGGCGCTTCCCTGGGTACCACCGATACCCAGCACATTGCCATCGACATCGTCATTGATATAGCTGGCACCCCAGGTAATGCCCAGGTTTTCATCCAGGCTCGCCTGCGCGATAACAATCCGCGCTTCGATCACGACCTGACGCACGGGGATATCAACCTTCTCGATAAGATCTCGAATCTCACCGAGCTTCGAGGTGGTATCGGTCACGATAATCGAGTTGGTTCGAGGATCGACCGTCACTGAACCGCGCGGCGAGATTAAGGTACCGCCATCTTCAGAGCCAGCCTCAAACAACTTGACCACTTCATCAGCCTTGGCGTAACGAATACGGATAAATTCTGTACGCAAGGGCGCAAGTTCAGCAATTTGTTTGTTCGCCTCAATCTGCTGGCGCTCGCGCTCGGCAATTTCTGCCGCAGGCGCCACCATGAGCACATTGCCAATTTGACGCTTGTCCAAGCCTTTGGTTTTCAGCACCAACTCCAGAGCCTGATCCCAGGGCACATTTTGCAAACGCAAGGTGATACGGCCCTCGACAGTATCACTGGCCACCAGGTTTAAATCGGTTAAGTCGGCAATCAACTGCAGCACCGCGCGCACTTCGATGTCCTGAAAGTTCAAGGAGATACGGTCGCCCACATAATTGAATTCCGAGTTACGCTCTTCCACTTCTTTGGCGGTAAGCGGTTTTAAGCTAAGCACGTATTCATTGTCGGCTTGATAGGCTAAGTAATCGTAATTGCCCACCGCTTTCAGGGATAAAATCACACCGCGCTGGTCCGTATTGACGTCCACAGTAGTTACCGGCGTGGCAAAGTCCGTCACATCATAACGGCGCATTAAGTCAGGTGCGATAGACGTGTCTAAAAACTGTACCTGAACTTCACCCGCTTCGCTAAATACGTTCACATCCACGCTGGGGTCGGTCAATTGCAAAATCAAGCGACCTTCGCCTTCGGCGGAGCGCTGGAACTGCAAATCAGAAATCGTTGACTCAGCGTAGCGAACTGGCTCGACTCTGGATTTCACCCGAATCGGATCAGGCGTCTTTTTCAGGTAGTCTTCACCGCCATCCTGGCCTACCAGCACATACAGGCTGTTACCTTCGATACGCGTTTGATACGGCAAAAGCTGAACCATATTGACCACCATGCGAGTGCGGTCGCCAGACTCCAGCACAACCACATCAGTGGTGTTGCCATTGGGCAGCGTGTAGCGCTTTTGCTCCAAGTCACTGCGCGCCCCGGGGAAATCCAGGGAAATTCGCGCAGGCTTTTCAATTGTGTACGCCTTGGGTTCGGGCGGCACACCGTCGAAATCCAGACGAATCTCAAATTTACTGCCCGGTCTTGAGGTAAACTCAATGTCCTTAATATCCGACGCCTGAGCGGAGACCGCTATAACTGCAGCGCCCAAAGCTACAACTGCACCAACAACCCGTCCAAGGCGTCCCATGCGCTTCGTATATTGCGCTTTGACGTTTTGATTTAACATGCCTACCACCAATGGTCTCTATATCACTCAGTTAATTTAATTGTGCGGGGTCTTTCCACCCAACCGTCTTTAGTGCCATCTGGCACGATTTCTATGACCGCAATGTGAGTATCACTCATTTCCACAACCCGGCCGTGATTGCGCCCTAAATAATTGCCAATACGCACCCGATGCACACCGCCCTGCGGGTCGCGCAGCAAGGTCCAGTCCTGACCAGAGCGCTGCAAACTGCCAACCATAGCCAACGAATCGAATGTGTATTGCTCCAAAAATTCACGCACTCGATTTTCGTCAGGTTTAACCGCACTGACCGAGTTCAGTTGCGTAATCTCCCTCACTTCGATGGGCTTATCAAAAGGGCTGCGCAGCGCCGTGGCGCCGTAGGCGAATGCCTCATAGGCCTTGAAGGTAGGAATTGGCGCGATCACGCCACCTGGGCGCGCCTGCTTTTCCGCCATAAATGCGTCCAAATCGGCATACTGACCACTGTCGCAGGCAGTCAGTGCGAACAGGCAAATACTGGATAAAAATACTTTTTGCACGCTTGTTTTACACATCATGCTCAAGCACCCCCGTCTTCATCGCTATCCTTATAGCGATAGGTTTTTGCCAGAATACTCAGATCCAGCATCCCCGTTTTTTTGCTCTGCGCGATGGAAAAGTCATGCAGAGTCACAATTCGCGGCAACCCCGCCATACCGGAAATAAAAGCGCCCAAATCATGGTAAGTACCGGACGCTTCTATAGAGATGGGCAGCTCCACGTAAAACTCCCGGGCACGTTCTTTTTCAAGCTTAATCTGGTGAATTTCCAGGCCGTTCAACAATCCCTTGTTAGTGATATCCTCAAGCAGTCCAGGCACTTCCGTATCGCTGGGCAACTGCCCAACCAAGGCACCAAAAGACTCTTCCATCTCTACCATTTGTTTGCGATAGGCGTCCAGATTCGCCGCCTGAAACGCCTTCTGCTCGAACTCTTTGCGCAGCTGCAGCTCTTTTGCCTCAACGCGAGCCAGGCCCTCCTGCAAGCCTTTGACATGGTACATATAGCCAAGACCCAGCACCAAGACAAGCGTAATCAACCAAACGATCACCTTGAGTGCCAGCGGCCAGGTGCCTACGCTTTCAAAATCGAGATTATTAAAATCAACTTCCTGCAAAGAGCGAAGTGAATCTTGTAAAGCCATATCTTACTGCTCCTGCTCGTTGTGCTCTTTGGGAAGCTCAACCTTGACATCAAGATTAAACTTGGTCGCCTGATCGCCAAAATCGGGCGCGGCGGACACCTGCTCAAGGTTGGGATTTTCAAACCACTCTGAGCCGTCCAGGCGGCGCATCAGGCTGGACACCCGGTTGTTAGACTCGGCAACGCCCGTCAATGCAATGTTTTTATCCTTTGCTGTCAGCGTCTCATAAAACACACCGTCAGGCACGGTGCGCACCAACTGATCGAGTATGCGCACGATGACGGGGCGATTGCCCTGCAACTCCTGAATCACGCGCATACGCTCGATAAGCTGGGTGCGCTTGCGCTGCAATTCACGAATTTCCGACACTTCTTTATCAAGGTCGGCAATATGTTTTTGCAAATAGCTGTTGCGACCAACTTGGTGTTCGATCTGCTTGTTGACATACATGCCACCCAAAATCACCACTGCCACGCCGACAATAGCCACCAGGCCGAGCACAGACAGAAATTCTTTTTTCAGCTCCTGACGACGCTCTTCACGCCAGGGTAACAGGTTAATTTGCGCCATCAGTCAAAACTCCTCAATGCCAGACCGCAGGCAATCATCATTGCGGGCGCATCACTGGATAATGCTACCGCATTCACACGGGAAGAAACCCCCATATTCGCAAACGGATTGGCAACGATGGTCGGTGTTCCCAATCGGTCTTGTACAAGCTCATCCAGACCCTCCATCGACGCGACACCGCCGGCGAGAACAATGCAGTCCACATCATTGTACCGACTCGAAGAAAAGAAAAACTGTAAGGAGCGCGCCACCTGTTGCACCACCGCATCCTTAAACGGGTCGAGAACTTCAGGCTCATAATCGTCAGGCAGACCACCCTGCTTTTTGGCGAGGCCGGCTTCGTCTATCGGTAAACCGTAGCGACGCACAATTTCATCCGTGAGCTGCTTACCACCGAACAACTGTTCGCGGGTATAGACTGTTTTACCGTCGGTCAGCACGCTCAGTGTGGTCATCGTTGCGCCAATATCTACCACTGCCACGGTGGCATCTTCCCCTAAATCAAGCTGATCTTGAATCAAGGTACAGGCGCGCTCCATCGCGTAGGCCTCTACGTCAATGATTTTTGGTATCATGTCCGCGCCTTCAATGGCATCGACACGAGCCTCTATGGTTTCACGCCGACAGGCGGCGAGCAACACTTCCACATGGCCCTCGCGATCCGGTGAGCGACCTTGCACCTCAAAATCGATCGCCACCTCCTCCAAAGGATAAGGAATATACTGATCCGCCTCCAGGGTAAGCTGAGTTTCCAACTCGTCTTCATTCAGCCCCTCAGACATATCAATGACTTTGGTGATCACCGACGACCCCGCCACCGCTGCGGCGATATTCTTCAATTTGGTGCGCGACTGAACAACCACAGCCTTAATCGCGTTCGCCACCCCGTCAACATCATTGATGTTCTTTTCAATCACTGCGTCTTGCGGCAATGAGCTGACCGAATAGCTCTCTACGCGATAACGACCACCGGACTGGCTCAGCTCCAGCAACTTAACGGTCGTGGAGCTGATGTCCAGGCCCAGTACCGGCACCGACTTTCTTTTTCCAAATTGTCCGAGCAAGTTCTTTAATCCTATACTTTGTGTTAGCCGTGTCGTTCCGACAAATTCCTGTAAAAACAGCGTGCTTGCAAAGATATATCATAGGCACATGTATATCGAAAGCAAAAACCCCATATAATCACATATAATGTGCGTATCATCGACGGTGCACAGCGACACCGTCAGACCCTTACCCTAATACAAGCTAGGCGGATGTAAAAGAAATAGTATGAGATTATTGCGTGTTCTTGCCCGTTTGGGTTTTTTAGGGCTGCTCGGTGGCTGCTGGGTGGCCGCCGCGATGTTTTTGTACCTCACCCCCGGGCTACCCGCTGTCGATGAACTGCAAAACATCAAACTCAAGACCCCCATGCGCGTTTACGCGAAAAATGGTGAGCTTATAGGTCAATTCGGAGAGGAAAAACGCTCGCCGCTGCGCTATGACCAGTACCCACAGCAGTTCGTCAACGCCCTGCTCGCCGCCGAAGACGATGCTTTCTTCAAGCACAGGGGAGTCGACCTGCAGGGTTTGATGCGCGCCGCATCCGAGCTCATCCTTACGGGGCAAAAGGGCTCTGGCGGTTCCACGCTCACCATGCAAGTCGCGCGAAATTACTTTCTAAGCCTCAAACAGACGTTCATTCGCAAGTTTCGAGAGATCCTGCTGGCCATCGAAATCGAAAGACAGCTTAGTAAAGAGGAGGTTTTTGAGCTCTATGCCAACCTCGTGTTTCTCGGCCACCGCGCCTATGGCTTCGAGGCGGCAGCACAGGTCTACTACGGCAAAACCCTGTCTGAGCTGAGCCTGGCGGAACAAGCGCTGCTGGCGGGAATCCCCAAGGCGCCGTCCACGCGCAATCCGGTGAGCAATCCCGCCGCCAGCGTTGCACGGCGAAATTGGATTTTGGGTCGGATGCTACAGCTGGGCATGATCGATCAAACACAGTACACCGAGGCCAAGAACAGCCCCGACACAGCTCGCCTGCACGATGCCCAGCTCACGATCAACGCGCCCTACCCAGCGGAAATTGCTCGCCAGAAAATGCTGCAGCGCTACGGCAAGGCGGCGTACACCGAGGGCTATAAAGTCTACTTGACCATCGACCCAGCGCTGCAAATGAGCGCCCAGGACGCGCTCCGCAAGGGTTTGATCGCCTATGATTCACGCCATGGCTATCGCGGCCCTGAACGTCATATCGATAGCCTGCCCAATGACCTGAACCCGGATAACGAACAGTGGGCGGGGCTAATTAACAGCCTCCAAAATACGCCGGTTATTGGCAGGCTGCTACCCGCGCTGGTGATAAAACTGGTGGAAAAAACCGCTGACAGCGATGCCTATGCCGAAGTATTACTGGCCGATGGCAGCGTTGAACGCATCGATTGGAAAAGCGGCTTAAGTCAAGCCAAACCTTACCTGAGTGAAAGCACGGTGGGACAGGCTCCAACGACCCTCGCCGAGCTGCTAAAACTCGGTGATATCATCAGAGCGACCCGAGCTGACAATGGCGCACTGCAATTTGCACAACTGCCCGATGTACAGGGTGCGCTGGTATCACTCGACCCCGATAACGGTGCCATTATCGCTCTGGTAGGCGGCCTGGGCTTTGAACTGTCTAAATTCAACCGCGCCACCCAGGCGAAACGTCAGCCCGGCTCCAATTTCAAACCCTTCCTGTACAGCGCAGCGCTGGCCAACGGCTACACCGCCGCATCCATCATCAATGATGCACCGGTGGTCGTCAGAGACAGCGGCGAGGAAAACCTGTGGCGGCCAGAAAACGACTCCGGCAGATTCTACGGCCCAACGCGGCTGCGTCAGGGGCTCGTTAAATCCCGCAACCTGGTTTCGGTGCGCCTGCTGCAACAACTGGGTATCAGAAAAACCATCGCCTATGCCAAACAACTGGGTTTTGATACCAGCGGCTTTCCGCGCAACTTAACCCTGGCCCTGGGCTCCATGGTCGTCACCCCCCTGGAGTTGGCATCTCGCTATGCAGTGCTGGCCAATGGCGGCTATAAAGTGCAGCCCTACCTCATTGAACGCATTGAGGACAGCTCGGGCGAAACGCTTTATGAGGCCAAACCCGCCACCGTCTGCGAAGACTGCGTGGTAGATATTGACGCTTCTGGCGAAATAAGCGCCGACTTCACCCCCGCGCCCCGAGTCATGGATGAGCGCATCAACTATATTATCAACAGCGTCTTGCAGGATGTTATCACCCGCGGCACGGGCTATCGCGCCAAGGTGCTCAAACGCAAAGACCTGGCGGGCAAAACCGGCACCACTAACGGCCCGATGGATGCCTGGTTCTCAGGTTACAGCCGCAATATTGTCACCACCACCTGGGTGGGTTTTGACAATTACACGCCGCTGGGACGCAAGGAGTTCGGCGGCACCGCAGCGCTGCCCATCTGGATTGACTATATGCGCGATGCCCTCAAAAACAGTGAAGACCGCGCCCGCCCAATGCCCGCAGGCATTATCACCGCGCGCATCGACCCGGAAACCGGTCAACTGGCCAACTCGCAACAGCGCAACGCGCAATACGAAGTGTTTCGCAAAGAAAACCTGCCGACCCAACAGGCGCTTAATGGGGATGAGACCACAGGTCGCGATGCGGCACAGGATATTATCGACGATATCTTCTGAGACACCGCGGGCTTGTCCCAAAAAAGGGAGCGTGGCGCCTAAGCGTGGCGTGCCACCCCGCTGGCAATGGCCGCTTGAGCCACGGCGGGAGCGACCACATCCAACAGTCGGCTATCCATGGGTTTTGGCAAAATATAGCCTTTTCCGAAGTTAAGCTCAGTTTCTCCGCAGGCGCGAAGTACTGCTTCTGGCACCGGCTCACGCGCCAGCTCACACAGTGCTTTTACCGCCGCAATCTTCATTTCCTCATTGATGGCGGTAGCACGCACATCGAGGGCCCCACGAAAAATATAGGGAAAGCCAAGCACATTGTTGACTTGATTGGGGTAATCGGAACGCCCGGTTGCCATAACGAGATCATCACGTGTTGCAAGGGCAAGCTCTGGACTGATTTCTGGATCAGGGTTTGAGCAGGCAAAGACCACAGGGTTGTCGGCCATCGACAGCAGCATGTCTTTGCTCAACAGATTTGCGCCCGACAAACCGACAAACACATCCGCACCAGCAATGGCATCGCTGAGTGTGCGCTTGTCGGTGTCCTGGGCAAATTCCTTTTTAAATACATTGACGCCATCGCGACCGGTGTAAATCACTCCACGCCTGTCAAGCATAAAAATATTGTGACGCTGCGCACCCATGCTGAGCAGCAAACGCATGCAGGCGATTGCCGCCGCACCCGCACCCAAACAGACAATCACGGCCTCTTCAAGGCGCTTGCCCTGCACCGCCAAAGCGTTAATCATGCCTGCGGCGGTCACTATTGCCGTGCCGTGCTGGTCATCGTGAAACACTGGAATATCGCACAGCTCCTGCAGGCGACGCTCGACCTCAAAGCACTCCGGCGCCTTAATATCTTCAAGATTGATGCCGCCAAAACTGCCCGCGATAAGCGAAACGGCACTGACAAACTCATCGGAATCTTCGGTGTCGACCTCAATATCCACCGAATCCACGTTGGCGAAGCGCTTAAACAACAAAGCCTTGCCTTCCATCACCGGCTTACTGGCCAGCGCGCCAATATTGCCAAGCCCCAGCACTGCGGTACCATTGCTGATCACCGCCACCAGATTGCCCTTGCCGGTATAGCGAAACGCCGCCTCTGAATCAGCGGCAATCTCCCGGCACGGAGCCGCCACGCCCGGACTGTAGGCCAATGACAAATCGTATTGACTCTCAGCAGCGGTCGTCAACGCGATACCGATTTTACCCGGCGTGGGTTCTTCGTGGTATTTAAGTGCAGCGCTGTGCAAATCCTGTGTCATGAAATATATCGCTTCCCGAAGGTAACCAAGCGCCGAAGGCGCAACAGCGGAAGTATAACGGATTCGCGATTCGGAAACGGAAATACTTCCACTAATTATTAACGCGGAGTACAAACTACAGATACAAAAATGCCAGAAGCGAAAAACAGCCCGCTTCCAGCATCGATACTAACTATAAAACCGCCCCGACAAAGGGCGGCCGACAAAATCGCTTAAGCCTTTTTGGTGCTGCGATTGCCAAAACGCTTTTTGAAGCGATCAACACGACCACCGCTATCGACAATTTTCTGCTTGCCAGTGAAGAAAGGGTGGCACTTGGAACATACGTCCACGGAAAAATCTTCGCACAGGGTTGAGCGCGTAGCCACTTTATTACCGCAGGAACAAGTTGCCGTCACCGCTTCGTATTTTGGATGAATATCCGCTTGCATGGTGTTACTCCTCAATAGGGGTGCCGCCACCTGATCTTCTGCCAAGCACCGCACCGAATACATGAGCCTCGCCAATCCCAAGGCCCACAAAAAAATAGGCGCGCACTATACCAGCGCCAGCAAATAATGCAAGCCTTTTTATCCACAACTGCCGTGAGTCCTGCGCCCATGCGCTAACCCGGAGCGTAGCGGTAGCTACGGTTTGAATGATTTTGGGCAAGATTCGAAGTCATTTTTTTCGAAAAACCATTTAGGCACAGTTTGTACATTGGCTTTTGTTGCCTCTCAATGCGTAACTCATTGATATTAAATAAATAATAGCGGAGTGGTCGCCGCACTGGTGGAATATCCGGGCTAAGTCCACGCCCCATCCCCCGCCGTTCTTTGCTACAATGGCGGCTTTGCCCGAGCCTATGTCTGTTCTTCAAGTGGCGGTCAACAAGCCGCTGCGTACCACCTTCGATTACCTGCCTCCCGAGGGCGTTGACATCGATACGCTCACCCCAGGTGTGCGGGTAAAAGTACCCTTTGGCGCGGGCACCACAACAGGCTATGTACTGGCCATTGCCAATGAATCGTCCTACCCCATCGACAAACTCAAACAAGCTATCGCCGTTTTGGATACACAAAGCGCTATTTCGCCTGCTATTCACCGGCTGATGCTGTGGGCAGCCGACTACTATTGCCACCCTGTCGGTGAGGTTTACGGCACGGCGTTTCCCGCAATACTGCGCAAGGGCAAAGCGCTGACTCCACTTGGCGAGCGCTACTGGGAACTGACCGAACACGGCCTGGGCCTGCCCGAGGGCGCCTTGGGGCGCGCTAAAAAGCAGGCGCAACTGCTGGGCATCCTGCAAACTGAAGGCGCGGTAAATGAAAGCAGTTTGCGCGAGCGCGGCATCAGCCCCGCTATTTTACGCGCACTTAAAGACAAGCAACTTGTAAAATTCAGCTTACAGATACCCGCCAGTAAGCCCTGGCAAGGCGCACAGGGTTTAACACTGAACGGTGAGCAAAGCGCAGCACTCAAGGCAATGACCGATGCCGGTAGCAATTTTAATGTGCAATTACTTGAGGGCGTAACCGGTGCGGGCAAAACCGAGGTTTATCTGCAACTGATCGACCACTATTTACAACAGGGTCGGCAGGCGCTGGTGCTGATTCCCGAAATTGGCCTGACCCCGCAAACGCTGGCGCGCTTTACCACGCGTTTTGGCCCCGAACGGGTGGTCGCCATGCACTCGGGCATGACCGATGCCCAACGTGCTCGCCACTGGCAGTTGGCCGCACAGGGTTTGGTCGATATCCTTATCGGCACCCGCTCGGCGGTGTTTACCCCGCTGGCGCGCCCGGGCGTCATTATTGTGGATGAAGAACACGATGGCGCCTACAAACAGCAGGATGGGTTTCGCTACAACGCCCGCGACCTCGCCGTAAAACGCGGCCAATTAGAGAATGCGCAGGTGGTTTTGGGCTCGGCCACGCCCTCTCTGGAAAGCGCTGCCAATGCCGAACGCGGCCGCTACCAACGGCTGCGCCTCACCCAGCGCGCAGGCAGCGCCAACCTGCCAAAGATGAGCATCATTGATGTGCGCCGCCAGGCGTTGCAGGCGGGCCTGAGTCAAGCGGCAATCGACGCTATTGCACAAACACTGTCCCAACATGAGCAGGTGTTACTGTTTTTACAGCGCCGTGGTTTTGCGCCCAGCTTGCGCTGTCACCAATGCGGCTGGATTGCCAGCTGCTTTCAGTGTGACGCGCACCTGACCCTGCACCAGGGAGCCAACCACCTGCGCTGTCACCACTGCGAGGCGCGCCAACCCGTGCCTGGCACCTGCCCGGACTGCCACAGTAATCAACTCATCACCAAAGGCGTGGGCACCGAGCAGGCCGAAGTGTTTTTGCGCGAGCAATTTCCGGGCACCGCCATCTACCGTATCGACAGCGACACCATTACCACCCGCGATGCCCTGCACCAACTGTTGGAACGCATCAACAGCGGTGGCCCCGCCATTTTGGTGGGCACGCAAATGCTCTCCAAGGGACATCATTTTCCGCATGTGACGCTGGCGCTGATTCACGATGCAGATAGCAGCCTGTTCAGCACCGATTTTCGCGGTGAAGAACGCCTGGCACAGCTAATCACCCAGGTCGCCGGGCGGGCGGGACGCGAAGCCAAAGCCGGCACAGTGCTTTTGCAGACCCACTACCCACACCACCCGGCAATTACCGAAATTCTCAAGCAGAACTATCACGCGCACAGCCTGGCGCTGCTAAGCGCCCGCAAAACCACCAACCTGCCGCCAAGTGGGCAAATGGTGTTGCTGCACAGTGAAGCGCCGGAGCTGGCCCAGGCCGAACAGTTTCTTTTGCACCTCAAGCAAAGGCTTGGCCAACTGCCCACAAATGTCATCCTGATTGGCCCCTTGCCCTCGCCCATGCAGCGCCGCGCGGGACTGTATCGCTGCCAGCTCACCATACTGGGCCAAAATCGGGCAGTAACGCAACAAATCACCTGGGCGCTGATTCGCGAAGCCGAAAAGCACAAGCGCCCCTCGCGCCTGCGCTGGTTTGTGGATGTGGACCCACAGGAATTGTTTTAATCGGCCAGAATCGCGATAATAGGCGGCTTTTTCTTATTTGCGGATTTCCCAGCGCAGATTTGCAGCCATTAAGACTTGGTAACTCACTATGAAACAGGAACTTGGTGCACTGATCGCCTCGGCACTGACCCAGCTACAACAGAACGGCACCGTACCCGCGGACGCAAACTATCGCATCAATTTAGAGCGCACCCGCGATGCCAGCCACGGCGATCTGGCCAGCAACATCGCCTTGATGCTGGCCAAACAAGCCGGGCGCAATCCGCGCGAACTGGCGCAGGCGATTGTCGATGCCCTGCCCGAGACTGACCTCATTGCGAAAACGGATATCGCCGGCCCAGGCTTTATCAACTTCTTTTTGAGTGCGGCCAGTCGCGAAGCGGTAATCGAGCGTATCTTTCAGGCCGGGGAAAACTACGGTTGCAGCAATGCAGGTAAAGGCCGAAAGTTGCAGGTGGAATTTGTGTCGGCCAATCCCACAGGGCCATTACATCTTGGCCACGGTCGCGGCGCCGCGGTGGGCGACAGCCTGTGTCGCTTGTTGCGCGCAACTGGCTGGGATGTCAGTGCCGAATTTTACTACAATGACGCCGGCGCACAGATCGACAACTTAGCGCGCTCCGTGCAGGCGCGCTGCCAGGGTATCGCACCCGAGGAGCCAGGCTGGCCAAAAGACGGTTATCGCGGCACCTATATTATCGAAGTGGCCGAGGCTTACCTGCGCGGCGATGAAGTGGTTGCCAAAGATAAATCCACCACCGGCGCACAGGATCCGGAAAACTTATCAGCCATTCGCGATTTCGCGGTGGCCTGGCTGCGCCGCGAGCAAGACGAAGACTTAAAAGCCTTCGCGGTGGATTTTGACGTGTACTTTTTGGAGTCATCCCTTTACGAAAGTGGTGCCGTAGAAGCGACGGTACAGCGTTTGATCGACAACGGCCACACATATGAAAAAGACGGCGCGCTGTGGCTGCGCACCACCGATTTTGGCGATGACAAAGACCGCGTGATGCGCAAGGCCGAGGGCGGTTACACCTATTTCGTGCCCGATGTGGCCTACCACTTGAACAAATGGCAGCGTGGCTTTCAGCACGTCATCAACGAACAGGGCGCAGATCACCACAGCACCATTACCCGGGTTCGGGCGGGCTTGCAGGCTCTTCATTCCGACATTCCCGAGGGCTGGCCGGATTATGTGCTGCACCAGATGGTCACGGTGATGCGCGGCGGGCAGGAAGTTAAAATCTCCAAACGCGCGGGCAGCTATCTAACCCTGCGCGATTTAATCGAGGAAGTGGGGCGCGATGCGACGCGCTATTTTCTGGTCGCTCGCGGCCCCAGCTCTCAACTCACCTTCGATATTGATCTGGCGCTGTCGCAAAGCAATGACAACCCGGTGTATTACATTCAATACGCCCACGCGCGCACCTGCTCGGTATTGCAAAAACTCAAAGACGAGGGCATCAGCTTTGACAAGGCCGCCGCAGTGACAAAACTCAATGCACTGGCGGAGGCGGAAGAAACCGCCCTGTTAAAACGCCTGGATCAATACCCGGAAATGATCAGCAACGCCGCGAAAAATGCCGAGCCGCACAATGTGGCAAACTATTTGCGCGAACTGGCGGGCGAATACCACAGCTGGTACAACGCCCATCGCATGCTGGTGGATGACCCCAAGGTGCGCGATGCGCGTATCTGCCTGAATCTGGCTGCGCAGCAGGTACTGGCAAACGGCCTTGATTTGCTGGGTGTTTCCGCCCCGCGGAGCATGTAATGGCCACCACAAAACGCAATGCTCAGCGCCGCAAATCTGCACCTCCAGCCCAGGGTATTTCGCCCTGGCGAGCCTACGCCTGGGGCGTTGCCAGCGGTCTGGTGCTGGCTCTGCTGGTGTATTTGTTTACCCTGCCACCCAAAAATCCGACGCCACAAGAGCAGGCGGCGAGCAACACCGAGCAAAAAACGCCGGCCCCAGCGGCAGACTATATTTTTTACGACCACCTCAGCAAACAGCCGGGCACGCCGCCCATCAGTCGCAACCACCAGCCGCGCCGCGATACGGCAGCGGAAAACGAACGCAATACCGTCTACCTGCTGCAAGCGGGTTCGTTTCGCCAAACGGAAGATGCCGACCGCCGCCGTGCGGAACTGCTGTTATTGGGGCTTGAAGCCAAAGTGGAAGCCTTTAACGGCAGCAGCGGACGCTTGTATCGCGTCTACGTAGGCCCCTTCGATACCCGCCGAGAGATGAGCAAAGCCCGTCGCCTCGCCACCTCCTCCCAGATCGAAACCCTGGTGCTGAAGCGCCCGCGCTCCTGAATACAGATGCAGCAACGTGCTCGCCGCCGGGTTTTGACGGCGGGCATCAGAGCATTTTGGCACTGCCCAACGCCAAGCTATGACAATCCTGTGTCATCCTCACACACCCACTACCTTGAAATTCCTGCAGCACACCCCATATGGTCAAGATAAGCACGCAGCGGGCCCGATGTGCCCGTGTCAACCCATAGCAAACCCGGAGAACACCATGGAGCAGTACAGGGGCACCACCATTTTATCGGTGCGGCGCGGCAACAAAGTAGTCATTGGCGGCGATGGCCAGGTATCCATGGGTAACACCATCATGAAAGGCAACGCACGTAAAGTGCGCAGACTGCACTCGGGCAAGGTGATTGCCGGTTTTGCCGGCGGCACCGCCGACGCCTTTACCCTGTTTGAATTATTCGAAGCCAAGCTGTCCAAACACCAGGGACACCTCACCCGTGCAGCGGTGGCGCTTGCCAAAGATTGGCGTACCGAGCGCGCCCTGCGCCGTTTGGAAGCATTGCTGGCGGTGGCCGATAAAGACACCTCCCTTATCATCACCGGCAACGGCGATGTGATTCAACCCGAAGATGATTTGATTGCCATTGGCTCCGGCGGACCTTTTGCGCAATCCGCCGCGCGAGCACTGCTCGAAAACACCGATTTAGACGCGCGCAGCATAGTAGAAAAAGGACTGGGTATCGCCGGGGATATCTGCGTTTACACCAATCACCATCACACCATTGAAGAACTGGATTGCGACTGAGCTGTCGCCTGTTTATCGCTGTAGAAATAGAGGTTTTACCGTGTCAAATATGACCCCTAGAGAAATCGTCCACGAACTCGACCGCCATATCATCGGCCAGAATGCCGCCAAGCGCGCGGTGGCAAGCGCCCTGCGCAATCGCTGGCGCCGGCAACAACTCGATGAAGAACTGCGCAATGAGATCACCCCGAAAAATATCCTGATGATGGGGCCTACCGGTGTAGGGAAAACCGAAATAGCACGGCGCCTGGCCAGATTAGCAAACGCACCCTTTATCAAAGTGGAGGCCACCAAGTTTACCGAGGTCGGCTACGTGGGTCGGGATGTGGAATCTATCGTGCGCGATCTGGTAGAAACCGCGGTAAAAATGTTTCGCGAACAGGCCATGGAAAAAGTGCAGTTTCGCGCCGAAGAACTGGCCGAAGAACGCATTTTAGATGCCCTGCTACCTGCCGCGCGCGATGGAAACACCAATCAAGGTGCACACACGCGCCAGTTATTGCGCAAAAAACTGCGCGAAGGTGAGCTGGATGATCGCGAAATCGAAGTGGAAGTCAGCCATCCAACGCAATTTGAAATTATGACGCCACCGGGCATGGAGGAAATGACCAGTCAGCTTGAGAGCATGTTTGCCAATATGGGCAACAGACGCAGCGCAACGCGCAAACTCAACATTAAAACTGCGTTTAAACAGCTCACCAATGACGAGGCCGCCAAATTAGTCGATGAGGAAGAACTCAAACAGCAGGCCGTGGAAGCCGCCGAGCAAACCGGCATTGTGTTTGTCGATGAAATTGACAAAGTCGCCAAACGCGGTGAAGGTGCGGGCGCGGATGTCTCCCGCGAAGGTGTTCAGCGCGACCTGTTGCCCCTGATCGAAGGCTGCACCGTCAGCACCAAATACGGCATGATTCGCACCGACCACATTTTATTCATCGCCTCGGGTGCGTTCCATTTATCCAAACCGTCCGATCTCATCCCCGAACTGCAGGGTCGCCTGCCTATTCGGGTAGAGCTGGAAGCACTGACCCCGGAAGATTTTGAGCGTATTTTAGTCGAGCCCAAAGCCTCGCTGACCGAGCAATATCAAGCACTGCTGGGCACTGAGGGGCTAACCCTGAATTTCACTGAGGACGGTCTTCGCAAGATCGCCGAAACCGCCTGGCATGTCAACGAACGCGTTGAAAACATCGGTGCACGGCGTTTGCACACGGTGCTGGAACGCCTGCTGGATGAAGCCTCGTTCAGCGCCGCGGATGCGGGTGTGGAGGAACGCAATCTCACTGTGGATGCCGCCTATGTAGATGCACAATTGCAAGAACTCAGTGACAACGAAGACCTGTCACAGTTTATTCTGTAAGGTATGACACCCTCTGCCATCAAGCTCCACAGAGCCTCCAAAGAGCTGGAGCTTGCTTACACGGGCAATGGTCACTATCGCCTGCCGGCGGAGTTTCTGCGCGTGCTCTCGCCATCCGCAGAAGTGCGTGGCCACGGCGGCATCGGCGGCGAGCTGCCCGCCGGTAAAATCGATGTGGCCATAGTCGATATCAAAGCCGTGGGCAACTATGGCGTGCAACTGGTGTTTGACGATGGCCATGATTCGGGGATTTACAGCTGGGAATACCTGCACACGCTGTGCCAGCATCGACAACAGTACTGGGACGACTATCTGCAACAATTACAAACTGCGGGCCTGAGTCGCGACCCGCGGGTACAGGTCATTCGGCTGTAGTTCAACTTTTTATACCCAACAAACATTCCTGCTTGAAAAATCGCAGGCTATCAAGGATGCTACTCCTATCGCCGTACAAACAGGGCTGTCAGCTGAGGCGGCGTTGGCCACAGCCTTCTCCCTGCCCAGGGGGACACTTATAAGAACAGTATTTCAAGGAGTGGATCATGAAGCATGCTTGCGCAATAGTGTTACTTTTCTCGCTGCTGCTAATGGGACATACGCAGGCAACAGCAGCCGACAACACTGGCTATGTTGCCGCAGAGCTTATCCACAAACAGCAGCTAAGATACCCGCGCCACGAATTAGAAAGAGGCAGAGAAGGCTGGGTCAGGCTCAGCTGGGTCGTGGATACCGACGGCTCGGTAACTGATGTTGTCGTAGACGACTCCAGCGGCCAGAAGTATTTGGAAAAAGCGGCAATTCGCACGGTGAAAGCCTACAAATACAAGCCCGCGATGCAAAACGGCGTGCCGATTCAGCAAGGCAATAATCGCATGTTGATGTCTTTTCATATCGAACGCAATTCCAACAATGCCGCGAAACCGGACTTTGCAGCGGCTTACAAAAAAGGCCGACGTCTAATAGACAAAGGCAAACTGAAAGAGGCCGAGAAGGTCATTACAAGGCTACAGAACCGAAAAAAGTGGAATCTTTATGAAGACGCCCACTTTTGGCTGTTAAAATCAGTTTACCTCCTAAGTGCAGGCCAGCAAACCGAAGCCATGGACACCCTGGCAAAAGCCACTTTTTACGATAAAGCCAAGCTTGGCCCCTCGGTAAGGCCCTATTTACCCAAAAAAGCGTACATTGCCGCGATGATGCAACTCTACCTGCTGCAGGTTCAACATCAGCTATATCGGGATGCCCTCAATACCTACAAAAAATTGAAAACCTCGTATCCGAACACAAAACAATTACAAAAAATGCAGAAAAGCGCCGATAAAATCATCGCGCTAAGCCGACAAGACAGCCTCCTGCAGATTGACGGCAACACGTCTGCACAAGGCTTCTGGAAATATCAGCCCCTGCGCCGGGCGTTCTCGCTCGCAGATATTAACGGCAAACTCGATAAACTGGTGATCAGCTGCTCACGGAAAGTCTTTAACGTCGACGCAGAGCCCAACAGACTGTGGAGGATTCCCGAGTCCGTCGGCGAATGCACCATCTGCATCTACGGCGATGCGGACACTGCCTTCAAGCTGTATGAGCACCCCGCCAAGAAGCCCTGACAACAGCGGACTCACCCCGCTCAGACAGGAACGTCCACAACAGGAAAAAACAGCGCTTAGCACCCGCCCCCACATCGCGGTACAATAACCCTCTTATTGTAACGGGGGCTGTATGAGCGAGGAAAAAACCACCCATTTTGGGTATCAACAAGTCGATGCCGACAAAAAGGCTGATATGGTGGCGGGGGTGTTTGATTCCGTCGCCAACCGTTATGACCTGATGAACGACTTGATGTCGGGCGGCATTCACCGTATCTGGAAACGCTTTACCGTGGAAGTAAGCGGCGTGCGTGCGGGACACAGTGTGCTGGATATCGCCGGTGGCACCGGTGATCTGGCGGCGCGCTTTGCGAACCTCGTCGGCGACAAAGGCCGTGTTGTGCTGGCTGATATCAACGCCTCCATGCTCAGCGTAGGACGTGACAAACTGATAGATCACGGCCACATCGGCAATATCGACTGGGTGCAGGCCGATGCCCAGTACCTGCCCTTTGCAGACAACAGCTTTGACTGTATCACCATCGCCTTTGGCCTGCGCAATGTCACCGAAAAAGACACCGCCTTGAAAAGCATGTTACGGGTGCTAAAACCCGGCGGCAGATTACTGGTGCTGGAGTTCTCCAAGCCACAAAACGAATTATTGAGCCGTGCTTACGATGCCTACTCCTTCAATGTGCTGCCGTTCCTCGGCAAGCTCGTCACCAACGATGCGGACAGCTACCAATACCTGGCCGAATCCATACGTATGCATCCGGATCAGGAAACCCTGCGCGACATGATGGAAGACGCTGGCTTTGAGCGTTGCGAGTTTTACAATATGACCGGCGGTATTGTGGCACTGCACAAAGGTATTAAAGGCGAATGACACACATCGATCCCGCCTTGCACACCACGGCTCTGGCAGCACTTGAGGGCGCGGCCAACAAGGCGCTGCAACTCGACCCGCAGGGACAGGAAGCACTTACAGCGCTTGCGGGGCATACTTTTCATATTGAATGCACTGCGCCACCGCTCGATCTGTATTTACAGCCCGTACATGATGGCCTGCGCCTGCTGGGCGTATGGGAGGGTGAAGTCTCCACCGCCGTGCGCGGTGCTGCTAAAGATTTTTCCGAACTGCTTAATTCGCGCGACCCCGCCGCCACCTTAATTAACGGTGACCTGGAACTGCACGGCGACAGCGCGCCACTGCTCGCCCTGCAAAAGGTGCTCAGCGAGCTGGATATTGATTGGGAAGCACCTCTGGTCGATGCCCTTGGCGATGTGGCGGGTCACCAGCTGGCCAGCGCTTTGCGCAGTGTTTTTAACTGGGGCAAAGAAGCCTCACAGCGCCTGCAACGTCAGGCCGGCGAGTTTATCCACGAGGAAGCGAGATTGTCGCCACCACCTCTGGAACTGGAAGATTTCTACGCCGATATCGCCGCCCTGAAACAACGCATCGAGCGCCTGCAATCCAAAACTCAACGCCTGCAAAAACGCGCCAGGGCATTGCGGGATTAACCATGCACCTGTCCCGCCTGCTGCACATTTTACGCGTCGCCGGGTGCTACCGTGTCGATGAGCTCGTCGACCAGGAGAGGCTTCCCAGGACTTTGCGCTGGGCACTTAGCCTGTCGCCCTGGCACCAAAAAGCACCAAGCGACAAAGGCCGCGGCGAGCGTCTGCGCCTGACCCTGCAGGAGCTGGGGCCGGTGTTTATCAAGTTCGGGCAAATGCTCTCGACCCGCCGCGATTTACTGCCTCCAGACATCGCCGATGAGCTTGCGAAACTGCAAGATCAGGTGCCGCCCTTTTGCGAAGACGACGCAGTAGCGCTGATTGAACAGCACCTTAGCAAACCCATCGACGAACTGTTTGCCTCATTTAACCGCGCGCCGCTGGCATCGGCCTCGGTAGCACAGGTACACGAAGCCACTTTGCCGGGCGGCGAGAGCGTCGTGGTGAAAGTGGTGCGCCCCGATATCGAACCCGTGATCCGGCAGGACATGGCGCTGCTGTATTTTCTGGCCAGATTGTTGCGCCGGTTTGTGGCCGATGGCTGGCGGTTGCGCCCGGTGGAGGTCGTTAAAGACTACGAGTTGACTATTCTCGATGAACTGGATTTAAGCCGTGAAGCGGCCAATGCGGCACAGCTCAGACGCAATTTTTTGGACAGTGATTTAGTCTACGTGCCGCAGGTGTATTGGGATTACACCTGCCACAAGGTCTATACCATGGAGCGTATCAGCGGCATTCCGGTCAGTGATATGGCAGCGCTAAAGGCTCGCAAGGTAGACCTTAAAGTGTTGGCGGAAAAAGGCGTAACCACTTTTTTCACCCAGGTCTTTCGCGACAGTTTTTTTCACGCCGATATGCACCCAGGCAACATTTTTGTCGATGCCAGCGACCCGGCCAACCCCAGCTATATCGCTGTGGATTGCGCGATTGTGGGCAGCCTGTCAGAGTTTGATCAATACTACCTGGCGCGAAATCTGCTTGCTATTTTTCAGCGCGATTACCGGCAAGTGGCGCAACTGCACGTCGAGTGTGGCTGGGTACCACCCGAAACCCGCGTGCAGGATTTTGAATCCGCCATGCGCGCGGTGTGTGAGCCCGTATTTGAACAACCGCTCGCAAAAATATCCTTTGGCCAACTGTTGATTTATCTGTTTAATACCGCCAGGCGTTTCGATATGGAGGTGCAGCCTTCCCTGGTGCTGCTGCAAAAAACCCTGCTCAATATCGAAGGACTTGGACGCCAGCTCTATCCAGATTTAAACCTCTGGGATACCGCACAGCCCTTTTTAGAGGACTGGGTCGGCCAACGCTATTCACCCCAGGGACTGCTGGAGCGCCTGCAGCGCCAGGCACCATCGTGGATGGAGCAGTTACCGCAACTGCCCGATGTCCTGATCGACAGCTTACAACAGGCGAGAACAAGCCATGCGCCGAGCAACAACACCCAGGCTGTCTACAGCAGTGCCAAACCCAAGCGCAGCAAACTCTCAGCTAAAATCGCACTAGCCGCTATCGCGCTGGGTTTACTCGCAAGCCTGCCAAACGCTGGGCAATGGCTCGCCAACGTTCCGTGGTATAGCTGGGTGCTGATATTGGGTGGTGGTGTCGGGCTGGCTTTCGCGACCCGTTCAGCGGAGGCTTAGCCCGGATAATTCACCAGTACGGCGTAGGCTCTTCTACTATTTGTTTAATACCAAAAAGTTATACCGTGATCACAAGCAAAATGAATTGTACAAACTGTACCTGAATAGTTTTTCGAAAAAATTTCTTCGGGAAAGTGTTCACGATAGCCCCGCAGGGGTGAGGCGCATGGACGCGCCGAATAAAAATGACTTCGAACCTTGCCCAAAATCATTCAAACAAGAAAAGGGGACGGAGGAATTATATTTTAATCCCTCTATCCTCCTTTTTCTTTAATGCTATGTAAATCCGCTTTCACATTTGGTTTCGTGCGCGGCTGCTGTGTAGAATGTGTTAGCTTCAGGAGGGCGGGGCTAACGTTAACACTTCCCAGAAGGAATTTTCCCGAAAACTCCATTTACTGGTGAAATATCCGGGCTGGTTACTATTATTGCGCAGGTCGCGCATCTTCTATCACAACACCGTCGTTTGCCAGCTCGCCGATAGCCACCAGCTCAACCCGGCCGGATAGTTTGCAAATATCTCTTATTGCGACCGCAATCTGCTCTGCCAAGTGGCTGTTATCCATTTGCTCTGAAGACACTTCGCAGCGCAACAACATCTCGTCTTTGCCATCAACATGAGACACTTGCAGGCGCGCTTTGGCGACTTCGGCAACGGTGGCCACGACCCGTTGTACCTGCTGGGGATGCACAAACATACCCTTCACTTTGGTGGTTTGATCTGCGCGCCCCAACCAACCTTTAAGACGGGTATTAGTGCGCCCGCAAGGGCTGGGCTCGGCTATCTCCGCCGAGAGATCGCCGGTGGCAAAGCGAATGAGTGGATAGTCCGCACAGAAATTGCTGACTACGACCTCCCCAACTTCACCAGGCTCTACGGGATCACCAGTGCCAGGCCTGACAATTTCAACAATAATATCCTCGGCCACTACCAGACCCTGATTAGCCTGTGTTTCATAGGCAATCAGGCCGACATCCGCAGTGGCGTAGGCCTGCAGTACCGCAATACCCTGCTGTTCAAACTCGCTGCGAACTGCTGGGAACAAGGCCTCGCCCGAAACCAATGCCTTGCGCAGACAACGGGTATCGATACTCTGCTCCCGCGCTTTATCCAGCAGTATTTTCAGAAAGGATGGCGTTCCAACATAGCCATTAGGCTGCAGTGCCTGAATCAGCTCCAACTGCTGCGCGGTTTGCCCAGGCCCCGCCGGAATGACCACACAGCCGCAGGCTCGCGCTCCCGAATCCATAATAAAACCGCCGGGCGTCAGATGATAGGACAAGCAGTTCTGTACAACATCGCCGGCACGGAAGCCCGCCGCATAAAAAGCCCTACCTATACGCCACCAGTCATCGGTAACGCCTTCAGGATCATTAATTGGTCCCGGGGACTGAAAAATGCGCCCAATGCGAGCGCCATCTGGACACATGCCCGCAAAGGGGGGCAACTTTGATTGCCCTTCAATCAAATTTGATTTTCGGGTAATCGGTAAAGCCGCCAGTTTTTCGCGACTGTTTATAAAATCATCAGAAACATCACTGAGCAATTCCTGATAATAGGGGCTTGAATTACGTGCCGATTTTACGTGCGACGCCAGAGCATTCATTAATGCTGACTCTCTGGCACTGGCGTCTTGGACTTCACGCTTGTCAAAATAATCTGTCATTTGCTTACAGCCACCGCTTGCGCCGTTTATAGGATTTCAGGTTTTTGAAGCTCTTGCGCTCTTCATTACCACCGCCTAAGTAAAACTCTTTTACATCTTCGTTGGAGAGCAATTGCTCGCGCGTACCATCCATAACAATCTTGCCCGATTCCATAATGTAACCGTAGTCACAGGATTTGAGAGCGTAGTTTGCGTTCTGCTCTACCAGCAAAATAGTGATGCCCTGCTCTTTATTGATCTGTGAGATAATACTGAACACCTCTTTTACCAATAAAGGCGACAGCCCCATTGAGGGTTCGTCGAGACAAATCATTTTGGGCCGCGCCATCATCGCACGACCAATGGCCAGCATTTGTTGCTCGCCACCTGATAAATACCCCGCCAGGCCGGTGCGCTCTTTCAGACGCGGAAAATAGTGAAAGACCATCTCGATGTCTTGATCGACCTCTCTATCACTGCGTGTGAAAGCACCAAGTCGCAGGTTTTCGATAGAGGTCATATCCTCGACAATTCGACGACCCTCCATAACCTGGAACAAACCGCTGCGTACAACGTCTTCGGGATTTCGGCGATCGATGCGTTCGCCAAAAAACCTGATGTCACCGCGTGTCACCTCACCATTTTCTGTTTTCAGCAAACCCGATATCGCCTTCAAAGTTGTCGATTTACCGGCGCCGTTTGGGCCAAGTAAGGTTACGATTTTACCCTCAGGCACATCGAGACTCACTCCGCGTAACACCTGAATTACATCGTCGTAAACAACCTCGATGTTATTCACCGACAGTACATTGATAGGATCTTCTTGCGGTGCGGCTTGTGTCATGTTTATTCCTCTTTATTAGCAAATCAAGAGCGGGGTTGCCCCCGCTACAAACTGACAGCTTAGTAACCTAACCAGTCAGAACGCCTGTCCAGGGTGACCTGGCTGACTTTCTCAACCTTAAGCTTGCCATCGACATTGTTGCCCTTGTAGATATTGACCTGGTTAATACCGCGGTGGTCATCATCACTCCAGTTGGCCGCCAAACAGACGCCTTCCAGACCTTCAGGCACCCAGTTTTTCTTGACATACATGCCTTTCTTGATGTTTTCACCGGTAATGCCGCCGTTCTTTTTGGCCCATTCCATCGCTTCTTTCATGAAATATACCGAGCAAATACCGCGCATATAGTGGTGAACACGCTGTTTTTTACCGCTGCGATTAGACATTTTGGAGATTTCCCGCACCAGAGTCATACCCGGCACATCATCCTCCCAAAAAGGTGTCATGGTTGGGAAGATATAATCTTTCACGTCATCCCCGGCGGCCTCGAAGAAATCTCTGTCAGCACCCCAGATGTTGGCCATCAACTGAATATCCGTGCCAACGGTGTTACAGGATTTAACCAATGACAATATCGAGCCACCCAGGTTGGCAACATAGCCATAGTTACTGCCCGAGCTCTTGAGACTCAAACACTGGGCTTTAAAATCCCCTGGTTTCATCGAAATAACGACTGGCGGCTGTACATCAAAGCCAAGTTCCTCGGCATATTCTGCGCAAGCAGCTTTCGGCGCATTAGGGTACGGGTGGTTGGCACCAATGTGGGTGAATTTGGGCTTACCTTCACCGCCTTTTGCTTTCCAGTCATCCGCCGCCCACTTTACCAACGCACGACAACTGTCAGAATAAGAAGCGCCGTAGAAGAAATTGTAAGGCGCAGGTTTTTTAGTGTGCGGATTTTTACCCATCGGGTCGGTCAGGTGCCCGGAATAGGACGCAGAATAAACCGGTATATTATCCTTGGCCACGAAAGAAATCAGCGCCTCTGTATCAGCGGTACCCCAGCCCTGCATGGCCACCATTTTTTTGCGCGACTTCCACTTTTTGTACGCCGCAATGGCTTGAGGCACTTTGTAGGCATAGTCGATCAACTCGTATTCCAGCTTGGTGCCATCGATACCGCCGTTGGCGTCAATATAGGCCAACGCATCGCGCACCCCATCAGCATAGTTCTTGCCAACAAAAGCCGTTGGCCCCGACATGTCGGCGAGATGACCAACGAACACCGAATCCTGCGCCGCCACCTGAGCGCTTGCAAGACCGACACAGCACGCCAGTGTCGCCATTTTGAGATTAATAGTTTTCATAGTACTTCCTCTTATCTATTTTCAGTTGTAATAAAAGACAAACCATTCTCCCGACTTACTCAATAGGAGAAGGGGTAGCATTTCCAGTAGTTTTTAGTCTGATCCCAACGGTGTGCCAGTCCCTCAGGCTGAAAGATCAGGAACAGAATAATCACCAGGCCAATGGCCATTTCTTTAATATAGGCCAAGCCGTCGATAATCATAGGCGAATTACCCCAGCTTGAGTCTTTCAATATTCCCACGCCGCCTTCGAGCATTTCTGGTAACAGAACCATGAACACAACACCCATCAAAGTACCCTTCACCGAACCCAGACCGCCAATAATTATCATGGCGAGGAACTGTACCGACATAAACAGGGTGAAACCCTCGGCTGACACGTAGCCCAAGTAATGGGCGTACAGCGCGCCACCAATGCCCGCATAAAACGAAGCCACACCAAAACTCATCAATCGATATCTGGTGAGGTTGACGCCCATGATTTCAGCGGACAGATAGTGATCGCGAACCGCCACAAACGCCCGGCCGTCCCTGCTGCGCATTAAGTTGCTTGCCCACAAAAACATGAACACCAGGGAAGCCAACGCCACGTAGAAGAAGCGCTCGTCGGTATCGAAACTGAAACCAAACACGGTAATAGGCTCAGCCAGTGAACCCGCCGCGCCGCCAGAAAACCACTCCGCGCGAGCAAAAAAGTCTTCCAGAATAAACTGCGCCGCCAGGGTTGCAATAGCCAGGTACAGCCCCTTGATGCGCGCTGCAGGCATGCCAAACAACATACCAACAGCCAGGGTCATAAACCCGGCCAGCGGAATACAGAATACGACCGGTATTCCAAAGCTGGTATTCAACCAGGCTGAGGCGAAGGCGCCAAAACCGAAAAACGCGGCGTGACCCAGGGATATCTGCCCGGTAAAACCGACCAGAATATTCAACCCCAGGGCGGCAATCCCCAAATAAGACACCTGAATAAACAGCGTCAGGTAGTAGGCATCCAATACCAGCGGAGCAAAACACAGCGCCACCACACAAGCCGTAGCAACCATCAATGTTACTTTGGTATCAAAAATAGTCTGATCTTTCTTATAGGTGGTACGAAAATCACCACATGGTCTGATATACATATTTGACATACTAAAATCCCTTCATCAACAACGCCGTAGCGTCCAGCGAATTGTTAAATACGTTCTATATCTTTGGTACCGAACAGTCCATACGGTTTAAACCAGAGAATAATAAGCAACACATAAAAGGGTGCTATGTCATACATATTACCCAGATGAAAATACTGACTGTCGAAAAACTCAGCGACATTTTCCAGCACTCCGATAGTGATACCACCAACAATGGCGCCAACAATGGAATCCAGCCCACCCAGAATAACGGCAGGGAACACCTTGATACCCATTATCGACAGCGAGTCAGACACGCCGTTGACCATGCCGATAACCACACCCGCCAGGGCCGACACGGTAGCTGCAATACCCCAGCTCATGGCGAATACACGCTTAACGGAAATACCAAGGCTTTGCGCGACCTGCTGATCGAACGCTGTCGCCCGCATGGCAAGTCCGTGTTTGGAGTACTTAAAGAACAGGTAAAAACCCAACATAATGAACAAGGCGATTACCGTACTCATCAGATAGGCCGCTTCAATGTTCAGCCCAAAAATTTCCATCGACCGGCTTTCAAACACGCGCGGGTAGCTCTGCGCGGACACCCCGAAGATCCACTTCATTAAGGCCTGAAAGAAAATCGAAAGACCAATGGTCACCATAATCACCGAAATAATCGGCTCGCCGATCATGGGTCGCAGCACGATGAGCTGTATCAACACACCAAAAACAGCCATAAATGCCAGGGTCAGTAAAAACCCTATCAAGAACGGCAGCTCCATATATACCAGCATCGCCCAACACACCCAGGCGCCCACCAGCAGAAACTCACCCTGAGCGAAGTTCACAATCTGAGTTGACTTGTAAACCAGAACAAAACACATGGCAACCACGCCATACAGCAATCCGACGATAACGCCGTTTACCACTAGTTGCAGCAGTAACTCAATATTCATGATGCTCTCCTGTTTTCATCGCCCGCGTCAGAATCACCCAGCGTTTCAACCCGCAACCGTGTTTGAATTTGCGTTTTGCTGCCGTCCTGGAAAGTAATGACGGTATCGACATCGACGTGTGGCTGATCAGCGTACACGGACTCAATAATATCCCCGTATTTTTCTGCAATTACCGAACGGCGTACTTTTCGAGTACGCGTCAATTCGCCATCATCTGCATCGAGCTCTTTATAAAGCAGAAGAAATTTGCGAATTTTTTGGGCGTCAGGCAGTGACTCGTTTACACCGCGCACTTCCTCGGCAATCTTTTCGTACACTTCCGGCAATGACGACAGGTTCGTGTAATTGGTGAAAGCCAGACCGCGCTTTTCTGCCCACTTAGACAACATACCGAATCGAATACAAATTATCGCCGATAGATAAGGTCGATCCCTACCGATAATGACGGCCTCAGCGATATACGAAGAAAATTTCAGTTTATTTTCAATATACTGCGGTGAATACTGAAAACCGCAGCTGGTTTTTGCCAGGTCTTTAATGCGATCAATCACCACCAAGTGACCAGAGGGCTTGAAATAACCCGCATCACCAGTGTGCATCCAGCCATCACGCACGTCTTCGTCATAGGCCTCCTGGTTGTTTAAATAACCACGGAACATGCCCACGGTTTTTGCAACAATCTCACCGAGACCCTGCTCGTCCGCATTAATCACTTTGATTTCCGCTGTATCAAAGGGCACGCCTACGGTGTCATAGTCGATATCATCTTCTTTGTGAATTGTGTAAGCACCACACATTTCTGTTTGTCCGTAAAGCTGGCGCAATGGCACACCAAGGTTCTGGAAAAACTGGAAGGTATCAGGCCCCATAGCAGCGCCACCAGTTGCAGCAGATCTAAGGTAGGAAAAGCCCAGGCGATCGCGCAAGGCACGCATCAATAGCCAGTCAGCCAGCAGAGATCTTTTACCTTTTTTCCGCGCCGACTCCGCCATTTTGTAAAGGCGATCAAACATAAATTGCTTGAAAGGGGTGGCATCCATCATGCGCTCTTTCACGTCGGCAAGAATGCCTTCCCAAACCCGGGGAGCCAACAGCACAAAGGAAGGGCCAATCTCCCTCAGATCATTAAACAGGGTTTCCTGCTCCTCGACAAAGTTTACGATTTGCCTGGCAATAAGTGCCTGCCCTACTGCGTACACCTGCTCCATAATCCAGGGTAACGGTAGTACTGAAACATAATTATCGCCCGGTGCGCGTGGGTCAGCGCGCAAATAGGAGCTACAGTGGCGAATAAATTCGCCCCCTCTTAACAACGCAATCTTAGGCTTGGAGGTTGTCCCCGATGTTGTACAATAAATAGCCACATCATCGGCACAGGTTGCCTCGACCATTGCTTTATAGGCACCGGGGTTGGCAGCGTCTTCTTCTTTACCAATAGCATACAATTTTTCCACGCTTATCAAGCGGGGATCATCGTACTTACGCATACCGCGAGAGTCACAGTACACAATGTATTTTACGCAGGGAATCTCATCCCCTAATTCGAGCAACTTATCGCACTGCTCTTCATCTTCAGCAATAACGACACTGGTGTGGCTCTGCTCGAGCAGATGAACCACTTCGTCGTGTAGTGAGTCCTGATACATGCCCAGCGAATAGCAGCGCATGGCGTGGGCAGCCAACTCTCCCCATACCCATTCCGGCCTGTTGTCGCCAAGCAGCGCAATGGTATCGCGCTCACCGATACCCAGCTTACGCAGCCCCAGGCTCATCCACTTTACGCGATTGGCATAGTCAAGCCAGGTATACTCCCGCCAGATACCAAATTCTTTTTCGCGCATGGCAACATCTTGGGGCCAGTGCTCGGCATTGTGCGCCAGCAACTTGGGGAAAGTATCAAACTCGTGGGTCTCAAATTGTAGACCGTTTGCGTCCATTAGCCTGCCTCCTGCATGGATTCATCATCTTCCACACCCAGATAGGCGCGTTTCACGTGTTCGTCAGCCATAACCTCTTCAGGCGTAGAACAAATCAGTTTTTTGCCGAAATCCAAAACCATAACCTGCTCTGAAATGTCCATCACAACATTGATGTCGTGCTCAATCATAACCACGGTCAAACCAAACTCCTCGTTCAAATCGAGGATATAGCGCGCCATATCTTCTTTTTCTTCCAGGTTCATACCCGCCATAGGCTCATCAAGCAATACCATTTTGGGTTTCAGCGCCATGGCTCGCGCCAGCTCTACGCGTTTGCGCAGACCGTAGGACAAGGTACCCGCAATAGATTTCCGAATATGGGATATTTCGAGAAAGTCGATAATATCTTCAACTTCACGGCGATGTTCCAGCTCTTCTTTCTGAGCGCCGGAAAACCAGTAAACAGGCCCTGTCAACCAGTTGTTCTTCAATAAGTGGTGACGTCCGACCAGAATATTCTCCAGCACGGTCATGTGGCCAAACAGCGCCAGGTTCTGAAAGGTACGCCCCATACCCATGTCCGCCCGCGCATTGGGGCGCAGCTTGTCTACTTTTTTTCCATCGAAATAAATCGACCCACTATTGGGGAGATAGCGACCGGAAACACAATTGAGCATGGATGTTTTACCAGCACCGTTAGGCCCAATGATGGAAAAAACCTGCCCCTTTGGCACCTCAAAACTCACATCTGTTAAGGCCTTGACCCCACCAAAGGCAAGCGACACGTTTTCTACTTTTAGTAATGATTCAGCCACGGATCAATCCTCGGGAATTATTGAAATCGACACTCTCCGTCCATCTGCAACAACAGATGGGCGGAGACAATGAGCATCCCTGCTCTGTTTCTTATTAACTACTACTTAACTACTACAGCACATAGCGCAGAGAAAACTGTCCGTAGTCAGAATCAGCGTCGGCATCATCCATGGAGAAGTTACCCACTTCAAAGCCCACGGTGAGCTGAGGCGTCAGATCCTTAAAGATGTTGACGCCCCACTGGCTACGCTCCGCTCCACTCAGGTCAGCTTCCGCCTTACCGTAAAGAACTGTTGAACGCAAACCGGCAGCCCAGAAGTGACGATAAGCCACCACGTAGGAGGTCATGTCTTCCACCTCAGTGCCGTTATAAACGCCCTTCGCTGTCGCTACGCCAACATAACGCCCAAGCTCACCCTTATGGAACTGAAACCGAAGGTCATCCTGCCCAAAGGTTTTGATACGTCCGGCAACGCTCACACCAACAGCCTGCTCGCTGTCGCCATCAGCCAGCGTCAACTGACGCGCCATACCGGCCACAGATACGTTACCCCAATCACCTTTGAAGGTGTATTTGGCAATAATATCGGGCAGTTCATCTTCGCTGCTGTCACCGCCCCAGGACTCGGGGTTCTCCAGCGCAATCTGGAAATCGCCAGCGGTGTAACGTATCTGCCCCTGACGGATAAACGCGAGACCTACGGTAGCGCCCGCGAAGTCCGCTGATTCAGGAATCGAACTGGTGTTCATCAGGGTTGACCAGGTCTGTCCGGCCAAAACACTTTTATACTTGATAAAAGCGTGGCGAATCCGCGGATTGGCAGAGTTGGAGATAACTTCGTTACCGCCACCGCCATAAAAATCCATTTCGATAAAGCCGGTGACATCGCCGTGCACATACTTGGCATTGAAGCGTGTCTCATTGGCAAAGATCTTGAACTGGGATTTGCTTTCAGCAAGCGGGGTGCCCGCACCGATCCAGAAGTCGCGGTAGGCGACATCACCCGACACATAACGCGCATCAGCCTTGATATAACCGCCAAAGGTGATGGTGTCGTTGTCGGTGAGCTTAACCTCATAGCCGGCGTGGGATGCCATAGCTATTGGGCTTAGAACGCCTGCGAGAAGTAATTGTTTGAACTGTTTTTGTAACATAGGTAGTGCCCCTCATTGTTATAGCCCTGCAAGATCAGGCCAAAATTATTTATACCAAGTGCTGGGTAATATCCACGTTCAGCCAGCACTACTCAATACTGCATTAGTTCTAGTACTAAAGAACTACGGCTTTAGTAGAATAGGTTTGCGAAGGGCGGCAAATTGCGCGTATCCTTTGCCCAAATTACATCTACAGCAGTTGACCATGATCGAAAACTGGCAATTGGTCGTTACCAGCATCGCGTATATCGGTGTGTTATTCATCATTGCCGCCTTCGGTGAGAGCATGCGGTACCGGCTGTCGGTGCCGCAGCAAAACTGGATTTATGCGCTCACCCTTGGCGTTTATTGCACTTCCTGGGGTTTTATCGGCACGGCGGGGCAAGCCGCCAACCACTCCTTTTCGTATTTCTCAGTCTATGTGGGCCCAATACTGCTGTTTATTTTTGGCTGGTCGTTTATACAGCGTGTTATTCGCGTCAGCCTTTCGCTCAACATTACGTCTATTGCGGATTTGCTGGCCTCCCGCTTTGGTAAATCCAAACACCTCGCCGTGTTGGTAACGCTGGTGGCACTGATGGGCACGCTGCCCTACATAGCGCTGCAACTGAAGGCCATCGTTTATTCCTATCAAATGCTGAGACAGGAAAGCTACCTCCCGTTTTGGCTGCTGGCGCTTATCGTCAGCTTGATTTTAACCATGTTTACGGTCATTTTCGGGATTCGCAACATCGATGTTACCGAGCGCCACCCCGGCTTAATGGTGGCTATTGCCTTCGAGTCTCTGGTCAAAGTGATCGCTTTTTTGATGGTTGGCGTATTCGTTTGCTACGCTATTTTTGACTCCCCCACCACCTTATGGAATGCCGCAAGACCCAGTATCGACATGGACTATCAACTGGGTGCCAGTAATGTGTTTAACCTGCTTGGCCTGCTGGTGATCGCCGTATCCGCTTTTTTGTGCCTGCCACGCCAGTTTCAGGTAATCGTAGTAGAACTGAAAGAACAACACGCCAGCAGTATCAGTCGCTGGTGGTTCCCCCTGTATCTGCTGATCTTTACCGTGTTTGCCGTACCCATGGGACTCGCTGGCAACATGCTGTACGGCGATTCCATGGCAAGCGATGCCTATGTGCTGTTTTTGCCTTCTTATCACGGCCAGTCCTGGTTGAGCCTGCTGGTGTTCATTGGCCTGGTGTCCGCCGCCAGTTCCATGGTGTTTATTTCAACCATTGCACTGAGCACTATGCTCAGTAACGAGCTGGTATTTCCCGCGGTATTTCGCCGTTCAAACATCCCCCAAACCAACTTTAAGGCGTTCCAGGTGAAACTGCTTGCGATTCGTAAATGGCTGGTACTGGTGGTAATACTGCTCAGTTACGGGATGATTTTGCTGGCTCCCCCAGACACCCTATCCTCACTGGGGGAGATCGCCTTTGGCGCGATCGCCCAGCTTGGACCAGCCCTGTTCGCCGCCTTTTTATGGCGTCGCGCGAATTTGCGCGGCGTTATAGTCGGGCTCGCTGCAGGCTTCAGCATCTGGTTTTTGGCCAACCTGCTGCCCCAGCTCGGCTTGTATCCACATCCTTTTGCGGGAGCCTCCGTCTCACCAACAACACTGGCGACCTTGCTTGGGCTGGGCATCAATGTCATTACTCTGTGGGCGGTCTCTCTAAGCAGTCGTCCCAATCTGGTAGAGCAAATACAGATAGAGCATTTTTTTGAACGCGATGCTTTAAGCGATTTTACCGTCTCCAAACAACGCAAAATCAATCCGCAAGAACTGGAGTTGTTGGTAAGCCGATTTTTAGGGGAGGAACGTACCAAAGCCACCTTTGAAAATTTCCACCGGCGCTATCCAGCCAGTAAAAACGCGACTCAGGCCTATAACGAAGCACTGATTTTTCACACCGAAAATGCGTTGGTCAGCGTCATGGGCTCTGCCTCTGCACGGCTGGTGATATCTTGCGTACTGGATGGACGCGATATCGCACTGGACCAGGTCGCTCAACTGGTTGAACACAGCTCCAGCGAGCGTATCAGTTTCAGCCAGAGCGTACTGCAAAGCGCCATTGAAAACGCCAGTGAGGGCATCTCTGTCATCGACAGCGAACTAAAGCTGGTTGCCTGGAACCAGCGCTATCGAACGATGTTTGATTATCCCGAAGAACTGGTTTACATCGGCAGCCCCGTCAGCGAATTGTTGCGCTTTAACCTCAGTAAGCGCTTTTCCACAACGGCCGAATTAAACCATGAGGTGGAAAAACGCATCGCTTTTTTACGCGCTGGCGGCCGTCACAGCATCGAACGCAAACAGCCGGATGGAAAGATCTTCCGCATCGAGGGCAACCCTATTCCAGGCGGCGGTTTTGTCATGATTTTTTCGGATATCACCGTTTACCGTCGCTCAGAAAAAAACCTGAAAGAAATCAATCTGGATCTTGAAGAGCGGGTACTTGAACGCACCCGCAAACTGGAAGAGGCCAACCGCCAATTGGTGGCGGCACAGCACAACGCGGAACAGGCGCACCTGCGCAAAAGCCAATACCTCAAAGCCTGCAGTCACGATTTGATTCAGCCTTTGGCAGCGGCCAAGATGTTCACCAACGTACTCGCCGCGGCAAGCAATTTAACGGAAACACAATGCAAACAGCTGGCCAGCATCGACAGTGCTTTACAGGCGGCAAACGATCTGCTGGTTGACCTGAACGAGGTCGCCCGCATCGAAAGCGGCAATATCCAAGCTGACCTGCAGCCGGTTTCCGTTCGCGAGGTATTCGACAGTTTACGCAATGAGTTCATACCCTTAGCGCGCCAGCACGAAGTGGATTTATGCTGGGTAAGTTCACGCCTTTTGGTCTACAGCGACCCCAAAATGCTACGCCGTATTTTACAGAATCTTATCGGCAACGCGCTGCGCTACGCACATTCCGGCAAGGTCCTGGTAGGATGTCGCCGCTGCGGAGACCACTTGAAACTGCAAGTGATAGACAACGGCCCAGGTATTCCCCCTGCGCAACAGCAAGCCGTTTTTGAGCAATTCGTGCAACTCGATCAACCTTCGTCCAAACAAACATCGGCAGGTTTGGGGCTTGGCCTTAACATTGCCAAGGGGCTCGCTACCTTGCTGAAGCATGACATCAGCTTGCAATCCAAGGCCAATCAGGGTTGCTGTTTTAGCCTGACGGTTCCCCTGTGTGAGCAGCAATCAACTCCCTCTCAGCCGAGCTACCCCGAATTGTCGATGAAGAACATTCGGGTGCTGTGCATCGACAACGAACAGGCGGTGCTGGACGGTATGCAGGCCGTTTTGAAAAGCTGGCATTGTCGGGTTCTTACGGCGCGAGACGGCGCAGAGGCTCTGCGACTCACCAGACGCTATTGCGATGAAATCGATATTGTGTTGGTGGACTATCAACTCGACGACGGCGATAGCGGTTTGGAACTGCTGGAACAGCTACGCGAGCTTGTCTCGCGCCCACTACCGGCTATTTTAATCAGCGCAACAACAGATACCGATGCCATCGCGCGGGCGCAACAACAAGGCGCTGCCTATTTACCCAAAATGGCAAAGCCAGAGGAGCTAAAAACCAAAATGGCGGAGCTGCTAATTATTCAGTTGCGGGAAAATTACTTGGTATCGGCGGCAAATTCGTCTTGATTAAACTGCAACTGATTCAGCAAAATCACCGCCTGTGTGCGATTGCGCACCCCAAGCTTCAAAAAGATGCTGCTGGCGTGTGACTTAACCGTGGCCTCAGACAAACCCAGCTTTGCCGCTATCTGCTTGTTGAGCAAACCACTGGCAAAAAGCATGGCTATTTTGTGTTGCTGCGGCGTCAATGTAGCGACCTTCTGGTGCAACTCCGACTGTGCTTTTGGCTGAAAATGGCTGGGAAACCAATCGTGGCCGGCCACAACCTGTGCAATGGCCTCAAGCATGGTGTTTACATCGCTGGTTTTGGGAATATAGCCGCGTGCACCGTGGGCATGCGCCTTGTTAATTGTGTCACTGTCATCGTAGCCCGAAACGACGACAATGGGCAGATCCGGATACTCTTTAACCATAGAAATCAAAGAGTTAAAGCCACTGGCACCGGGAATATTCAAATCCAAAAGCAGCAAATCAGGCAGGCTGGATTGCTCCAGCACCTCCCCCAACGCGTTGATATTGTCGACATCAACAATCGCAGTGTCCGGGTAGGCACTGGATAACATAGCGCACATCGCCTGGCAAAAAAGTGGGTGGTCATCCGCTATGACAATGGTATCAAGGACCGACATGAATTTATGAGATCGTTATTGTACACGGGCATATATACTGACACTGTTACCCACGCAGGTAAACCCCGGCTTATCGGCCAATTTACCACCCTGCACAAGCGGTGTGGCTGGTATCCTCAGAGGTTGTTATTACTGACTACGTGGACAATAACGCTGATCATGGCGGCCACGACCGTGCTTGCAAAGCACAGTTTCCAAGACGGCGGGAATCAGGCACACTAAACGCACCATCCTTCGCAGCGAGGACAGCCCGTGAACATTCTTATCACCGGTGCCAGCGGATTGATTGGCAGTGCCGTCAACCAGCTGTTGCAAACCAGCGGTCACCGCGTTTTCACCATGAGCCGCAAAGATACACACGCGGCATTTTATTGGCGTGAAACCGCGCCGCGGCAGTGGCGTATCGATTGGGATGAAGACACCACTATTGACGCGGTAATTCACCTGGCCGGTGAGTCGGTGGGCAACAAACGCTGGAGTACCATCAAAAAGCAACGTATCTGCCGCAGCCGCATCGACACCACTAAAGCGCTGGTAGAAAAACTGAGCCAATTACAACATAAACCCGAAGTACTGATCAGCGCCTCGGCAATTGGTTTTTACGGTGACAACGGCGAGGAGGAAGTGACGGAAGACAGCCCCGCTGGGAACGATTTTTTTGCGACTCTGGCGCAAAACTGGGAGCAAGAAGCCAATAGGGCAGCTCAGCACGGTGTGCGTGTGGTGAATTTGCGCACCGGTCTGGTACTCTCAAAGCACGGCGGCGCGCTGCCGAGTATGCTGCCGCCGTTCAAGCTGGGGCTGGGTGGCCGTCTGGGCAATGGCCGACAGTGGATGAGCTGGATCAGCGACACAGACATCGCCCGCCTCATCGTTTTTCTGCTGGAAAACCCAAAGGCGCAGGGCCCGGTCAATGCCGTCAATGCTGCCCCGGTAAGAAATGCGGAATTTACCGTGCAACTGGCAAGTGCCGTGTGCCGACCGGCACTGATGCATATGCCAAAACTGGTCGTTAAACTACTGTTCGGTGAGATGGGTGATTTGTTGCTGCTAAGCTCAATTAAAGTCAAACCCGCTCGCGCCCAACAACTGGGTTTCGAATTTGAAGATACCGAGCTTAACAATACCCTGGTGCAAAGGGTATCGGAAGATTGATGGGGCAGGTACTGTTATCGCTCGTTAGCGTGTGGATCAGCGCAACACACAGAATTCTGTAGTGGCCCTATTTTTCGAGCTTCACTAAGGCATCCGCAAAAGCGCGCACCCTGTCCCAGTCGGTGAACTCTACATTTTCCCTGGGCGCGGGTTTGCCCTCGGAAATACGAAACACCTGCCCCATTATCAGGCGCAGACCCAAGCCGTAGTGATCGTAGGCATACTTCCCCGCAAATGCATCGGCCAGACTGGGCTGCCACACCACCGTGCGCAAAAATTCTGCGGTGCTGGGGTTTGTTTCCGGGCGATTTTTGTCCGGCTTTCGCGCAACTAAACCCACCGAAAAATAAGCATTGGGTTTATTTTGAATCAGTGGCAAATAGCGCTTCACAAATCGATACACCATTTTGTGATGCTTACCGTAGCGAATCCGCGCCGCGAGCACAATTTTGTCGCACAGCGCAATATCGGCTTCGCTAACCTCATCGACGGACAGAAAACGGCTTTCATAACCGGATGAGGCAATATGCTCACCGATAAAATGACATATTTTTGCGGTATGGCCATCGGTGCTTGAATACACAAACAACACCGCAGGCGGGGGTTTGGTCACAAGGCGACTCCCAACAGCGTTATCTTCGGCGCATTATCTAACATTTTCGCCCCGATATCAGCCCCAAACGGCCAATTGCTGCCATAGGCAATGGCTGCCTATCTGTGCGACAATGCAACACCCTGACAATGACACTAACGCCCGCGACCCAGCCATGAATACTGATTTTAGCCAACAAGTCGCCTGGAACGAGCAAGGCCTTGCACCGGCGATTGCAGTAGACGCCAGCAGTGGCCAGGTGTTGATGATGGCGTGGATGAATGCGGAATCACTGGCGCTTAGCGTGCGCGAAAAGCGAGCGATTTACTGGTCGCGCTCGCGGGGTAAGTTATGGCGCAAGGGCGAAGAGTCGGGCAATGTGCAAAAACTGCACAGCATTCGCTTAGATTGTGACCGCGACACACTGCTGCTGGAAGTGGAACAGGTCGGTGGTATCGCCTGCCATACGGGAAGAAAACACTGTTTCTATCACACCCTGAATGCACAGGGCGAGTGGGAAATCGCCGAACCCGTGGCGAAAGACCCCAAAACCCTCTACGGTAAACCCCATGAGTGATGTATTATCGCGCCTGGATGAGGTTCTCACCCAGCGCAAAAACAACGCGGACCCAGAGTCGTCCTATGTGGCACAATTGCACCATAAAGGACTGAACAAAATTCTGGAGAAAATCGGCGAGGAAGCAACCGAGGTTATTCTCGCCGCCAAAGACGCCAGTACCAGCGGTGAACGGGAGGCCCTGTGCAATGAAACCGCTGATTTGTGGTTTCACAGTCTGGTCATGCTGTCACACTTAAACGCCAGCAGTGATGATGTACTACGTATTTTAGAACGGCGTTTTGATTTATCCGGTCTTACCGAGAAGGCCTCGCGCAAATAAGGCTGACAACACAAAGGAGATACCCATGGGAATCGGCGGCATCAGTATTTGGCAGTTACTCATTGTCTTGTTGATCGTGGTAATGCTGTTTGGCACCAAACGACTGCGCAATCTGGGCTCTGATCTGGGTAGCGCGGTAAAGGGCTTTCGCTCATCCATGAATGACGAAGATAAAGCCGAGCAGCAAGAGTCACTGGACAAAGACAAGAAAACCGCGCCAACGGCCAGGGTCAGCGCCAACGACGAAACCAACGTTTAAGAGCGCCGTCCGTGTTTGATATCGGCTTTGTCGAGCTGGTACTGGTGGGCGTGGTTGCGCTGCTAGTCATAGGCCCCGAACGCATGCCCGGTGCGGTTCGCACAACCATGGGCTGGGTGCGCCATATTCGCCGCAGCATCGGCGATATTAAGACTGAAATCGAACAAGACCTGCACAACGACAAAATCCTGTCGGAACTGCGCCAGGCCAAGCAGGATGTAGAGCGAGGCACAGCCGACATCACCACCTCTCTGAATGACGCACAAAACGCCATTGGCGACACAAAGCGCTCATTGGAGCGGGACTTATCGCTCGCCGCAGACAAGGACGAACGACAGCCACAGCCATGAGCGATCATCACGACCAAGCCCTGCCGCTGGTGGCACACCTCACCGACCTGCGCAATCGCCTGTTGCGCTCGATTCTGGCGGTGCTGTTGGTCTTTATTTGCCTGTTTCCCTTTGCCAACGATATTTACGCCTTTGTATCGGAGCCGCTGCGCGCGCTGTTACCCGAAGGCTCCAGCATGATTGCCACGGAAGTGGCCTCACCATTTTTAACGCCGTTCAAACTAACCCTGTTTACCGCACTGTTTCTGGCGGCGCCGGTGGTGCTGTATCAGCTTTGGCGCTTTGTCGCTCCGGGGATGTACGGACACGAAAAACGCCTCGCCGTACCGCTGCTCGGCTCCAGTGTAGTGCTGTTTTACGCGGGCACCGCTTTCGCCTATTTTGTCGTATTTCCCCTGGTGTTTAAGTTTTTCACCAGTGTGGGGCCCGACAATATCGCGGTGATGACCGATATCAACCGCTATCTGGATTTCGTGCTCAAATTGTTTTTTGCCTTTGGCATTGCCTTTGAAATCCCTATTGTGGCGGTACTTCTGATTCTCACCGGCATAACCAGCGCCGACAAGCTGGCACAAAAACGTCCCTACACTATCGTGGGCTGTTTTGTGCTGGGTATGATTCTCACCCCGCCAGACGTCATCTCCCAGGCGCTGCTCGCCATCCCCATGTGGCTGTTGTTTGAAAGTGGGGTTTTCTTTGGCCGTCTGCTGCAACACCGCGGCGCCGACAAAACACCTTAAACACAACTGTGATTTGCGCGTGAAACTGGCTCGACTGCGCCGCCCGCCGTGGTATAGTCACAGCCGATTCAACAGATAGCCCTGTTAAGAGACAGCGAATGACCAACTACACCGCCGAGGACATCGAAGTCCTCACCGGCCTCGAACCCGTGCGCAAACGCCCGGGTATGTATACCGACACCAGCCGCCCCAATCACCTGGCCCAGGAAGTTATCGATAACTCCGTGGATGAAGCGCTGGCGGGCTACGCCAACCAGTTAGATGTGGTGTTACACAAAGACGGCGCGGTCACTGTCAGCGACAATGGCCGCGGTATGCCGGTGGATATTCACCCGGAACAGGGCAAGCCCGGCGTGGAGGTGATTTTGTCGACCCTGCACGCAGGCGGCAAATTCTCCAACAAAAACTATCAGTTCAGCGGCGGTCTGCACGGCGTGGGGGTATCGGTGGTCAATGCCCTGTCCAGCGAGCTAATCGTCACCATCCGCCGCGATGCCAAGATACATCAAATCACCTTTGGCGATGGCGAAAAAACCAGCGACCTGACCGTGATCGATAGCTGCGGCAGGCGCAACACCGGCACCAGCGTGCGTTTTATGCCCAATGCCAGGTATTTTGACTCGGTAAAATTCTCCCTCTCGCGCCTGCGTCATGTGCTGCGCGCCAAAGCGGTGCTCTGTCCGGGGCTGCGCGTGCGCTTCAAAAACGAAGCCAGCGGCGACAGCGAGGAATGGTTTTTTGAAGACGGCCTGCGCGATTACCTCGCCCAGGCCACCGACGGTTTTGAATGCATCCCCGAAAAGCCCTTCACCGGCAGCTTGAACAACGCCACCGAAGGCGTGGACTGGGCGGTGCAGTGGCTGGCCGAAGCCGGTGAATTGACCTGCGAGAGTTACGTCAATCTGATTCCCACGGCGCAGGGCGGCACCCATGTCAACGGCCTGCGCTCCGGGCTTTTGGATGCGATTCGCGATTTCTGCGAACTGCGCAACCTGCTGCCACGCGGTATCAAACTCACGCCGGACGATGTCTGGGAGCGCTGCGCTTATGTGCTGTCGGTAAAACTGCAGGACCCGCAGTTTTCCGGCCAAACCAAAGAGCGCCTGTCATCCCGCGAAGCGGCGGGTATTGTCTCTGGCGCCGCTCGCGATGCTTTCAGCCTGTGGCTCAACCAGCAAACCGAAGCCGGCGAAAAACTCGCCCAGCTCTGCATCGACAACGCCCAGCGCCGCCTGCGCTCCGCGCGCAAGGTCACTCGCAAGAAAGTTACTTCAGGCCCCGCACTGCCGGGCAAACTGGCGGATTGCTCCGGCGCAGAATCCGAGCGCGCCGAACTGTTTTTGGTGGAGGGCGACTCCGCAGGCGGCTCGGCCAAACAGGCCAGAGATCGGGAATTTCAGGCCATTTTGCCCCTGCGCGGTAAAATCCTGAACACCTGGGAGGTGGATTCTCAGGAAATTCTCGCCAGCCAGGAGGTTTACAATATCTCGGTCGCCCTGGGCATAGACCCCGCCAGCGAGGATCTCTCCGGCCTTCGCTACGACAAGGTCTGCATCCTCGCCGATGCGGACTCCGACGGCTTGCATATCGCCACCCTGATCTGCGCCCTGTTCGTGCGCCATTTCCGCCCCCTGGTGGCGGCGGGCCATGTCTATGTCGCCATGCCGCCCCTGTATCGTATCGATATCGGCAAGGAGGTGTATTACGCCCTGGACGACGCCGAAAAAGACCGCACCATCGCCCGTATCGAAGCCGAGAAAAAGCGCGGCAAAATCAATGTGCAACGCTTCAAGGGTCTCGGCGAAATGAACCCCACCCAGCTGCGCGAAACCACCATGGCCCCCGACACCCGCCGCCTGGTGCGCCTGAACCTCGACGCCGGCGACGACACCAACGGCATGCTGGATATGCTGCTCGCCAAAAAACGCAGCGCCGACAGAAAGCACTGGCTGGAAACCAAGGGTGACCTGGCGGATGTGGGGTGATTGTATGGCGAAAGCTACGTAAGACCCGAAACTCAGCGCGGTGTTTCCTGGTCAAATACGACACCTTTTGACCGCGTTTTGCCGGGCTTCACGCGACGCACTACCGGCCTGCCCACCTAGCCAGACGCTAAACAACACCAGCGCCATGCCTGCCAGTTGCACTGGTTGTGGGACCTGCCCTAGAACGATGGCGCCCAGGGCTACCGCCGTAACCGGGCTGAGTAGTCCAAGCGGGGCAATGGCATTTGGCCCCAGCCGGGCGATGCCCCGAAACCAGAAGACGTAACTGACAGCGCCACCGACCAGGGTCAGCCAGGCAAACCCCAAGATGTTGGCTGCTGTCATTGTGGGCAAGGTCGGCTCCAGCAGCATGGCGGCAGGTAACAGCAGAAGTCCCCCGGCGGTCAATTGCCAGGCCGTGAAGGTCAATGCGGGAACTGGCGGCTGCCATTTACGCGTCAGAACCGTGCCCGCAGCCATCGACACGGCACCGCCAAGCGCCGCTGCCAGACCGAGCGGATCAAGTATGACTGCTGCAGGACTCAGCACCAGCAGGCCAATGCCAAGCAGCCCGCCAATACCGGCGATAACGGCCAGAAGTCGAATATGCTGGCCAAGCACCATGCGTGACAGGCCCAACACGATCAGTGGCTGAACTGCACCAGCAGTCGCCGCGACACCGCCTGGTAAGGTATAGGCCGCGACAAAAAGCAACCACCAGAACAGCGCGAAGTTCAGCGCGCCAAGGATAGTGACCCGTATAAGCCAGATGCCCCTGGGCATTGTCCGCATCAGGGCGAGCAACAGCAATCCGGCTGGCAGAGCCCTCAACATGGCTGCGGTCAGTGGATAACCCTCCGGTAGAAGCTCAGTGGTGACCAGATAGGTGCTACCCCACACCACGGGTGCGGCTGCGGCAAGGAGAATATCCGTATGGCGAGACACCGATAGATTACTCCCTGCGTCAGCAGGCCAGGCGTGCAGCCAAACGCGCAACGTGCGCACCCTGAAAATGAGCACCCGCGAGATCGGTCGTCGTTGGCTTCAGGGAACCGTCACTACCGGCAATGGTGCCCGCGCCATAAGGTGCGCCACCGATGACGGCATGCTTTTCAGTCTGGCCGCTGAAAGTGTAGGGCATGCCCGCCACCACCATACCGAAATGCATCAGCGGAATATGACTGGACAGCAAAGTCGCTTCATGCCCGCCATGTTGAGACCCGGTCGAGGTGAAGACAGCGCCAATCTTGCCAACCAATGCGTTTCCGGCCCACAACCCACCGAGCCCGTCGAGGAACTGTTTCATCTGCGCGGCCATCAAGCCAAAGCGTGTGGGTGTACCAAAGATAATCCCATCGTAATCCGCCAGCAGATTTGGATCGATAATTGGGGTATCGTCATCGACAAACCCGGCCGATTTGCGAATGTCCTCGGAAACGGTTTCGGGGACGCGAGCGATATCAACCTGACATCCGCCAATTGACCGCGCACCCTCAGCCACGGCCCGCGCCATCGCCTGCACATGGCCGTAACTCGAATAATATAGAACCAGCACTTTTGTCATCACATTCTCCTTCCTCTGTATTGAGTCTGGAGAATAGCGACGATCAGGTGTCGTATTAAGCGCCCATCTGGCAAAACAGCCTGAACGGGACGTTCTTAATCGACTTTTAGCACAGCGGTTTGCAGAAAATTGACAAAGGCTGCCACCGCCGCGTTTGTCTCCAAACGCGCGCCGGAGACGGCGAAGACCTGGCGGTCGGGCAATTCGTAGTCTGGAAGCACCTGTACAAGCCTCCCTTCGGCAACCACACCATCAGAGATGAAGTCCGGCAAGGTGCCAATACCCTTCCCGGCAATCAGTAGATCGCGCAACACCAGGGAATTGCCGACACTCACCCGGGGCATGATGGCAACATCGGTGGTATCACCGGTAGTGATTTGCCTCAGTGTCCACCTTCTACTGTGTTCGGCGAGCGCGAAGCTAAGGATCACATGATCTTCAAGCTCACGTGCATTGTGTGGCACACCGGCGCAGTCAAGATACTCCGGCGCCGCAAAAAGACGCTGCTTCACGCGAGCGATGGGCCGGGCGAACAGTGAAGAATCTGGTAATCCAGCTCTGATACGGATCGAAAGATCGAAGCCCTGCTCGACCATATCGATGACACGGTCATCGACAGCAAGCGTGATACTGAGATCCGGATACTGATCCATAAAGGCGGGAAGGTGCGGAGCGATGACAACTTGCCCGAAAGAACCAGGAGCGTTGACGCGCAAATGCCCACGTATTTCGCCTGCACTGACCCGGACTTGCTCGTCCATCTGCTCGATGCGCGACAGGATATCTTTGGAGGCATTGTAATAGGCATGCCCCTGTTCGGTGAGCGACATGCTGCGTGTGGTACGGGTCAGAAGAGTACAGCCGAGGCTCTGCTCAAGCAACTTGATCTCGCGGCTGAGTAAGGTTCCCGAAACATTCAAATCCTCTGCCGCGCGCGCAAAGCTCCCGCGCTCAACGATCCGGCAATAGGCATTCATGACGGATAATTTGTCCATGGCGTCAGATGGTAACGTATTTTTACGGATGCGTCTTTTCTGTTTTGGTTCGTCTCTATCGCATCGACTGGATTATTTCCGCATTGAAGTAATGCGTTTCCCGCTAAGCTAACCCGGATAATTCACCAGCACGGCGGCTTGCCCACTATTATTTATTTGATATCAACGGGTTACGTGACAAGGTGAAACATCCGGGTTAGAGCAGGCACGAAGTGATGCCACAGCCGCCAAGGAGCTGGCAGCGGAGCTGCGGGGCACGGTCAAGGGACTGGAGCAGGCGCTGGGGAAACGCAAGGTGTGAGACCCTGAAGCAAAGGCCGCACAGGAAGCATTGTCTGTCAATCAGGCAATACTGCTGTGCCAAAAATGTTCGTGTTTGATACATGACCCACTAAATGCTGAGGAGTGCATATTTTCCCCAACCGTGAACAGCGATTCCCACCAAGTGTGAACAGTTGGCGGTCAACGCGCTCGGCCCAATCAACTGGCACGCAGCCCTTGCAGCACTCACTAAAGATGCTACAATTGTGTTAATTATTCACACAGGAAGTTAGGCCATGCCCAGAACAACGAGCGTCACTATCGGCTCACAACTAGACGACTTTGTAGGGAAGTTGATTGAGTCTGGCCGCTACGGCTCTACCAGCGAGGTCGTCCGCTCGGCCTTGAGATTGCTTGAGCGCCAGGAAAATCAAACGACCGCATTAAGAAATGCTGTTGAAGCTGGGGAGCGAAGCGGTGAAAGCGATTTGTCTCTGCGCGATATAGCCGACCAGGTGAAAAAGAAACACCATGTATAAGCTGTCCAACCTGGCAGCAGAGGATTTTGCATCTATATACGAATATACCCTGCTTAACTTCGGTGTTCTCCAGGCCGACAATTACACCGATAGCTTGGAGAGCACCTTTGATCTGTTGTCCAGTTCTCCATTAGCGGGGTATGAGTGCCAAGAAATCGCAGATGGTGTGCGCCGTCATGATCACCAGCGGCACGCCATTTTTTACCGGCAACGCGAGCAAGATATTATTATTATCAGAATACTCCATCAGCAGATGGAACCATTAGGACATATATTTGAGCTGCCATAGTTAAATTGAAGCAGCAATTAGAACAGGCACAAAGTGATGCCACAGTCGCCAAGGAGCTGGCAGCGGAGCTACGAGGCACGGTCAAGGGACTGGAGCAGGCACTGGGGAAACGCAAGGTGTGAGACCTTGAAGCAAAGGCCGCATAGGAAACAGTATTTGGCAATCAGACGGTGCTATACTCAGCGCATAGCCTCTGAGCACGACGCCGGAGAGCGCGACAATGAAGACAAAACGCGATAGTGGATAGCAGGTGCAATATGGCAACAGCAGTGCAACTTGACAACAAGCTGGAAAGCCGGATTCAGCATTTGGCTGACGCGCGGCGGTGCTCACCGCATCAACTTATTAACGAAGCGATTCGAGACTATGTTGAGCGTGAGGAAAAACGAGCGTCGTTCAAACAGGATGCGTTGCGCGCCTGGGAAGCCTACCAGGAAAATGGACTGCACCTGACACTTGAAGAAGCTGACGCCTGGCTGGCGAAGCTTGAGGCAGGCCAGGACGTGGAAATTCCTAAGTGCCACACCTGATCTGGTCTCCGCCAGCTCTCGCTGACGTACAGCGGCTCTATCGTTTCCTTGCCCTGAAAGATGAAGACGCGGCTCGACGCGCCATCAAAATAATACGGACGGGCGTGAAAATACTGGCGCACCAGCCAGAGGCAGGGCGTCCAGTTGAAGATATGGATCCCGTGTTTCAGGAATGGTTGATCGATTTTGGAAACAGTGGCTATGTCGCGTTGTATCGCTTCGATGGTGAGAACGCGACGATTCTTGCCGTGAGGCATCAGAAAGAATCCGGCTACTAAGACGAGCCTGGCGCCCCCCTGCCCCAGCGCTACGGGAGCGGAGTAAGATTCACGTCGGCGGCAAATAGGAAACATTGTTTGGCAACCAGGCGGTGCTATACTCGGTGCATTGCCTCTGAGTATGACACCACGGACAACTATCCCGGATATTTCACCAAGAAAAGTGAAAAAATGGCGGAAAAGTCTTTAAAATAAGGGTTCTCAAGTACTTATAGTAGACTAATCCGCCATGACAGAATG